>Ga0182024_10004998_pt1 | contig 30047 bp, 22 predicted proteins | sample P32metaG_FD_120480 | JGI IMG/M metagenome (GOLD analysis project Ga0182024, IMG submission 120480) | Permafrost microbial communities from Stordalen Mire, Sweden - P3-2 metaG (Illumina Assembly) | ecosystem: Environmental > Terrestrial > Soil > Wetlands > Permafrost | place: Sweden: Stordalen...
CCTTTCACAAACGTGGCCTTTCACGAAACGAACTACCGGGCCCACGAACTGCCGGGCTGAATCATGATCTTCATGGACGACGGTTGTGGATGGGCAGCCAAATCCAATGCTTGCGGGCTCTCGGAGAGCGGGAAGCGATGGCTGACCAGCCGTTCCAGGTCCATCTCGCGGTTCATGACAAATCGGACTGACTCTGGTTGCAAGTCGACCGATGCACTGTAAGAGCCGACCAACGTCTTCTCATCGACACAAATTGCTGCCGGATCAACGACCGCTTCCCCATGCTGCGTCTGCGCGAAAAGCAATACCCGGCCTCCGGGCCGGCATGCATCCATTGCTGTTCGAATGAGCGAATTGCCGCCGACGGCGAGGATTACCGCGTCGGCCCCACGGCCGTCAGTCAACTCGCGCACGCGTCCCACCACATTTGCCTGCGATGCATTAATTGTAAGGTCTAATCCGTAGCTTGATCCTATTCTAAGCCTCTCAGGATACAAATCGGAAGTAATTACGCGGGCCCCGCTCCCCTTAGCTAACACACTTAATATGATGCCGATCGGACCCTGGCCGATGGCCAGTACGGTTTCGCCGGAGCGCAAGCGCAGAGCCTCGATACCTTTCATGCAGGTGTTGACGGGTTCGACGAAGCAGGCTTGCTCGAAGGAAATGCCGTCGGGGATGCGGACGGTTCCGTGCTGGACGATCCAATCCATGACGCGAACGTATTCGGCGAATCCCCCGCCGGACGGTTCGAAGCCAGAGGTGCAGCCGACTTTTTTGTAAGTGGCGCACTGGGCGAAAGTCTTATTCTGACAATAGAAACATTCGCGGCACGGGATGTGATGGAAGACCATGACGCGGTCGCCGAGGTTGTAGTTGCGAACGCCTTCACCGACTGCGGCGACGACTCCGGAGCTTTCGTGGCCGAAAATGCGGGGCGCGGAATGGGAGCCGGTAGAAATTTTCTTGAGATCGGTGCCGCAGACGCCGCAGGAGTGAACGCGAATTAGCATCTCTCCGGGCCCGATCCTCGGGACTGGGACAGTTTCCAGGCGAACATCGTTTACGCCGCGATACACGGCAGCCTGCATGGTCGCGGGAATGGCTCGCGCGTCGGCTTCGAGCGCATACTGTCCAGCTATGGCCATGAGTCTATTTTAGATGATGTTGGCAGTTGCTTCGTTTCAAATCAACGGGATGGGTGGATGGATGGTTACGGGTAGGTGGGGGTGCGTTGGCGTACATTCGTTACGCGAGAATGCCTGTCCGGGTCGTTGCGGCGTTGTCTTGGTGATAGGGATACTTCGACTGCGTAAGTGGTTCGCTTTCGCGAAACACTTACTTCGCTCAGTATGACAACTCTATAGCCAAGCCAATGGACAACTGGCGGGGGTTGCTGACTTTCGTGTTATGCTGCGCAAAACTTCGGCTTCGCAGGAATCCTTGTGCTGATTGAAATGCGGCTTGAGAACTATGCGGTCATCGACAACCTGGTGGTGGAGTTTGGGCCAGGACTGAACCTGCTAACGGGCGAAACCGGGGCGGGGAAGTCGATGCTGGTGGATGCGCTGGCGCTGCTGTTGGGCGAGAAGGCTTCGAGTGATGTGATTCGCACGGGCGCGCAGCGCGCCGTGGTGTCTGCCGTGTTCGAGGCGGATGGCGCGGCGGAGAAGCCGCTGGCTGAGATTCTGGAAGGCAATGGCTTGGATGAATCGGAAGATGGATCGCTGATTTTGCGACGCGAGATTGCGGCCGGAGGCAAGGGGCGGGTGTTCGTCAATAACCAGCCGGCGACTGTGGCGGTGTTGCGGCTGCTGGCGGCGCATCTGGCGACCATCCATGCGCAGAACGAATCGCTGTTATCTTTCGACGGTCCGGCACGGCTGGAATTGCTGGACGGATTTGCGGGCAGTCAACTGGCGACGGTTCGAGTGGGGTTCGCGGCGTGGCAGGAAATTAGATCGCGCATCGAGGAATTGGAGCAAGGCGAGCAGGACCGGCTACGGCTGGTGGATCTATGGATTTTTCAGAAGCACGAGATCGACGACGCGCGACTGCAAAGCGGAGAAGATGAACAATTGGAAAGCGAAAAACGCGTTCTGGCAAATGCGGAGAAAATCTATAACGCGGCGATGAATGCGTTTGACTTGCTCTACGAGGGCAATGGCTCGACCGCATCGTCGCTGCGAGCGGCGCAGAAGCAGGTAGAAGAATTGGTTCGCTATGAGCCGAAATTTCAAGAGGCGCTGGCTGCGCTGGAAACGGCGCGCATCAGCGTGGAGGATGTGGGCGCGACTGTGCGCGATTATGCCGGAGGAATTCATGCATCGCCCGAGCATCTGGCGCAAGTGGAAGATCGGCTGGCGCTGCTGGACCGGCTCAAAAGAAAGTACGGTCCTACGCTGGATGAGGTCATTCATTTTGGCGCGGACGTTTCGCTCAAGTTGTCGGAGGTAGAAAATAAAGACGAGATTCTGCGCGGGTTGCGGGCGGAGCAGGCTAAGGCGGCTGAGGAATATCTGCGGGCGGCGCGCGCGTTGTCGAAGAAACGCGCGGAGGAGGCGCGCAAGCTGGAGAAACTGGTTGAGAAAGAGATCAATGATCTGGCGATGAAATCGGAGTTCCGAGTTGAGATCACGAGTTCAGAAGATGAAGGGAACTGGGGCGCCTCGGGAATCGATCAAGTGCTGTACATGATTTCGACCAATCCTGGTGAGCCTTTACGTCGATTGGAACACATTGCTTCGGGCGGGGAGTTGTCGAGAGTCATGCTGGCGCTGAAGGCGAGCGTGGAGACGGCTAGGGATCCCGCTTCTCGCAAAGGCGGCGAGAAGCGGGGCACCCCGCAACGGTATGGAACAGAGGCCAAAGGCCCCGCGCTTCGCACCCAACGCGAAGGATGGGGCACGCAGCGAACTCTTGTATTTGACGAGATCGATACTGGAATCGGCGGACGCGCGGCGGAAGCGGTGGGTAAAAAATTGAAATCACTGGCGCGGTCGAATCAAGTATTGTGTGTCACGCACCTGCCGCAGATTGCGACTTTTGGCGATCATCACTATGTGATCGCGAAGAAGGAATCCGGAGGGAGAACGCGGACGAGTATTCGCCACGTGGCGGGCGAAGAGCGTATGGAAGAGGTAGCACGGATGCTGAGCGGCGCGAAATTGACGGAGACTTCCCGCAAGCATGCGGAGCAGATGATTAAGGCTAACGGGTGAAGATGAGGAGGCCGTCGGCGCGGCTTTCGGCCAACGTGGTCTTCTCCGAGTTATCGGAGATTTTGATAGTGAAGTTCACGACGATCTTCGCCATGGTTTCTACCGGCTGACCATTCTGCAAGACCGGCTTGAAGTGCCATTCGCGGACCGCCTGCTGCGCGGCTGCGGCCAGGATTGCCGGACCACTTAATACATGAAGATCTTGAATAATGCCGTCGGCGCCGATTAGGGCTTTCAATACCACTGAGCCTTGCACGTCCATGTGCTGCGCCAGCAGCGGATAAGAGGGTTGCGGAGCGGCGGCGATTCGTTCCCGTCCGGCGGCCTGCGTGACCGCGCCTGCGTTCGGGGAAGCGCTTTCAATCTCGATTTGCGGAGTGCTGGGATGAACCGTTCGATGCGCGTTTGCAGCCACAACTTCAACCGCCAGCGGAGGCAGTACGGTTCGGGTTACAGCCGCGCTGGTTGAGACGGTGGCTTTCGGTGTGGCGGATTTCACGGCCGGAAGATGTTTTTTCGCAGACGTCGCGGGTTGCGCGGGAACCGCAGCGCCGGTAGTTGGAGCGACCGGTGCGATGGCGGGCTCGGTTCCGTCCGAGTCTAAAATTAACTGGTTTGAGCCGAACCAGAACTGCCGATCTGCAATCAGAAGCGCGGCGATGGCGACCAGAAGCAGCGCGAGCGCGAGCAGGAGCTTGCGAGATTGCCGGCTTTCGGCGGCTAACCGACCCTGAGATGTTCCGACGGTCGGTTTGGAATTCAGGGATTGCATTTCGTCTCTGATCTTTAATTCTCTGATCTTTAAGTTCTTTAGAACTCTCTAAAATCTACGTCGTCAGATTAGGTTGATTGATTGAACGCCAGTATCTTGCGTCAGTGGACAGGCCACGGCAATGGCACGCCTCGGGAGGCGAGTGGCACAAGTGGGCCATGCTTCGGCGTGGCACGGACTTAGTGCTTCGAGAGCACTGTGGTTGTGATTTCGGTCACTGCGAGGTGCGCAGCTGGGCGATATACACAGGGAAGAGTGAAAGAAGAAGTCCAAGAAGATCGCGCGGCGTGGCTGTTGGGACCGGCGGCCCGCTGCAGCGGCGTGCGAGAAGATTCTGAAACTCCGTGGCGGCTGGTTCTGCTAGGAGCGCCCGGCGTGGGGAAGGGTACTCAAGCGGATCTATTGAGCCGGCGGTTGGGCGCATGTCATCTCTCCACGGGAGACATTTTTCGGGCTGCGGGAAGAGCTGGCGACTGCCCGCGGAGTTCCGCCATGAAGCAGGCTGCGGAGTGCATGCGGCGTGGCGAGCTGGTTCCGGATGCAATCGTGTGGGAGATGGTTCGCGAGCGCGTTACTTGTCTGCGATGCGATAATGGATTCATTCTCGATGGATTTCCGCGAACTTTGAACCAGGCGGAATCCCTGAAACAATTGATGGATAGCGAAGGGATAGGGCTGACGGCGGTAGTCAACTACGCGCTGCCCCTGGCTGAAATCTCGACGCGGTTGAGCGGCCGACGCACCTGCGAGAAATGCAAAACGGTGTATCACCTGATCGAACGGCCTCCCAAGACTGCGGAACGCTGCGATCGATGTGACGGCAAACTCTTCCAGCGAGAAGATGACCGGCCTGAAGCAGTTCAAGTGCGCATGGAAACCTACGAGCGCAGCATCGTGCCGGTGGCGGCGTTTTACACGAAGCTTTGTTTGCTGGTTGAGGTCGACGCCAAGGGATCACCCGAAGAGATTTGCGAGAAGACTCTGGCCCAGCTTCACGCGCATTGGGCCCGCCGAGTCGGTCCAGTCGCTGCACGCGACTGAACGGCTTTAGATCCCGAATCTAAATCTTGTTCCATTCGACTGCCGGAATTCCCTGTTCGCTGCTAATCCCCGCGCTTTCTGTGGGTTACATTGACCGAGGCGGTACTTTCCTTTAGTTTATTAGTATTATCTCAATGGGAATCGTGTACCCTAAAGGTACGAGCTGTGGGGCGATTCTTTTCAACATTGACGGGAAAGCAGATTCCTCACTTTGGCCGGAATTGACGGCTGAGACGGGAATTTGAAGGGTGGGCGGAAACCGTGGCTGGAATTTTAGGGAACAATAACACAAAGACTTTGCTGCTGCTCAAGCCGAGAGGCTTTTGCGCTGGGGTGGTGCGGGCGATTGACGTGGTCCGCATAGCCTTGGAGGCGTTTGGGCCGCCGATTTACGTGCGCAAGGAAATTGTTCACAACAGCTTTGTGGTCGAGGAGTTGCGCGGCAAAGGCGCGATTTTTGTCGATAGCGAGGACGAAGTGCCGAACGGCGAGCGCATCATTTACAGCGCGCATGGCGTTTCTCCGGATGTGCGCGAGCACAGCGCGCGGCGCGGATTGCGCGTGATCGATGCCACTTGCCCGCTGGTCACCAAGGTACATGTGGAAGCGGTGAAGTTCGCCAAGGAAGGGTATTCGCTCATTTTGATCGGGCATAAGGATCATGACGAGGTTGTGGGGACGCTAGGCGAGGCTCCGCTGGTGACCCAGGTGGTGGGGTCACCGGAACAGGTAAAGTCGTTGACGGTGCCTAATCCTGACCGTGTGGCGTATCTGACGCAGACGACGCTAAGCCTGGATGAGACCAAGGATATTATCGCGGCGCTGAAGAAAAAGTTCCCCAACATCAAAGGGCCGGCCGCGCAGGATATCTGCTATGCCACGGAGAATCGGCAGGTCGCGGTGAAGCAGGTTGCGTCTGAAGCGGACCTGCTGCTGGTGGTGGGGTCGGAGAACAGTTCGAACTCGAATCGTTTAGTGGAAGTGGCGCGGAATCTGGGAACGAACGCGCACTTGATTGACAGCTGCAATGACATTGAGGCGGAGTGGCTGAAAGGTGTGAAGACGATCGCGCTGACGGCGGGCGCGTCGGCCCCGGAATGCCTGGTGGAAGAGACGGTAAGTTTCCTGCGCAACAAGGGATTCGACAATCTGCAGGAACTGGAAGTGATGCCGGAAAACGTGCGCTTCGGATTGCCGCCCGAGATAGTGGAGGCGATTGCCGCCGCTCCGGCCAGCGCGAACGCACGATAACGCACCGTAAAAATGGAGTATCGAAACAATGAATACTGACTCCCCCGAGTCTAATCTAACTTCCGCACCTCTCGGTTCGAATCCACAGCTTCGCTTCGGAAAAATTGAGGAACTAGGCACGCGCGTGGGCGCGGCGATTGCGGCTGCGAAGAAATTTCTTTTTTCCCAGCAGCACGAAGACGGCTACTGGTGCGGGGAACTCGAAGCGGACACAACGCTCGAGTCGGATTACATCCTGTTGCATATGCTTCTGGGAACGGGAAACCAGGAGCGGTTTCAGAAGGCGGCCAATTGGATTCTGCAACATCAGAATGAAGACGGCGGCTGGAGCATCTACGCCGCCGGGCCGTCGAATATCAGCGCATCGGTAAAGGCCTATTTCGGATTGAAGCTGGCTGGGTATACGGCGGATCACCCGGCGTTGCAGCGCGCCCGCAAAAAAATTCTGGAGCTGGGCGGCGTGACCGAAGTGAATACATTTACCAAGATCTATCTGTGTTTCTTCGGGCAGTATGACTACGATGCGGTTCCGGCGATTCCTCCCGAGATCGTGCTGTTTCCGAACTGGTTCTGGTTCAATATCTACGAGATTTCCTCCTGGTCGCGCGCCATTCTTGTGCCACTGTCGATTTGCTACGCGAAGAAGCCGTTCAAAAAGATTCCGCGCGAGATGGGGGTAGAGGAATTATTCGTGGGCGGGATGCAGAAGTCGCGCATGCACCTGCATTGGGCGAAGAAGCTGGTCTCGTGGCGAAACTTCTTTCTGGTTTTTGATCGCATGACGCACTGGTTTGAGCGGGTGCATGTGCGGCCGCTGCGTTCGATTGCGTTGAAGAGCGCGGAGAAGTGGATGCTGGAGCGCTTCGAGATGAGCGACGGGCTGGGAGCGATTTATCCTTCGATGATGAACGCGATCATTGCGCTGCGCTGCCTGGGATATTCGCTGGACGATCCGCAGGTGATTCGCGCGCTGGATGAATTCGAGAAGCTGGGGATTGAAGAGGAAGACACGTTCCACATGCAGCCTTGCATGTCGCCGGTATGGGATACGGCGTATGCATTGTTCGCGCTGGGCGAAGCGGGAGTTCCCGCTAATGATCCGCGGATGGTAAAGTGCGCGGATTGGATTCTGCAGAAGCAGGTGCGCAACATCGGTGACTGGAAGGTGAAGAATCCGAAAGGGCAGCCCGGCGGCTGGTACTTCGAGTTTAACAACGAGTTTTATCCCGACGTCGACGACAGCGCGATGGTTTGCCTGGGACTGAGCCGAGTGGAACATCCCAACGGGCGCTATCAGCGGGAGTCGGTGCAGCGCGCGATTGACTGGATCTTTTCGATGCAGTGCAAGAACGGCGGCTGGGCGTCGTTTGATAAAGACAACGACAAGATGGTGTTCCAGTACATTCCCTTTGCCGATCACAACGCCATGCTCGATCCCGCGACGGTCGATATTACGGGACGCATTCTGGAGATGCTGGCAACGTATGGGTATGACCAGAATCATCCGGCGGTGAAGCGGGCGATCACCTTCATTAGAGAAGAACAGGAGCCGGACGGGAGCTGGTTCGGGCGCTGGGGCGTGAACTACATTTACGGCACAGCGCTGGTGTTGCGTGGACTGGACGCGATTGGCATGGACTTGCACGAGCCTTGCGTGCAGCAGGGCGCGGAATGGTTGCGCATGGTGCAGAACGCCGACGGAGGATGGGGCGAGACGGTGGGATCTTATGATGATCCGAGTTTGCGCGGGCAGGGTGATAGTACGCCGTCACAAACGGCGTGGGCGATTTTAGGGTTGCTCGCCGCGGGCGATATTCGCAGCGACTCGGTGGCGCGCGGTGTGGCTTACCTTTTACGCACCCAAAGGAAAGATGGATCGTGGGACGAGCCATTCTTTACCGGCACTGGATTTCCGCGCGTGTTCTATCTGATGTATCACCTCTATCGCGATTATTTCCCGCTGCTCTCGCTGACGACCTACGCCAAAATCATGGAGAAAGCGCAAAGCTAGTTCTCAGTTCTCGGTTCTCAGTTTTGCCCGCAGCGCTGAGGTTCTGACTGAGAACTGAGAACTGAGAACCGAGAACTGTTTTGAAAGCTTTCGTCACCGGCGCCACGGGGTTCCTGGGTTCACACGTCGCGCGCGTTCTTGCCGATCAAGGCGCGCAGCTGCGGCTGCTCGTTCGTTCAACCAGCAATCTCAAAAATCTTGAAGGGCTGAAAGCCGAGACCGCGGTCGGAGAGCTGCGCGATGCTGCGTCCCTCGAAAAAGCCATGTCGGGCTGCGACACCGTTTTTCATGTGGCGGCCGACTACCGGCTCTGGGTGCGCGATCCTGATGAGATGTACCGTTCGAATGTGGAGGGGACGCGGGCGATTCTGGAGGCGGCGCGTAAGAATGGCGTGCGGCGCGTCGTATATACCTCGAGCGTTGCGACCGTCGGGTTCACTGACAATGGCCAACCTGCGGATGAAGATTCTCCGGTTTCGCTGGCTGACATGATTGGCCACTACAAGCGCTCGAAGTTTATGGCGGAACAGCTTGCGCTGGAAGCCGGACGCAGCGGGATGCAGGTGGTGGTGGTGAATCCGACGACGCCAGTTGGCGAGCAGGATGTGAAGCCGACACCGACGGGACGCATTATTGTCGATTTTTTGAAGCGCAAATTCCCCGCTTATGTAGAGACCGGATTAAACCTGGTCGATGTGCGGGAATGCGCCGGGGGTCACGTTGCGGCATTGGAAAAAGGGAAGCCGGGCGAGCGATACATTTTGGGCGGAGAAAATCTGACGCTCAAGGAGATTCTCGACAAACTAGGAAATATTACCGGGTTGCCCTCGCCGAAGATCAAGTTGCCCTACATATTTGCCTTTGCTGCGGGCGTAGTCGACGAAGCGATTACCGGACGGATTTTGCATCGCGAACCGCGGGCCACGGTCGATACGGTTCGCATGGGCAAGAAAAAAATGTTTGCCAGTTCCGCGAAGGCCACACGCGAACTGGGATGGAAAATTGTGCCGGTGGACGGAGCATTGCGGCGCGCGGTGGAGTGGTTCCAGAGCAACGGATATGTTTAGAGTCGCCATTGTGGCCGCGCTGGAGCGCGAGGTGCGTCCGCTGATCAGGGAGTGGAGCGTCAATGAAAGGGAAATCGGCGGGCGGCGTTTCCGTTTTTTCGAAAATGAAAATGTCGTGTTGGTTTGTGGAGGGATTGGCGCCGAGCCGGCGCGAAGGGCTGCGGAGGCTGTGATTGCGACTTATGCGCCCGCGAAGATTTATTCGGTAGGATTCGCTGGGGCGCTCGATGCTTCACTAAGAGTCGGGGATGTGGTGCAGCCGCGGCAGGTCATTGATGCCGGAGACAGTAGCCGCACTGATTTGGATCAAGGCGAAGGGGCGCTGGTGAGTTTTGGGTCGGTGGCCAGTCCGGCGCAGAAGGCGAGTCTGCAAAAATCGTTTGCAGCGCAGGCTGTTGATATGGAAGCTGCCTCGGTCGCGCGCGCGGCAGAAGCGCGTGGCGTGGAATTTGCCGCCGTGAAAGTAATTTCCGACGAATTCGATTTCAGCTTTCCATCGATGGAGCGTTTTATCGATTCCAATGGACAGTTTTTGCAGGTGCGATTTGCCGGCTTCGTCGCTGTGCGGCCGTGGTTGTGGCTACAAGTTGCGCGCCTGGCGCGGAACAGCAATCGCGCGTCACTGGCGTTGTGCGACAGGTTGGAAAAGATAATCGCCGTTTCTGATTCTTCCGAGAATTCGTCCAAACAACGAGAAGCCGTCGATAAGACAGGCGCACGCTTGTGATCTGTAATCATGCATTTGTTCGGCCGGAACGAATATTTGGTTGGCAGATTGGATACGTGTGGGAAAGTTCGCGACGTAGTTCATCTATAATCACAGACGGCGTTCTCCAAACAAAGTGATGCATTGTTTCCCCTTGCCAGCAGTGTTTGTCGGCGGCGAAATCGCCGACATGATCTCCAATAGTGGGCCGGTGGCCAAGCTGGTATTGCTTGCGCTGCTGGCGTTCAGCCTGGTCTCCTGGGCGATTATCCTGACCAAATGGAGTCTGTTGCGAAAAGCACGGGCGCAAAGCGGACGTTTCGTGCGTGCGTTTCGCCGGGCGCAGCGGTTACAGGATATTGCCGCGGTAGCCGAGCAGTTCAAGCCTAGTCCGCTGGTGGGCGTGTTCGAAGGCGGATATGAAGAGTACAAACGGCAAGCCGGGACGTTTGGCACGCTGCGAAACCTGGTGACCATTCAGCGCGGAATGCAGATTGGCGCGTCGGAAGAAATCACGCGGCTGGAACGGAATTTACCCTGGCTGGCAATCACCGCCGCGGTAACGCCGTTCATCGGTCTGTTCGGGACCGTGTGGGGAATCGTGGATGCGTTTCACGGTTTGGGAACAGCGGGCGCGGCGACTCTGCGGGCGGTAGCGCCGGGAATTTCAGAGGCTCTGATTACCACGGCGGCCGGCCTGGCAGCTGCGATTCCAGCCGTGATTGCCTATAACCTGATCGGCGCCTCGATCCGCGAACTCGCGGCACGCAGCGACGATTTTGCTTTGGAGGTCCTGAACGCAGTGGAGCACGGCCAGGCGCAAGCTGCGGCACCGATTCCAAGTGAAGTGAGGCGCTGATGGCATTCACGGCTCCCAATGGACGCACGCAGACCGCGATGGCGGACATTAACATCACCCCGCTAGTGGACGTGGTGCTGGTGCTGCTGATTATTTTCATGGTCACCGCGCCGGTGTTGCAGTCGGGAATCGACGTGAGCGTGCCGAAGACGCGGACGGTAAAAGAGATTACCGAAGAGCGGACGGTGATCACGATCAACAAAGATCAGCGCGTTTTTCTGGGCAACGACGCCATCAATATCAATGAGATCAAAAGTAAATTGCGGCAGAAGATTCGCGATCCGCGCAACCAGTTTATTTTTGTGCGCGCGGACGAAAACGTTCCCTTCGGCGCCTTTGCCACCGTCATGGATGCGGTGAAGCAGGCGGGAATCACCAACGTCAGCATTGTGACCCAGCCTCTCGAACAAAATGGCAGCAAACGCTGAAATTTATTTTGAGCACGAGCGCTGGGGCCGGGCGCTGGCGTGGTCGGCCGGGTTGCATGTGGGGATCACGGCGGCGGTGCTGATTTACGCGACGGTTTTCTCTGGACCGAGTGGCAACGCCTGGGGTGCGGGCGGAGGCGGCGAGGCGATTGGCGCGACGCTGGTGAGCACGGTTCCACTGCCGGCGAATCCTGCGCAGACTAAGAACGTACTGGCTAACGAATCGAAAGGTGTGACGCAGTCGCAGCCGAAAATTGAAGAGAAAGAGCCGGACGCGATTGAGATTCAGGGCAAGAACGCAAAAATAAAACCAAAGAAAAAACAGGAGACGGCTTCCAAGGAGAAGCCGCTTCCGGCGCCGGAAGAAGAGACGAATCAGGTTGCGTTTGGCGAAGGCGGACCGGTCAGCGGGCCTTACGGAACTTTCAGCGCGGCCGGAGCCAAAGGTGGATTCGGAATAACCGGAAGCGGCGGGGATTTCGGCACGAAGTATGCGTGGTATGTGCACGTGATTCAGCAGAAAGTTGCGGAAAACTGGCTGAAGTACGAAGTCGATCCGAGAATAACCAGCGCGCAGCGTGTGTACATCACCTTCGATATCGCACGCGATGGTCATCCTTCGAATGTGCAAGTAGAGCAATCCAGCGGCGTACCTTCGCTCGACATTTCGGCCAAACGCGCGCTGGAGCGCATTGATACTTTCGGTCCGTTGCCGCCCGATTATGCGGGTGGCAAAATTTCAGTCGAGTATTGGTTTGATTATAAGAAGTGAATCATCTGGGTAAACAAGAGGCACTACCGAGTGACCTTATGCTCCGTAGCGGTGGCACAATACCAATAACAAGGATCGATCAATAAAAATAGGATCAGGGAGCGAAGTGAGAGGCGCGAAGAGGGAACAGGTAAACTTGCGAAGTAATTCCTATCGGAATACGATATTGTGCAACGGAGCATCCTTCCCGCTCAGACGGATGAACAAAATCAAAATAGAGAGAGCGTGCCTCGACATCTCCGTCTTTTGGCTTTGGCCCAGGAGATTCCGCGGCCTCGCGAGTGCTTTCCTCCTCACTTTCACTTGCCTTTTTTCATCCGCGCTTTTCGCGCAGGATTGGGTTAAAACTGGGACCAGCCTCGGCGTGGAGAAAGTGCGCCTAGCGGTGCCGGATTTCAAGCCATCGACCACAGATCCGCTGAATGCCGCGCTGCTCAAGACTTTTAACGACACCTTGTGGAACGACCTCGACGTATCGGGCGTCGTAGAACTGGTTTCGAAGAGCTTCTACCCGTTGCAGGTTCCAGGCCAGCCGACGGAGGTGAATAATCTGCTCTGGAATGCGCCTCCTCCCAATGCGGCCATGTTGGCTTTTGGAAATCTGGGGGTCACAAGCGGGAAGCTGACGGTGCAGGGCTGGCTGTATGACGTGAAAAATTCCCAGTCGCCGCAGGTTCTCGGGAAACAATATTCAGACACATCAAGCGACGCAGCCGCGCGGGTGATGGCGCACAAGTTTGCCGATGAGATCATTTTGCGGCTGGGGGGCGGCCTTAACGGAATTGCCGAAACCCAGATTTATTTTGTCAGCGATCGCAGCGGTCACAAGGAAATCTGGGGAATGGATTATGATGGTTCGAACCAGCATCAGATCACGCGCCTGGGTTCGATCTCGTTATCGCCCCGGGTTTCGCCGGATGGGTCTCGCATCGCTTTCAGCAGCCTGACGAAAAGCGGTTGGGAGATTATGATGTATTCTCTCGATCTGAACCGGCCGGTAAGCTTTCCTCATTTTGGACGAACGAATTTGTCGCCGGCGTGGTCGGGGGATGGGTTGAAGCTGGCATTCTCATCGTCTAGCGGGGGCGAGCCGGAAATTTATGTTGCAGATGCTTCAGGTGGGAATCTGCATCGCATGACCACGGCGAAAGGGCCGGATGTTTCGCCGTCATGGAATCGCAAGACGAATGCGCAAATTGCATTCGTCAGCGGGCGCACGGGTTTGCCGCAAATTTATACGATGGAAGCCGACGGAACCAACCAGCAGCGCATGACGGATCAGGGATACGCAGTTTCGCCGAACTGGGCGCCGAACGGGCAGTTCCTTGCGCTGGCATGGATTCGGAAGTATGGGCCGGGCGAGCCGGGATCGTCGGACATTTATTTGATGGACATCGCCAGCAAGCAGTGGGTGCAGTTAACGCATGACGGTGGACGCAACGATTTTCCTTCGTGGTCGCCGGATGGGCGGCATATTGTGTTTCAATCGAGCCGATCGGGCAAGGAAGAGATTTGGACTATGCTGGCCGATGGTACGAAAGTCCAGCAATTAACTTTTACCGGACGCAACACCCAACCGAATTGGAGTTGGAAATAACAAATACGCTTCGTCTGACCCTTGGGGGGCAAGCCCTGGGTCGCAGGGAGGAATAAAAGTGAAGCAACAACACATTAAATGGTTCGCACTGGTAATCATGCTGGGTGCTGTCATGATGCTCGGCGCCTGCAAGAAAAAAGCGGCTCCGCCACCACCGCCGCCACCACCACCACCGCCGTCGCCCACCGCCTCAATTTCAGTGAGTCCCAACACCATTCAGGCGGGACAATCGGCGTCTCTGACCTGGCAAACCAGCAATGCCACCGATGTGTCGATCGACGGCATTGGCGCGGTGCAGCCGAACGGCTCGCAAAGCGTGTCACCCACCGATTCCACGACCTATCACCTGACCGCCAAAGGAGCGGGTGGGACGCAGGAAGCCACGGCGCGATTGACGGTAACTCAGCCGCCACCACCGCCGCCACCGCCGACTCCGTCGGTAACCGATGAAGACTTGTTCAGCCAAAACATCAAGGATGTTTACTTTGATTACGACAAGTCCGATATTCGGGGCGATCAGCAGAGTTCGATCCAGGCCGATGCTCAGTTTCTCAGTCAGCACCAGAACATGAACATTACGATTGAGGGGCACTGCGACGACCGCGGATCGACCGACTACAACCTGGCTCTGGGCGACCAGCGCGCGGCAGCGGTGAAAAATGCACTGACTTCAGCCGGTGTTAGCGCCAGTCGAATCAAGACCATCAGCTACGGCAAGGAAAAACCATTCTGCACGGAAGAGAATGAAGCTTGCTGGCAGCAGAACCGCCGCGGTCATCTCGTATATCAAAAATGACCACACCGGGGGGACGTGAGCAGCGTCCCCCGTTTTGTTTTGCCCGGAGTGGCGCGTTGGTGTGCGCCAAACTGGAATCCAGCTCTGAAACAGGAACTTCTGCCCGTTAATCTTACGGTTCCGGGTCCACGCTTTCTGTGTCGAATATCCCAGCCTGTGGGACAATCAGATGCATCTAAAATACAGGTGTGTCCAGGGAATCTCTATGAAAATTACCCGCATTTTCGCACTCGTCGCGGTCACTTTGGCATTCTGGCTGGCAGTTCCCGCATGGGCTGCGAACAAGGACATGGTGCAATTGCAGACCCAGGTGCAGCAATTGCAGGAACAGATGACGGCCATGCAGCGCAGCTTTGACGAGCGCATGGGCGTGATGAAGAACCTGGTCGAGCAGGATACGGATGCGGTAAACAAAGTAGTCGGTGCGCTGAACTCGCTGCAGACGACATTGCAAAGTCAGCAGGCCGCAGGCGGGTCGAAGGCCGACCAGCTCTCGGGCCAGATCCAGGCGCTCAACGACACTCTGGATGAGCTGAAGGCACGCCTGGCCAAGGTGAGCAAGCAACTGGAGGATATGCAGGCGGCGCAACAGAGCTTGGGCGCCGCGCAGGCCCAGCAGCAAGCGCAGCAGAAGGCAATGAACGACGCACCACCGCCCGACGTGCTCTACAACAATGCGCTGCGCGATTACTCCGGCGGGAATAATGCGCTGGCGTTGCAGGAATTCTCGGACTACATCAAGTTCTATCCCAATACCGATCTGGCGGGAAACTGCTATTTCTATCTCGGGGAAATTCAATTCCGCCAGGGAAACTATCAGCAGGCGGCGCAGAGCTATGACGCGGTATTGCAAAACTTTCCCAGCGGAAATAAAGCGGCTTCCGCGCAGTTAAAGAAAGGCTTTTCGCTGATTGAGTTAGGAAAGCAGGATGACGGGGTCAGTGAGTTGCGGCACCTGATCCAACGGTATCCGCACTCGCCCGAAGCGTTACAGGCGAAGGAACGGCTGCGCAAGCTGGGCGTGTCGGCATCGGGCCGAAATTCCTAAGCGGCAATCTGCCGCAGGAGTTTGCGAACGGGGTAGCAGAATAAAGATCGGCAAAAGTAAGGCTAAACCGACCGCCGGTGTTGCCGTTTCGGACGATGATGCCTGGCAGCCTTGTGCGCTCGATGCCGCTGGACGTGATGGTGGTTTGCCTTCACCGGAATGAGTTTGCCCGTCGATGGAGCCGCCAAGGAAAACGAGCTGCTCAGGGCTAGCAAAGTGAGTAGTAAGAAAAGCCGCTTCATATACCTTTTTCTCCGAGTCGCTTCTCCATATTTATAGCTATTTTATTCCAAAGCCTCCAGAGCTAAACTGCTCCCGTACCTAGAAGTGCATGAGGTGCATCATGCCACAAAGCAGAACCGACCAAGATTCCGCGAAGGGCGCGACAGAAGGCGAAGATCACGAGAAGCCGGGGAACGTGGGCCAACAGGAACAATTGGGGCATCGCGATCAGGACTCGATGTTAAAGGATGCAGACTCCGATTTTCCCGAACCTGGGCAAAGTCCCGAACACAGCGGCGAGCCGCAACGCAAAACTTCGTAATCGGATCGCCGGCGAGTCAAACTAAAAAGGCCCTTTCTCGCGAAAGGGCTTTTTTCTTTCGGCTGGATTCGATTCTCTTAGCGTCGCCTTCTTTCAGCGCAGCTCTTCCATAACGGCGTCCAGCACTTCTTTGCCGGGACGCGTCACGGAGTCGGGCAACGTTGCCAGCGGCTGATCGACCACATTGAGCAGGTCCATGAAGTTCGGGGCCTCGGGGTTCACGTAGAAAACGCCGGTGAGCACTTCGCCCTTATCATGGGCTTCGGTGAGACGGGTGATGGCGCGAATCTTGTCGGTGGGATCGTAGTCCTCTTCCAGCTTGCGCAAGCGGAGACGAGAGCCGTCGTGCATGGTGACCTCAACCGTTGAGCCGGGATCGTATTCCACCGCGATCTCCTCGAAGTGAGGAACGAAGCTGACGTCCTGCAAGGTCTCTTCGTGCTCTTTCACATATTTGTAGGACTTGGTGGAACCCTCGTGATCGTTGAAGGTAACACAGGGCGAGACTACATCGAGCATGACCGTTCCCTTGTGGGCAATTGCAGCCTTGAGCATGGCGCTCAACTGACGCTTGTCGCCCGAGAATGATCGGCCGACCAGCGTGGCACCGAGTTGAATGGCCAATGCGCAAGTATCGATGGGCGGAAGATCGTTGACCACGCCGGTTTTTAGCTTTGAGCCCAAGTCGGCGGTGGCCGAGAACTGACCTTTGGTCAGGCCGTAGACTCCGTTGTCTTCAATGATGTAAATGATCGGCAGATTGCGCCGCATTAGATGGATGAACTGGCCGATGCCGATGGAGGCAGTGTCGCCGTCGCCGCTGACGCCGATGCAAACAAGCTTGCGATTCGCCAGAATTGCGCCCGTGGCTACGGAAGGCATGCGGCCATGCACGGCATTGAAACTGTGCGAGCGGCTCATGAAGTAAGCCGGAGTTTTTGAGGAACAGCCAATTCCGCTGGGTTTGATCAGCAATTCGGGCTGCACGCCCATCTCGTACATGGACTCGATAATGCGCTCCGAGATGGCATTGTGGCCACAACCAGCGCACAGCGTGGTCTTGCCGCCCTTGTAGTCCATGACGGTAAGGCCGATGCGGTTTGTCTTTGGTCCGGGCGTGGCAGCACCGGGCTCAACGGTCGTGGTTCCCATTTTGTTCTCCCTCAGCGGCTAAAGCCGCAATCCAATTCCATGTTTACGGCACGAGTAAACTCGTGCCCTTCCCGATTCATTTGCCTTCCATGCTGGTCAGTTCATCGGTAATAGAGCGCGCATCGAGCGGCAGTCCGGTGATGTGGGCGATGCTGCGCAGGCGCGTGGTGAGCTCGGGCTTCAGATCGAGTTTGAGTAGAGTGAGCATTTGCGCGTCGCGATTTTGTTCGACCAGGTAGATGCGATCGTGCCGCTCGATGAACTCGTGCACTTCGCGAGTAAACGGGTACGCGCGAAGACGCAGATAATCGGTCTCGACGGAATATTCGTCGCGCAGTTGATCGCGGCTCTCGGTGATACCCCAGTGCGAGGTGCCGTAGCCGATGATCCCGATTTTCGCGTTATTGCCTTTCGTGATTTCGGGGCGAGGAACGAAAGATCGCGCGGTTTCGAATTTGCGATTCAGGCGCTCCATGTTGTTTTCAAAGTCGTCCGCGCGTTCGCTGTATTGGGCTCGCTCGTTGTGGCCGCTGCCGCGCGCGAAATACGCCGCTGCGGGATGAATGGTTCCGGGTAGCGTGCGGTAGCCGATGCCGTCGCCATCCACGTCTTTGTAACGCGCGAATCCGCCCAGGCGGTCGAGATCTTCTTTGCTGAGCACTTTGCCGCGATTGATTGGCGTAGTTGGATATTCGAAGGGATCGGACATCCAGTTGTTCATGCCGAGATCAAGGTCCGACATGACGAAGACCAGCGTCTGGAATTGCTCGGCCAGATTAAAAGCGTCGGGCGCCATGCTGAAGCACTCGGTTACCGAGCAGGGAAACAGCATGATGTTTTTTGTGTCGCCATGCGAGAGAAATGCAGTGGAAAGAATGTCGCCCTGCGAGGTACGAGTCGGCAGGCCGGTGGACGGACCTACGCGTTGGATGTCCCAGATTACGCCCGGAACTTCGACGTAATACGCGAGCCCGGCGAACTCCGACATCAGCGAGATGCCTGGGCCCGCGGTCGCGGTCATGCTGCGCGCGCCTGCCCAGCCCGCGCCAATAACCATGCCAATCGCCGCCAGTTCATCTTCGGCTTGCACAATGGCGAAGGTTGCCTTGCCGTCGGGACCGATGCGGTACTCTTTCATGTACTCAATCATCGTCTCCACCAGCGAAGACGACGGAGTAATGGGATACCAGGTGACAACGGTGCATCCCGCGAACATGCAGCCGAGCGCGGCAGCCGAGTTGCCGTCAATGATAATTTTTCCGGCGGTCGCGTTCATGCGCTCGATATAAAAGGCGCCGCGTTTTTGCAGGTTCGCTTTGGCATAGTCGAAACCGGCCTGGGCCGCAGCGAGATTCAAATTAGCTGCCTTCACTTTCTTAGCGAACTGTTTGCGAATCGCCTTTTCGACTTCGGTCATTTCAACGGTGAGAAGGTTGGCGACCACGCCAACGTAAACCATGTTCTTGACCAACTTGCGCAGCTTGGCTTCCGGGCAGACGGCCGCAACGATCTTGTCGTAGGGCACGGAGTAGAAAATTAAATCATCGCGCAGTTTGTGCAAGGCGAGAGGTTCGTCGTAAAGGACGGAGGCCCCAGCGGCCAGCGACATGGTGTCTTCCTGCGCGGTCTCAGGATTCATCGCCACCAGGAAATCGATTTCTTTCTTGCGGCCGATGTAGCCATTTTTGTTGGCGCGAATCGTGTACCAGGTGGGAAGTCCGGCAATGTTCGAAGGGAACATATTCTTGCCGGAGACGGGCACGCCCATCTGAAAGATGCTGCGCAAAAGCACCGTATTTGAACTCTGCGAGCCGGAGCCGTTGACGGTCGCGACCTGAATGCTCATGTCGTTGACGATACGTTTGCGCCCCATGCCGCCGGCGGATTCGCGCGGCGTTACATCCGTAGTGGCCATTCCAAACACCTTCCTTCAGTTAGCGGGCTGAAGTCTCGCCCTGGTTTTATCGATCTTTGTTGTCGATCGTTTTTATTGATCCCCAAAGTTGTGATGCGTTTCGTGGATCACGCGGAGGAAACATTCCATTATAACGGCGGCGGCCCGCCTGGTGCCGCCAAATCGCCCGTCCGTGGCGCTGGAGGAACCCGCTTCGGAAACTAATTTCCTACAGGACGGCAAAGTGAACGGGCCGGCATCAAGGCTCGGTCTTGAAGAACTGTGCGATGTTCCGGAATTTATTATATCGTGACACGAGCAATTCGGCCGGAGGGATTTGTTTCAGCTCCGCGTAATGCTTCTGCAGGCTGGCATCGAGCAGGGCGGCTGCCGCTTCGTGGTCGCGGTGGGCTCCGCCTTCAGGTTCGGGAACGATGTCGTCAATGCAGCCGAGTTCGCTGAGGTCGGTTGCGGTGATGCGCATGGCTTCGGCCGCGAGTTCTTTCTTGGTCGCGTCGTGCCACATGATGGCTGCGCAGCCTTCGGGAGAGATGACCGAATAAATCGAATTCTCCATCATTAACACGCGATCGGCGACGGCGATGGCCAAGGCTCCGCCACTTCCTCCCACGCCAATCACAGTTGCGATGATTGGGACTTCGAGGCGCGGCATCTCGCGAAGATTGTAGGCAATCGCCTCGGCCTGGCCGCGCTCTTCGGCGTGGATGCCGGGATAGGCGCCGTCGGTGTCGACCAGAGTGAAAATGGGGCGGCGGAATTTCTCCGCCAGTTGCATGACGCGGATGGCTTTGCGATAGCCCTCGGGATGCGGCGTGCCGAAGTTCCGGTGCACGCGTTGCTTCATGTCGCGGCCCTTCTGGGTAGCCACGATCAACACTTCATCGCCGTGAAAGCGCGCCATGCCGCAGATAATTGCTGCGTCATCGCCAAAGCTTCGGTCGCCATGAATTTCGCTGAAATCGGTGAAGACACGTTCGATGTAGTCAAGCGACTGCGGCCGCTGAGGATGGCGCGCCAGTTCGGTTTTCTCCCAGGCCGTATGGGGCGCATTCATTTGTCGTCGCAGGGTTTCAATGCGATCTTGCAGTCTCGCTATCTGGCGGCGCGTGGAATCGTCGTTGCCGTTCGACTCCAGTTCGGCGACCTGACGCTCGATCTGCTCCAACTCCTGCTGCGCTTTTTCGGTGGGGGCCATTTTTTAATTCAGGCGATGATGCGAACGCTGCCGCGCCCGCATAACTGTTCGACGCGGGCGATGAAATTACGGTCTGGAAGCACATTATAGCCTTCCGCTTCCATCACCACCATGAAATCGCCCTGGCGCTCCACGTCAAATAGCACCTTGGCTTCGCCTTTGCGTTCGACAAAAAGCGTATGCAGATCGTCCACCGTAGCTTCCAGAGAAGTTTCAAGCGGAACTCGAATGCGAATAGCACGCGGAAGTGGAACTTTGGCTTCTTCCAGAGGTTGTATTTCCGCAGCTGTAAGTTTCGGATTGGTTCCTTCCTCGATCCGCACGCCAGCTTTGACAAGGACGGGAACTTCGAGCTTCACCTTCTCGCCGATTCGTTTGAAAGCTTCGGGGAAGACAATCATGTCGATGGAACCCGACATGTCTTCGAGCGTGGATTGAGCGTAAAAGTCTCCACGTTTCGATTTGAGAACGCGCACGTTGGCGATAATGCCAGCTGTAACGATAGTTTCGTCTTTGCCCGTCGATCGCGTCATTCCGGCAATTTCTTCGATGCTGAGCGCCTGCAGGTCAGTGAGTTTGTCTTTGTACTTTTGCAGGGGATGGCCACTGATGAAGAAGCCGAGAATTTCTTTTTCGGCGGAGAGGCGAGTGTGTTCGTCCCAGTCGGGAATGTTCGGCAGTTTGTCGTTGTGGGCTTCGGCATCTTCTTGCTGGAAGATTCCGAAGAGGCCGTGCTGGCCGGATTCCACGTCGCGCTGGGCTTTCTGCGCCTGTTCCATTGACTTGTCGAGCACTGCCATCAGCTGCGAGCGGCGTCCCAGCGAATCCATGGCGCCGCTCTTGATCAACGATTCCAGTACGCGCTTGTTGAGCAGGCGAAGATCGACGTGCTCACAGAATTCAAAAATGGACTTGAAGCGGTCGAGTTTCTTGCGCGCAGCCACGATCGATTCAATCGCATTGCCCCCGACGTTTTTTACCGCGGCGAGGCCGAAGCGAATCGACTCACCGTGGGGCGTGAAGTTGGCGTCGGAGACGTTGATATCGGGCGCCTCAACCGCAATGCCCATCTCGCGGCATTCGTTGATGTACTTGACCACGTCGTCGGTTGATCCGGTAACGGACGTCAGCAACGCCGCCATGAATTCGACGGGATAATGTGTTTTCAGATAAGCCGTGTGATAAGCCAGCAGAGCGTAGGCCGCCGAGTGAGACTTGTTGAAGCCATATCCGGCGAACTGGGCCATGAGATCGAAAATCTTTTCAATCTTTTTCGGCGGGAATTTTCGCTGGGCGGCGCCCTCGACGAAGCGCTCGCGCTGCTGCGCCATCTCCTCGGCTTTTTTCTTGCCCATGGCGCGGCGCAGCAGATCGGCTTCACCCAGAGAGTAGCCCGCCAGGCGGTTGGCGATCTGCATGACCTGCTCTTGATACACGATCACGCCCAGCGTCTCCTGGAGAATTTCCTGCAGTTCCGGCAACTCGTATTCGACTTTCTTGCGGCCGTGCTTGCGGTCGATGAAATCGTCGATCATGCCACCCTGGATGGGACCGGGGCGATAGAGCGCGTTCAGAGCGGTGAGATCTTCAATAGAATTCGGCTGGTACTTGCGCAGTACGTCGCGCATGCCGTGCGATTCAAACTGGAAGACGCCAGACGTGAGTCCCTTGTGAAAGACCTTTTCATAGGTCTCGTTATCTTCGAGCGGAATCTGTTCCAGCGTCAGCGGTGTGCCACGAGTTTGCACGATGAGCTTTAATGCATCGGTGAGGATCGTGAGCGTAGTCAGGCCCAGGAAATCCATCTTCAACAGCCCCATCTTTTCGATGGCGACCATGTCGAAGGCGGTCACGATTTCGTCGTTCTTGGTGCGGTGCAATGGAACCAGTTCCGTCAGCGGGCGCGGCGAGATTACTACTCCGGCGGCATGAACGCCGGAGTTGCGCACCATGCCTTCCAGTCTTCTGGCCGTTTCAAACAGTTCGCGAATCTGCCCATCTTTTTCGATCGCCTCGCGCAGTTGCGCCGAATCCTGAATGGCCTGCTCCAGCGTGATGTTGAGCTGGGTAGGAACCATTTTGGCGATTCGGTCGACGTCGGCGTAAGGGATGTCCATGGCGCGGCCCACGTCTTTGATCGCGGCTTTTGCAGCCATGGTGCCGAAGGTGATGATTTGGGCGACATTGTCGCGGCCGTATTTTTGCGTGACGTAGTTGATGACCTCGCCGCGGCGGTTCATGCAGAAATCGATGTCGATATCAGGCATGGAAACGCGCTCGGGATTTAGAAAACGCTCAAAGAGCAGTTCATGCTGCAGCGGGTCGATGTCGGTGATGCCGAGCGCGTAGGAGACCAGCGAACCGGCAGCCGATCCGCGGCCCGGTCCGACCGGAATGCCATGTTCCTTGGCGTAGCGAATGAAGTCCCAGACGATGAGGAAATATCCCGGGAACTGCATCTGCTGAATGATGGCGAGTTCGCGTTCCAGGCGCTGCTCGTAGTCCGTGAGGGAATGTTTCAGTTTTCCCTGCGAGTGCAACGGTCGCAATGTTTCGAGGCGGCGGGCAAAGCCTTCGCGGGTTACGTGCACGAAGTAACTGTCGATGGTGTAGCCCGGCGGGACTTCGAACTGTGGAAACGGATTTGCAACTTTTTCCAGGCGCAGGCTGCAGCGCTCGGCAATGTCGAGCGTGCGCGAGAGAACTTCAGGCGAGTCTTTGAAGACGCGATACATTTCGTCGTGATTCTTGACGAAGAACTGTGTGCCATCGAACTTCATGCGGCCAGTGTCGTGAATCGACTTGCCAGTTTGAATGCAGAGCATCACGTCTTGTGCGTGGGCGTCGTCTTCGCAGAGATAGTGGCTGTCGTTGGTGGCGACAAGCGGCAGACCGAGATCTTTTTCGAGCTTGAAAAGGCCGGGATGGATGCGGTGCTCCTGCTCCAGACCTTGATCCTGAATTTCGAGATAAAAATTCTGCTTGCCAAAAATGTCGGTAAAAGTGCTGGCCGCGGCCCGGGCAGCGTCGTAATTATTTTCCATCAGGCGCTCGGCCACCTCGCCCTTCAGGCAGCCGGAAAGGCCGATCAGGCCGCGGGAATGTTCGGCGAGAAACTTCTTGCTGACGCGCGGCTTGTAATAAAAGCCGTGCAGCGAAGCCTCAGAGGTGATCTTTACCAGATTGCGATAGCCCTCTTCATTTTCGGCGAGCACGAGCAGGTGGTTATACGTGTCGCCCTCGGGGGCGGCGCGGTGATCATCCTTTTTGCAAATATAGAGTTCGCAGCCGACGATCGGCTTCACGCCCGCATGTTTGGCCGCATTCACGAAATGGACTGCGCCAAAAATGTTGCCGTGGTCAGTCATGGCCACGGCCGGCATACCCAGCTCTTGTACGCGCTGGCAAAGTTTCTCGACATCACAGGCGCCATCGAGCAGGGAGTAGTCGGTATGCAGATGCAGGTGAACGAATTGGGACATGAGTCGGTAGCTTTAGTTTACCGCAGCGGGGTCGTAGGAAAACGGGGCAGTTACTGGAAAGACGTGTTAGTCTGCCCCAGCCGCCGCAGCCTGGGCATGTTGCAGCAAGCGGCGGGCCTGGGCGATGAGTTCGGCTACTTCGAAAGGCTTTACCAGGCAGGGCACGCTGTTTTCCTGCAGGAAGGCGCGTCCATTGCCTGATTCCACGCCATTTGAAAATGTGAACAGAACGCGGCCTTCCATTCCCGGGCAATTTTCTTTGAGCCACTGGTAGGACTCTTTTGCGGTCCATTGGCCGGGCATGTTGCCGTTCATGATGATGGCGTCGAAAGGTTCAGACAGCAGGCGAGTCTTCACGTCCTGGCTGGTCTGGGCGGTGATGACCGTGGCGCCGGCTCCCGCAAGAACGTCGCGTTCAAATTCGAGCACGGCTTCTTCTTCTTCAACCAGCAAGACGCGGCCTGCTGTGGCGCCCTCATGGAGACGTTGCGGAACAGCAGTGGTAGTTTCGGGTTCGATCTCAGCCGTAGCAACGGCCGGCAACCGCACCTCAATCAGGGCTCCGCCTTCGGGAGCATTGTTCGCGGTAATGTCGCCGCCATGTTCTTTGACGATGCCGTAGCAAATGCTGAGGCCGAGCCCAGTGCCCTTGCCCACGCTCTTGGTAGTGTAAAAGGGGTCGAAGATGCGCTTGGGATCTTTAATGCCGTCGCCATCATCGCGGAACTGCGTGCAAACGAGCCCACCCTGGCTGAAAATGCGAATCTTCAACTTGCCGGTGCGTCCGGTTTCGAGAATGGCATCGACCGAATTGTTGATGATGTTGAGGAACACTTGCTCGATCTGATGGGGATCGGCGACGACGAGAGTCGGTTGAGAAGGACTTTCGAGTTCAACGCGAATGTTGTTGATCTTGAGATCGTAATCGCGCAGAGCCAAAGTTTCTTCGAGCACTTTCCGCAGGTCGACTTCATCCCGCTGCGGCTTGCGCTGGCGCGCGAATGAAAGCAAATTCTGCACCACGCGGTGAGTCCGCTGCGCCTGTTTGAAAAGTTTGGCGACGTAATCTTGCGCGCGAGTGTTCAGTCCTTCGCTCTCAAGAAGCTGAGCGTAGCCGAGAATCGCGGTAAGCGGATTGTTGAGTTCGTGAGCGACGCCGGCAATCAGTTGGCCGACGGCCGACATTTTTTCGCTCTGCAGAAGTTGTTCCTGAGTCTTGCGCAAATCTTCGTAAGCGCGGCAAGTCTCTTCGTAGAGCCGAACTTTTTCGATGGTGGTAGCCAGCTGGCGGCTGATGGCTACGAGCAGATTTTCGTCGTTGCTCGAATATTCATATCCCAGTTGATTGCACAGGCCCATGATTCCCACGGGACTGTCCTTGCCCCAGAACAGAATCCAGACCCAGGACCGGTCTGAGTCAGAGCGCAGGAATTCGGCAACTTTGGGCGGCAGATGCGGCAGATACTCCGCCGTAATCACTTCGGCGCGGGAGCGCGTGATCAGGTCGCCGAAGCCCTCAGTGAAGCAGATTTCGGCGACTCGCATCTTGTCGCGGCTGCGCGGTCCCCAGGCGGCTCGCCGGCGATAGGTGGTTGCGTCGCTATCGGAAAGATACACGGTCCCGCTTTCCGCTCCGAACAGCGTGACCACCTGACGCAAAGTCAGGTTCAGAATTTCGTCGAGGTCGAAGGACTGCGCGGCCACCACTGCCATGGCGTTCAGCGCGTTCAATTCACGGTTACGCCGCCGCATTTCTTCCTCGGCGCGGCGCTTCTCGGTCATGTCGAGAACGAAGCCCTGGTAGCGCTCTACGCTGCCGTTGGAGTTTCGTTTGGCGAAGCTGCTCTCCACGGCCAGCAAAATAGTGCCGTCCTTGCGGCGCAGGCTCACTTCAAAATTGCGTACGTAATTGTGCGTGTCAATTTCGCGGCGGAAGGCGTCGCGCTGTTTCGGGTCGACACAGATCTCCGAATCCAGATTCAGCACCAGCAATTCTTCGCGGTTGCCGTAACCGAGCATACGCACGAAGGCATCATTGCAATCGAGCAAGCGCCCCGCGGGGTTCGCGACGTAAACGCCCTCTTGCACCTGCTCGAAGAGCAGCCGATACTTCTCTTCGGCAAAGCGGCGGTCGGTAATGTCGCGCACCACGTGCATGGTGCCTTTTTGCGGGCTGCCTTGCTCGGTGTACGAAGATGTGGAAACCACCGAGAAGCCGCCGAAGCACGGGTCGGCGCCTTCGGTGAACTCTTCGTCCCCACCCATGGCGCAATACGGGCATCCGGTCCATTCGCCGAAGGAATGGGGCAAGATCGATTCGCAGGAACTGCCTACCACATCCGCGGCGGCCTGGCCGAGTTGTTCGAGTAGAACCTGATTTGCCTTGATGATGCGGTAGTCGGCGTCATGGGCGAGAATGATGTCGTGAATGGAATCGAATGTATTGATCCATTGACGCTGCGAGCGCAAGTTCTGCTCGAGCAGTCGGAAGTTTTCCACGGCCAGCGCCAATTGTTTGGCGCAAGCCTGAAGAAAGTTCAGCTCCTCCACAGTCCACTTGCGGCTGGTGGAATCGCCGAGCAGCAGCAGTCCGATGGGTGATTTATTGCCCGTTACGGGAACGATTACAAGCTGACGCACTTTTTCAGCCTGAAGACTGGTTTTCGGTTCCGAACCGGCGGCCTCTCTGGTAGTGACTTGCGGATCAGTCTGCGCCAGCAATTTCTGAACGCCTTCGTTGATTTCGGCAAATCCCGCGTCGCGCAGAAAGTCAGGAGATAGTCCCACGGCGTGGGTCGCAACTAAATGCCCGCCCTCCACCAGACGGAACCAGGTTGCCCGCACTCGCGTCACACGCTTCAGTTCTTCCACTGCCGATTGAACTACGTTTCCATATTGCTGAGCGCTGACCATGCTGCTGGTGATGGCTTGCATGGCATAAAGCCGGCGCGTGCGACTTCGGGCCTCATCGAACACCACCAATAACATGCTTAAACCGAGGGCGATTTCGAATGCCAAGGAGGCGGCAGCAGGGATGCGATCCGTATAGGGCGGCCAGGAAAGATGGAGCGATAGCAGGCACAGCGCGAGAGCCCATGCCGAGGGTTCCCACCTTCCGCGCCGCGCTCGCAGCAGGGCCAAAGATGCGGTCAGCAGAATGATTCGATAGGCGACCTCCAGGGCCACGCGCAGCGGTAGGGAATCAGGCCATAACAGGATACGAGCTCCGCCGAAACCCACCAAAACGGGAGTAATCACCATTAAGGGAACGAGTAGATCGCGTCCACGCGTATAAAGCAGAACCGCTCCTGACAGTAGTCCTACGGCGAGTAAGAATGTAGTTTGCACTGCAACCGAATTAAAAGGAGCGGGTATCTTCGGGGCGAAGCAATGTTCGGCAAGGCGGGACAGTGCGAAAGCGGTCCAACCCAAAACCCAGACTTTAAGATAGTTTTCGCGGAAAGCGCGCAGCCCAAGCAGAGAAGCGCCCAACAGGATCAGCAGGGTCAATTCTGCCGCTGTGGGCCTGGCGAGGCCGAGTCTTGCAATCGTGTTCCAAATCGAGCCGAGGTAGGCGTTTAGCATTGCGGACGCACGTCTTCCTTGTTTGTGAATATCACGTTCCGACGGTTTCTCGATAGAGTTTCCGGACCTGAGTGATTACTTTCGGCATCTCGCGAGTGGGTTACAATCGCCGATAGACTTTCGTGGACTCATGCCAGATCGCATTCTTGTAGTTGACGACGAAGAACCGATTCGGGAGATCGTCGCTTCCATGCTCGGCACCGCGGGATATGCCTGCAAACAGGCAGCTTCTGGCATGGAAGCGCTCGCCGTTCTGACTTCGGGCGAAGAGTTCGAGCTCATGCTCTCAGACCTGATGATGGCGGACCTGGATGGCATTGGCCTGCTGGAGCGTACCAAGGAAAAATATCCTGACATGCCGGTGGTGATGGTTACCGCCGTGCATGACATTTCAGTGGCGTTGGCGGCGATTCGAAACGGGGCGTACGACTATCTGTTGAAGCCGTTCGAACGCGAGCAGTTGCTGAATACGGTCAGCCGCGCCTTGGAAAATCGGCGCCTGAAAGTTGAAAACCGGACATATCAGACCAATCTGGAGTCTTTGGTCAAGGCGCGGACCGATCAACTGCAGGCCGCAATGGCCAATCTGGAGCGCTCCTACGACATCACTCTTGAAACTCTGGGCGACGCTCTTGACTTGAAGGATCGGGAAACTGAGGGACACTCCAAGCGAGTAACCGCCTTTACCATCGCCATTGCCCGAGCCATGGGGCTGCCCAGAGAACAAATCAACGGTATTGCCCGCGGCGCTTTTCTGCATGACATTGGGAAGATCGCAATTCCGGATAAGATTCTGAACAAGCCGGGAAAACTTGATGCCGACGAATTTGCGATCATGAAAGAGCATGCCTACCATGGCTATCAGATCGTAAAAAAAATCCCGTTCCTTGCCGAAGCCGCAGAGATTGTCTACTCTCACCAGGAATGGTTCAATGGCACCGGTTATCCTCGAAATCTGAAGGGAGAGCAGATTCCCTTGGGAGCACGCATCTTCTCCGTTGCCGACACGCTGGATGCGATTACTTCCGATCGAATCTACCGGCCCAAGCAAACCTTGCAGGCTGCCAAGATTGAAATCGCCAAGTGGGCGGGAAAGCAGTTTGATCCCGATGTAGTAAGAGTATTTCTCGAGATGCCGGAAAATATCTGGGATGATTTGCGCAAAGAGATTCATGCCCAGATTTATCGCGTGGCCTATTCAGCCGGGGCCAAGGGCTGAGATCCGCTCCCGGGAAATAAACGCTCTCGCAGTCCACAATTGATCCTGCCCTGGGTATTTTGATTGTAATGGCGATGTTTCGCCAATCAACCTAAAGTGGGCATAAAATATGCCCGAGTCACGGATTCACATCCATGATGCGATAGTCACAATAAAGGGGCACCATACGCTTTCTCTTAGGAGTCGTCGTTTCTGCTGCATTCGTCGCAATGGGGCTGCTCATGGCTCTCTGGCCTGCGACCTACTTCAGATGGGTGCGTTGGTCGAAGGTGGAATCATATGCGCCGTGGCTGCATCGCAGGTGGGACCTCGACCACGCACGTTGGCAGGTCAAGATACTCGGCATTGCATTCGCGCTTTTCGGCTGTACAGCAGTTGTGCTGTGGGTATTCATCCACTACTTCCAGTGACCTTCGGGAAAGGCTCCCAGGCTTGCTGCCGCAATTCAAAACTCGATGAGTGTAATGGGGATTTTTCGCCAGTTATGCCCCTTGGCGACTCACCCACAGTCGGAGATGTGACTCACGTCACTGACAGAACTTGCTCTTCCGCGTAGCCTTTTGCCCAACTGTCCTAGGGGGCATTATGTCTCACGAAGCTTGGCGTCCACACTGCGCCATCTGCCAACAATCCGTGGATTTGACCGAGAGCAAGGCCGATGAATATGGGCGGGCTGTCCATGAAAACTGCTACGTCTCGAAGCTCGTATCAAAGAAGCCACGGCGGTTCACGGTGCGAAGTGACACGCCTACGCGAGCGGCTGTCGCTACTGTCCCGCCGATGGGCGGTAGGCCGCTCAGCAAATGTGTTTGAGGTCACGGACAGCTCGGTTTGTCAGTTTGTCCGAAGCTACATTAGCTTTGGGCCGAGCACTACGCCACTCCCTTTAAAAACCTACCACGGTAGGGAGACGGCGGAAGGGGCGATGACTCTCCGGCGGGAGCGGTCGCCCCAGTGCTCTTCTTTGCAGCCCTAGCGGGGAGAAAATGACAAGTTCAATGAATAACCTAGAGGCTTGCACAGATGAGGAACTGGAGCAGAAGCTTGCCCGCGTGCTCGCGTACGCTTCGGGAGAAGTGCTGAACGACGCTGAAATGCAGGAATTCCACCAGCTCTACGAAGAGATTCTGCGGCGTGCACTCGCTGTGACTGCCGCGTAGTTAACTAACCTTGTCGCAGGTCTCGCATCAAAACGGATTGGTAGCGATATAATGAAGTTAGCAAGAATACACATCCCTCCGCCTGCCCCTTCTGGGCGACGGTTTCTTGTGCAACCCAAGTGCGATCATTGCGATGAGGATGCCCAGTTTCGCCCGCTGAGAAGTCGGCGGAACGCCAGTCCGAGTCCTAGACCGACTGCTGTAACCACAAAACTGAAGGCCCCGA
>Ga0182024_10004999_pt1 | contig 30042 bp, 25 predicted proteins | sample P32metaG_FD_120480 | JGI IMG/M metagenome (GOLD analysis project Ga0182024, IMG submission 120480) | Permafrost microbial communities from Stordalen Mire, Sweden - P3-2 metaG (Illumina Assembly) | ecosystem: Environmental > Terrestrial > Soil > Wetlands > Permafrost | place: Sweden: Stordalen...
CCGGCACGGCGGTCACCAGCCGAGTCCCCTACCCTGCTTCAGTCGTGACGCAGGCCGATTGGCGTAATCATCGACCGGTGGGACCGGTCGGCGGCGACGGGATCTGTCTCGCGGAGCACCCCGTCCGCCATCCAGCACCCTTTGTGGCTGCCAAGCTCCTGCCGCGACAGGAGGAAGACATAGACGGCGCGGTCGCCGTTGGCACCGGTAATTGCCACCCGCTCACGCGCGTGGTCCGCCGTCACCGCCACAGGCCCGCGCTCGGCCCTCGAGTGCCCGATCATGAGCCGATAAGCCGGGCTCTTCACCAACGCGCGGAAACGCTCCAGCGGGCCGGTGATGTCGTGGTTTTCCGGCGACGTGAACGCGAACGTGATGGCGATGCCGTGGTCAGCCACCGGGTCATCGTTGTGCTGAAGGGCCCGGAGGACGATGCCGACGACATCGTCGGGGGCGAGTCCTGGGTCGGGCATCGGATCGTGTCCGAATGGGACGGACGAGACGGTAGACGCAACCTCTGGCGCGGGGACGTTGTGCGCCCACGCGGGAGTCGCGGCAACACAACAGGCGAGTAGCACGGCAATCCCTGATCCCACGGCCGTTGTCCTGGCCCCGATGCACTGACTCAACTGGTTCACCGGATACCTCCTCAGTCGCTCCTGGCGGGGACACGCCCGTCCCCGCCAGGGTGTGCTATTTCCTGGGAGCGCTCGAATGTACACTCTACGGGGGCGTCTCGCCGCAGGTTTCTGTCCGGAGAATGGTAAATTCCAGCGTTTTCAATGATTGGCACCTCCTGTCCGGCCCGCCGGCTCGCCGCCGTGATCACCCTCCCCCTCCTGTGGGCGGGGAGCGTTGGGTACGTGGCGTCGGCTAGGGCGCAGGACAAACAGACGGCACCATCGGCCACGCGGGACAGGCCTCCGGGAGTATCCGCTGGTGCCCCGACCGCCGCTGATTCCGTGCGTGCCGGTGCGCTGCTGCAGACGATCCGCGCGGATCTGCATGCCAGCGAGCTCACGATGGAGCAGATCCAGGGAGCGGAGCGCGCGCGGGCACAACTGGATGCGATGCCCGAGGGCCTCGACGCATACAAGGTCGCCGCCAACGATGCACTCGGCATGCTGTTCAGGGCGGCGGATCTCGATACCGGCATCGCGTTTCACGCGAGAGCGGTGATGGCGCTGGCGCCGCATCTCGATTCGGCCGACTGCGTGCGGCTCGCGCACCCGCTGATCCACGCGTGGCGCAACCTCGCCGAAGTAGAAGCCGGACACGGACAGCCGAAGCAGGCACTCGCGCTGCTGCGTGGCGCACCAGCCGCGCTGCCTCGGGTCCCTGACGTTGCGAAGGAGCTGGGGACAGAGGTTGCGCGCTACGAAATGATCGGCCACCCGGCGCCTAAGATCTCCGCGCCGTACTGGTTCGGCGCACCGGCTGGGACGAAGACCGTCGATCCCGGTGCCGGCGGTGCGGTCACGATCATCGAGGAGACCGCGTGGTGGTGTGCAGCGTGCAACCGGAGTTATCCGGCGGTCCTGCGCATCCAGCATCGGTACGGCGACAAGGTCCACGTGCTGCTGGCGACGAGCCTGATGGGACGGTTCCGGGCAGATACGGATCTGGCGCCGAACGCGGAGCTGGCGAAACTCCGCGACTATTTCGCGGTGGAGAACGCCCTCCCCTACCCTGTCGCGGTGGCCGAGAATCCGGGCGAAGAGGACCACGACGCGATCTCGAACACCTACCATGTCTACGCGATCCCGCAGATCGTTGTCGTAGATGCGCACGGGATCGTGCGGCACATCCTGCTGGGCTGGGACCCAGGCAACGACGATCGTCTCGACCGGGCAGTGGGCGCGGCACTGAATAACGCACCGCTGCAATAGTTTCCCGAGAGCACACTCACCGTCGCGTCATCCGGTCGGTGCTTCCGATGGCTGTAGTGCTCCGGGCCAGATACTTCGCCGAGAAATTGTCAGTTTCGGCCTTGACGATTAATATGCATAATGCTATATATACACGCTAATGTATGTATCAGCGCTCCGAATTCTGGCCGACCCGACGCGTCTCTATATCGTCGAAGTGCTTCGCAGCGGAGAGCATTCGGTCAACGACATCGTGCAGACCGTCGATATCGACCAGTCCGGCGTATCTCGGCATCTCCGCATCCTGCAGGAAGGCGGATTCGTGCGCGTCCGGCCTGAGGGCCAACAGCGCTTCTACTCGCTTTGCCCAGAACCATTCAGGGACCTCGACGCGTGGGTGAGCCAGTATCGGCAACTATGGGAAGGTCGTCTCGGCAAGTTCGGCGAAGTCCTTGCCCGTAAGCGAAAGTCAAGAACGTTCAGCCCGCCGACGAGAGAATCATCGAGGAGAGAACACGATGAGCGGAAAATCGAATAGCGGTTCCGATCGCAAGATTGTCATCGAGCGTACCTATAGGGTGTCACTCGGCGATGTCTGGGAACTTTGGACCACAAAAGAAGGAATCGAGTCGTGGTGGGGACCCGATGGGTTCTCGGTAAAGGTTCACGAGCTCGATCTGCGTGCCGGCGGAGCAATGCGGTATGCCATGACCGCGGTCGATTCGGCACAGGTCCAATTCATGAAGCGCTCAGGCATGCCTGTGACGACCGAAGCAAAGCTGACCTACACGGAGATCGTTCCGGCGAAGAGCATTGCGTACACACACCGGGCCGATTTCATTCCCGGCGTTGAGCCATACGACATCGGAAACAAGGTGGAGTTCTTTGTGCGAGGCGAGACAGTGCTCATGGTCCTGACCCTCGATCCGATGCACAGCGACGAGTGGACGCAGCGGGCCGTGATGGGGATGGAGAGCCAGCTCGGGAAGCTTGCCCGGATGGTGCTCGCCGCCACCGAGAAGACCGGAGCGTAAAGCATTCTCGCCGCGAAGCGCTACATCCAGAGGGCAGTCGCCGCCGCACTCTGCCTCGCGGGAAGCGCGGCAGCCGGGGCATGCGGCTCGAGTCACGACCAACCGCCGCCGGTGACGAAGGAGCCGGCGCCACCACCGGCGCCGAGTACGCCGGCCGGGGCTCCAATCAACGTCGCGGAGGTGGTTCATTCGTACCCGCATGATCCCGCCGCCTTCACGGAGGGGCTGGAGTGGTACGATGGGAAGCTCTATGAAGGCACCGGGATCGAGGGCCGGTCAGGCGTGCGGCGCACGGATCTCACGACCGGCACCGTATTGGCGAGCGTCCAGCTGCCGGGGCCGCAGTTCGGCGAAGGCATCACCGTGTATCACGGCACCCTGTACGAGCTGACGTGGCGAGGCGGTGTCGGATACCGGTACGACGCGCAGTCGCTCGCCAAGCGCGGCTCTTTCACGTACACGGGCGAGGGGTGGGGGATGACCCACGACGAGCACTCGCTCATCATCAGCGACGGCACGAACGTGCTCCGGTATTTCGACCCCAAGACGATGCAGGTGCAGCGCGCGCTGCCAGTGTCCGCGGAGGGCATGCCACTCGTCCGGCTGAACGAGTTGGAGCGGATCCATGGGGAGATCTGGGCGAATGTGTGGCAAGTGCCACAGATCGCGCGGATCGATCCGGCGACCGGACACGTGATCGGCTGGATCGATCTCGCGGCGCTCGCGCCGCCGCCACCCGCGACGGCGACGCACGATACCGTCGATGTCGCGAACGGTATCGCGTACGACTCGGCCGGCGACCGGATATTCGTGACCGGGAAGTTCTGGCCGGTGTTGTACCAGATCCGGATCGGCGCGCGGAAATAACTGGCCTGGGAGCCCGAGCGCCGTGGGCTAGCCGGTTCCCGGATGCAGGCGGAGGCGGATCGCAGTGGTGACCACCTCCTCCCAGGCAGCGATCGGTCCGGCGACTGCTGGTCCTGCATCGAGGTCTTCGCTCCACATCGGGCCGCCGGTCGAATAGCGGTAGACCTGTCTCCCACCGCGCACCCAGGTCTCGACGAGGAAACTCTCAGGGTCGGGCAGGACGAACTCGTAGACGAGCTCTTGCGTTGATTGTCGGGTCACGGAGCCTCCCAAATGGGGACCCGAATATAACCCGAAGCCAGCCCGTGCGCCTAGGTTTTGTTGGCGGCTAGGGACTGCTCTTCGTAGCTGGGCGGCGCCGGTGTTTTGGGCGTGCGGTCGCACGGCCCTTAGCGGGCGCCGAGCCCGTCGTCGCAGGCGTCGCAGCCCCTGCGCTCACTTGCCTCGTGGCCAGGGTCCAGACTCCGGCCACCGCGGCGAGGGCTATCGCGACCAGCGCGATGAACGCAGCAACCTGGCGGGGTCGGATCGTCGGGATCGAGATGCTGGGACGCGGCAACCTCGGGAAATACCGCGACTGCAGGAGCCGGCGCGGATCGAGCGACCGGAGGCTGATGCCGTTCGCCTTGTCGTCTTCCATGCCCAGATACGGCATCTCCAGACGGCGTGCCAACGTGCGCCACGCCTGGTCTTCGCTCACGAGACGCTCCACAACCAACCGCGGGGCTGCCCACGCGGTGTGCATCGCCTCCAGTGCCCGCGGCTCGCCCTTCGCCTCGACCACATCCAGCTCCAGCGACGCACGCTCGGCGGGAATGCATTCGCCGGCCAGATACATCTCGATGCGTTCCGGGTCGATCGTCGTGAATCGTTCGCTGCCTTCGATCGCTTCGCGCGTCGATGGGGCCGTGGACCATGCGTTGATCATGTCGTGCGGCGACCCGAGCCGGCGGCGCATCGCCTGGGCGGACGGCCCGATCTGCGAGTGCACGGTGCGCACGTTCATGCCGAGCACCGTCGCGATCTCGGCACGCGTGAGACGATCGGTCCACCGCATGTAAGCGACGACGCGGGACCGGCCGGGCAGACGCGCGACGGCGACCGCGACTGACGCCTCCAACTCTTCGGCACCGACGTCGTCGTCGGGGTTGGCGCGATCGAGTTCGGGGACGTACGCCAGGCCATCGGGCGGAAGTCCGGCGTGCCAGCGTGATTCCCGGTGCGCGCGCTGGAGTGCTTCGAGCGCGACGCGGTGTGTGGAAGCGAAGAGATTTCCGCGAACGGTGCCATGGAACGCCCAGCTGTGACGTCCGCGCCAGAGGCGGACGAAGACCTCGTCGACGACCGCTTGCGCGGCGGACAGCGACTGGACGTACCGGTGGGCGAATGCCGTCAGCGGGCGGACGTAGAGGCGAAAGAGCGCCTCGAACGCAGTGTGGCTGCCGCCACGAACCCGTTCGATCCACTCCCGATCCTCAGGCACGAGCGCCAATGGCGCGCCGGCGATCGGCGCGGCCGGCGGTTCGGCCGGCGTCGGCCGGAGGGCCTGTGGACGGAGGGGGCGACGCCCCATACGCGACACCTGCGATGGAGATCGAGCCGATCGCCGCTGCGGGCGGAGACTGGCACGAACGCGGACACGGAATAGTTGGCCAGCCGGGCACCAGCCCGGCCGGCCAACGGCGAGTCCTCACGCTACGCCTCGGCTGGTCCGGACGCAAGCATGTCTGGACATCTCCCCCGGCCGGGTTCCGGCTGCAGGTGTGGCGAACCCGGGCACATGTCTTGCCTTTTGTGCGCACCGACGGCCTGCGACGCAAGCGTCGTGGTATCTGTCGATGCCCGCATCGCGGCGATTCGTTGTGGTGGTAGCCGCCTCTCCTACGCAGGAACGGCCGACAATGGAACCTGTCAGACCCGACGAGCTCACGGCATCCGGGGTGTCGTGGGCGGCAGTCATTGGCGGGGCGTTCGTTGCCGCCGCGATGGCGCTGATCCTTCTGTCCCTGGGCACTGGACTGGGCCTATCGTCAGTCTCGCCCTGGGCGAACAGCGGTGCCTCACCCGGCGCGATCGGCGCGGCCGCGATCGTCTGGCTCATCGTCGCGCAGATCCTGGCGTTTGGCCTGGGGGGCTACGTAGCGGGGCGGCTCCGCGTGAAATGGGCGACCGTCCACAACGATGAGGTGTATTTCCGCGACACGGCGCACGGGTTGCTCGTGTGGGCTGTTGCCGCGGTGGTGACCGCCGGTGTGTTGGCCACGGCCGCGGCGGACATGGCGGGCGCCGCACGGGCGCGGGAGGGAGCGCGAGCTGGCGGCGGAGCGATGAGCAGCTCCGAGCCCTCGGGTCCGGCCGAATATGCGGTTGATGGCGTGTTCCGTTCGGCGCGAACCACGCCGGAGCGCGCGGACCCCGCAGTACGCGCCGAAGTTGGACGGATCTTCGCGCACGCATTGCGGAGCCGGGAGATGGGGGCGGCCGACAAGGCCTATGTCGACAGCCTGGTCTCGTCACGGACCGGATTGAGCCAGGCGGACGCCGACCAACGGGTAACGCAGGCCTTCGGCGAGCTGCAGCAGGCGATCGATGTCGCACGGAGCCGCGGCGCGAAACTTTCGCTCTGGGTATTCATCGCACTGTTGACCGGAGCGTTCTGCGCCAGCTTCGCTGCGACGATTGGCGGGCGGCAGCGGGATCACGTCCAGCACATCTGACGCGCGCATCCCGTATGTGCGCATCTCTTACGATGGAGTCTTCATGCGGTCGATTCTGCTTCTCCTGCTTGGCGTGCCTCTCCCGTTCGTCATCCTGATCGCGCTCTTCACGCACTGGTAGGCGCGCCGCGCCGGTCGTTCCGCGCCGGCGGGTCAATGAGCACCGGGATGCGGCACGCGGCGAACTGCGCTCGCTATTTCTCGGCGGCGCGTTTCAGAATTGCGATCTGCCCGGCGTGGTAGAGGGTGTGTTGCAATACACCGTGGAGCAACACGTACAGCGTGTCTGGCTTGCCAGGGGTGCGGTCTTCGAGGTGTGATTCACCAAGTGCGAGGGCGGCGCGGCGCAGCTCGCCATGCGAGCGCTCGAGGGCGGCGACTGCCTCGTTCCACGCGGCGGCGCTGGCTGGCGGGGGCGGTGGCCAATCCTCCGCGTCCGTCGGCTCCACGACCTCTCCCGCCACGCGGCGCCGTGCGATCTCGGCCCACGCCGTCATGTGCAACACCAGCTCCCAGATCGTGTGCGCACTCGGAACCGGACGCGCGGCGGCCATCTCGGCCGTCACATCCGCCAGCAGCGCGCGGACGGGCGGGCCGTGCCATGCGTCACCTTCGACGCCCCGATAGAACTGGTCCGCGATGCGGTCACATTCGTTGCTCACGCCATAGAGTATCGCGCGGGGGCGTCCGCCGAGCTAGTGGACCGGGCGCGCGCGGGATGGCGGGCGACACCGCGCCTAGGATGCCGCCGCCGATTGGTGCAACAGGCCCGCTGTGGTGAGTTGGGCCACGAGATCCGTGACAGCAGCCGTCGCCTCATCGCGCGTGATGCCGTATTCGGCGACAATCGTTTCGATCGCACGCTGCGCGTCACCGTGCTCCTCGAGCAGCGACCAGATACGCGCGCCCGTTTCATTCAGCGAGTAGTAGCGTTTCGTACCGGTGTGGAGGACCACCCCACCGCCGGGCAATCCGGCGAAGACCGCATCCGCGGTGGGAGTGACTCGCGTCACGGTGATATCTCGTCGCGCGACTGCGGTGCGACGGCACCGGAGGACGCCCGGGCGCGTTCGGCTTCGGGCGGCAGCCACCGGCCGGCCACCATTCCCATCGCCCGGCGGGGCGCCGTAATCCCTCTCGCGAGGAGACGCAGAATCGGACCGGGTGCGCCTTCGGCGATCTGGCTGAGTACGAACACGCGAGGGTCGGCGGCGGCTGGGACACCGGGCTGGGGTGAGGCAATCAGGCGAGCGCGTCCTATGCGGCCGATTCGGCGCCATGCGCGCGCTTCGGCCGCCGGGTCGGTGGGATGCCAGTTCGCCATGCCGAGTGACACCGCCGCCATCACCACCGTCGTGAGCGCGTGGTGTTCGTCGTGGGTGGTCACGAACTGCATCGCGGCCGCGGGGTCCGCAGACCCGGCTTCAGCGCTCCAGGCAGTCGCGAGATCCAGGATGTCGCGCAGGCGGTACCGAATCGTGCGATGCACGACTACGCCGTGCTCGAGCGTGTGCAGCCAGATCAGCATCGCGCTCGGAATCTCCAATGTGGCGCCGCCGAGTGGAATGCGGCGCGCGCCGTCCCAGATCCGCGCGTCGAGCGGAGATCCGGCATCAGCCAATCGCTCGTGAATCTCGATTGGCAGGCTGTCCGGCCGGACCAGAGAGGGGAGGTGCCGTCCGGGCGTACCGGTTGCGTCGGGGACGTAGCCGAGTCGCGACTGCAGCGCGGTGTGCAGCGCCGCGCCGGCTGGACCGGGCACGAGGAGATCGATATCGGCCATCGTGCGCGATCCCGCGATCTCACCGGCGAGGAGCCGAGCGCTGCCCTTGAGCACCAGCACCCGCGCGCCGGCATCGGCCGCGACGGGAGCCAGTTCGGCGAGTTGCTGGACCATCGCAACCGCGTTGCGCAGCGCGCGCTCGCCTGCCGTCCGGATGAGCGGCAACGCCGGTCCGAGCACATCGGCCAGCGTGGGGGTGCGCCGGCGCGCGCTCTCCAGCCATGCGGCGCAGCCCTCGAGGTCGAGGACCCGCTCCCATGCATCGCGCGGGATATCCCCTGCCCTGGCGCGCTGGGCATCGGACGGCCGGCGGCCGCGGACGATCGTGGTGAGGATGTCATACGCGGCGCGCGAGGCGGAGATCCGCGCCAGTTGCGAGCGGAGCCCGCGCTGCGTGGCGGCGGGATCACTGCGCCGGGTCGCCCGTTGCTCGCCGTATCGCATCGTGCTCGTTCGCGCTCGGGCCCCGTGGCCTACGGGAGGGCCGAGGCGAGCGTGAGATCGATCCGATGCAACTGCGCGGGAGAGTGCACGAGGCGGAAACTAGGGACCTCGATCGCGATATGCCGCAGCGCGGCCAGGTGTGCGGGCGATCCCCCGTCGGCGATGAGCACCCACGCGGATTGCTGCACGAGCTCGACCAGCGCGTCGGCCGGCGCGAGCGGCGTGATGCGATCGACGGGGCCCTGCTCGACCCACACGAGCGCTGCGACGGGGGCAGAGCGTGTCCCTCGGACCGGCACTTCAGCGCGTTGGCGCGGGTCGCCGGGCAGCATGCGTGCGTGGCGGGTGTCCGCTTCAAGCTCGGGAAACGCGGGGATCAGCCCCCTGCTCACTCGCAATGGCTCGCGCCAGCGGTACGCGATGACCGGGCCGGTCCGTCCGGCTTCGGTGATGACGCCATCGTCGCCCAGGATCGGCCAGCCTTTGCGGGCGAGCGCGTAGGCGAGCGTGGATTTGCCGCTGCCGGTCGGGCCCGTGAGGAGCCATGCGCGCCCGGAGGGATCGACCGCACCCGCGGCGTGGATGTAGTAGCGGCGGCGCTGCCGCAGGCGGAGGATGGCGCCTGCGCGCGCCAACTCGTGGCGCGAGGCGGCGCTGGCCCCCGTGTATCCCGCGCCGCGAACGAGCCGGCCCTCGCGCACCCACAGCTCGGCGTGCGCGATCTGGTGAATCAGCCGAGCGCCGTCGGGTTCCGTATAGCCGTGGATGTCATTGAACTGCCATTCGGCGATGGTCCGAGCGACAGCGCCCTCCGCGCGCTCGTGGAGCGGCGTGGAGGGCGCGGAGTCGTGCACGCCGCCGGGATTCACCGGCACTGCTGGCGGCGGATGGTGATACAGACGTGGACGGTGGGGCTAAAGCCCCCACGGGCTGGCGCTACAGACCGATGCCCTGCAGGACGACACCGTTGTCGCCCACCACGTAGACATTCTGGGCCGCCGTGCCGAAGATCGCACGATATGCCGTCGATACCGGAACCGCGAGAGGAAGCCAATTCGATCCATCGAAGTGGAGGACCGAGCCGCGATCGCCCACAAGATACGAGTCAGTGGGTGACGTATTCCACGTGCCGTGAAAATTAGTCAGCGTACTGGTCACCGCAGCCGGCAGCGTGAGCGTCGTGCCGCTCGCCAGCCGGTAGACGACACCCGAGTCACCGGCGACCCACACGTTAGTCGGCGCCGTGCCGAATACCGCCATCAGACCGTTGTTGTTGCCCGGCGAGAACGTGAGCGCGCGCCAGCCTGCGCCGCCCGGGTTGATATAGGCGGTGCGGTCGTCGGCGACGGCGTAGTAGTTTTGCGTCGTCACACCGGCCCAGAGGCCGCGGAGATTGCCGGTACCGGTGCGAGTCTGGAACGACCACGCGCTGCCATTCCAATGCTCGACCAGGCCGGCGTTTCCGACTGCGTCGATGTTGTTGGCGCTGATCCCGAAGATGCTGTGATAGCCCGTGGCGCCCGACGGCGGAGTGACGACAGCCGTCGTCCATGACGACCCGTTGTATCGGGCGATGTCGCCCAGCGGTCCCACGGTGAACACATTCGTCGAGCTCGAGCCCCAGACGCCGGCCATGGAGTCATCGTCGGCGACGTAGGCGTTGGTCCAGTTGGTGCCGTCGAAGTGGAGAATCGTGCCGATGGTCGCGGCCCAGACATCCGTCGCGCTACTGGCCCAGACGCCGCGGATAGGGAGGCCGCTCTGATTGGACAGCGTGAACTGTCCGCTGGCCACCGACAGGAAGGATCCGCCCACACCGACCGCCCAGAGCGTCGAGCCGGCCGTGCCAGAGGCGATCGAGGTGATCAGGAAGCCGGATTTGCGCGCGACCGCGCTCCAGGTGGAACCGTTGTAGTGCTGCGTGGCACCCGACGCGCCGACGACCCACACGTCAGTCGGGCCGGTGCCACCCAGACCTGACAGCGTGTGGCCCGTACCGCTCGCCTGTGATGTCCAGGTGGTCCCATTGAAGTGCAGGACCGTCCCGAGCCCGCCGGCCGCGAACACGTTGCTCGCGGATGTGCCCCACACCGTGAGGAGCGGCTCGGTCGTTGGTGACGTGACCTTCGCCCAGAAGCTTCCATTGAAGAACAGAATCTGGCCACCGTCGCCGACCATCCAGACGTGCGACGCATCGGAACCCCAGACCGCATGGAGATTACCGGTCACCGCAAACGAGAAAGTGATCTGGCTCCACGACGTCCCATTATAGTGGAAGCCAATGCCGCTGTTCGCGGACGCGTAGTAGTTGGTGGGAGCACTGCCCCACACACCCGTGAAGTTGACCGTCTGGCTGACCGCGGTGCGTGTCCAGCGCGAGCCGTTCCAATGCGCGGTCGAACCCAGGCCGCCGACTGTCCACACGTCGGTGCTCGCTGTACCCCACACGCCGTAGTACTCCGCGAAGGCGAGGCCTGTGATCGGCTGCGCCCATCCGGCGCCGTTGTAATGCACGATCGTGTTGTTGAGACCCACGGCCCAGGCGTCGTTCGTGTTATTCTGCCACACTGAGTTCAGCTCGTTCGACGTTACACCCTGACGCAGCACCTGCCACCGGAGTACGCTGTTTTGCGCGGGCACGGCGGCATCGACTTCGACTGAGAAGTTGACGCCATCGACGCCGGGGGCGAAGAGGAACTGCCAATTCTCGACGGCGCTCGTCGCCCCGGACGGGATGAACGGCGTGTACTGGAAGTACGGAACCGTGTCGCCCTGAAAGACGCCGACCCCGCTGGCGTTGGCGACGGTGACGACGCCGGCGGATCCACCGGATGCGGACGGTCCCGAGGAGAAGAACGCGCGCACGGCGGCGGAGTCCGTGGTGCTGCCGTCAGTGGTTCCGATCGGCTGGGCGAGCAGGTTCGTGATGCTGACGTTGAGCGAGAAGATGCGCGTCGTGCTGTCGAAGGCCGGACCGGAGAGGTTGAGCTGGACGTTGACGGTCTGCTTGCCGAGGATGACGTCCAGGGCTTTGGTCCGTCCGCCGCTCGTCGTGCCGTCGTTCTTGGTGCACAGCACCGTCGGCGCGGCGCGGGATCCGGATGGCGCGAGTCGCGCAGTGCAGAAGAATGACCCACGCACTCCGCTCGGATTCAGCGAGGAGACCGCCCGCGCAGCCGCGGACATGGGTTGCTGGCCGTCGTTGCAGGCGACGACGAGTGCGGCAGCGAGGACACCTGCCAGTACGCCCGTGCGGACGACTGTCCGGCTGCGGCGCGGGTGACGCATTTGCGAGTTCGCCGACGCGCTGACTGACATGCAGGTCGTCCTCCGAGGGGCGCGAAAAGAAGTGCCGTAACGGCCAGAGTCACGCGATGCCGAAATGCGTTCCAGCCGGGAACGCATCCGCCGCATCGTCATTAAGATTCGCCTAGGTATACGGCGCTCCAAGCGCCGTGATAAACTACGGGCCGGTAAGACCCGATTTGGTGATGTACGTCACAACTTTGTGCCACATCCCGCGATAAACACCTGATTCCAGCGGAATCCGGGATTGGGCAATCGGGGGTGCGATTGGAGCGGGCCCTCCGGCTGGCCGAACAGTACTGGCCAGCCGCCATTGACGACGCATCAGCTGGACGCGCAAACATTGGAAAATACTCATCTTACGACCCGCGACGACGCGCTCGCCATCGTCCACGAATACACGGCTAGCGAGTCCCTCCGGAAGCACATGCTGGCCGTCGAAGCCGCGATGCGGGCCTACGCGACGCGGTTCGGGGAGGACCCGGAACGGTGGGGGCTGGCGGGTCTGCTCCATGACTTCGATTACGAGCGATTTCCGAACGCCGGGCACTCCGCGACCCAGGAGCACCCCTCGGCGGGTGTGGAACTCCTCCGGGGGCGCGGCTATCCCGAGGACGTGCTCCGGGCGATTCTCGGGCATGCCCCGTACACGGGCGTGCCGCGAGATACCCTGATGGCCAAGACGCTGTTCGCCGTCGACGAACTGACAGGACTGATCACGGCGTCGGCACTCGTGCGGCCATCGCGGAGCGTGATGGATCTCGACGCGCGATCGGTGCGGAAGAAGATGAAGGACAAGGCATTTGCGCGGGGTGTCAGCCGCGAGGATGTCCAGCTCGGCGCCACCGAGCTGGGTGTCGATCTGGATGAGCACATCCAGTTCGTGATCGGCGCGATGCGCGGCATCGCGCCCGCGCTCGGACTCGCGTAGCCCGATGCCGCGCCGCCGGCCCGGGCGAACGTTTGCCGTTCGCGCCGCGCTTTACTACCTGCTGTGCTGGTCGGTGATCGGATTCGTGGTTCCGGCCACGACCGCCGGCCGGTGGGTCGTGCTGGCGCTCGCCGTGTCCACCACGGCGCCGCTCGTCGCGTTCATCGTGCGCGGCGGTTGGCGTGCGTATCCGACCGCCGCGTTCCGGCTGCTCGTCATCCGGCCGATCCTGTACACGCAACTGCTGCTGCCACTGGTCGCGGGAGGCTCGCTGCTCGGGTTGGCGGTGGGAACGGTGATCGGCCATAGCGTCGACGGCGGGCGGCTGGGAGCGGAAATTGTGCTCGCCGTGATGGCGTTGCTCCTCACGGCCGGCTACATCGGCTCAGCGCGTCTCGTGCGGCGCCCGGTGAATGTGACGGTGCCGGGGCTGCCCGGGCCGTGGGATGGGGTGCGCATCGCGCAGATCTCGGATCTGCATGTCGGGCCACACACGTCGCGCCGGTTTCTTGCGCGCATCGCCGACACCGTTGCGGCCCTCAAGCCGGACCTGATCGCGATCACGGGCGATCTCGTGGACGATCGCGCGGAAGATGTCGTCCACTTCGCCGCGGCGGTGGGTGGTTTGCGGGCGCCGCTCGGTGTGTACCTCATCCCTGGCAACCACGACGTGTACGCGGGGTGGGAGGAGGTGGCTCCGCAACTCCACGCGATGCTGCCCAACGCGACGGTGCTCGTGAACGAGGCGCGGATCCTGACGCGCGGCGGCGCAGCGATCGCCGTCGCGGGCACCGGTGATCCGGCGGGGCGCCATGGACCGGCTGGCGTGGGGCCGGACATCGATCTCGCGCTACGGAACGTGCCGCCCGGTACGACCACGATCGCGCTGGCGCACAATCCGGCATTGTGGCCGGCGCTAGCCGAGCGCGGCGTGGCGCTGACGTTGAGCGGGCACACACATTGGGGGCAGTTCGCGCTCCCGAGACTGGGGTGGAGTCTCGCGAGCCCGTTTATGGCGCGCGCGATGGGCGCGCACAGCGAGGGCGACTCGCTGCTCTACATCAATCCGGGAACGGGGTACTGGGGCGTGCCGTTCCGGATCGGTGCAGGCCCGGAAGTCTCGGTGATCACCTTGCGGCGCGGACCGCACGCCACGATCGCCGCCGGCCGCGCGACCGGCCGGTCCGTCCCCGCCGAACCAGTGTTCGCCGCAGATTGATGGCTGCCGTGCGATGGCGGAGCAATGCCCAACGCCAAACACAGGAGGAGCGATGTATCTCATCAGAGAAATCATGTACTGCAAGCCGGGCAAGGTCCGCCCGATGGTGGAGAAGTTTCTCGCAATGTCGAAGGTTGGCGAGAAGGTCGGCATGCCGCGGATGCGCATCATGACGGATTTCTGCGCCGAGCAGTACTGGACGCTCGTGGCCGAGATGGAGGTGCCGAGCGTTCAGGCGTTCGAAGAGATGATGAGCAAGCCACAGGGCTCCGCGGAGGACTTGAAGAAATTCGAGGAGATCATGAAGGGGTACCATGACCTCGTCGATCGCGGGAAGCGGGAGATTTACAAGATCGAGGGCTGACCGAAGCTGACCGAAGCGACGAGGCGCCAGGGCCTCTGGCTCCCGGTAGGCGACTTGGAGGGCCGTCGCGGCCGGCCCTGCCAGGGCCCGCCCTGAGGTCGGCTGACGGGTGGGGGGCGGATCGCTATAATCCCCTGATGGACGAAGAGACCTCGCCGCCGCCGGCTGGCCAGCTCCTCGCGCTCTCGGCCGACGAGGGATGCCGCCGGGTGGCGCTGGCGCTGCTGGCCTCGACTGTCGCCGCGCGGACCCGCCTGGACGACCCCGATGACCGGACGGCCCTGCACGATTTCCGCGTCGCGCTCCGGCGGCTGCGGACCTGGCTCCGCGCCTACGAGCCGTATCTCGCCGGCAGCGTCCGCAGGAAACACTGGCGGCGGCTGCGCGACATTTCGCGGCTGGCCGGGGTGTGCCGGGACAACGAAGTGCACGTGGCGTGGATCCGTGATGTCGAGGAATCGCTGCGGACCAAGGAGCGCCCGGGTGGCGAGTGGCTGCTGCATCAAGTCGCGGAGCGCCAGCGGGATGCGGAAGCCGGATTCCGATCGCTGCTCGATGACAAGTTCGGCCGGACTACAGAGGTCGTCGGCGATGAGTTGGCGGTCTATGACCGGCGGATCGACCTGCGGGACCCGGCACCATCACGCAAGTTCGCGGCGGCCGCCGCGCCGCTGATCGTCGCGCAGGCGACGGCGCTTGGCGAGCGGCTCGCCTCCGTCGAGTCCATACAGGATCAGGCAGTCGCGCATTCGGCGCGGATGGCCGCTAAGCGGCTGCGATATCTCCTCGAACCGATCGCGGCGGGCGTCGACGGTGGTGCGGCGCTCGTCAAGCGGCTGCGGCATCTCCAGGACACGATCGGCGAGATGCACGACGTGCACGTGATGGCGGAAGAAGTGATCGAGGCAGCAGAGCGTGCTGGCGCCGAGCAAACGCGGCGCGTCGCGACCGCACTGCTGGAGGGTGACGCGGATGCGGACGCGCATCACGAGCACGCGCGCGACCCGCGCCCCGGGCTCCTTGCAATCGCGACGCAACTCCGCCGGCGTGGCGAGGCCGCGTTTGCGGAGCTCGAGACCCGGTGGCTTGGCGAGCACGCGTCCGATCTCACCGACGCCGCGAGAGCCATCGTCGCTCGGCTCACGGCCGAACCATCGCCGCCGAATCAGCGTGTCATCGCGGTGGACAAGTCGGCTGAGAAGCCAGTGGAGAAGCCGGTTGAGGTCCGGGTGGACGCACGGCCTGCGCCCCGCGCGGATGCGGCGGCACCGTCGGTCGCTCAGCCGCCGGAGCGTCCAAGGACACCAGTGACTGCCCCAACGCATCCCGCCGCGCAGCCTGGTGGTCATCCAGTTCCGCGGCCCGCGCCAGCACCGGCACCCGCGGTGCGTCCAGCGGACGCGCGGCCGGCCGACACTCGGCCTGAAAATGCGCCGCGGCCGGCCGCGGTCCCGAGCGCAGGTGCGCGCCCGGGACCGCCGAAGGTGGAACGGCCTACTGGCTAGCGGCCGCCTTGAGCTCCTGCGCCGCGCGAGTCACGAGCGCGGCTTCAGCCTGGAGCACCTCGCCGACACGGACGATCTGCGCGTCGGCATCGGTCCATTGATGTTGTTCGATCGCCTCGCGTACGGCGGGCACGGTCTTCACTCCGTACCCGGTGTACAGGCCCGGCGCGTAGATGAGATGCTGGTACCAGGGCCGGCCGGGCAATCCCTGCGGAGACGTCAGCGCACGCTCGCTCTGCACGAGCGTGGTATTGATACTCGCGATCGCTGGCGTAGCCAGCGCCGCGCCGTCATTTGCTTCGACGGCCGTCACGGCCTGCGAGTAGGCGGCCGCCGCGCGTGAAAGTGCTTCGGCGCCGTTTTGGAGGGGCGCGAAGTCCAGGTGCGGTGCGAGCGCCAGCGTATCGGGAGCGATCGTCGGGCGGCGCGGGTCGTTGGTCGCACTGAACACGCCGTCCCGCACCTCACGATTCAACTCCGCAATCGAGTCCGCTTCGTGTTTCGCGAGCGTGTCGAGCTGGCCTGCGTAGTGATTGACCGTCTCCGAGAGCCCGGTGAAATCGAACGGAATGAGCTGCGCGTCGGCGAGGCGCATGACGGCTGTGCCGACGGTCTGCGCGAGCGCGCGTCCGTACACGAAGTTCGTGTCCGAGAAATGCGTGTACCAGTAGAAGTCGTCGTAGATCGAGTGATAGATCCCGCCTTCGTCCTCACCGCCGTACCCGAGGTTGGCCGACGCAATGCCGGCATGCTGGAGGAAGGGCGAGTAGTCGGAGCCCGACCCCAGGGCCTCGATGTGCAGATTGGCGCGCGTATGTACGTCGGCCCGCTCGCTTCCCGAGGTCGCGCGGACCAGGCGAAGGGCTTGCAGGCGCTTCCACACTGATCCATTCGTCTCGGGGTCGGTAATGTCGCGTGCCACGCCGTTGAGGAACGCTTCGAGGACGTGTGAGCCGCCGACCCCCAGGAAGCCGCGTCCGTTTCCATCGGTGTTGAAGTAGGCGACGGCGTGCTTCCGCAATTCGTCGTCGTGCGTCTCGACCCATTCGGTCGAACCGAGGAGCCCAGGCTCCTCACCATCCCACGCGCAATAGATGATCGTGCGGCGCGGGTGCCATCCCTTGGCGACGAGCGCGCCGAGGGCCCGCGCTTCCTCCAAAAGAGCGACCTGGCCGGCGAGCGGATCTTCGGCTCCGTTGACCCACGCGTCATGGTGATTGCCGCGGACGACCCACTCGTCCGGCGCGGAGGAGCCCGGGATGCGTGCGATCACGTCGTAGAGCGTCTTCATGCCCCAGTTCGACTTCAGATGCAGGTGCACTTTGGCGGGACCGGCGCCCATGCGGTAAGTGATCGGCAGTGCACCGCGCCATTCGGGTGGTACGACCGGACCCTCCATGGCCGCGAGGAGGGGCTGCGCATCCCCATAGGAGATGGGCAGCACGGGGATCTTGGTGAGAACCGTGACGTCCTTGAGATCGAGGCGCTTCGCGTCCTTCGTCGCGCCGATGCCCGGCGTCAGCGGGTCACCCGGATGAATCTCCATCTCCATGACACTGCCGCGCTGCACGCCCTCGGGCGGCCGCATCGGGCCCTTCGGAAAGACCGCGCCTACGGCGTAGCCATCGTCACGCGGATCGGAGTAAATGAGACACCCGACCGCACCGTGCTCCGCGGCGACCTTCGGCTTGATCCCGCGCCATGAACCGCCGTACCGCGCGATGACGATCGCGCCTTTGACGCTCACGCCATGGCGAGCCAGCACCTCGTAGTCGGCGGGGACGCCGTAGTTCACGTAGACGACCGGCGCGGTGACATCACCGTCGATCGAGTACACGTTGTACGTGGGCAACTGCTCCGATTGCTGCGCGGAGGTGGGGTCGCCGGCGACCGTGGGCTCGTGAAGCGCCAGACGGAAATGTGTGGGCGCCACCATCTCGACCGAGCGTTCCAGCGGTGTCGGATACAACACGTCGAACGACTCGATCTGCGCGTCGAGCCCGTACGATTTGAACTGCGCCAGGATCCACTCGGCGTTGTCATGATCGTATGCGGTGCCGACGTTGTGAGGGCGCGCACTGAGGCGCCGGAGCGATTCCCGCATGCGGCCGGGCTCGGGTATCGCCCGGAACTGCGTCTCCCAATCGCGCTCCATCCGGGACGCATCCGCGGAGTAGCCAGGGAGCGGTGCGTCCGGTCCGGCCGGTGGTGACCAGCCAGCAAGCACCGCGACGGAGAGGATGAGCGGTGCGCCACAGCAAGCGGCCCGTTTCCAGGGAGCAGTCATAAAGAATGAGAGGAGTGAGAGAGAGGAGGAAAGAAGAAAGGAAAGAACACCGGCGCTACGCTCCGGGCCGGACGAGGCGGCTCAGGGCGGATTCATCTCCGCGCTCGAGCGCCGCTTCAGCTTGCAAGTTCGCATGATCCGCATCGACGCTGGCGACTGCGAGGGTCTTGCCTTTGGCGCGATAGGCGACAGACGCCGCCCCCTTGCCTGGTATGCCGGTCACATCGATCCGGTCCCACTGTTCGGCATGACCGCTGTAGCGCACGGCGACGTCGTAGTGCTGGCTCCAGAAGTATGGCACCGCGTCGAAGCGCTCGCGCTGGCCAAGGATGTTGCGTGCGGCAGTCTGTCCCTGGCGCTGGGCGACGACCCAGTGCTCGACGCGCATGCGAGTCCCGGTGTGCGGATCGGGCCACCGGGCGATGTCGCCGGCGGCGTAGATGCCGGGCACGCTCGTTTCCAGGTACTCGCTGACACTGATGCCGCGATCGACCGTGAGCCCGGCCCCTGCAGCCAGCTCCGTGCGCGGGCGCACGCCCACGCCGATCACAACGAGATCGGCTGGGAGCGATGCACCGTTGTCGAGCACGACGGCTCCCGCATCGATTCGCACTGGCTTGGCCTGGAGATGGAACTCCACGCCGTGCTGCTCGTGCAGCGCGCGAATGTACGCGCCGAGTTGCGGGCCCAGCACGCGCTCGAGTGGCGCGGACTCGGGCGCCACGACTCGGACCTCGAGGTCTCGCTGGCGCAAGGATCCCGCGACCTCGAGACCGATGAAGCTCGCGCCGATCACGACAGCGCGGTGTTTCCCCGCGGCGGCGGCGATGATCGCGCGGCTGTCGGCCCACGAACGCAGCGTGAACACGTGCGGCCGGTCGTGGCCCGGCAGATCGAGGCGTACTGGCTCCGCGCCGGGTGCGAGCAGAAGTGCACCGTAGGGTAGGCGCTGCCCCCCTTCCAGTACCACCTCGGCGCGCGCCGCATCGATCGACGCCGCGCGCGCACGGATGATGTCGATCTTGTGCTCCTCATAGAAATTCGGCGGCCGTAGCGGCATCCACTCTTCCTGCGCAGTACCTGCCAGGAAATCCTTCGAGAGATTGGGACGGTCGTACGGAGAATCGGACTCGCCGTCCACGATGGTGATGGGTCCGGTGAATCCTTCGCGGCGAAGCATTTCCGCGGCAGCGCTGCCGGCAGCACCGGCGCCAATGATCACGACCGCCTGCGGTGAGGAGCGCCGCTCGCTCGTGGCGCCCACGGGGGCAAGCGGGTCGCGGTCCGGCCGCTTGCCGCTGACGTACCACCGTCCATTGCGGCGTTCGACATCCCAGCACGCGACAGGATTCAGCGCGGGGGCGCGGAGGGCGGCGCCGGTCCGCAAACTGAAGCAGGCATGGTGCAGCGGACACCGGATGGTGTCTCCGACCACCAATCCTTCCGCGAGCGGGCCGCTGTAGTGCGTGCAGGCAGCGGCCACCGCGAAGACCTCATCGCCGGATCGGGCGAGCACGATCGGCTCGCCGTCGGCGTGTCCGAGGACGGTTGCACCGTCCGCAAGATCGGCGGCCCCGCATCCAGTCGTGCGCAGATCCGGACCACTCAGCGGCGCGGGCTCATTCGACATCGGTCGATCCTCCTGGACGACTTCCCTTCAGGGGGCGCACTGTGGTTCACCGGCTCCGCTTTGATGCCGTTCGTTTCCCTCGTTTCGCCGCGCCGCGTTTCACGGCGGGCTTGGCCTTCTTGCGGCGCCGCGCCGCTGCCCGGGCGACGAGCTTTCGGCGCGCGTCGGCTGTTTCCGGCAACTCGAGACTGCGCCACAGGTACCATGCCGCGAACGACGCGTACGGCGACCACACGGCGCCGCGGGCCAGGACCTCTTTGGGCGCTGGCATGCGGCGGAGGTTGTAGGCCAGTTGCACCGCGATGCGGACGCCGAGGTCGAGGTCGGGCAGCACATTGGGCCGGCCGAGGCGAAACATCATGAACATTTGCGCGGTCCACTTGCCGATGCCCTTGACGCTCGTGAGCGCTTCCATGAGCGCCTCATCACTGAGCTCGTGGAGCAGATCGACGGCGACCGTGCCTGCAGCGGCGCGGGCCGCGAGGTCCTTGAGATACAGCGCCTTGGCGCGAGAGAGGCCGGCGGCACGCAGCCGTTCGTCGGGCGTCGCCAGCAACTCCGCCGGCGTCGGGGCGCGTCCACCGTAGAGCGCTTCGAAGCGGCCGTGAATCGTGCCAGCCGCCTTGCCGGAGAGTTGCTGATAGACGATAGCGCGGGCCAGCGCGCCCAGATGCGTGCCGTCACTGCGCGGACCGGGTGGGAGCTGGCCGACGCGATCGATGATCCGGCCGAGGACGGGGTCGGCCTGTTTGAGGTGTGGGATCGCGGGATGATCCACGCCGCTACCCGGAGTTCTTCAGCATGCGGTCGAGGAACTCGGCGGTCCTCTCATATGCCTCGACCCAATGCCGGTGCTGGAGGAAATCGTGCTCCTCATCCGGGAAGACGATCGTCTCGACATGCACACCGCGCGAGCGCAGATCCTCGGTGAGCTGGACCGTCTGGTCGAAATTGACATTGCGGTCGTCGTCGCCCTGGATCAACAGCACCGGTGAGCGCCACGTCGCCATCGACGACATCGGGGACGACCGGTATGCCAGGCGCCGCGCCTGGAGATCCCGTTCGGTATCCCATCCGGGGATCAGTGCATCGAACTCCAGGTTCCAGTCATGCACGCCGTGCCAGTCGACTCCCGCGGCGTATAGGTCCGACGAGCGAGCGAGGGCAAGTGCGGTGAGATAGCCGCCGTACGAGCCGCCCCATGCGCCAATGCGTGCAGGGTCGACGTCCGGGCGGCTCCGCAGATAGAGGCCAGCGCCTGCGACATCGTTGTATTCTGACGCGCCGGTGGCGCCGTAGTTCATGGCTTCGCGGAAATTCAATCCATAGCCTATGCCGCTCCGGTAATTCACCGACAGTACGACGTAGCCGCGGCTAGCCAGGTACTGATTCATTCCATAGGCGTTGCTGTAGTACTGCATGTAGTGCCAGCCGAGGAGCATCTCGCGGCGCGAGCCCCCATGGAAGAACACCACCGCGGGGTGCCGAACGCGTTGCGCGGGATCGCCGCCCGGAGGGAGAAAGAGCTGGCCGTGCAGCTCCATGCCATCGGCGGCCGGAAACGTCACCAGTTGTGGCTGCACGAACGAGTGCAGCGGGAAGGACGCGGGGAGCATGTCGTGCGCGAGCTCGCGGATCGGCCCGTGCGTGCCCGCGACGAGCGCCGGCATCCCCGGGCGGCTCGCCGTGGAATAGAGCAGCGCGATCCCGCTGCCGTCGGCGAGTGGGGCCGGCGCCCATTCGATGTCGCCTTGGGTGGAATCTTCACCCGCCACTACGCGCTCAGCGGGGCCACCGCCGCCTACAGGAATCCGCCAGAGGTGGCGCCGCTCGAGATCGTCCTGATTGCTGCTGACGATGATGGTGGACCGGTCCGCTGCCAACGCCGCGCTCTCGACCTCGAACTCACCGGGGGTGAGCGGTGTCGCATCGCCGCCGGCCTCGGGCACACTATAGAGATGCTCCCATCCATCGTGTTCCCACGGGAAGACGATCCGATTGCCGGCCGTCCAGAACAACTGTGTCGCGGCGTCGAGCTCCCGAAAGACACTGCCACGGCCATCCGCGGCATGCCAGATCGCGCGGCCGATACCGGTGGCTGGATCCGCCAGCCAGATCGACCACGGCTGGCCGGTGCGTTGGGCACCGAAGACGGAACTGCGAGTGCGGGCCGGGCGCCGCACGAAGGCGACCTCGTGTCCGTCGGGAGACCACGACGGATTGCCGTCACGGTCGACCGATGGAGCGAGATACGTCAGCGTATGCGCCGTGACATCGTAGACCCCGATGAACCCATGGGCCCCGCGGTCGCTCACGAATGCGAGGCGGTTGCCATCCCCGGACCAGCGGAGGCCAGACGTGTGACCGCGCGTGTGCAGGAGCTGCGTGGCCGGCGTGCGCGCGTCGGCCGTCGTCCACCAGATCTGGTCCTTGACGACGTAGGCGACACGATTGCCGGCGGCAGAGGCAGCGGGCGAATGCCCTTCCCCGACACGCCGCGGCGCACCGGCGGGACGCATTCCCGGTCCGAGCGCGATGGTCCAGACGGCTTGCTCGACACCGGACGGGATGAGCGCCGGGTTGCCGATCTCGCCGTGAGCATTGGCATCGCCGCCACGCACGTACACGAGACCATGGCCGCCCGAGAGCCAGCGGACATTGGTGATCTCCTGGCCGTCATCTCCCGTGTACGATGTCACCCTGTGGGCCGCGTATGATGGCGGCGCCGCGACCCAGATATTGCGCGCGCCGGCGCTATCGAAGACCCACGCGACCGCGCCGCCGGCGGGCGCGGCCACGAGTTCGGTGGGAAACGGACCGGACAGCACCTGCTCGATCGAGAATCCCGGCGGCCCCGCCGTTTGCTGATTGCCAGGCGAATACGCCGGTGATCGCCGGACGTCGGCTGGCCGCGCACCAGATGGCGTTGGCATCCGGGAAGGCATTGCGGCGAGGGTGACGGCGACGCCAAGCGTGACCGCGGCGAGCGATCCAGCGCGCCAGGTTGCACTCATTCGTGACTACCGGGCAAACAGGCCTTCGATCGATCCCTCGGCGAGCAAATGGCCCCGCAGGGAGAACATGATATTTGCCGCGGTGGACTGAGGGCTGACACCCTGAATGGCGGGGACGTCGAGCGCGTAGACGTGGAACATGTAGTGGTGTGGCTGGTCGCCGTTTGGCGGGCACGGTCCGCCGTAATGGCTGAATCCGAAATCCGTGTATCCGCTCTTTGCGCCCTTCACCGGGCTGGGAGCCGATCCCGCGCCGGCAGGGAGGCTCGTGATTGTGGGGGGGCTGTTGAAGACCGTCCAGTGCCAGAAGCCCGTGCTGGTCGGCGCATCCGGATCGAAGAGCGTGACGACGAAGCTCTTCGTCTCAGCCGGTGCACCGGACCACGACAACTGCGGCGACGTGTTGCCACCACCGCATCCGTTGAACTCGGTCGTCACGGGCAGCGTGCCACCGGCGGTGAACGTCGTGCTGGTGACGGCGATAGGCGCCGGATTCGATGGTGCGGCTGGTGCGGCGAAGGGACGAGAGGACGACGTGGGCGCGGCCGGGATGGGCGCCGCAGGATGCGTCGTGTCCGTCCCCGCCGCGGTCGTGCCGCTGGTGGATGCCGGTGCCGAACCGGATGGCGTGCAGGCGGCGGTGCCAAGTCCGGCGGCGACCGCCGCAACGCGCATGAATCGGGTGCCGAAGTGCCTCGTGTGCATGTGCCGCTTACTCCCCGAATGTGTGAGGTCTGCGTGCGTGGCCCGGCCGGGGGACAGCCGGCGCCAGGGTAGTAATGATAGAGTGATCAGTGCGGTGTTGCCGGTCCCCGTTTTCCGAGGGCCCAGGTGGCGAGGCTAGTCATGCGGAGGCCGCTCGTAGACCGGCGTCCCACCGACTACGGTCATCAGGACCTGTGCGTTGCGGAGCTCGGCTGGCGGGATCCGGGTCAGGTCGCGGTCGAGGAGCACGAAGTCGGCCAGTTTGCCGGGGGCCAGCGTCCCTTTCTCACCTTCCTGAAACTCGGCGTAGGCGGCACCACTGGTATAGGCGCGCAGGGCCTCCTCGACGGTGATCTTCTGTTCCGGGAACCAGCCACCGGGGTGAGCGCCATCGAGCGTCCGGCGTGTGACCGCTGCATAGATGCCTTCGATGGGTGTTGCCGGTGCGACATCCCAGTCACTGCCGAAGGCGAGGCGAGCATGCGCGTCGAGCAGCGCGCGGAACGCGTATGTCGTGCGGGCGCGCTCGGTGCCGATGACCTGTTCCGCCCAGCGGCCGTCGTCGATCGCGTGGTACGGCTGCATGCTGGCGATGACATCCAGTGCGGCGAAGCGCGGGATGTCATCGGGCGCCAGGTGCTGAGCGTGCTCGATGCGGAAGCGGCGGTCGCGGGGACCATTCTCCTTCGCCACGCGTTCGAAGATGCCGAGTTGCAGGCGAATAGCACGATCGCCGATCGCGTGCACCATGACCTGGAGGCCCGCCTTGTCCGCACCGAGCGTGCGGGCGTACAGACTTTCCGGCGGCGTGACCAGCAGACCAGTATCGCCTGGTGCATCGGAGAAGGGTGCGAGCATCGCGGCCGTGTGGGATCCCAGCGAGCCATCGACGAATGCCTTGCAGCCGCCGATGGCGACCCAGGCGTCGCCGCGTCCGCGTGCGGCGATCGTGTCCCGCAGCCGCTGCCAGTCCGCGAGCGGTGCCACCGAGTAGATGCGCGTCCGCAGACGTCCCGTGGCGTGGGCGCGCTCGAACGTCGCGAGATCGTCCCAGACGTATCCCATGTTGACGACTGACGTCACCCCCTGCGCGGCGACATAGGCCATCGCGGCGTCGAGGGCGCGGTCTTGCGCCGCGGTTGCCGGCTCGGGAATCACGCGAGTGATGAGAGAAGTCGCGTTGTCCTTGAGGATGCCGGTTGGCTGTCCAGCCGGGTCGCGGACGATCGTGCCGCCCGCGATGTCGCTCGTCCCCTGCCCTACACCCGCGGCCGCAAGCGCCGCGCTATTGGCCAACCCCATATGACCGTCGAGCCGTTCGATCCAGAGAGGATTGTGTGGCGTGACCGAATCGATCCAGTCGCGCCGCGGGAGCTCGCCGCCCCAGTTGGTGTGATCCCACACGCCGCCCAGGATCCACGTTCCGGGTGGAGCGGCTGCGGCGAACGCCTTGACGCGCGCAATGAACTCCGGTGGCGTCTTGGCGTCCCGCAGTTGCACGTCCGTCAGATCGAACCCGCCATCGACGAAGTGCACGTGCGCGTCGATGAAACCCGGGACGAGCATCGCGCGGTGCGCATCCACGACGCGCGTCGCGCCAGTGACCAACTTCTGCACCTCAGCGCTCGACCCGACCGCTGCCAGCCGGCCGCCACGCACCGCGACGGCGCTCGCCCAGGGCCGCGCTGGCTCACCCGTCCACACGTGTGCGTTGACGATTGCGAGGGAGACCGGGCCGGATGGCGCGGGTGAGGCCGAAGGAGAGTTCACGCGGGAGCCGAGGGAGAGAAGAATGGCGAAGGCCGTTGAGGCGGCCGAGGCTGCGTGGCGGGGCAGCCAGCCAGCGGGGGATTTCATGCCCCAATCTGGGCCGTGGCCGGGGGTGGCGTCCACTCTCTACCTTTTGCAACGTGCTCACGGGCGGACGCCTCGCCTGGGGGGCGGTCCCGCACCATCTCAGCCAACGTGACAGTGCCATCTCACAGCGTCCGGCAGCTCATGCGCATCACCGGCGTGGCCATCGCGGCCGCATGCGCCGGGCATCGTCCTCCGGCTCACGCGCCGGCAGCACTGGCGATGCACGTCGTGTCCGCGGATTCACTGGAGGCCGCGATCCGGCGGCGGGCCGCTGCTGTGCCGGGCGCCACCGCCGGCATCTACTATCGTCCCGTGGCCGCCTCCGCCGATACCGTGGCGATCAACGCGGACAGCAGCTTCCACGCCGCAAGCACGATGAAGATCGCGGTCATGATCCAGGTGTATCGCGACGCCGAGGCCGGGGCGCTGTCCCTCCGCCAGCCGGTCGTGGTGCGCAACCAGTTCACGAGTATTGTGGACGGCTCGCCGTATGCGCTCGACCCGAAAGATGACTCCGACAGCAGCATGTACGACATGGTGGGTCATTCGATCACGCTGCACGATCTCATGCTGCGGATGATCCGGCGCTCGAGCAACCTGGCCACCAATACCGTGATCGGGCTGGTGGGCGCTGCGCGGGCGGATTCGACGGCGCACGCGCTTGGCGCGACGCACATCCGCGTCCTTCGAGGGGTCGAAGACGGCAAGGCATTCGCGCAGGGGTTGAACAACACGACGACCGCGCGGGATCTTGGCGCTTTGCTCATGGCGATACAGCAGGACAGAGCCGCGACACCGGCGGGATGTGCGGCCATGCGAGAGGTGCTACTCGGGCAGGAGTTCAACACCGAGATCCCGGCGGGATTGCCGGCCGGGACGAAGGTGGCGCACAAGACCGGGTCGATCACGGGGGTGTTGCACGACGCGGCGATCGTGTATCCGGCGAATGCACCGCCGTACGTCCTGGTCGTGTTGACGAGCGGTGTGCCCGACGAGCGGGTGGCGCGCGCGATGATCGCGGATATTTCGCGGATGGTGTACGCGCATTTCATCGGCGAAAGCCGATGACATGAGGGGCCGGTCGCGACGACCGGCCCCTACTGGAACGGCCTGCTCTGGTGCGCTGTTACGGCTGGAACGCGATGATCAGGCGGGGTTGCTGGCCGCTCGCGGGCGTACAGTCCAGCGTATTGGAGCTGTCTGACGCGAAGATCACCTGATTGGACGGGCCATTGCCCGCGTCGGCGTTGTCCGACATCCGAAGCCGGAACTGCGACGATGGGCGGCCGGTCGAGATGTCGTTCGCGACGCTGGATGTGACCGATAGGCTTCGAGGCCCGAGCGAGGCATCGGTGGACAATGTGCCAATGGTCGTCGCGATCGCCGACTCGGCGAACACTGCCGTATCGAAGGGCACGGCGTAGGAGACGTGGTCGACGACCACATTGCCGAGGCTGAAGGGAGAGCCTGCGATCGCGCACTGCGTCGCGACCAGCGTGGCCGACTGCAGGTGGATCCCGCTCGGTAAGCTGCTGAGGTCGAACCCGACGAAGCCCCGCACATCGATCAGCGGGTCTCTCGCTGCTTCATCACCGACCACAATGTCCGTGCCGGGCGAGGCGAACGCGGGGTCACCGGCTCCGGATTGCACGAAACCAGTCTGCTGCGCGGCGACCATCACGGTGTCCGAGCGTGCGGAACTGGAGGGCCCGACGCCGTTGCCACTCGTGCTGCATGCGGCGACGAGCGACCCGCTTATGATGACGGCGGAAAAGAGCGCGGCCAGCCGGTGTGGACGGGGAGTCATCATTGGTATTGACGCCTCGTCCAACAGGCCAGCAACACATTAGGAACTCGTAATCAGACGGTACTGTTCGCCACCTTTGTGGCCGCAGAAATGCACTCCAGATAGTCGCGGGGCTGTTGCTCCTGACGCGGACGCCAAGACCGGGGTCTTGCGCCCCCGCCCCGGCTACGGTCACCTTGACCGCCCCCGACGCGCGCAGGAGGAGGCACATTGGGGAAAGACAGCCACCAGCCCGGGCACGATGGGATGAGCCCTGACCGGTACGCGTCGAGAGCCGACGCCGCTGCGCACGCAGAGCCTGCGCGCAACGCGGAGGGCTACGACGCGGACGCGTTCGACGCGGACGCTTTCGACGCCGCGCTGCTGGCTGGCATCGGTTCGACGACGATCGGGATGACCATGACGGATCCACAGGGCGGGTTCCTGTGGGTCAATCCGGCGTTCACGGCAATCTCGGGATACAGCGCGTCCGAACTCAGGCGGATGACGGTATACGACATCACGCACCCAGACGACGTTTCGCGCGTACGAGCCGAAACCGAGCGATTGCTCGCGCAGGCCACACCCGACGTGGCGGCGGCCAGCATCGCGGCGGCCAATATGGTGATCGAAGCTCGCTACATCGCCAGGAACGGGATGTGGCTGTGGGCGTGCGTCAACACGACCCTGATCCGCGACGCTGCGGGTCATCCATCGCGTGTCGTCTCGATCGTCGAGGACCTGACACCGCGAGTTCGCAGCCAGCGGGATTCGCGTCGTGCCGAACGAGTCTCCGCCGCGCTGGCCGACGCGATTACGCCCGACGATGTGGCGGCGGTCATCGTGGAGCACGCCGTGCCGGCGCTCGGCGCATCGGCGGGCGCGATCTTCCGGCTGCGTGAGGACGGAAGCGCGCTCGACCTCGTGCGTGATGCCGGGTTCACTCTCGACTGGAGGAGGGAGTGGCGACACATCCCGATCGGCGCCGCACTCCCGCTGGCGGAGGCCGTCCGTACCGGCGAACCGATATTCATTGAATCCGAGTCGGAGTGGGAATCGCGCTTTGCCGAGGCGGGGCCGCTGCGCGCGCTCGCGGGCAGCAGCGCGTGGGCTGCCCTACCGCTCGTGGCCGAGGGACACGTGCTGGGCGCGCTGGGACTGAGTTTCCAGAACCGGCGGCGGACGACGGCAGACGACGACGGCAGGCGGTTCGACAGCGATGCGCGCCGCTTCATGGTAGCCCTTGCGCAGCAATGCGCGCAGTCGGCGGAGCGCGCGCGGTTGTACCGGGCCGAGCGTCATGCCCGGGCGGACGCCGAAAGCGCGAACGCCGCCAAAAGCGAATTTCTGGCGGCGATGAGCCATGAGATCCGCACCCCGATCAACGCGATCCAGGGATACGCGCAGCTTCTCGAGTTGGGGCTCGCGGGCCCAGTCACCGAGTACCAGCACACATATCTGGCGCGATTGGCAAGCAGCAGCCGTCACCTGCTCGGGCTGGTGGATGACGTACTCGACCTGGCGAAGGCAGACTCCGGTGCGTTGAAAGTCGGGTACGAGGTGGCCGATGCTGGACTGGCCATCGATACCGCATTCGACGTCACGCGGCCGCTTGCCGCCGCGCGGGGCGTGCGGTTGATGGACGATCGTGCGAGCACCACGCGCGTCCGATTCGTGGGCGACGAGCACCGGGTGCGGCAGATCCTCATCAACTTGCTGTCCAACGCGATCAAGTTCACCGATGCGGGCGGCACCGTCACAGTGCAGTTCGGGACAGTGGACACCGCTGCCCCGGCGGCGCGCGTTCGCGGAACCGGCCCGTGGACATTCATTCGCGTCGAGGACACGGGGATCGGCATCGCACCAGCGGACCAGGCCATCGTGTTCGACGCGTTTCACCAAGTCGAGCGTGGCCCGACCCGTACGCGTGGCGGCACCGGGCTTGGACTGACCATCAGCCGCCGGCTCGCGCGGCTGCTCGGCGGCGACGTGACCCTCGAGAGCACGCCCGAAACGGGGTCCGCGTTCACTCTGTGGCTCCCATCGGCCGACGCCGCGTCCGGCGGGCGGCCGGAAACCACCGGGCAACGAGTGCCCCGCCCCAAGCGGATGGCCGCTGTCCTCAGCATGCCGGGGCTGACCGAGCTTGGCACGTTGCTCCTGCGAGAAAACGACCGGCTACTCGAGGTATTTGTCGGACGGTTACGTGCCGATCCGTTGATCCCGGGTGCCAGGCGTCTCAGGACGGCCCCGCTGGAGGACCACGCGGTGACATTGCTGTCCGACATCGCGCAGACCCTGGTGATCATCGGCGAGGCCGGCCCGGATGCAGCGGCATTGCTGCGAGATGGCAGCGCCATCCAGCGCAGCATCGCGGAGACCCACGGAGCGAGGCGCCACGCGATGGGCTGGGGCATCGATGCGCTGCGCCGCGAACTCGACATCCTGCGGGACGTCGTCATGAGCGTCGCGAGCGTCCACACACATGAGACGGGAGACCATCCCGAAGATGCCGCGAGTGTGCTCGTTCATCTGATCGACCGTGCGGCGACGATCAGCCGCCGATCCTGGCATCGTGCGGCGGATGGACCCGGCAGCATCCCCACCGAAGCCGATGCCCCGAGCGCGCCCGACACGGCGGACATGGCGGACATGGCGGACATGGCGGACATGGCGGACACGGCGGACACGGCGGACACGGCGGACACGGCGGACACGGCGGACA
>Ga0182024_10005000_pt1 | contig 30036 bp, 28 predicted proteins | sample P32metaG_FD_120480 | JGI IMG/M metagenome (GOLD analysis project Ga0182024, IMG submission 120480) | Permafrost microbial communities from Stordalen Mire, Sweden - P3-2 metaG (Illumina Assembly) | ecosystem: Environmental > Terrestrial > Soil > Wetlands > Permafrost | place: Sweden: Stordalen...
CAAATTGCGCGTCCGTCGGGGAGACAGGACTCGAACCTGCGACCCCTGGTCCCCCAGACCAGTACTCTAACCATCTGAGCTACTCCCCGAGGCGCGCCTAGCGACTCTAACGCCCAAGGCCCATGAGGCCGGGCAATGCCTCAGTCGTCGCTCTCGTCGCGGTGCCGGGTCACGATCCGCAGGCGCACGCCGGCGAAGCCGAAGACGGCACGGATCCGGTTCTCGAGATAGCGCTGGTACGCGAAGTGCATCAGCTCGGGGTCATTGACGAACAGCACAATCGTCGGCACCGGGCTTCGTGCCTGGGTCGCGTACAGGATCTTGAGCCGGCGTCCCTTGTGCGTCCGCGGCGGATGCTCGTCAAGGGCGTTCCGGATCAGGTTGTTCAGCGCAGGCGTCGGGATGTGGACGGCCCGCGCATCGGCGACCGCGAGCACCGCCGGCATCACTCGCTTCAGGTTGCGATGCTCGGTGGCGGACAGCGTCAGCACGGGAACGCCTGGGACGAAGGAGAACGACTCCTGCAGCTTCTTCAGGAACCCCGCATCAACACGGTCCTCGTGCTTCACGAGGTCCCATTTGTTTGCCGCGACGACGAGCCCGGCACCGGCTTCGACCGCGTAGCCGGCGATATGCCGGTCCTGTGCGCTCGCTCCCTCGGACGCATCGATGACAAGCAGCCCGATGTCGCTGCGCTGCAGCGCGCGCAGCGAGCGCAGCAGGCTGTAGCGCTCGACGTTCTCGGTGACGATGCCGCGCCGGCGGATGCCCGCTGTATCGACGAGCCGGATCTTCCTGCCGTCGAGGGACACCACGGTATCGACGACATCGCGCGTCGTCCCCGCAACCGGCGAGACCAGCGCACGTTCGGAGCCGATCAATCCGTTGAGCAGCGAGGACTTTCCCGTGTTCGGCCTCCCGATGATGGCGACGCTGACCTCGCCCGCGGCCGGTTCCGTGCCCGCCGCGCCGTTCTCCGGCAGCTCGGCAACGAAACGGTCGAGCAGATCGCCGGTATCGGTGCCCTGGAGCGCCGAGATCAGGAGTGGGTCACCGAGCCCGAGGCGGTACAGCTCGTCGGCGCGATATCGATCGACCTGGCTGTCGGCCTTGTTGCCCACCAGGATGACTGGCCGACCCCCACGCCGGAGCGTCTGCGCGATCTCCTCGTCCAGTGCCGTTACGCCGTCGCGCACGTCGACCATGAAGCAGCAGACGTCGGCCTCGGTGATCGCCATCTGCGCCTGCTCGCGGGTGGCCCGCGTCAGCGCGGCGATGTCCGGGGCCGCATCCCGAGGCACGGGCACGTCGAGACCGGCAGTGTCGACGACCGTGAACCGCTTCCCGCCCCACTCCACCACGCCATAGAGACGGTCCCGCGTCAGGCCCGCGAACGCATCGACGATCGCTCGCCGTGTCCCGGTGAGCCGGTTGAACAGCGTCGATTTGCCGACGTTCGGACGCCCGACGATCGCGATGACGCCCACGGCGGGCGCGATCGGATCGCCCTCCTCGCGGCGGCGCCGGCGAGTGGCGCCGGCCGGGCTCACCTGACGCCGCCGGGGACCGGCGAGATGTCCAGCGCGATCTGCGCGAACGGGGCCCCTTCGTCCTCCAGCGCGAAGGCGTTGACGTCCTGCGCGCCGGCCTGGGTCGTGCGGCAGATGATGTACACGTAGTCGACCCACGCATGGTCGGTGTCGAACTGCGACGGCTGCGCCGGATGGTCGGGGTGACTGTGCCAGATGCCGGCGACGTCGAGCCCACGTGAGCGCCCGTCCCGATCGGCCTTCATGAAGTCGACGGGGTCGAGGTCATAGCGATCGGCGCTGCGCTCCGTCCACATGTTGCGGGCGGAGGTCACATCGACGATGACCATGCGCGTGCCGTCCCGGCGTCCCATGAGCACGCCACATCCCTCGTTCGGGTAGGCGGCGACGGCAAGCTCGCGGATGCGCTGCTCGGCAGCGGGAGCAATCGTCGCGAAGCGCAGGTTCACCGCCCGGCTCGCCGGTACAGTCCGGTGGAGAGATACCGATCGCCACCGTCCGGGAGCACGGTGACGATCACCCCGCGGGCGATCCGCCGCGCGATCTGGCCACACGCCCAGAGCGCCGCGCCGCTCGAGTGTCCCGCGAGGATCCCCTCGCGGCGTGCCAGCTCACGCGCAAGGTCATATGCGGGCTCGGTCTCGACACCCATGTCCTCATCGGCGAGCGACGGATCGTAGATCCCGGGAACGATCGACGTCTCCATGTGCTTCAGGCCCTCGAGCCCGTGCCACGGCTCCGCCGGTTGCACGCTGATGCAGCGCACGTCGGGATTCATCTCCTTGAGCCGCCGGGTGACACCCACGAACGTCCCGCTCGTCCCCAGTGCCGCAACGAAATGCGTGATCGTCCCGCGGGTCTGCTCCCAGATCTCGTTACCGGTGCCGTCGTAGTGGGCGCGCCAGTTGGAGTCGTTGTTGTACTGGTCGGGCATGAAGAGCCCGTCCGGGTTTTCCTCATACATGGCACGAACGAGGCGGATCGCGCCGTCGCTGCCCTCGAGCGGGTCGCTGTACACGACCTCAGCCCCGTATGCGGCCGCCAGCTGGCGGCGCTCGTCGCTGACGTTCCCCGGCATGACGAGCCGAACGCGATAGCCCTTGGCTGCACCGATCATCGCGTAGGCGATGCCGGTGTTCCCGCTCGTGCTGTCCAGGATGGTGCGATCGCGGGTGAGCCGGCCGGATCGTTCCCCGTCCTCGATCATCCGAAGCGCTGGACGATCCTTCACCGAACCTCCGGGATTCATGAATTCCGCCTTCGCATACACTGAAACGTCCGGCCACTCCTCCTCGAACAGCCGGATGCGCAGCAGGGGAGTATTGCCGATGCGTTCGGTGATCGTCTCCCCCATGGCCCTCGGCACGAGGGTCAACGCCGGCTGCGCCGGTTGGTGCGGCGTGGTCACGCCGATCAGCTGGCCTCGGCTCCCTGCGCCACCCGAAAGCCGGCAGCACCGCGTCGCTGATCGGCGATGACTGCGAGGACGGCCTCGGGGCGAACCAGGAACGGCCCATCCTCGCCCGGAAGCTCCACGAACCCCGAGCCTCCGCTGGAAGCACTGAGCTTGGCGGTGATCTCCTCCACGGTGAGCTTCACCGAAAGGTCGCCACCGTTGGCGAGGCGAACGTGTGCCATATGTCCTCTAGAGTACCGGGTCGGTGCGCTGGCGGTCGGATTTGACCTCAACCGGCCGACGCGGCAACGAGCGCGGCATCGAACTCCGCCTTCAGGTCGTCGATGTGCTCGATGCCGACACTGATCCGGATCAGCCCATTACCGATGCCGAGCGCCGCTCGCTGCTGTGGGCTGAGCGCTCGGTGGGACGTGCTCGCCGGGTAGCTCACCGTGGTCGCGACGTCGCCGAGGCTCGGCGCCAGGCGGATCCCGTCGAGACCTCTGATAAAGGCGGCGGCCGCATTGCTCCCGCCGTGCAGGTCGATGCTCAGCATCGGCCCGCGCGCGCGCGGCAGCAGCCGGTCGGCGAGCTCCGCGTCTTCGGCACCGCGCACACCGGGGTAGTGCACCGCCTGGAGCTCTGCGCGATCGCCGAAGAACGCCGCGAGCGCGGCGGCGTTCTCGCTGCAGCGCTCGAGACGCAGGCCCGCGGTGCGCAGTCCCCGAAGCGCAAGCCAGGCATCGAATGGCGACAGACCGCACCCGAGGAGTCGGGCGTTGGCGTCGAGCCAGTCGCTCGCATCGTGTCCCGTGTCCACCAGGAGGACGCCGCCGATCACGTCGCTGTGACCGGCGAGATGCTTGGTGAGGCTGTGGATCACCAGGTCGGCGCCGTGATCGAACGCGTGAAAGAGGAATGGCGGCGTGAAGGTCGAATCCACGATGCACGCCGCTCCGGACTCGTGCGCCGCGGCAGCGATGGCGGGGACATCGACAAGCCCGATCAGCGGGTTGGTGATGACCTCGGTCACCACGGCGCCAACGTCCGCGCCGAGCGCGGCGGCGACCAGCGCACCGTGATCGCCGCTGCCATCGGGCGCAAGGTCGACGGTCGAGACGCGCACACCCAGGTTGCCGAGCGGCCCCGCGAGGAGCGAGTCGGTGCCGCCATAGCAGGGCCGCACGACCACCACCCGCGGGCGCTTCGGCGTCACCACGAGCGTCGCCGCGAGCAGCAATGCCGCCTGGCCACTCGAGGTGACACGCGCGACCGGCGCGGCGCGCCCCGGAGCCGTCTCGAGCTCGACCAGGGCCTCCTCGAGGAGCTGTGGGTTGCCGGCGCCGTAGCGACGATATGTGTTCCTGCCCTCCATCGCCTCGTCCACCGAGGGCAGATCGGCATATGCCCGCACCGACGTGAGGCTCAGCGCTGCGACCAGGTCGGCGCCGTCGCCGGTGTCCGCGCGTCCGAGTCCCGCTCTCGCCGTCGAGGTCGAGGGGTCGACGCGCCTCGTCATGTCAGGCCTGCTGGTGCACGCTGCGGAAGAACGGCGTTGTCCCCGCATAGAGAGCCGCGTCGCCGAGCTGGTGCTCGATGCGCAGCAGGCGGTTGTACTTGGCGACACGCTCCGAACGCGACGGTGCACCCGTCTTGATCTGGCCGGCATTGACAGCAACTGCGAGGTCCGCGATCGATGTGTCCTCGGTCTCGCCGCTGCGGTGGCTGATCACGCTGGAGTAGTTGTGTCCTGTCGCGAGCGCGATGGTCGCGAGCGTCTCGGTAACGGTGCCGATCTGATTGAGCTTGATGAGGATCGAGTTGGCGACACTACGATCGAACCCGAGCTGCAGCCGCTGGCTGTTGGTCACGAAGATGTCGTCCCCCACGAGTTGCACGCGTCCGCCGAGTCGCTCGGTCAGCAGACTCCAGCCGTCCCAGTCGTCCTCGGCCATGCCGTCCTCGAGGGACACGATCGGATATTTGTCGACCCAGCTCTCCCAGCGGTCGACCAGTCCCGTGGAGTCGAGCGTGATCCCCTCGCCGCGTAACTCGTACCGCCCATCCTTGTACAGCGCCGACACTGCGGGATCGAGTGCGATTGCGATGTCGCGACCCGGAGCGTAGCCGGCGGCGCCGATCGCCTCGAGCAGCAACTCGATGGCGGCCTCGTTGCGATCGAGATCCGGCGCGTAGCCGCCCTCGTCACCCTGCCCGGTTCCGAGGCCACGCGCGTGCAGGATCGATCGGAGCGCATGGAAACATTCCGCACCTGCCCGAAGCGCCTCGCGGAAGGTCGGCAGCCCGATCGGGAGGAGCATGAATTCCTGGAAGTCGACGCGCGTCTGCGCGTGGGCGCCGCCGTTCAGCACGTTGAATTGCGGCACCGGGAGCAGGTGCGCGCCATCGCCGCCGAGATGGCGATACAGGGAGACCCCTGTGGCCGCCGCGGCCGCGTGACTCGAGGCGAGGCTCACCGCAAGAATCGCGTTGGCACCGAGCTTGCTCTTGTTCGGCGTCCCGTCGAGCTCACAGAGCTTCGCGTCGAGCGCCGCCTGGTCGGTGGCGTCGAACCCGATCAGCTCCGGGCCGATCACCGCCTCGACGTTCGCGAGCGCGTTGAGCACTCCCTTGCCGCCGAACCGCTCAGGGTCACCGTCGCGCAGTTCGACCGCCTCGTGGACCCCGGTGCTCGCCCCGCTCGGAACGCGTGCGCGTCCCTCGGAGCCGTCGTTGAGCGTTACCACGCATTCCAGCGTCGGGTTGCCGCGCGAGTCGAGGATCTCCAGCGCAGTGATCGCTTCGATTCTGCTCATGGGGTCCTCAGCGCCACGGCCAGCTCGTCCCAGAGGCGGCCGAGCACGCGAATGCCTTTGAAGTACATGTCGAGCGTAAATTTCTCGTTGGGGGCGTGGATCTGATCGTCGGGCAGCCCGAGACCGACGAGCACGGCCGGCAAGCCCATGACCCGCGCGAACGACTCGACGGGCGGTATCGACCCCCCCTCGCGAGTCAGCGCCGGGGTGGTGCCGAAGACACTCTCCATCGCGCGCGAAGCGGCCTTCACTGCTGGATGATCGATGGATGTCACCACCGGCCTGCCTCCGCCAACTGCGTCCGCGGTGACGGTGACTCCGATCGGCGCAGCCGCGAGCACCGCATCGCGCACCAACTCGGCGATGTGCTGCGGATCCTGGTTCGGCACCAACCTGCAGGTGATCTTGGCTCCAGCACTCGCCGGGATGATCGTCTTCTGGCCGGGACCCGAGTAGCCGCCCCAGATCCCGTTGAACTCGAGCGTCGGGCGCGCCCACAGACGCTCGCGGTCCGTCCATCCGGACTCACCGATCGTGGCGGGCACGTCGCCTGCCTCGGCGCGGAACTCGTCGACGTCGTAGGGGACGCTGGCGAAGAGGGCACGCTCCTCGGTCGAGGGTTCGCGGACGTCGTCGTAGAAGCCGGGCACGGTGACCCGGCGCGTCACAGGGTCATGCAGCGATGCGAGGATCTCCGCCAGGGCGGCGACCGGGTTGGCGACCGCCCCGCCGAATCGACCCGAGTGCAGGTCCAGCGCCGGACCGTTGACGTGCACCTCGACGCCCGCAAGCCCACGCAATCCGGTGCACAGCGACGGAATACCGGGCGCGACGATCGACGTGTCCGACACCACGAGGATGTCAGCCCGAAGCCGTTCCCGTTCGGACTCGACGATCTCCTCGAAGTGGACCGAACCCGACTCCTCCTCCCCCTCGACGATCAGCTTGAGGTTGAGCGGCAGCTGACCCCGGACGGCGAGCACCGACTCCACCGCCTTGAGGTGCATCCACACCTGGCCCTTGTCGTCCACGGCGCCGCGTCCATAGAGGTTGCCGTCGCGGACCTCGGGTTCGAACGGCGACGTGCGCCACTCGTCGAGGGGATCGACCGGTTGCACGTCGTGGTGTCCGTAGATGAGCGCCGTGGGAAGCGTGCGATCGATGAGGCGCTCGGCATACACCGCCGGGTGGCCGGCAGTTTCGATGATCTCCGCGTGCTGAAAGCCGGCTCGCCGTGCCGCCTCGGCGAGGTATTCGGCGTTGCGCCGGACGTCGGCGGCGTGAGCGGGGTCCGCGGAGATGCTGGGGATGCGGAGGAACTCGATGAGCTCATCCACGTGGCGCTGCTGGTTGGCGGCGCAGTAGGCGTCCAGGTCGTTCTCAAGCATGCCGGAAGCCTAGTGTGGCGGCCACTCGGGCTGCATCCGTTGTAGCCTTCCCGAAGCGAACTCTCGTCGTACCACTCCACGTCTCCCCAGGAGGTCGCCCGTCATGGCCGTTCGAGTCCTGCCCGCAGGGACCATCGGGATTCCGCTGAACCCCGTACCCGCTCCCGAGCCACCCCCGCTCGAGGTCGAGGGCGATGTCCCGACGCTTCACCTCGTGGGCCGCAGCGAGCAGCGGCTGGCTCAGGCCCTCTTCGAGACCGAAACCGCCGAGGAGCCATACAGCCCCGACACCGTCCGCGCGCTGCGTCTGCTCGCGATGGACAACCTGGTCGACATCATCCAATTGCGCGAAGTCATCCAGGAGCGCGAGGCGCAGGTTGCGACGCTCACCGGTGAGGTCGACACGTGGCGTGCGCGGGCTATCGAGGAGCGTGCGCAGCGCGGCGTGGAGCGGCGCGAAGCAGTCCGCCGCGAGCGCGAGCTGGTCACGGTCCTGCACAGCGAATTGATCCGCAACGAGATGCTCTCCGGTGAACTGGCCTGGCGGCGCAAGCCGTGGTTCCGCCGCATCGGCCGGCACTGATCAGGAGGCGCTCGTCCCTGCCGGTGCGCTCGCGCGCACCTGCTCCTCGCTGACCTCCCACAGCCGTTTCGCCAGCACCGGATCCTGCGCCTGCCGGCTCGACACCGCGAGTCCGCCGTCCTCGTAGTAGCCGCCGCTCTGCGCGGACACGTCGGGCGAATCCGCGAGCCAGACGAGCGTCTGGGCAGCCTTCCTCGGGCTGCGCGAGAACGGCGCGATGATCGTCATCGCCGTGCTCATGAGCGCCCCGTTGTTGCGATTGAAGCCGGTCGCCACCAGCCCGGGGTGAAAGGAGTACGCGGTGACGCCGGTCCCCGCGAGGCGGCGCGCCAGCTCGCGGGTGAACATGACGTTGGCGAGCTTCGTCTCACCGTAGCGGGTGAACCCGCGACCCTTCCACGAACGCTCGGCGCTCAGATCGTCGAACGGGATGAGCTTGCCCTTGTGGGCGTCCGATGCCGTCGTGATGATGCGAGCCGGCGCCGACTCCTTGAGCCGGTCGAGCAGCAGCATGGTGAGCAGAAACGGCGCCAGGTGGTTGAGCGCCCATGTGCGTTCGATGCCGTCAACCGTGAGCTGGCGTGTCGTGAAGATCGCGCCCGCGTTGTTCACCAGCACGTCGATCCGCGGGTAGCGCTCGAGCGCTTCGCTTGCGAGGGCACGAACCGACGCCTGCGAGGACAGGTCGGCATGGAGCACGTCGACCTTCGGTCCGCCGGCCTCCTCAATGCTCCGGACGGCATCCTCCGCGCGGGCGTCGTCCCGTGCGACGATCGCAAGCTGCGCTCCGCGCTGTGCCAGCGCCTGCGCAGCCGCCAGCCCGATGCCGCGGGTCGCCCCTGTGATGAGAACGCGTTTGTCGCGCACCCCCGTCCACTCCATCATCGCGGAGTCAGCGTACCAGGGCGCCGGCGCTCAACTGACGTTGGTGGGAAAGGCGAGATCCACCCTGCCCGGTCCTGGCTCCGGCCATCGCGAGGTGACCACCTTGGTCCGCGTGTAGAAGTGAATCCCGTCCGGGCCGTACATGTGCGTATCGCCGAACAGCGACGCCTTCCATCCGCCAAAGCTGTAGTACGCAACGGGGACCGGGATCGGCACGTTGACGCCCACCATGCCCACCTGCACCTCGAACTGGAATTTGCGCGCTGCTCCGCCGTCGCGCGTGAAGATGGCCACCCCGTTTCCGTACAGGTTGTCATTAACCAACCGGATCGCCTCGTCGTACGTGTCGACGCGGACCACCGAGAGCACCGGTCCGAAGATCTCGTCGTCGTAGACCTTGGAGCCGGGGGTGACGCGATCCACGAGCGACGGTCCCAGAAAGAACCCGCCGCCGTCGGGGGTATTGCCGCGCCCGTCGACGACCAGCCGGGCGCCTCCCAGCGACTGATCCTCGAGGTACGTCGCAACCTTGTCGCGATGTTCGCGAGTGACGAGCGGTCCCATCTCCGACGAAGGATCGTCGCCCGCACCAACCCTGACGTTGGGGATGCGCGCGGCGATCGCTTCGACCAGTCGCTCGCCGATGTCTCCGACGGCCACAACGGTGGAGATCGCCATGCAGCGCTCTCCGGCGGAACCATACCCGGCAGACACAGCGGCGTCCGCGGCCGCATCGAGGTCTGCGTCGGGTAGAACCACCATGTGGTTCTTCGCACCACCCAACGCCTGAACGCGCTTGCCGTTGCGGGTCCCCGTCTCATAGATGTGACGCGCCACCGGCGTCGAACCGACGAACGAGAGCGCGACAACATCCGGGTGGTCGAGCAAGCGGTCCACCGCCTCGCGGGCTCCCTGCACCACCGAGAACACGCCGTCGGGCAGCCCAGCCTGGCGCCAGAGATCCGCAAAGAACAGCGACGGCGACGGGTCCTTCTCGCTCGGCTTGAGGATGAACGTGTTGCCGCAGGCGATCGCGTTGGCGAACATCCACATCGGCACCATCGCCGGAAAGTTGAACGGCGTGATCCCCGCGACCACGCCGAGCGGCTGCCGGATCGAATAGACATCGACGCCGCGCGACGGCTGCTCCGAGAAGCCGCCCTTGAGGAGATGGGGCACACCGCATGCGAACTCGACGTTCTCGATGCCGCGCGCCACCTCGCCCCGCGCGTCGGAGAGCACCTTGCCGTGCTCCGACGTGATGATGGCCGCAAGGTCGTCGCGGTGCTTGTCGAGCAGGTCCCGGAACGTGAACAGGATCGTCGTCCGCTGTGCGAGCGACGACGCCCGCCACTCCCGGTACGCGCCGGCAGCTGTTTCGACCGCGGCGTCGACCTCGGCCGCGGAGGCGAGGTCGACGGCGCCGGTCTGCTCGCCGGTGGCCGGGTTGAAGACGGGGCCCTGTGTGCCGGAGGTTCCCGCGACGACCTGGCCACCGATCCAGTGACTGATCCGCTTCAAGCGGCCATTGTCACCTTCTCGAGGGTCCGAGCGGTGAGCACCTGAGCGAGGTGGCGCTTGTACTCGGCGGTTGCGCGGACGTCCCCCGTCGGGTCGATGTCCGATCCACTCTGTGCCGCGGCATCCGCTGCCGAGGCTCCGCCGGCAAGCGCGCGCTCCACCGCCTCGCCCCTGCGCGGCGTCCTCGCCAGGTTCACGTAGCCGACCCGCCACGACGAGCCGGTCTCCTGAACAGCAACCCCGGCGATGGCCCAGTCGTAGAGCCGGCGGCGGAACTTCGTGTAGGCGAACCGACCGGTCGAAACCGGGAAGCGGATCGCGGTCACCACCTCGTCGTACTCGAGCGCCGTCGTGAAGATGTCGCGGTAGAAATCGCGCGCCTGGTGGCGGCGCTTGTTGGTGACGATCTCGGCATCGAGCATCAGCGCGAGGGTGTTGTAATCGCCTGCCGCATCACCGTGCGCGATCACACCACCGATGGTCCCGAGATTGCGCACCTGGTTGTCACCGACATCATTGGCCATCTCCACGAGGATCGGCAGGCTCTCGCGCAGGGTCGCATCGCGCTGAATGTCCACATGGCGCACCAGTGCACCGATCTCCACGGTGCCGTTCTCGCGACGAACCTCCTTGAGCCCGGGAATTCCCTGAATGTCGATGAGTGCCGTCGGCTGGCTCAGGCGGAGGCGCATCAGCGGGATGAGGCTCTGCCCACCGGCGATGACCTTCGCGTCGGCGCCGAATTTCGTCAACAGCGACTGTGCCTCGTCGACAGAGCGGGGTCGCGCGTACTCGAATGGCGCGGTGATCATGCGCGTGCCTCCTTGATCATCGACCAGAGGCGATCCGGACGCGCGGGCATCTCCACATGTTTGATGCCGAATGGCTCCAGCGCGTCGGTGATCGCGTTGATGACGGCGATGCTCGATGCGATCGTTCCCGCTTCGCCGATGCCTTTCACGCCCAGCTCATTGGTGGGGCTCGGGGTCACCGTGCGATCCAGCTCGAAGTGCGGCATCTCCGCCATCGTCGGAATGAGGTAGTCGAGCATGGTGCCGTTGAGCATCTGCCCGGTCTCGTCGTCGTACTGCACCTCTTCGAACAGCGCCTGCGAGATGCCCTGGGCAATCCCGCCGTGCAGCTGTCCGTCGACCACCATCGGGTTGATGACATTGCCGCAGTCGTCGACCGCGACGTAGCGATCGATGGTCACGCCCCCGGTCTCGGGGTCGACTTCGACGGCGCAGATGTGGCAGCCGAACGGCCACACGAAGTTCGGGGGATCGAAGTATGAGACGGCTTCGAGCCCCTGCTCCATACCCTCCGGCAGTCCCGCGCCGTAGGAGGCAAACGCCAGCTCCGCAAGGGCTTTCGCCTCACCCGGGTTACCGCGCACGAAGTACTTGCCGTCCTCGACGACGATGTCCTCCTCGGAGGCCTCGAAGGCGTGCGCAGCGAGTTTGCGCGCCTTCTCGACCACCTTGTGGCACGAAGCCATGATGGCCATGCCGCCGACAGCCACGCTACGCGACCCGTAGGTGCCGTAGCCGAAGGGAGTATCCCCGGTGTCCCCGTGATGGATCTCCACGGAGTCATACGGAACGCCGAGCGCGTCGGCGACGATCTGCGCGAACGTGGTCTCGTGGCCCTGGCCGTGCGCGTGCGTGCCGACCGAGACGGTGACCGAGCCGGTTGGATGCACACGCACCATCGAGGACTCGACGAGTGCCACCCCGGCCGCCGGAGCGGTGGCCGCACTCGGGCCGATCCCGCAGATCTCAACGTACGTGCTGAATCCGATGCCCGTGTATCGACCCTGAGCACGAAGGTCCGCCTGGCGCTTGCGCAACGCCGGGTAGTCGATGTTCTCCATCGCGCGATCGAGAGTTTTCGGGTAATCGCCGGAGTCATACACCAGGCCGAAGTTGTTGGTGTGCGGGAAGCTTTTGACGAAGTTCTTGCGCCGGATCTCGGCCGGGTCCATGCCGATCTCGCGAGCGACGAGATCGACCATGCGCTCGACCATATGGGTCGCCTCGGGCCGGCCGGCGCCGCGATACGGGTCGGTCGACGTGCGATTGGTGAAGATGCCGATGCTGCGCGCATTGACCGCCTTCCACTCGTAGGCGCCGCCACCGATCAGGCACGCAACCACCTGAAAGGCGCTGAAGACGCCGTGATACGCGCCGATGTCGAGCAGTTGCGTGAACTTGAGCCCGAGCAATGTCCCGTCACGATTGGCCGCGACTTCCGCGTCGAAGATCTGACCACGCCCATGCGTGGTGGACTGCAAGCTCTCGGTGCGACCCTCGATCCACTTGACCGGCCGTTCGATGATCTTCGACACCGCGGTGGTGAGGTACTCCTCGAGATACGGCCGGATCTTGGATCCGAATGCACCGCCAACGTCGTGGCTGACGACTCGGAACTGCGACTCGGGAATACCGAGTGCGCCGCCCACGAACAGCCGGACGAAGTGCGGCACCTGAGTCGATGTCCACAGCGTGACCCGATTGTCGTAGGGGACATAGTCGGCAACACAGCCTCGTGTCTCCATCGGCGTGGGGAACAGCCGCTGCTGGCCGATCCGCTGCTTGACGATCACCTCCGCTTCGGCAAAGACCGCGTCGATGTCGCCCGCCGGGAACGCTGCGTCCCATCCGATGTTGTCGGGACGGTCGCTCTTCACGAGTGGGCTGCCCGGCTGCATCGCTTTCTCGAGATCCATCACCGCGGGAAGCGGTTCGTAATCAACGATGACGAGTTGAGCGAGATCGTCGGCGAGGTACCGGTCCTCCGCGACCACCACAGCGACGGGTTCGCCGGCGTAGATGACTTCGTCGGCCGCAATCGGAAACTGCTCAGGGACCTGTTTCTTGTCCGCAACAAATGAGTTGGTGACCGGGAGCGGCGCGTGGATGTGGGGCTTGAAGTCGGCGGCGGTCAGCACGGCGACGGCGCCGTTGGCTGCGCGCGCGCCCGAGGTGTCGATCGAGCGAATGCGCGCGTGCGCGTGCGGGCTGCGCACGATCGACATGTGCGCCATGTTCACGAGGTTGACATCATCGACGTAATTGCCGTGCCCGGTGATGAGCTTGGGATCTTCGCGCCGCTGGATGCGCGCGCCCACCATCGCGGTGACAGTCATCTCTAGCCCTCCACCGGGGCCGCGGCGGATCCGACGAGATCACGTGAGCCCTCGGGCGCCCCGCCCTGCATCGCAGCGGATGCAGATCGCACCGCCTTCCTGATGTTCTCGTAGCCCGTGCAGCGGCAGAGGTTGCCCTCGAGACCCCGCTCGATCTCCTCATCGCTCGGCGAAGCGTTCTGCTTGAGGAGATAGGCGGCGGCCATGATGAATCCCGGGGTACAGAACCCGCACTGCAGCCCGTGCTCGTTCCAGAATGCCTGCTGCACCGGGTGCAGGGTGCCGTCCTCGGCGAGCCCCTCGATGGTGGTGACCTGTTTTCCGTCTGCCTGGACCGTGAAGACGCTGCACGACTTCACCGCCTCACCGTCGACGAGGACGGTGCAGGCGCCGCACTGGCTCGTGTCGCAACTGATGTGCGTTCCGGTGAGACCGGCCACCTCGCGCAGGTAGTGCACGAGGAGCAGCCGCGGCTCGACGTAATCCTCCCTCCGCCTTCCGTTGATGGTCAGAGCAACCTGCTGCGCCATGGAAATCCTCCCGGACGGAAACGCGAACGACGGCGGCCTCATGCTGGCACTCGCTCGTGGGAAGGGTCAAGCACGGCTCAGCCCGGTTTCCCTACGACACATGCAGGGCATGGCGGCTCTCCATGCCGCGCCTACTGGGCATTGGCTATCAAAAACTGTCACATGCGGTCAATGTCCGTGGCTCCCCCATGAAAGGCGGTGTGTCGGCGGGCCGTCTGTGGACACGGCCAGGGTGAAAGTCCACAATGGCGCCCACCTATTCAGTTGCCTGGCTTTGGGGGTCACACATGGGTCGCACGGTCACACGCTCGCGTCGCGCCGGAATCGCACTCCTCGTCCCGGCAGCGCTGATGGCCGCATGCGGGGGTTCGGGTGGTTCCACGCCCGCGAGCACGGCCCTCCCCTCCCCGACCACCCAGGCGGCCATCGCCTCCGAGGTCCCGCCGGCCATCAAGGCCGACAACCCCCTTCAGATCGCCACGGATGCCTCCTATGCCCCGAATGAGTTCGTCGACCTCAATGGCAACATCGTCGGCTGGGACATCGATCTCGCCAAGGACGTCTGCAAGGTCCTCGGGCTTGCATGCACGATCAACAACGTCACCTTCTCCGACATCATCCCGGCGCTCCTCGAGTCACCGTCCAAGTACCAGCTGAGCTTCTCCAGCTACTCGCCCACCACGGCTCGTGAGGCGAAGGGCATCGACTTCATCACCTACTACCAGGCCGGCGAGGCCTGGCTCGTCAAGACCGGTGGCCCCACCATCTCGACAGCCGCGGACATGTGCGGCCACACCGTGGCCGTGGAGGCGGGAACCACCGAGGAGGCGGACGCCTGGGGATACATGGGGAAGCAACCGGGCGGCGCGGCGATCACCGGCGACACGGACCATTGCACCGCCGCAGGCAAGCAGGACATCATGGTTGCCAGCTTTGACACCCAGACCGAGGCCAATTCGGCCCTGCTCTCCGGGCGTGCGGACTTCGGCTGGGCTGATCAGCCGGTCGCCGACTACCAGGTCAAGATCGAGAACGGGAAGCTCAAGATCGGCGGAACGCCTTGCAGCGTCTACCCGTACGGCGTCGCGATCGTGAAGAGCCTCGGCCTCGACCAGGCGGTCGAAGACGCGATCAAGTACCTGATCAACAACAACTTCTACACAAAGATCCTCAGCCAGTGGGGCGTGCAGGACGGCGCGATCACCAGCGCCGCCGTCGGCGTCAACGACAACAACGCGGTGGGCGCGACCTGCGTGCCCTCCTACTGACGGGACCGGACACGCGCACCGGCGCTGATCGTCTCGGCCTCCACCCATGAGCACGGGGCCTGGGGCGATCAGCGACCCGGCGTTTCCTGCCTCGTCGCGCCGGCCGGACGCGATCAAAGCGATCCCGGTCCGCCATCCGTGGCGCTGGGTTGCTGCAGTGGTGGTGCTCGCGTTTGCCGCAGCGGTCATCTACACGTTTGCCGCCGCGCCAGGCCTGCAGTGGAGCGTGGTGGGCACATTTCTCTTCTATCCCGAGATCCTCCGCGGGGTCCTCGTCACGCTCGAGCTGACGGCGATCGCGATGCTGATCGGGGTTGTTCTCGGCGTCATCCTCGCGGTCATGCGCCTCTCGGCGAACCCGGTTGTCTCCTCGGTGAGCTGGTTCTACATCTGGTTCTTCCGCGGCACGCCGGTGCTGGTGCAGATCTTCTTCTGGTTCGAGATCGGCTCGATCCTGCCGTACATCCACATCGGCATTCCGTTCACGAGTCTCATGTGGATCGGCACCACCAATCAGATCGTCACCCCGTTCCTCGCGGCAATCCTCGGCCTCGGTCTCAACGAGGCCGCGTACATGTCCGAGATCGTTCGAGCCGGGATCATCTCGGTGGACACGGGTCAGACGGAGGCCGCCCAGGCACTCGGCATGACCCGCGTGCTGGTGATGCGCCGGATCGTCCTCCCGCAGGCAATGCGCGTGATCATCCCGCCGACCGGCAACGAGACCATCTCCATGCTGAAGACCTCATCGCTCGCGTACATCGCGACCGTCGGTGAGCTCTTCTTCATACAGAAGGAGATCTCGAACTTCAACTACGACATCATCGAGCTGGCCATCGTGGCGAGCATCTGGTACCTCGCAATGACGTCGGTGCTCACGTTCGGCCAGTACTACCTCGAGCGATATTTCGCACGAGGGGCGTCACGCCAGCTTCCGCCCACCCCGCTGCAGCGCTTCCGCCGGCTGCTCTTCCACGCGCATGATCCAGTCGCGATGGGTCCATTCGAGCCGCCGCCCGTGTACGCGCCTCACGAGGAGCGCCGGCTCTGATGGCGACGCCCATGGTTCTCGCCGAATCTGTCCACAAGTGCTACGGCCGGCTCGAGGTGCTCCGCGGTATCGACCTCACCGTGGCGCCTCGGGAGGTGACGTGCATCGTGGGGCCGTCGGGCTCGGGCAAAAGCACACTCCTGCGCTGCATCAACCATCTCGAGAAGATCGACGCCGGCAGGCTCTCCGTCGATGGTGAGCTCGTCGGCTATCAGCAGCGCGGGGACAAGATCTATGAGCTCCCGGATCGCGAAGTCTGTCGCAAGCGTGCGGAGATCGGCATGGTGTTTCAGCGCTTCAACCTCTTTCCGCATATGACCGCCCTGGAGAACATCATGGAAGCGCCAATGCGGGTCAAGGGCGAACCCCCGAAAGCGGTCGAGGAACGTGGGCGATCGCTGCTCGACCGTGTCGGACTCGCCGACAAGGTGGATGTCTATCCGAATCAGCTCTCCGGCGGGCAGCAGCAACGAGTCGCCATCGCACGCGCGCTCGCGATGCAACCGAAACTGATGCTGTTCGACGAGCCGACGTCGGCCCTCGACCCGGAGCTCGTCGGTGATGTCCTCGACGTGATGCGCGGTCTCGCACAGGATGGCATGACGATGATCGTCGTCACTCACGAGATGGGCTTCGCGCGCGAGGTCGGCGACTCGCTCGTCTTCATGGACGGCGGGGTGATCGTCGAGTCGGGGCATCCGCGCGAGGTGATCGCCAACCCCCAGCACGAGCGCACCAAGTCCTTTCTCTCCAAGGTCTTGTAGCCGGTGGTCCCGGCGGAGAGCTCATTCACCGGCCTGGTGAACGCGTTCTTCCTGTCGCTGGTGGCGCTGATTCCGGGAACCGATCTCGGCTGGCATACCTCATCATCGGCGCGTTCAGCGTCGCGCTCACCCGAGCGTGGTCGTTGCTGGCCGGGCAACAACGCCACTCCAACCGCAGCGTCCTAGCGGGATCGAGGTCCTGATGCAACCCTGTTTAGAATTTGATGTTCCTATTGAATTACTAGCCTGTCGCGAACAGCGCAGGTCGGGAGGCAGGCACAGCACATGGCCACCGAGACTTCGATGCGGGCAGCGCGTTTCCACGAGTACGGGCCGCCGTCGGTGCTCGTCGTCGACACCGTGGAGCGCCCTGAGCCCAAAGCCGGCGAGGTGCTTGTCCGGGTCCGCTTCGCAGGTGTGAACCCGATCGACTGGAAGCTTCGAGCCGGATACCTGCAGCAGTTCATGCCGATCACGCTCCCCACCACCCCAGGGCTCGATGTGTCCGGCACGATCGAAGCTGTCGGCGATGGCGTGACCGACTTCGCCGTCGACGACCATATCTTCGGCCGCGGGGCGGGGACCTACGCCGAGTACGCAGCCGCACCAGTTGCAACCATCGCGAAGATCCCCGACGGTGTCTCGTTCGAGCAGGCGGCAACCCTGCACGTCGGCGGTGTGACGGCATGGCTCGGGCTCTTCGACAGCGCTCACCTCGAGGTGGGCCAGCGCCTCCTTGTCCAGGGCGGCGCCGGGGGCGTCGGCTCCATCGCGGTTCAGCTGGGACACTGGAAGGGCGCATACGTGATCGCGACTGCGTCGACCGCCAACCTGGCATTCGTGCGCTCGCTCGGCGCCGACGAGGTGATCGACTACACGACCACCACTGTCGAGGACGCCGTCCACGACGTCGATGTCGTACTCGACACCGTCGGCGGTGCGGTGACAGCGCATTCGTGGGGCACGCTCAAGCCAGGCGGAATCCTCGTGATGGTGGTCGGCGCGGCGGACAGCGAGACGGCCGCCGCGCGAGGCGTGCGCACCGCAGCTGTCGGGCGTCCAGCTGCGACTCGCCCGATCCTTGAGGAGCTGGGCAAGCTCGTCGCCTCAGGCGACCTGAAGCCCGAGATCCAGCAGGTCTTCCCGCTCGAGGACGCGGCCGTGGCGCACGCGGCGTCGGAAACGGGTCACGGGCGTGGCCGGATCCTCCTCAAGGTCGCCGATTGACCCGCGTACGCATCCTTCAAGTGAGGCGGACGCGGTGAGCACCCTGGGCGGAGTCATTCTGCTGGCGGGCCGGATTCTCTTCATCGCGCTCTTTGTGTCCGCTGCTCGCGGCCATATCCAGAACCACCCTCGCTTCGTCGCGGGCTCCGGGAAGAAACTCCCGTTCCCGATGCTCGCCGGGTGGCCCGCCGGTGTCTGGCTGCTGGCGGCCCGATCTCCATCGTCGCGGGCATCTGGGCCGACATCGGCTCACTGATGATCGCGGCATTCCTGATCCCGGCCGCCGTGCTCTTTCATCCGTTCTGGAGCGAGACCGATCCGGCCGCGCGCCGGACCCACGAGATGAGCTTCTACCGCGACGTGTCGCTGCTTGGCGCCGCGCTTGCGCTCTTCGCGCTCTTCGCGGCGTCCGGGCATGTGCCTTTCGCCGTGACCGGATCCGCACTCAACCTGAGATAGCCGCAGCGGGTCACAGCTCCGGTGCCTCCGTGACAATCGCGCGCTGGCCCGAGACCACGCGCCCGCCCCGTGACCACGAGGCGACGGCAGCGATGAGGCATACCACCAGCGAGAAGGTGAATGCCTGGTGGAGGCCCGCCGCGAACGGCTTGGAGATCAATTCGGGGAAGAACTGTCGGCCCGTGAGCGCGGCCGCGTTTGCTGCCGACAGGTGCGAGAGGACCTGGGTCCCGACCAGCGACTGGATCGGGTTGTACCCGAGGAACGCGGCAAACAGGATCGACACGGGCGGCAGGTGGCCGACGTGCAGGGCGACGGATGCCGGGACACCGTGCGCCTCGAGGCCGGCGGTCATGGTCGTCGAGAGGGTCCCGGCGAGTCCCGTGATCATCAGGGTGAAGAAGATGCCGATGGAGAGCACCTGTGCCGAACTCTGGAACGTGGCGTTCATGCCACCGCCGGCACCGCGGTCCCCGCGCGGAAGACTGTTCATGACGCCCGCGCGGTTGGGTGATGCGAAGGCGCCCATCGACAGTCCGTTGAGGAAGAGGATCAGCGCGAACAGCTGGTAGGGAAAGTTGATCGGCAACAGCTGCAGGAATGCGAAACTTGCAGCGGCGCCGATCATCCCGCCCGTCGCGAACGGGCGCGACCCGAAACGGTCCGACAGATATCCGGACAGTGGACCGGCGAGCAGGAACCCGACGGTCAGCGGAATCATGTAGATGCCCGCCCACAGCGGCGTCGACGTAAAGCTGTATCCGTGCTCGGGTAACCAGATTCCCTGCAGCCAGATGATCAGCATGAACATGAGGCCGCCCCTGCCGACCGCCGCGAGAAAGCTCGACAGCGTTCCGAACGTGAACGCCCGTATGCGGAACAGGCCGAGACGGAACATCGGGTTCTCGACGCGAGACTCGATCAGCGCAAACGCGGCGAGGAACACCGCGCCGAGCACGAGCGCCGAGACCACAAATGGGCTCGTCCACCCCATCGGGTCGGACTTGTACGGCTCGATCCCGTACGTGATCCCGATCATCACCAGAATCAGACCGACGGCGAAGGTGAGGTTGCCGAGCCAGTCGATCGGCACCCGTCGCCGGACGCCGCGTTCCTCCAGCTTCAGGTATGCCCACACCGTACCGAAAAGGCCGAACGGAACCGAGACGAGAAACACGAGGCGCCAGTTGATCGGTGCGAGCAGTCCCCCGAGCACGAGCCCGATGAACACACCGCTGATGCCCGCGATGTTGTTGATGCCGAGCGCGAGACCCCGCTGATTGGGAGGAAACGCATCGGTGAGAATCGCGGCCGAGTTGCCGATGAGACATGCGGCGCCGATGCCCTGCACGACGCGGAAGACCATCAGCCAGATCGCACCCGGTGGTCCTGTCATCCAGTCGATCGTCAGCAGCAGCGACGCACTGGTGTAGATGACGAAGCCGAGGTTGTAGATGCGCACGCGGCCCACGATGTCGCCCAGCCGCCCCAGCCCCACCACCAGCACGCTGCTGACGATCAGGAAGCCAAGGATCATCCAGAGCAGGTAGAAGCTGTTCGCCGGGTCGAGTGGGTTGAGGCCGATGCCGCGAAAGATGTCCGGCATCGCGATCAACATGATCGAGGCATCGATGGTCGCGAGCAGCACGCCGACGGTCGTGTTGGAGAGCGCGACCCACTTGTAGCCGTCGCCGCGTTTGCCGCCGGCGGTCCTGCCGGGGGGCGCGGTTTCGCTGGTGGTGACCATGGTCAGCGGACTGGCTCGAACTGTATGGCGAGACCTTCGGCGGTGGTCACTTCCCCATTCACGATGGGCAATGGGACGGCTGGTTGATCTCGACGGCGCGGCCGTCCGGATCTTCAGCCACGGTCCGGCGTCCCCAGGGGGCGCTGCTGATGCTCAGTGAGTATGCGAGCGCCGTGGTCCTCTTCTTCGAGCGCGATGCCGACGGCGCGGTGGAAGGCGCCGGTTCGTGCGGCGTCGCCCGCGAACAGGACGATCGAGGCCACCTCAATCACCCCACGAGTCTGGCAGGCTCGCCCGTGACCGCGACGCCGAGCTCACACGCCGGGCGCCACTTTCGACACCGCGATAGAGTAGGCGGACGCAAAGCACGCTCCGGACGAGACGCAGTCTGGCCTTGGCTGGGTGGGTCAAAACCCGGATTGTGCTACAATCCTAGGGAACTCACAGCCGCTCAGCGGGAGGCCGACCGTGCGACGTTCAGAGCCGAGACGAAAGCAGATCGTGCTGATCGCCCACGACAACAAGAAGGCGGACATGCTCGAGTGGGCGCGCTTCAACCGCGACACGCTTGCGCGCCACGACCTGCTGGGCACCGGGACGACGGGCTCGATGGTCGCGAACGAGTTGGGCCTGCCGGTACACCGGTTCCTCACCGGTCCGCTCGGTGGTGATCAGCAGGTTGGCGCGGCCATTGCCGAAGGACGCATCGACGTGATCATCTTTTTCTGGGATCCGCTCGAGCCGCACCCGCACGACGTCGACGTCAAGGCGCTCCTGCGGATTGCGGTGGTGCACAACATCCCGATGGCCTGCAACCGCGCGACCGCCGACTTCATCCTTTCGAGCCCGCTCATCGATGAGGTTTACCCGAGATCGCTCGATGCGATCGGAGCCGCTCGGACGACCGCATAGAGTTCGCCGGCTGGAGGAGTCGCGTGCTCGATGAGCCACGACGTGGCATTTTCAAGATGGCGGCGTATGACCGCCTCCGCTGCAGCAGCATCGCCGTTCTCGATGGCTTCGAGCAGCTCGCCGTGCTCGCCCGCGAGCCGGCTCACCGACGCATAGCCCTGGACCAGCTGCGCCAGACACAGAAGGATCTCGATTTCGAGGTTCTTGTGCGCGCGCGTCAGCCGAGCGTTGCCGGTCCCGATCACGAGTGCGCGGTGGAAGGCGAGATCCGCCTCGACGACAACTCGCCGCGACGAGCGCGGTCCGAGACGGTGGTGCTGCGCAAGGGCAGCCCGTGCGGCGTCGGGCACCCATCTGCGTGACGCCAGCATCCGCGACGCCTGCACCTCGAGCGCCGTTCGCAACTCGTAGATCTCCGCGAGATCGTGCGCGGTGAGCGCCCGGACGAAGACGCCGCGGTTGGGTGATTTGACGAGCAGGCCCCTGCGCACCAGGCCATCGAACGCGGCCCGCAGCGTGTTGCGCCCCACCTCGAATTCCTCGGCGAGCCCGATCTCACCGAGATGCTCGCCCGGTTTGAACCGACCGTCCAGCACCTGGCGCTCGAGCTCATCCTCGAGCGTCTCGACGCGCGACGTGGTCGGCCGGCGGATCATCGAGGTGCGCACTGCGCTCGGGTCGCTGCGGTCAGCTGAGGTCAGATGTCGGCTCGGTCGCGGCAGCGGCGGCAGACACCTTCGCTGGTCCCGAACGCGTCCTGGTGGGCGATGGGTTCACCACATGCCCGGCATGAGCGTCCGGTCTCGAGGCCGTAGAGAGCTCGTAGGGTGAGCCAGACTGTTCCTATCATCATAATTGCTCCAGGGGGATTGGTCCTGTAGCAGATTGTAGCACAATCCTAGCCGGGATACACTCTCAGGCCGTGGTCAGACTTGGGGCCCCTCCATTCGCCGGCGGGCCGTCCTTGGCGATCCGCAATCCCGTTTCAGGGTTGAACAGGTGCAGGCGCCGCGGGGCCGCCGTGAGGGTGACCGACTCCCCCACCTTCAACGTGTTGTCGGCGTTGATGATCGCGACCACGTCGCGTCCGGCGCTGCTCCCGTGGATGAGCTCATCGTTGCCAAGGAACTCGACAACGTCCACGACCACGGTCGCGCTGACCCCGGGTCCGGCCAGCGCCCCAAGCTCGAGGTGCTCCGGCCGGAATCCGACGGTCACCGTGTCCGTCCCGAGGTCACGCAACAAGGCCGACTGCGTGTCGTCGGGCCGCATCTCGGCTCCCTCGCCTGTGAGCCGGACCACGCCCCCATCCTGCGAGACCTTGAGGTCGATGAAGTTCATCGACGGCGAGCCGATGAAGCCCGCGACGAACCGATTCTGCGGGACCTCGTACAGCTCCTTCGGCGTCCCCGCCTGCTGCAGGACGCCCTCACTGATGACCGCGATCCGGTCACCCATGGTCATCGCCTCGACCTGGTCGTGCGTGACGTAGATCATCGTGGCCTCGAGGCGGGTGTGCATGCGTGCGATTTCGGCTCGCGTCTGGACGCGCAATTTCGCATCCAGGTTCGACAGTGGCTCGTCCATCAGGAACACCGCAGGCTCGCGAACAATCGCGCGGCCGAGCGCGACGCGCTGACGCTGCCCTCCGGAGAGCTGCCCGGGCTTGCGATCGAGATATCGCTCGAGGTCGAGGATGCGCGCAGCCTCAACCACCGCCTTGTCGATGTCCGCCTTCGGCGTCTTGCGAAGCTGCAGTCCGAATGCCATGTTGTCGCGCACGCTCATGTGCGGGTAGAGCGCATAGCTCTGGAACACCATGGCGATGTCACGATCGCGTGGTGGCAGGTTGTTGACCACACGATCGCCGATCCGCACCTCACCGCTGCTGATCTCCTCGAGCCCGGCGATCATGCGCAACGCCGTGGTCTTGCCGCACCCCGACGGTCCGACCAGGCACACGAACTCGCCGTCGTGGATATCCAGGTTGAGCTTGTTGACGGCGAGCGCCCCGCCGTCGTAACGCTTGGTCAGATCCTCGAGGACTACGCCGGCCATGACACGCTCCTCATTTGACCGCCCCGGCGAGCACGCCTCGGACGAAGTATCGCTGGAATGCAAAGAACACGATCAGGGGAATGACGATCGAGATGATCGCCCCGGTGGAGATGATCCAGTAGTTGTTCGACAGCGCCCTGGTTTGCCCGTAAAGGAACATCGTCAGCGTGATATGGGTGCTGCTTCCCAGGAAGATGAGGGCGACAAGCAGGTCATTCCAGACCCAGATGAACTGGAAGATGGCGAGCGACGCGAGCGCCGGGATGCCGATCGGCATGACGACCTTCCGGAAGAGCGTCCACTCGCCCGCTCCGTCGATCCGACCCGCCTCGAGCAGATCATGCGGGATGCCCGAGTAGAAGTTGCGCATGAGAAAGATGCCGAACGGAAGTCCGAACGCCACGTGGAAGATGACGGTACCGATCACGGATCCGAAGAGGTGGAGCCCCGTTGCGTTGTCAACAACCTTATAGAGGCTGGCGATGGGGATCAGTGCCATCTGGAGCGGAAGGACCAGCATCGCCACGATCAGCAGAAAGACCAAAGTCCGCCCGCGCCACCTCCCGAAGACGAGTGAGTACGCGGTGAGGCTCGAGATCACCGTGACGAGAATCGTCACGGGCACCGTGATGGCGATCGAGGTCGTCAACGAGTCGAGCACGCTTCCGGCCTTGAACCCCGCGGAGAACAACTGCTGATAGTTCGAAAAGGTCAACTGTGAAGGTGCCGTGAACACCGTCCACCAACCGGACTGCCCGAATGTGCCGTTGGGACGGAGCGAGATGATCGCGATGCCGATCGAGGGGACCAGCCAGAAGATCGCGACCGCGGCGAGAACGACATTCAGCACGAGCCGCGACGGGCGCAGGCGTAGCCGCCGTTTCCTCGCTGGAGCAGCGACAACCGGCAACGACGCAGCCTGGACACTCATCCGCGAATCCTCTTGAGGTTGAACAGCATGGCGGGAATGACGAGGATGAAGAGCACGACAGCGAGCGCGGCTGCGAGCCCCTGGCCTGTCGGGCTCAAGAAGTCGTTGTAAATTTCGACCGCGAGCGTGGCTGCGCCGGCTTGCGAGGATGGCGCAGCCATGTTCAGGATGATGTCGAAGATCTTCAGGACGTTGATGAGCATGGTGACGAAGACGACGACGAGCACCGGCGACAGCATCGGCACCGTGACCCGGCGCAGCGTCTGCCATTCGCTGGCGCCGTCAATCTGTGCGGCCTCGAGCACCTCACGGTTCAACGCGGCGAGGCCCGCGCCGATCACCACCATCGCAAAGCCTGCCCAGATCCAGAGATAGGCGATGATCATGGCGATGTCGACGATCGGCAGGCTGAGGATCGCCTGCAGGGTCGGACTCAACGAACTGGTCGGTGTCAGCGACTGCGTGCCGAGGAAGAAGATGCCATTGAAGCCGGCCTGGAAGTTGTTGGCGCCGATCTGCACGCGATAGTTGCCTGAACCGGGGTTGGCAAAGGAGAAGGTGCCGTTCTTCGCGGTGGTGGTCGTCGCGACGGAAGCACCGCTCCCATTCAAGAGCGAGAGATGCAACCCGGGGATGCCATCCTCGTCAGGGAATACCTGTCCACGGACAAGAGGATGCGTTGGCGAGAAGTCGCGCCACACCAGTCCGGTGATTCCCGATGAGGCGGTGGGAACCACGGCGGGAACCGCCCCACTTTGTTGCAGCGTCGTCGGACTGATGCCGATGAGCCCGAGTTGCACCGTGCTCCCCGCGCTGACGCTGGTCTTGCTCTCCAGCGTGCCACCGGGTCCCGGTTGTGTTCCAGTGGCAGCGAGGCTCGAGACGGTCTGACCGCTCGTCGGGTCGATCGGGTACAGCCCGGGAGGATTGATCGCGTTGGCGGCGGTTTGAATCGCGGCGTTGACCATGCCCGTGTGCGGATCGATGAAGAAGATCGACGCCCAGGTGAGGCCGGCAGCGGTCGCGCTGAACACCAGCGGCATGAAAACGATGGTCTTGAACGCTGTCGACCAGCGGATTCGCTCCGTGAGCACCGCGAACACAAGTCCGAAGAATGTGACCAGGAAGGGAAACAGCACGACCCAGACCACGTTGTTCTTCAGCGCGACGATGATGTCGGTCGTCGAGAAGATGGACTTGTAGTTGGCGATGCCGACGAAGTTCTGACCACTGGCGTCGAAGAAGCTCCGTATCACCGTGGCGATCAAGGGGTAGACGACGATCAGGAGCAGCCAGACCGCTCCTGGGAGCAGAAACAGCAGCGATCCGAAGTGACTGCGGAATCCCCCGCCGCCGGCGTGCTTGCTCGTCGTCGGCAGGATCTCCGCGGGAGCGGACGGAACAGATTCAGACGTCGGGGCGACAACCGCCACGTCAGGCCCTCACCACAGTGCCGGTGATCCTACGTCGGTCGACGAGCGTCCGCAACCCGCGGTCACCCATTGGTATGAGACACAACGGAACCAGTTGCTTTTCGGGTGCACGTGGAGTACACAGGGGGCTTGCGCACTGGATCCCTGGGGCCTGCCGAGACGTTCGCCCCTGTGAGGAGGACCTCTATGACACAGCTCAGCACGCTGGGCAAACTGGCGGTGGTGACTGCCGGCGTTTTGGGCGTCGCGACCGCATGCGGTTCGACGTCGACAACCAACTCACCATCCTCGAGTTCCAGCTCATCGAGCGGGAAGATCGGTGGATCGATGACGGTCTGGGCCGAGTGGACATCCCAGGAGCAGCAGGACTTCCTGGCTGCACTGGCACCGTTTGAGGCCGAGACCGGGATCACGATCAACTATCAGGGCAAGGGCAACAACATGGACACTGCCCTGACCGCGGCTGTGTCGGGCGGTTCGCCGCCGGACGTCGCACTCGTACCGGACCCCGGCACGCTCGATACCCTGGCAAAGGCAGCCTCGATCAAGGACCTCACCAGCGTTTTGGGCTCCCTGACGTCCAACTACGGCGCCGCATGGAACACGCTGGCCAGCTACAACGGCAAGCAGTACGGCGTGTGGTTCAAGGGCGCGAACAAGAACACGGTCTGGTACAACCCGGCGCTGTTCACGCAGGCGGGCATCACGTCGCCACCCACGTCGTGGGAGCAGCTGCTCACCGATGCGGCGCAGCTGAAGGCGGCGGGCATCACCCCGTTCTCGCTCTGCACCGACGTGGGCTGGCCGGTCGCCGACATGTGGCAGAACATCTATCTCAAGACGGCGGGCGCCGCGGACTACAACAAGCTCGCCACCCACAGCATCAAGTGGACAGACCCCACGGTCACGACCGCGTTCACGACGATGGCCCAACTCGTCGGCCAGAGGGCCTACCTGCTCGGCGGCCTATCGGGATCACTCTCCAATGCATACCCCGCATGCGCTGACAAGGTGTTCCCCAAGCCACCGGCCATGCCGCAGGCCGCCATGGTGATCGAGGGCGATTTCGTCGTCAGCGAGATCACTGGTAACTCCGCCAACTACACCCCGGGCACCACGGGTGCCGGCGGCGCGGCGTGCACCGTCAATCCCGCGGACAAGCCGTGCTTCGACTTCTTCCCGTTCCCAGCGCCGTCCGCGGACAGCGCCAACAACGGAGCCATCCAGGGTGCCGGCGACGTGGCGATGATGCTCAACCAGACGCCGCAGGCTGTGGCGTTGATCAAGTACCTCGCAGGACCCGAGGGAGCCACCATCTGGGCGCACCTGGGCGGATTCGCTTCGCCAAACAACCAGGTCAAGCCGAGTTCATACCCGGATCCCGTCAGTCAGGCCGACGCGCAGGCTCTGGTCAGTGCGACCAGCTTCGTGTTCAGCCTTGACGACCTCCAGGGAAGCTGGGAGCCGAAGATGTGGGCCGACCTGATCCAGTTCCTCCAGAGCCCAACCAGCTCCACGATATCGTCGCTCGAATCGACGATGGATACACAGGCGACGGCCGCTCTCGGCCACTGACACTCAAGTCGCGCAAGCGCGGCCAGTCCGGCTCAGAACCCGCGAGCCGGGCTGGCCGTTGCGCACCCCTCGTGCTCGGACGGTCCAGGGTCTGCCGCGCGGCCTGCGGGGCCGCCAGGTACCGGGTGCTAGGATCCCGGGAGCGTGGATGACCTCGCTCCCGTGAGCCCAACGCCGCGAGGGTTGCTCACACGTTTTCTCACCGGCTCCGGCGTGGAGCTCGGGCCCGGCCATCATCCGATGCCCATCCCCTTCCCGGGTGTATCGGTGCAGTACGTGGATCGCTGGCAGCCCGAGGAGAATCTCGCGCTGTTCACCAACCTCGAAGCCGGCGCCACGTTTCCCAAGCCCGACATCGTCGCCAACCTCGACGTGGACCGGCTCTCCGCACTCGCCGACAACAGCCAGGACTTCGTGATCGCGAGCCACCTGCTCGAGCACCTCGCCGACCCGCTGACCCAGATCGGCGAGATCTACCGGGTGCTGAAGCCTGGCGGCGTCGTGCTGGTATTCCTTCCGGATCGCCGCCACACGTTCGACCGCAAGCGGACCGCAACACCGCTCGCGCATCTCATCGCAGAGCACCGCGAGCGCGTCACCGTGGTGAGCGACGAGCACATCGAGGATTACCTGCGCAAGACCGACGTCTGGGACCCGACATGGACGCCGGAGCAGGAACGCGAGCAGTTCGAGGTGAATCGCCAGCGCTCGATTCACGTCCACTGCTGGTCGGAGGACGAGTTCCTGCCCGTCGTCGAGTACACGGTTGTCGAAATGGGGATGCAGTGGGAGCTTCTGGATGCGATGTTCGTGGAAGACGTTCCCGGCGGCTTCGAATTCGGCTTCGTCCTGCGACGCTCACCCGTGGCGGCAGAGCCGCAGGTGCTGGCCAACCACCTCCGCTTGTCGTGGCAGGTGCTTGCCTCGAAGTCCCGCCAGCATGCCGAGGCCGAGCGACAGATTGCCCGCCTGCGGGCGTTGCCAGGCTATCCGGTGATGCAGCGGGCTTGGCGCGTGCAGCGCCGGCTCCGGCAGGGTCTCGCCAGGCGCTGACCGAACCGGGTCACACGGAGGGGGTCGGTCGATCGCTAACCGAGCGCGACCGCAGTGATCGCAGCCACGACGAAGATCAACGCCAGGTAGGCCAGCGAGTAGTGGAAGAGCGCAGCGGCAGCCTTTGACGACCCCTTCGCCCGAGCCCAGAGCGCCAGCGCGAGGTAACCGCCGCCAAGCAGGGCTGCGCCGATGGTGTAGCCAATACCCAGCGTGAGTCCGGGGAGCAGGCTCGCGATGATCAGGGCGAGGAGGTACAGCAGGATCCGGCGGTGGGTCCGTGCAGTGCCGATGATGCCCGGGAGCATGGGGACACTGGCGTTCCGGTAATCCCGGCGCAGCAGGAGCGCCAGGGACCAGAAGTGGGGCGGTGTCCACAGGAACACGAGCGCAAACAGCGCGAACGCCAGCCATCCGACATTGCCCTGGACGGCGGCCCAGCCGACCAGCGGCGGAAACGCGCCCGCTGCTCCACCGATGACGATGTTGAGCGGGGTCCTGCGCTTCAGGACCATCGTGTAGATGAAGACGTAGAACAGCGCACCGCCGAGTGCCAGCGCCGCCGCCAGGGTGTTCACTGCGACGCTGAACACCACCACCGACGCGGCGATGAGCGAGATGCCGAACGTGAGAGCCCGCCACGGCATGATGCGGCCCGACGGCACCGGGCGGCTGCATGTTCGCGCCATGACCCGGTCGATGTCGCGGTCGTACCAGCAGTTGATCGCGCCGGATCCGCCCGACGCGAGCGCTCCACCGAGCGCTGCCCAGAAAAGCAGTCCCGGCGATGGAATGCCGCGCGCGGCGATGATCATGGTCGCGACTTCGGTGATGAGGAGCAGGACGATGATTCGTGGCTTTGCGAGGCTGACGTAGTCGCGAAGCGCTGCGCGGAGCTGGATCGAGAGGCCGCGACCGGCGCCGTCAGCCGCACCTGCCGCGCCGATGGCGTCCGGTGGGCTCATCACGATGTCTGCGCTGGTTTGCATCCCCGCTCCTATGCGCTGTCGGTCTTCGATGTGCCCAGCAACGTCGTGACCTCAGCGTTGAAATCGGCGACGCTCATGACCCCGAGTGCTCCGAGGACGACATCGGCGACCTTGCCCTGCTCGTTGAGGAAGACCAATGTCGGCGGCGACGGTACACGGTAGTCGATCGCGAGGGTGGCGTTCGTGTCGGCGATGCTCGGGTAGCGCACCTTGAACTCCGACTGAAAGGCAAGGGCTGGCTTTGTTGTGTCGAGAAGATCGATTCCCACGAACTCGACGCCGCGCGACGACCATGCCGCATACACGGTGTTCAACGCCGGCTGCTCATCATGGCAGGGGCCGCACCATGACGCCCAGAAGATCAGCACCACCGGGTGGCCCCGGTACGACGTGAGGCTCAGGTCCGTGCCGGTCAGCGTTGGACCGCCGGAGGCGGTGACCGGCTCGGTCGGAGCAGGTGTCGCGTGGGGCGCGCCGCAACCGGCAACGAGCAATGCGATCGCACACCCAAGCAGACAGCGCCGGTTGCTCGTCACGGCTGCACGACCACCGCATTCGACGCCGAGCGGTCATCGACCTCGAACCACCGGATGCCGAGGTAGAGCAATGCAATCAGGAATGGGGTGCCACCGGGGACCCACATCACGCCTGCGGCGATCTCCTGGTCGGCGAGCAGGCTGAGACCACCTGACGGAACCGGGTACGCGTACAGAGGATGCGTCGCGTATCCGATGACAATCGCGAGGCCCCAG
>Ga0182024_10005001_pt1 | contig 30035 bp, 30 predicted proteins | sample P32metaG_FD_120480 | JGI IMG/M metagenome (GOLD analysis project Ga0182024, IMG submission 120480) | Permafrost microbial communities from Stordalen Mire, Sweden - P3-2 metaG (Illumina Assembly) | ecosystem: Environmental > Terrestrial > Soil > Wetlands > Permafrost | place: Sweden: Stordalen...
ACCCCGCGCCAATCCAGTCCGGCGCGATGGCGCGATAGCCTGCGCGCGTGAGCGGACCGACAAAATCGCGGTAGAGAAAGCCCCAGGTCGGATTCCCGGCGAGCAGCAGCACCGGCCGCCCGTTGCGATCGCCTTCGTCGATGTAGGCCATGCGGCGTCCGTTCACGATCAGCGATCGCTGCTCGTACGGAAACAGGTTCTTGAGCCACGCGGGGGCCGGACGAAGCATGAAATTGCAATGCTACCAGAACGAGCGTTTGGATGATCCCGTTGCGCCCCGCAAAACACCTGTTTCGCGCCCATTCTCATTTGCGATCCGGTGTAAACTATAACCCATGTTGCTGAAACGTGTTGTGTTTTCGATCGCCTCTCTTGCCGCGCTGCTGTCCGTTTCGCTCACCGCGCAGACCGCCAAGCGTCCGTTCAAGCTCGACGACATCGGGAAGTTTAAGGACGTGCGCGATGCCCAGTGCTCGCCCGACGGAAAATACGTCTCCTACGCGATGTCGCAGACCGATGTCAAGGAAGATCGCGGCGGCAACAGCCACATCTGGATGATCAGCTTCGACGGCAAGACCGATCAGCAGATCACCAACAGTGAGTCGAGCGAAAGCTCCGCCCGCTGGAGTCCCGATGGAAAATATCTTTCCTTCACGTCCTCCCGGCCCGGCGCGGCCCGCGGCAATCAGGTCTGGCTCCTTCCGCGATCCGGCGGCGAAGCCTTGCAGCTCACCGCTATCGACGCCAAGAAAGGGCGTTTGTCGAGCTACGAATGGTCGCCCGATTCGACGCGCCTCGCGCTGATCGTCGCCGATCCCGATCCCGACGCTCCCGATCCCGATAATCCCGCGCCCGCTGCGCCTGCCGCGAACGCCGGCGGCGGTGGACGTGGCGGACGCGGCGGTGGTGGCGCTGCGCCCAAGCCGATCGTCATCGATCGTTATCAGTTCAAGCGCGATGGCCAGGGCTACCTGCTTTCGGGCCGCCACAGCTACATCTACATTTTCGATCTCGCCACCAAGAAACTCGATCGCCTGACGACGCAGAAGACCTGGGATGAAGGCTCGCCCACCTGGTCGCCCGATTCAAAGCGCATCGCCTTCACCAGCAATCATGTTCCCGATCCCGATCGCGATCCCGGCGGACAGGTCTACGTCGCCGATGCGACCCCGGGCACTACCGAAAAAGTGCTGACACCGATCGATCAGCGCGGCGGCGGCGGACGCGGCGGCCGCCCCGAATGGAGCCACGACGGTAAATGGATCGCGTTCCTTGAAGGCGATGAGAAACAATACGGCGCTTACAGCCAGGAAAAGCTGGCGATCGTCGCAAGCGATGGTTCTTCCGCGCCCGCGCTGGTCAAAGCCTCCGCCGCTCTCGATCGCGGCGTCTCGAACCCGCGCTGGAGCGATGACGACAAATCCATCTTCCTGACCGTGACCGACGACATGTCGGTCAATGGAGCCGGCATTCCGATCAGCGGCGGAAAAGCTCAATTCCTGTTTCAGAAGCCGATTAACCTCGGCCAGCGCCACAGCGCCGGCGATTGCGCTGTCGTCATCTCCGGCGGCGACACCAAACACAACGAAATCTATGCCATGCGAACCATGGGAAAGCTCGAACAGCTTACCCACAAAAATGACGCGCTGATGGCGGAGATCGATTGGGCGAAGACCGATGAGATCAGCTTCAAGAGCAAGGACGGCACCGAGATTCACGGATTGCTCACCTATCCCGTCGGTTACGTCGCAGGCGCCAAGGTCCCGTTGTTGCTCCGCATTCACGGCGGACCGAAAGGGCAGGACGGCCATTCACTCAGCATCGAGGCCCAGTGGTTCGCCGCGCACGGCTACGCGGTGCTGCGCGTCAACTATCGCGGCAGCGACGGGCGCGGTTCGGCGTTCCAGCGCGCGATCGCCGCCGACTGGGGCCACTACGAGGTCGAGGATCTGGAGGCGGGCGTCGACAAAGCGATTGCGATGGGCGTCGCCGATCCCGACAAGTTGGGTGTCGGCGGATGGAGCTACGGCGCGATTCTGACCGACTACATGATCGCGAGCGATACCCGCTTCAAAGCCGCCACCAGCGGCGCCGGCACTGCCTTCACCGTTTCGTTCTACGGCACCGACCAGTACATTATTCAGTACGACAACGAAATCGGCCCGCCCTGGAATCCGAAGGCGTGGGAGACTTACGTGAAGATTTCCTATCCGTTCCTGCACGCCGATCGCATCAAGACCCCCACCATGTTCCTCGGCGGCGAGCGCGACTTCAACGTTCCGGTGCAGGGCGGCCAGCAGATGTATCAGGCCCTGCGGAGCCTGGGCATCGATACCCAGCTCATCATTTATCCCAATGAAACCCACGGCATCGCGCGCCCCAGCTACGTTCGCGATCGCTATGAGCGCTATCTCGCCTGGTACGACAAATACGTGAGGAAGATCGCGCCGGCCAAGGAGTCGGTCTCGACCGGCGGCGCCAACAACTAAAGTGGGGCAGGGCCATGAGTGGGGCAGGGCCGTGCCCTGCCGTTTGTCGTGGGGCAGGGCCATCAGTGGGGCAGGGCCATGCCCTGCCAGATTCCTCCCCTAGAAAAAGGGAACAAATTGGTGGTAGAGAGAGTATCGGTCTGATATGAGCATTGCGCAGACCGACGAACCGGCAGGTCGGAAGCCCCTCCGGCTGTGGCCCGGCGTAGTCGCCGTCGCGTTCCAGTGGCTGCTCAGGTTTGGCGTCCCCATGGTCTTTCCAGACGCCTTGGAATACTCGGTCTTTGGCGGACTCGCGGCCGGGTTGGCGATCGTCGTGTGGTGGGTTTTCTTCAGCCGGGCGCCCTGGGTCGAGCGTTTGGGCGCCATTGCGCTGATGATCGCCGCGATGTTCGCGACCACGCGCATCCTCCATCCTTCGATTGCGACGGGAATGATGGGAATGATGTACCCCGTCTTCGCCATCCCCGTCCTGAGCCTCGCTTTTGTCATCTGGGCGGTGGCGACCCAGCGCCTCTCTGATGGCCTTCGCCGCGTGACCATGGTGGCGGCCATCCTGCTCGCGTGCGGCGTGTGGGCGCTCCTGCGGACCGGCGGAATTACCGGCGAAGCGGCTTCGGATTTCGCCTGGCGTTGGTCGCAGACTCCCGAAGAACGGCTCCTCGCCCACGCCAGCGATAAGGTTGCGGCGCTCCCGCCGGCCCCGGTGGCAGTAAAAGCTCCCGCCGAGATCGCGATCACGCCGGTTCCGGTCGCAGCGAAGACCCGAGCGGAGCGGGCGGCCCGAATCGGTGGCGAGCCGGCACCGATCCCGCCCGTTCGAGCAGCGGCTTCGGGAGCACCATCAGGACCGGCATACGGAACGACCTCAAGAGCTGACTGGCCCGGCTTTCGCGGACCCCATCGAAACAGCGTCATCCCCGGCGTGCGGATCGAGACCGACTGGTCTCGAACGCCGCCCGTCGAGATGTGGCGGCGGCCGATCGGACCGGGCTGGTCATCCTTCGCGGTCCACGGCGACCTGCTCTACACCCAGGAGCAGCGCGGCAGCGATGAGCTGGTGGTCTGCTACCAGGTGTCTACCGGCGAGCCGGTGTGGACCCATCGCGACGCGGCCCGGTTTTGGGAATCGAATGGAGGCGCGGGTCCGCGCGGGACCCCGACGCTCAGCAACGGCCGCGTGTACACCTTCGGTGCCACCGGAATCGTGAACGCGCTCGACGCCCGTGACGGAGCGGTGGTGTGGTCGCGCAATGCCGGATCCGATGCGGGCGTGAAGGTACCGGAATGGGGCTTCGCGAGTTCGCCGCTGGTAGTAGACGACGTCGTCGTTATCGCCGCCGCCGGCAAGCTGGCCGCCTATGACCTCGCTACCGGCAAGCCACGCTGGTTCGGACCGGACGGCCATTATGGCTACAGCTCTCCACATCCGTTCACGATGGATGGAGTCGAGCAGATTCTGCTCATGAGCGGACCCGGCGTGACCAGCGTCTCGCCCGTCGACGGCCAGCGGTTGTGGGAGTACGCTTTGCCGTCGAACGCCCGCATCGTACAGCCGGCGCTGACCCCGGATGGCGATCTTCTAATCAGCGAGGGCGAGGGAAACAACCTGCGCCGCATCGCGGTCGCGCATGGACCCTCCGGATGGACCACCGGACAGCGCTGGAGTTCGAACGGGCTGAAGCCCTACTTCAACGACTTCGTCGTACATAACGGCCATGCCTTCGGCTTCGACGGCGGCATCCTCGCGTGCATCGACTTGAACGACGGTAAGCGCGCGTGGAAAGGCGGACGCTATGGCAGCGGCCAGCTGGTCCTGCTCGCCGATCAGGACGTGCTGCTGGTATTGTCGGAGGAAGGCCAATTGGCGCTGGTCGCCGCGGCCCCCGATCAGTTCAAAGAGCTCGCGCGGTTCCCGGCCATCGAGGGCAAGACCTGGAACCACCCGGTTCTCGCCGGCGACGTTCTGCTGGTTCGCAACGGCCAGGAAATGGCCGCGTTCCGGCTGTCCCTCGCGCGCCCCTGAGTCCTGGCGGCCCGGAACACCGGCGGCAGGAGGTCATCCTGCCGCTTGATTAAAGCTCTCAGTTATTTTTTGTTAGCTACGTGGCCACGCCCATCCCGCACTTCGTTTCCTTTGAAGTTGTTGGCGGTGACGCGCTTGGCCGGCTCGGCCTTCTCGCCGCGTTGCGGCACTGCGCCCTTATAGCCGTGCTCTGGGTGCATGCGATTGTTTACGCTGCCCGTAAAGTTGCTGGAGCCATGAAACCACGGCCCGGCGCCAATGAAGGCGTCCCCGCTAAACCATTCCGGACCGTAATAGCCGGCCGGGGCGCAAGCATAAGGTGCCACGTCATAGTAGCCATAGGGACAGTCAGGCGCCACGCCGATGTCGACGCTGACCTGAGCCTGTGCCGTAGGTGCAGTCGCCGTGAAGCCGATTCCAGCAAGAGCTATCGCCAATAATGTAAATCCGCGCATATTCATTCTCCTCGCAGTTGATCAAGCAGTTCGCCTGCCAACTCTGGTCAGCGCCTGCCTGCGGCTGAATATGCCCTTGCAATAAGGGTGTGTGAACCCCGCCCCTCCTGCTGGTCCTCTCCACTCTATCTCGTTGCCTTCCCACGTCCAACGGCGAATGGATGAAGAAGCGCGCGACCCTCCCGGCCATCGGCGTCTATCAGGACTACCGCGCCACTTTCCAGGGCAACGATGCGCGCGCCGAGGTCCTCTGGGAGCTACCACAGGAGGAACCATGCCGGGAGTTTTTGCACGGTTATGATGCCTATTCGTTTAACGTTTCGGCCGCGTTTGCTACTACGTCCTTTGTGAGCGTGGTCTCCGTAACGATTACTGTGGTCGCCGGATTCGTAGACCATCGTGTAACCGGCTGTCCGCAGAGCCGTGTTCATGGTGCGCGCCAACTGAGCGTTGGTCGCGGTCTTGGGGACCGGTATTCGAGGTAATGGAAATCACCTTCCACCTTCTGAGACTTCGCGCCGGCCAAGGCGAAGTTAAAGCTATCGTCAGCGCTGTCCCTACAATCGGTGATTACGCTGGCGGCAGGAGGTCATCCTGCCGCTGGATTGAAGATCTCAGTTATTTTTTGTCAGCTATGTGGCCACGTCCATCCCGCATTTCGTTGCCCTTGAAGCTCTTGGCGTCGACCCGCTTGGCCGGCTCGGCCTTCTCGCCGCGTTCCGGCACTGCGCCCTTATAGCCGTGTTCTGGATGCATGCGATTGTTTACGCTGCCCGTAAAGTTGCTGGAGCCATGAAACCACGGCCCGGCGCCAATGAAAGCGTCCCCGCTAAACCATTCCGGACCGTAATAGCCGGCTGCGGCGCAAGGGTAAGGAGCAACGTCATGATAGCCATAGGGGCAGTCAGGCGCCACGCCGATGTCGACCCTGACCTGAGCCTGTGCTATGGGGGCAGTAGCCGTGAAGCCGATTCCAGCAACAGCTAACGCCAAAATTGTAAATCCGCGCATATATTCATTTACCTCGCAGGTGTTAAGGCACTTCCCCTGCCAACCCTGTGAGGGTGTGCCTGAACCTCTCTGCCGTCCACGCCCAACGCCTCGAATGGATGAAGAAGCGCCTTGAGAAGGTAGGCGCGGTGTCCTCTATTGCTTGACCAGTTCCACGCGCCGGTTCAGCGTGCGGCCGGCTTCGTTGTCGTTCGACGCCAAGGGCGCATAGGGGCCGTTGCCGTAGGATTGAAGCCTGGCGGCAGCCACTCCATATTTCGTGACCAGCATCTGCACTACGGCGGCCGCGCGGCGCTTGGAGAGATCCAGGTTGCCCGCCACGGCTCCTACATTGTCCGTGTGCCCTACTACATATACTTTCATCGCCGCGTTCTGCTTCAGTAACTTCACCACTTCCTCCAGGGCGGGCGCGGACTCGGGCTTGACATCCGCCTTGCCGGTATCGAACAGGATGCCGTTCACCGCCGAATGGCCGGAGTTGGTTAAGCCGTTGGACATCTCGGCCGCGCTCGCCACTATATCCTGTGTCAGCGCGATCTCCTTGACGATGTGTTCCTCAATTTCTCCATTGCTGAGGACCTCGAGTTGAATCCAGGTTTTGCCCATGTGTCCCACGAACTTATCGTGGCCTTGGCTTTCGTAGACTATCGTGTACCCGGCGGTCCGCAGAGCGGTGCCCAAATTACGCGCCAGCTGGGCGTTGCTCGCGGTCTTGTGTCGGTATTCAAGGTAATGGAATTCCCCTTCCACCTTCTTAGAGCTCGCGCCGGGCATGCTGAATTCAAAGGTATCGTCAGCACTGTCCTTACAAGCGGTGATTACGCTGCCGGGGAAGCGGCTGATCAGCGGGGAATCCTGGCAATCCTTCTTGTCCTGCGCCTCGGCGACTTGCACGGTTAGTAATATCGCTAAGCAAACTAATCTCATCCTTACTCCTCCTCGAACTAAGACGGCAGTCTACCACGGCAAGCCCGGACGACGGCATGGGGAATGAGGCATAGTTACAATGAGGGTGTGCGAACCCCGCCCCTCCTGCTGGTCCTCTCCACTTTCGCCCTCGCCAACACCCCTCTCGACCGCCTCCAGACTGCGCATCTCGCGGCCGTCCACGCCCAACGTGTCGAATGGATGAAGCAGCGTGCGACCCTCCCGGCCATCGGCGTCTATCAGGACTACCGCGCCATCCTCCAGGGCAACGCTGCTCGCGCCGAGGTCCTCGCAGCCGCGAAAGCCGGCGGCGTCAACGTCGTCATGTTTACCGATCCCGGCGCGAAGCCCGGTGCCAACAGCGAGCTGCGAGACGGTGTCCTGTTCATCGCAGGCCCGGAAGACGATCGCTTTCGCGGCATGGAGATCTACAATCGCCAAACCGACGCGGCCCTCCATAAGGAACTCTGCGATTACATCCGGAAAGCGATGAAGCAGCCCCTCGAACGGCACCGGCTCATCGCCGATTTCAAAGCCTATCCCGATGAGTTCTACGCCGCGGGAACCGACGTTCTTCCGCAGCTTCTTTCGCGATGGGATGAGGAGATTTTTCGCCGCCCCTTCACCGGCATCGCCGCCAATGAGGCGCGCGAGGATCGGATCTTCAAAGGCGTCACGTTCGATCCCTACGCGGTCGCATTTCGCTTCGTCAGCACCCACATTCTGGCGCGCGAATTGACGGAGCCGCAGATTCGCGCTTCGCTTGCCGCGGGCCGTGTGTATGTCGCGTTCGATTGGCTCTGTGATCCGTCCGGCTTCTCTTTCACCGCGCAGAACAACCTCGGAGTGTTTGACATGGGCGATCCGGTGGAGCTGACGAGGACCACGTTGCTGACGGCTCGCCTGCCGATTCCCGCCAAGATCAAGTTGATTCACCGAAACGCGATCGTCGCCGAATCGAACGATTCGAAATTCAGCTTCGCCGTCAGGGAACCCGGCGCGTATCGATTGGAAGCGTGGCTCACCGTCGATGGCGAGGATCGGCCTTGGATATTTTCAAATCCGATTTTCATCGGGCATCAGATCGTCATTGACGAACCGCCCCCACCTCCCAGACCGCGGACCATCGACATCGCTAAGAATATTTCCTACCTCGATCACGATCCCGGAGACGCGGACGATCGCAAGCTCGATCTGTATCTGCCCAGGGAGAACCAAGGCTTCCCTATGATGGTGTTCTATAACGGCGGTTTGTCGCGCGATCGATCGATATACGGTGAACTCGGCGATCGATTCGCGAGAGCCGGAATCGGCGTCGCGATCCCCGGCTATCGCCTCATGCCCGAAGCTCCGTATCCCGCGCAGATTGAGGACGCAGCGGCCGCCTTTGCGTGGGTATATAAGAATATCGCGAGCTACGGCGGCGACCCTTCGCGCATCTACGTCGCCGGTCATTCCGCGGGAGGACAGCTCGCCGCGCTGCTCGCGCTCGATCCGCAATATTTGAAGAAGCTCGATATCCCTGACTCGGCGATCCATGGCGTCGCCGCATTGAGCGGCATCTATGACGTCAGTCGTACCGGCTTGTTCGGCGATTTCGGCCTCGACGCATCGCCGGATCGGCACATCCATGCCGGCGCGCCGCCATTTCTCATCACTTATTGCCAGTGGGATTACCCGGGCTTTCCCAAACAGGCGCGCGACTTCGCCGCCGCGCTCAAATCCAAATTCGTCTCTGCCAAACTGATCTACATTCCCGGAAAGAATCACTTCTCCGAAATCAACGATGTAATGTATCCTGGCGACGCAACCGCGGACGCGCTTCTCGACTTCATCAAGTGAACCCAATCTTCGATCTCGTCGGCGTCGGTCTCAACGCCACTGACACGCTCATCAAGGTCGCGCACTTCCCCGCCTACGGCGGCAAGGTCCCGATCGATGCCGAAATCCTCAGCCCCGGCGGCCAGGTCGCCAGCGCGCTCGCGGCCGCGGCCAAGCTTGGGCTGCGCGTCAAGTACATCGGCACCGTCGGCGATGACGAGCGCGGCCGCGTTCAGCTCGCCAGCCTGCGCGAAAGCGGGATGAATCTTGACCATGTCGAGGTGCGCGAAGGCTGCCCCAACCAGATGGCGTACATCATCATCGATGAATCCACCGGCGAACGCACGGTTTTCTGGCGCCGTGCCGAATGCCTGCGGCTCGATCCCGAAAAAATCACTCCGGAAAATATCGGCTGCGCGCGAATGCTGCACATCGACGGTCACGACACGCCCGCGGTCGAAAAAGCTGCGCGCGTGGCGCGCGAGCTGCGCATTCCGGTGAGCGTCGACGTCGATACCATTTATCCCGGCTTCGATCGCGTGCTGCCGTTCGTCGATTACCTGGTGGCGAGCTCCGAATTCCCGGCGCGATGGACCACCGAAAGCGACCCGTTTCGCGCGCTCGAATTGATTCAAACCGAATATGGGATGCCGGTCGCCGCCATGACGCTCGGCGCTCACGGAGCGCTGGCGCGGGTCCGCGTGAATCGAGTCGCGCGATTCCACTACTCGCCGGGCTTCGTGGTCGATTGCGTCGATACCACCGGCGCCGGAGACGTGTTTCACGGCGCGTTCTGTTATGCTGTGCTCGAAGGCATGCCGATGCCGGAAAGCCTCGAGTTTTCAAACGCAATGGCGGCGCTCAACTGCACCCGGATCGGCGCCCGCGGCGGGATCGCGGCGCTCGAGGAAGCTCGCGCTTTGATTCGACACGGCGAACGCCGCTCTCATAGGGATTTTGCGGCAACCGCCCAGCGCGCATGATCCCGATCCCTCTTCGAACCACCGAACGACTGTCGGCGACCGCCGTCGTGACCATCGCCCTCATCGTCGTGAACACTTGTGTATTTTTGTTTACTACGGGTGATATCGACCAGGTGGCTTCGCAATGGGGCGTCGTGCCGGATCGCCTCCAGATCGGCACGCTGTTCACTTCCATGTTTCTGCACGGAGGATGGCTGCACCTGATCTTCAACATGCTGTATCTGTGGGTGTTCGGACGGAATGTGGAAGATCTTATCGGCCCCGCGCGATTTCTCCTGTTCTATATTTTGTGCGGGCTCATCGCCGCCGTTGTGCACGTGATTTTCAACGCCCACTCGGTGATTCCGACCATCGGCGCGAGCGGAGCGATCGCCGGCGTGATGGGCGCATTTCTGGTTCGTTTTCCGCGAGCCAAAATCATCACTCTGGCGTGGATTTTCTTCTTCGTAACCACGCTCGAAATCCCGGCTCCGCTCTTGCTGATCGTTTGGTTCGCGGTTCAGTTTTTTAGCGGGTTTGGATCGCTGACCGAGAACAATTACACGGGTGGGGGCACGGCGTATTTCGCGCACATCGGCGGATTCCTGGCCGGGATGCTGCTGATCCGGCTGTTTCCGCCGCGCCAGCGATTCCGGGCCTGGTATGAGGAATAGTGCGAGGAAACACCGGTAAAACAGCGAGAAAACACGGAGAAAACGCGTGTCTTATCGCGAGGAAATCAAATCCCGCTGGATGGCGAATTTCACCAGGCCGGCGACGTCATGGATATCCAGCTTTCGCATGAGAGAAGCGCGGTAAGTATCTACAGTCTTTGGACTTAGCGACAAGCGCGCGGCGATCTCCTTGGCCCGGATGCCTTCGCACAGCAGCGAAAACACCTGATATTCGCGGGCACTGAGCGAATGCAGCGGATCCTCGATGGATTTTTCGCCGGAGCAGAAAATTTTGTTGAGCTCGAGTTCGGGCGAGACATAGATGCCGCCGTCGAGGATCTGGGCGAAGGCTTCGAGCAGTTGCCCGGAGGGGCCGGATTTGAGCAGAAACGCGCTCACACCACAGCGCAGGGCTTCGACCACGGTCTTACGGTCCCGCCGGGTGGACAACACGACGACCTTGGTCACCGGGGTGGATTCCTTGATCCGCTTCACCAGCTCGAGCGTGAACATATCCCGCAGGTGCAGATCGAGCACGGCGATATCCGGCCGCTGGGCCTCGATCATACGCAGCGCCACCGCGCCTTCCGAGCACTGCCCGACCACGCGGAACTGCGGTTGGGCATCGCACAGCGCCGCCAGGCCTTCCCTGACCAAGGTCAACTCATCGGCCAGGAAAATCGAATACGTTTTGGGCTCTCGAATGGGAACCATGATCGTCCTAGGGGATTCAGCCAGCCCCTCACTCTACAGTGAGCCGCAGCCGCGTTAATTCTCCCGATTTTCAGCGATCACCCGGCCAAAACATTTTGTTTCAAATCCGGACGAGGCCAGGCCGGTCAGGAAAAGCTGCGGACCGCGGTCGCCTCGTCGTCGAAAACTTCGAACACCGTATAAAGCTTGGTGATCTGAAGCAGATCCTTCACGCGCTTGGTCAGATTCAACAGCTTCACCGCGCCGCCCTGATTGGCGACCGTCGTGAATCCCGACACCATTTCGCCAATCCCCGAGCTATCGATATAGGAAACTTCGCCCAGGTTGAGCAGCATTTTCTTGTGGCCGCTCGACGCCAGGGTGCGAACGGTATCGCGGAACGTGCTGGCGCCCTCCCCCAACGTGATGCGGCCCACCGCATCGATCACAGTCACATCGCCCACCTGGCGGGTGGTCAATTTCACACTCACAGAAACCCCTCCTTAAGCTAACTGGCTTTGCCCAAATACTTTACCATTTTCACCTCGGTGCCTTTCGGCGCCCGGAGGCGGATCTGAAATTCGTCCATGAAGGCCTGCATCAACAACAGCCCGCGGCCGGAATGGCGCAGCAGGTTGTCGTCGGCCAGCGGATCGGGAAGCGAGCTCATGTCGAAGCCCTCGCCCTCGTCGGCGATCACGATGGTGAGGCGGTCCGGAGTTTCGGCGATACTCAATTCCACCTTCTTTCGCGCGTTGTAGCGGTTGCCATGCACCACCGCGTTCACCATGCACTCCCTCACCGACATTCCGATGCGATGCAGGTCCTCGTCTTCAAAACCCAGCTTCTCGGCGCGCCGCAGGACCGCTTCTTCGGCGACATCCACGCTCTCGAGCGTAGAATCGAGCACCCGATCCTCGTGGTTTTCCATAGGACGACGCAACTCGCCGGGCGCTGGCGCGGCCAGGTCGAAACGTTAACTTAGAATAGTGACGCCAGTAAAGTCAAGCGCGAGGGCACGGGCAGGCTGGAGGGACCTCTACCTGCGAGGCGCGGTTCTGCTTGGCGCGCTGGTGGTTACGCTCACCGAATCCTTGGGCGCGCTGCACGCGATCACGCGGCCGGTGCTCCTCACCGTGTGGATTCTGGCTCTCTTCACGGCTGCGGGCGCGACGGCCGGTTTGCTGCGCAGAACGAAGGGGGAAGTGGCCAGTGGCCAGTGGTCAGTGGCCAGTAAAACGGGAAGTGGCCAGTGGCCGGTGGTCAGTGGCCAGCAAAGCAAGACGGAACAGCGAACAGGGGACAGGAAACCGGGAATCGTCGACGCGCTGCTGATTGGGAGCATCGCCGCGATTCTGGGAATCATCGCGTTGATCGCGATCCTGAGTCCTCCGAATTCAGCCGATGCGATGGCGTATCATCTTCCCCGCGTGGTGTATTGGGCCGAGCAGCATTCGGTTCGCTTCTTTCCCACTCCGTATCTGAATCAGATCATGCTCCAGCCGTTCGCCGAATACTTCATGCTTCACGGCTACGTGCTCTCAGGCGGCGATCATCTGGTGAACCTGGTCGCGTGGTTCGGCTGCTTCACCTCGATCGTTGCGGTTTCCCTGCTCGCGAGGCAGTTCGGCGCGGGATTGCGCGGCCAGATCCTCGCCGCGCTGTTTTGCGCGACGCTACCCAACGGAATCCTGCAAGCTTCCGGTGCGAAGAACGATTACCTGATGGCCGCGTGGCTCGCGGCGGCGGTATGGTTCCTGGCGCAATCGGACTCGGCCGGCAATGCGGCGCTCGCGGGATTGGCCCTCGGGTTGGCGATCGGCACCAGGGCGACTGCGTATATTTACGCTCCACCTTTGTTGCTCGCGGTAGGAATGCATGCGTGGCGCAGCCGATTCCGGCTGAAATCGGCGATGATCGTGCTGCTCTGCGCGCTCGCGTTGAATCTTCCGCAATATGTCCGCAACCTCGATCTCAGCGGTTCGCCGCTAGGGTTCGACGCCGCATTCGGCGACGGCCGATTCCGATGGCGCAACGAAACCTTCGGCTGGCGCGAGACGGCTTCGAACGCGATCCGGCACTCGACCGAGCAACTGGGCGGGCGCAGCGAACGGTGGAACACGTCACTCTACGATGCGGCCGTCGCCATGCATCGCGCGATCGGCGCGGATCCCAACGATCCGGCGACCACGTGGCCGGGCGCGACATTCGAGCCGCCGCGCAATGCGAACCACGAGGCCAACACATCCAATCGATGGCACCTGCTGATGCTCGCGGCGTGTTTCCTTTTTGTGACGTGGCGATTCCGGCCGCTGCTCCCATACAGCCTCGCGTTGATGGCCGGGTTCGTGCTGTTTTGCCTGTATTTGAAGTGGCAGCCGTTTATGGCGCGCATGTTTTTGCCGCTGTTCGTGCTGGCTTCGCCGATCGCGGGAGTGGTTCTTGAACGGCTAAAGCCAGTGATTCTCCAGATCGCGCTGTGCGTTTTTCTGTTGAACAACGCGCGCCCGTATCTATTCGAGAACTGGGTGCGGCCGCTTAAAGGGCCGACCAGCTTACTGCGCACTTCGCGCGATCAGAACTATTTCGCGGATATGACGCAGTGGGAGGAGCGCAAGGATTTCCGGCCGGCCGCCGACGCCGCCGCTTCGCTTGCGTGCCCGGTCATCGGCATCGACATCAACCGTTTTCAGCTGGAATATCCGTTCATGGCGCTGGTTCGCGAGCGGAACCCACAAGTGCAGTTCGTTCATACCGGGGTCCACAACCTTTCGATGAAATACGCGCCGCCGGTTTCGGGTGCGCCGTGCGCGGTGGTGTGTCTCGATTGCGCGGGCGACCCGGCGAGTTTGAAGCTTTACAGCGGCTTCGGTCCGCCGCTTCAAATCGGCCAATTTCTGCTATTTTCGTCCAACCAGTCCGCTCCGTGATAGTCTGACTAGGGCAGACTTCGGAGCGGTTTACAACGTCGATTGCATGGATCTGCTCCCATCAATCCATGGCGAATCCATCCCTACGGCGTTCGCTGATCCGCGAAGGTCGCTCGGCTGGAAGATTCGCCCCTGATCCTGTTCGCCGTCGAACACGACGGCCCAGGTCCAGCCCCCGCCAGGCAGTCTAAGCGATAAAACATAATTCCCCGTTTTGTAGTATCCTGAAAACTGCTGCAAGGCTTGACCGTTTGGCCCGGTCATCCACCGGTCTGGTAGCATTTGCTCTGGGGTCTGAATGGGGGCCTGAAATATGAGCACTCACGCAGACAGGCTTCGATGGGACCCATCGAAACTTCACTTTGAGTTTCCGATCGCGGACCGGGAACTGCGCTTCAAGGAATTGACGCTCTACGTTTCTAGTGAGTGCTTGGACGATCCCACGTACTCGCGTACGAAGCTGTTCAAGATCCTGTTCTACGCGGATTTTGAGGCGTTCGGTAACTACGGCGATCCCATCACGGGCGTGCCATATAAAAAATGGCCGTTCGGCCCGGCTCCGGCGTCCTACAGCCGGATACAGGCCGAAATGCTGCGTGATCGAACAATCCGCGTCGTCCAGCGACGAGTTTACGATCACGTGCAGCAACGCGTCCTTCCGTTGCGCGATCCGAGCGTCGATTTGTTCTCAGCTAGTCAAATCTCAATCGTTGATCGATGGATACGATTCTTCTGGAACAAGAGCGCACGCGAGGTCAGCAGGTATTCGCACGGCAAAGCATGGAAGCTGGCCAGTAATAATCAAGGCATTCCGTATGAGGCGGTTTTTATCTCGGACGAGCCGGTCACGTTCGACGACGTTGAACGGGTCCGGGAACTAGCGGCGAAACATCACTGGAAACTATAGTTCGCCATTCGTTGCATGGACGAGGGTGCCAGATACCGCGAACTAGTAGAAACCGACGAATACTTTTTTCAACTTGACTACCTGGCGCAAAGGTACTCCGACGCGGTTCTCGATGCTGCGCTCATGGCCGTGCTCTGGGGGATCGCGACGAATCCAGACCAATACGACAAGGTAACCGGTCGCATCTACGTTGCAAAGAGCCGCTCGTTTCGTCCACTCTGCCCGAGGCTGAGACTATTTTTCCAGTTGATCGATGACCATCGGGTGCTCATGCTCTGGATTGAGGAAATCGATGAGGAAGCGGAGGAGATTGCCGATGGCGACGCGCTATCCTAATCTGTAGTGAAATGAAACCAGCACCAGCACCGAACGTACCCGGCAACGCCGACGCAGAGCGCATGAGCAACGCGCGCTGACCGTATCGAAGAAAGATCTGTTGAAGAAGGAAGCGCGGCTGAAGCGCGCGAGCGAAAAGAAGCGGGACGCGAAAAAACGGTCCTGAATCGCATCAAGGAGGAATCTATGTCATTACTGGGCCCTTACCTGTATAAGAAAATGCTGAAGGAATCCATCGGTCAGCCATTACGATACGAGGAAACGTCAATTGCCGGTTCCGAATATAAAGCAAATGGAACCGTCTACGTGCAGGGGCCAAATCCTGACTCTCTACGGTGGGCCGCAGAGGTAACCCTAAAAGACGGGGAGATCGTTAAAGTACGCTAAGGGAGTTCGCGCGCCTCTCCGTTCGTGAGTTGCCAACTATTGAGCTGCCAACTATATTGTTGCCCTGACTAGACTGGAGAATTGTTTCCCCGCTGACTATAAATTGGATCTTCAGACATGCAAATCCTGGCTCGCCCACTCCGCGGCTGTTCCTGGCTGATTCTTTCCGTGGCGTTCTGCGCCTCGCCGGCATTCTCTGACGACCAGAAGCCGCCGCCGCAAATGGCCTTTTTCCCGAGCGTTGTGAAGGTCGCGGACAATTGGGTCTTCATCCACATCACGTGGGACGAATTGGATTTCCCCGCAATGAATGGAGAGGCGAATCCGGTAAAGCGCGGCGAGTATTGGCGGATGTACGTTGACCTGGAGAAGCCTAATGACGGCCCCAATAGCTGGAAGTTTTTAAGACCCAGCTTCCTGAAGAACGGTTGGACGGTGGTCAAGGAAGCGCAGCCGGACGGCGCCACAGGGGTTCTGCGATACACGCAAAACGGCAAAGACTCCTGGTTGCGCGTCGACATTACCGGGCCCAGGGTCGAGATGAAGATGATCAACGTGGTGCCCGTGCCCGTCACGTTGACGCTGAAAGCGCCTGCCACGATACCGGAAACAATCAGGCCGCTCGAAGGCGATTTCCTTACCTCGCGCCGATTCCCGGCTCGACCTTGCACGGCGGCAAGGAGGATACCGATCCTTTCTGGATATCGCCTAAAGAAGGACCCGCCGAAATGGTAGCGCCGGGCTCGCTCGCGCGTGTCTATTCGTATAAGGACGGATTGTCAAACCTGATGTTTCTTACGGTGTACAAGCCCGCGCTCCAAAAGGCCGGCTGGGACATCATCAACGAGTCCAATAGCGCAGATGCGGTATTGCTGGCGCGCTATACGAAAAATGGCCGCAATATCTGGGCCTATTTGCACAACGACAACGAGGCGTATGTGATCCAGATCGCCGACGTGGGAGCGGTAGACCTGAGCGCGGGGTTGAAGAAGTCCTGCCACGTCGCGCTATACGGCGTGTTGTTCGACTTCAACAAATCCACGCTGCAACCGGCATCCGACCCGGTGCTGCAAAAAGTCACCGATCTTCTTTTGAAAGATCCGGCGCTGAAGGTGGAAGTTCAGGGGCATACGGATAACGTCGGCGGCGACAGCTATAATCAGACGCTTTCCGAGGCGCGGGCGCGAGCGGTGATGGATTGGCTGATCAAGCACGGTGTGCCGGCAGGACGGCTGACAGCGAAGGGGTACGGAAAGACGAAGCCGGTCGCCGATAACGGCAGCGATGAGGGGCGGGCGAAGAATCGACGGGTGGAGATTGCGAATTTGGCTTGCACGGAGACGCAGTCGAGGTGACGGGGGCGAAGAAGAATTCAGAAGTCAGAAGTCAGAAGTCAGAAGTCAGAATGCAGGCGCGCGCTTCGCGCGAATCATACGGATTGTAAGTCCGCTCCCTGACGGCCGCGGTTCAGAAAGAGCAGATCCCTCGCTGCGCTCGGGATGACGCGGGGGCTGCACCCCAAATCCGCTAGAATGCGTCAAAATAGTAAAGGTCCCCAAAATGAAAGCTTTTGCTCTGCCCCTGCTTACGTTGACAACTCTGTTTGTCGGCATCTTACCCGCCCAGACCAAAATCACGACGGTCGAAGGCATCACCGAATACAAATTGGACAACGGTCTGGAGGTGCTGTTTTTTCCCGACAAGGCCAAGCCCACGTTCACGGTGAACGTGACCTACCTGGTAGGCTCGCGAAATGAAGGCTACGGCGAGACGGGAATGGCGCATCTGCTCGAGCACATGCTGTTCAAGGGCACGGCGAAGCTGAACGACATCGGCAAGCTGCTTTCCAATCGGGGCGGAAACTACAACGGCACGACCTACTTCGACCGCACCAACTACTTCGAGACGATGCCGGCGACCGACGATAATCTGAAATGGACGCTCGAAATGGAAGCGGACCGAATGGTCAACTCACGCGTGTCGCGCGCCGATCTCGACAGTGAAATGACGGTGGTGCGGAGCGAATTCGAGAGCGGCGAGAACAGCCCCATGCGGATCTTAGAAGAGCGCGTGATGTCGACCGCGTATCTGTGGCACGGCTACGGCCGGTCCCCGATCGGATCGAAGAGCGATATCGAGCACGTGCCGATCCCGGCGCTGCAAGCGTTCTATCACAACTACTATCAGCCCGACGACGCGGTACTGGTGGTGGCGGGAAACTTCGACGAAGCGAAGACGATGGATCTGGTCAAGGCGACGCTGGGCGCGATCCCCAAGCCCTCGCGCACGCTTTCGGCGACCTACACGATCGAGCCCACGCAGGATGGCGAGCGCGAAGTGACGCTGCGGCGGGTCGGCGACATGCAGGCGGTCGCGGTCGCGTATCACATTCCGGCGGGATCGCATCCGGATATGGCGCCGCTCGAGGTGCTCGAAGCCATTCTCGACGAAACGCCGTCCGGGCGATTGTATAAAGCCCTGGTCGAGACCAAGAAGGCGATGTCCGAGAACGGCGACACGATGAACCTTCACGATCCGGGCCTCGCGGTGTTTTCCGCGCAGGTTCGCAAGGACGGCTCGCTCGAGGATGTCGAGAAGACGATGCTCAACGTGATCGACGGCATCGTGAAGGAGCCGCCGTCGAAAGAAGAAGTGGATCGCGCGCGCAACCGGCTGCTGAAGAACATCGATCTCGAGCTCAACAATTCGCAGAACGTCAGCATCGTACTGAGCGAATGGGCGTCGATGGGCGACTGGCGCCTGATGTTTCTCGATCGCGATCGGATTCGCAAGGTGACGCCGGAGGATGTGGCTCGCGTGGCCAGAACGTATCTGAAATCGTCGAATCGGACGCTGGGCCTGTTTATTCCGGATGCGAAACCGGATCGCTCTGAAATTCCGGCAACACCCGACGTGACGGCGATGGTGAAGGACTACAAAGGCGATGCGGCGGTAGAGCAGGGCGAGGCGTTCGATCCGTCGCCCGCCAATATCGATTCGCGCACGGTGCGCGTGACGCTGCCGAATGGAATGAAGCTGGTGCTGCTATCGAAGAAAAATCGCGGCGGGACCGTTTTTGCGGTGCTGAATCTTCACTACGGCGACGCGAAGAGCCTGTTCGGCAAAGAGCCGGCGGCGCAGATGGCCGGCGCGCTGCTGATGCGCGGCACGCAGAAACATACGCGGCAGCAGATTCAGGACGAGCTGGACAAATTGAAGGCGCAGATGGGCGCGAACGGGACGATCATGAGCGGCGCGTCGGTGAGCATCAGCACGGTGCGCGCGGGTTTACCAGGCGCGCTGGGTCTGGCGGCCGAGGTCCTGCGCCAGCCCGCATTCCCCGAATCCGAATTCGAGCAGATCCGCCAGGCAAGTATCGGGCGGGCGGAGAGCCAGAAGAGCGACCCGGGGTCGCTCGCGATGACGGCGCTGTACCGGCACATCAATCCGTATCCGGCGGGCGATCCGCGGGAGTTCACGACCATCGATGAAACCATCGAGGGGTTGAAGAAGGTCTCGATCGACGACGTCCGGAAGTTTTATTCGAGCTACTACGGCGCTTCCAATGCGGAGCTGGCTATTGTCGGCGATTTCGACGCGGCGGAAATTCAGAAACTGCTCGCGAGCCTGTTCGGCGACTGGAAAAGCCCTTCGTCCTACAGCGTGATCAAACGCGATGTGGCCAAGGTGGAAGTGGTGGACCGGACCATCGAGACGCCGGACAAGCCCAATGCGGTCTTCGCGGCGGGCATGACGATGCCGCTCAACGTAAACGATCCGGACTACGCGACGCTGGTGTTTGCGAACACGATGATCGGCGGCGGCAGCCAGTCCCGGCTATGGCAGCGGATTCGCGAAAAGGATGGGCTGAGCTACGGAGTGGGGAGCTCGATCAGTGGCGGGTCGCTGGATAATCTCGGGCAATTCGTGACGCAGGCGATTTCGAATCCGCAGAATGTCGCGAAGGTCGAGGCCGATTTCAAAGACGAGATGGCGAAAATACTGCGCGACGGCTTTGCGGCGGAAGAGGTCGACACGGCGAAGAAGGCGTTCATGCAGGAGCGGCAGGTGGGCCGATCGCAGGATCAGAGGCTGGCTGCAACGCTGGCGCGCAACGCGCAGCTGGGGTGGACCATGCAGCACGATACCGATCTGGAGGGCAAGATCGCGGCGGTGACGCCCGCCGATATTCTGGCGGCGCTGAAGCGGCACGTGGATGCGTCGTCGATCTCGTATTTCAAGGGCGGGGATTTTAAGGGCGGGGCGAATTGAGACGGCCGTTAGTGCACGTCAATGAACGTTAATTCGTGATTCATGTGGTTCACGTTCATTAACGGCCTGTAAGATCGATCAACAGGACCGCGTGCGCCGGCGTTTTCCTGTAAAATCGACAGACAATCATGCAAACGCTGGGCCTGTCGGATTCTACACCGAAGACTTCTTCGCGAATTAAGGAATTATTCTGGCCGAAGATCGACGATGACGTCGCCGCAGTAACCGCGGCGCGCAACGCGATGTATGCGAGCTTCGCGGTCGCCGCGGGAACCGCGATAGCAGCCGTCGCAGGCGCTTACCTCGACTGGATCGATGTCGTGATGTACGTGATGGTCGGCATCGGCGTGCGGCAACTCTCGCGGACCGCGGCCCTGGTCGGCTTCATTTTGTACGGCTTCTCGTGGCTGCTGGTTCCTGCGTCGATGCTGACGGGAGCCGTGGTAATTCGCCTGATCCTTACGGCGCTGCTGCTGAACGGCGTGCGGGCAGCCATCTACGCCCATTCAGCCCACAAAGAGGACGCGATCGAAGAGATCGCCAATCCGGCGTTCGAAACCACGGGTCTCTCGGCTGGAAGCGTCGCAACGGAACGACTGCCGGGCCGGCTGTGGCCGATTCTCAAGGGGCCGTTCTTCGTCGGCCTGTATCTGCTCGTATTTCTGAACCTCTTCGTGCTCAGCCTGGCGACGATTGTCCAGCAGTGGGTGCTGCCCACCGGCTCGATGGAGAAGACCCTGTTGGTGGGAGACCACTTTGTGTCGCTGCGGCGGATATGGATGGGTGGGATTCAGCGCGGCGACCTGCTGGTTTTTCGCTTTCCGCCGGATCTCAATCAGATTACTACCAAGCGCGTGGTAGGCGTCCCGGGGGATCGAATCAAGATTGTGGACAAGGAGCTATTTCTGAATGGGGCGAAGGTGATTGAGCCTTACGTCGAGCACCTGACTGATTACGTAGATTCCTATCGCGACGACTTCCCGTCTCAAGAACCTGCACCCCAACTCTATCCCGGCGCCACCATAATGCTACGCAGCGCCGTCCGGAATGGCGAAGTGGTGGTGCCGATGGGCGATTATTTTGTGCTCGGCGACAATCGCGATCAATCGCTTGACAGCCGCTATTGGGGGTTCGTGCCGATTCAGAATGTGTTGGGACGGCCGATGCTGATCATGTATTCGTATGACCAGAATGTTCGGCGACAGGGTCGTGTGATGCTGTGGCTTCCGCGCATCGCGCTGGGTACGCCGTGAGCGGCTGAATCGTCACGTCGATCTGGCCGCGCTATCCTACTCAAGGGTGCAGACTGCCAGAAAACTTGAGCGCGACGGAACGGGCCGGTGCCGTCCACTTTAAAGCTCAGCCCGGAGGCCCTGCGTTCGCTGGGATCGATGGAGGGCGCCTACGTCCTTCCGCTGGTAGAAAGAAGAGTCGATAGAAAGGGCGCGGCGCCCGCGCCTGCTCCCAAATTAAATCCGTGGCCCGGGTGGGTGGCCGCGGCAACCGTAGCGGCGGTCGCCTACGCGATTCACTACCTCCCCTTCGCACCGTTCCGGGTCGAGGCTGCGTCCGGCGTACGCAGGCCGGTGAGCGCCGCGATTCTGGCGATCTTCGCCGGGGCGCTGGCGGCGAGTTTTCTGCACCCATCGAGGCGCATATCGAAGCAGATTCTCGAGGGCGCCAAGCACGCCGTGCGGCGGACGATTCCGCTGACCATCATCCTCACCGGCGCGACGTTGAGCTTCGCCAACGCGACCGCGGTCGGGTTCCGGGCGTGCGCGGTGATCATCACGACCATGACCGCGGCGATGCTCGCGGCATGGATTTTCGGGAAGGTGTTCGGCGTCGGGCCGCGCACCCGGATTCTGATCGGCGCGGGCACGGCCATCTGCGGCAATAGCGCGATTGTGGCGGTCGCGCCGTTGATCGACGCCGAAGATCGCGACCTGATGCTGTCGATGGGCGCGATCAACGTGCTGGGGCTGGCGCTGATGTTCGCGAGCCCGTTCATCGGCGGAGCGATCGGGTTCGACGACAACGGCTACGGAGTGTGGGCTGGATCGACGATACATGCGGTCCCGCAGGCGGTAGCGGCGGGATTCGCGTTCAGCGAAAAGGCCGGAGGCGTGGCGACGCTGGTGAAACTGGTCCGGGTGGCGCTGCTGGCGCCGCTGTTGCTGGTGTTGGCGTACGGCTATGCGAGGTCGCGGAAGGATGTGGTGACGGTGCATTACGCGCGCCTGGTTCCACCGTTCCTGTGGGGATTTTTCGCATTGTTTCTGTTGAACTCGCTGCGTCTGCTGCCGGTGTTGCAGTTTCAGGCCGGGTATTCGGTGAATGTGGCGGACGTGCTCGCCGAGGCGGGCAACATTTCACTGGCGCTGTCGATGGCGGCGATGGGGCTCGAGATTAATTTGAAGATGTTCGTGAAGGTGGGGGGCGCGGCGGTGGCGGTGGGCGCGGCCGCGTGTGTCACGGCGTGCATCGTAAGCTGGGTGATGATCCGGGCGCTGCTGTGAAGGCGGAAATGCGCGGTTCGCAATCAAAATGAACTGATTTGATACGCTCGTCAAAACGCGATCCAAGTCGAACACGCATCGAACAGCCTGAAGACCAGTCGCCCAACCTCTTCATCTGTTCCTGACCTGGTCAGCGTCACGTGCAGCGTGATGTCCTTTTCTGAACGTGGCTGCGCGGAGCAATCGTAAAGCAGTTCGGCGTCGTTTAACGCCCGAATCGCGATACGAAGGTAAGTTGTCTCGAACTCGCGGACCGATCGGCATCCGGACGCGCGGTAGCTCGGCCAATCGGACTTCTTCGTTTCTCTCAGATTGCGGTCACGTGGTGAGAATTGCTTAAGTGCCAGCCGAAGCGCTGTGGCGAGTTTCACGCGCTCCCGCCAGTTGGTGAGAACGACTGGATTCTCCTGCTCGTAGTAAATGCCCGCAAGATTGCAGTGCATCGCCGCGGTTATGGCTGGCCCGTCAGCGGCTAGATAGACGCAAGCGTAACTGAGCATAGAATACTGAGCTTACTATTTGAGCTTTCGTCGCGCTCGACTTTGCCGTCGCGAAGGCGACCGCTACAACCAGATATAGAAGTAGACAAACTTACGCTTAGCCAGGTGGTCCCACGCGTTGCGTCAGGATGTGCCGTACATTTCGCTTGCCATGCAGAACGGCGACAACTTGGAGCGTAGGTGTCTCTGGCCGATACACAACGGTGTAGTTGGGATAACGGATCAGCGTCCAGAAACGAAGCGGGCGAGTCGTGAGATCAGGACGGGAACGGCCGCGCATCGGACCCTCGGCTACAAACGCGCAAGCGTCGTAGATCGCCTGTTCGACGCGGTCAGCGGCGTCCGTACTGTCAGCCGCGATGTAACACCAGATTTCGAAAATGTCGGCTTTGGCGAGAGGCGTGAGAGCGTAAACGCTCATCGCTCCCGTGCGTGTTCCTGAAGCCAGCGGTCTTTCATGGCCTGAATTTCACGGCGGGCCTGAGCGCCGTCGATCAGTTCTCCGCGCTCGGCCTGTAGATAGCCCTCCTCGATACGAGAGGATAACGCCCGGCGCTCTTCGTCGGTCCAGCTTTCCTCGGCGTCTTGAGCCTCCAGAGCGCGGCGCAGGACATCTTCAGCGCTCGCATAGGCGCCACTCGAAAGGCGCTTGTTGATGAGGTTCTCAAGATCGGGAGGAACGTTCAGTTGCATCACCGGTTCTCCATTCTTGCTCTCATCGTAGCTATTCTACTTGAGCTTTTCGTCGCGCTCGACCTTGCCGTCGCGGATGTGCACCACGCGGTGCGCGTGCTGCGCGATATCGTGTTCGTGGGTCACCAGCACAATGGTGTTGCCCTGATCGTGCAGGCGCGCGAACAGCGCCATGATCTCGGCGCCGGTCACTGAATCGAGCGCGCCGGTAGGCTCGTCGGCGAGCAGAATGGACGGATCGTTCACCAGCGCGCGCGCGATGGCGACTCGTTGACGTTGTCCTCCGGACAACTCACTGGGCTTGTGCAGCATGCGCTGCTCGAGGTCGACGGAGCGGAGCGCGGCCTTGGCCCGCTCATCGCGTTCCTTGCGGTTGAGGCCCGCGTAAATCAGCGGCAGCTCCACATTGTGCAGCGCGCTCGCGCGCGCGAGCAGATTGAAAGTCTGGAACACGAAGCCGATTTCCTTGTTCCGGATACGCGCGAGCTCGTCGTCGTCCATGTCGCTGACCAGCTTGCCGGCCAGATAATACAGTCCCGAGGTGGGCGTGTCGAGACAGCCGATCAGGTTCATCAGGGTCGATTTGCCGGAGCCTGACGGCCCCATGATGGCGACATATTCGCCCTTGCGGATCTCGACGTCGATGCCCGAGACGGCATGGATCTCCTGATCGCCCATGACGTAGGTCTTGTAGAGATCCCAGGTGCGGATGATGATGCCGTCGCGGATGAGCTGCGCGCCGCGTTCGGCTTTGTCGAGATTATCGAGGACCGCTTGTGTCATCAATGGTGACGGCTTCGGTCAGCTTCCGGTGTTGATCATCACAGGCGGGCGATTGTCCACCTTCACGCGCGCATCGTTGCGGATGGTGCGAATGATCTTATAGCTGCCGATTATGATCGTGTCGCCTTCCTCGACGCCCTTCAGGACTTCGATGTCGGTGGTGCCTGTGATCCCGGTATCGACCTTACGGAATTCCGCGCGCTCATTCTTCACCACGAACACGCCTTGAATTTCTTCGTTCATGGATCGATCGGGCGGTGCGTTTGAGGCCATCACGCCGTCCTTAGGCGCTTCAAGATCGATTTTCTTGCGAACCGTGAGCGCCTGGATGGGAATCGAAAGCGCGCCCGGGCGGGTCGCCGTCACGATCTTGGCGGAGCAGGAGAGCCCCGGACGGATCTCCTCCGGCGGGTCGTCGAGAGCCACGACGACTTTGAAATCCTTGGCCTCCTGGCTCGAATTCGCGCTCTGCGAGGCCGCGAGACCGGTGGAGCGCAGGATAGCGGTGTTGCCGATCTCGATCACATGTCCTTTGAAGGTGCGATTCGGGATGGCGTCGATGCTGATGTTCGCGATCTGGCTCAAGTGCACGTTGACGATGTCGGTTTCGTCCACCTTCACCTCGGCCGTGATCAGCGACATGTCCGCGATGGTCATGATGGTGGATGCGGCGGAGTTTTGCACGCCGGGCACCACCGTCTCGCCCACGCGAACCGGCAGATCGGTCACCACGCCGTCAAGCGGCGCAAGCGCGTCGTATTTCGCCAGCACGTCTTCGATGCGCGCGAGACCCGCGTCGGCCTGCGCAATGCGCCGTTGAGTAGAGGAGAGCTGGGCGGCGGTTTGCGCGCGCTGCACCTTCATCTGCGTCACGCGCGCTTCGTTTTCCCGAACGCTGGCGTTGGCCGATTCAAGATCGGCGCGGCGCTGATCCAGGTCCTGTTTGGCGATCAGGTTGTATTTCATCATCTGCTCGGCGTTGTCGAGCAGGAGCTTGGAGCGCTTCTGTTCGCTCTTGAAACGCTCGAGCGTGGCTTGGGCGGTGATGATCGATTCGTCGGCCGCGCGAAGGCCTTCCTCGGCAGCCGCGGAATCCGCCTCAGCCGAGGCGACCCCGGCTTTCTGCGCGTTCACGTCGGCGGCGGCCTGGATGTGCTCAATTCGCGCGACTACCTGGTTTTTGCGCACGCGATCACCTTCCTTCACCAGAAGTTCGGTAATGCGGCCCTGCGCGTTCGCGCCGATATTGATGTAGGTTCGGGGCTTGATTTCGCCCGAGGCGGTCACAACGGACGTCAGATCCATTCGCGATGCCGTGCCGGTTTGCACCGTCACCAGATCGCGCTGGCTCCATCGCATACTACCGTATACTCCGCCCGCCACTAGGATCAGGACGAGTATCGGCAGTGTTATCTTCCACTTACGTTTCACGTGTGGGGTTCTCCAGCCTCTTACTTAGACGAAGATTGTAGTGCGAATGTTCCGAAAGAGGTCTCTTCTCCATTGTAAGACGGATAGGGGGGTGTTTTCTTGCAAGGAAGTGTAAATAGTTCAGGAGTCAGGAGTCAGAATTCAGAACTCAGAATTCAGAATGATGTGTGAATCTACTTCGCTTGCTTTTCCGTGGTGATCTTTTCCCACGTCAGGTGGCTCGTGGTATCTTTGCGCGCCAGCCGCCCGCCCTTCCCATCGTTGGCGACGCTGAGAGTCAGACGGCTACCGTCTAATTCGAAGTAGCGGATGTTATCCCGACCGATCTGCCCCGGAGTGATCGAACCCTCCAGATGGTGAATCACGATGTGGTTCTCGGGTTCGAACGTGTACGTTCCGTAGTACGCGGTGTAGCTGTCGAAGGCGGCTGCTTTCTCCTTGTCGGTCGCCCTGGAACGGCCATTTGGAAACGCGGCGCGATCTCCCCGGACGATATGCACGGACATGTGGCCCGTGCTGTCGTACGTAAGCATTCCGACTGACTTGACGCTGCTGTTCGGATTAGGTCCTTCGATGGAAATCAGCTTCCACGAACCAACGAATTTCTTTTGGAGATCGGCGGCATTGTCCGCCCCGAGCGCGGCGACGAGTACAGCGAGGAAGAGCGCAAGAAGTTTCATTGTCTGGGCTCCATTGCTGGTGTATTACACTATCACATCGCGAGGAAATCAGAACGAAAGCGATATGATGGTTGTTTCACCATAAAACTCCACAGCTACACGATTACCCAGGGCCGGGATCGCGCGGCCGGCGTGTAGAGAATCCTAATGGTCGAGTTTGTGAAGTTTGGGAGCCGGCGCGTCGCTCCAGGCGGCGATGCTGGTCATCGCGGCCTCGTCACCGAGTTGTTTGCGTAGCCAGTCCATGAGCACTCCGACGACCCATCGTTCTTGTTTACGGATGGCCTCCAGATCGGGCGGCCCAAAAGGTGGTGCGAAAGAGGGCGGCGGCGACGGGAATGGCTTGTAACCGGAGAACGCTTCCATCCGTTGAAAGAAAGCGTCCGGAGGAGTGGATTTCTCGCGTGCCTGACGGGCCAGCGCCGAGCTGGCGACGTATTCTTCGGCAGCGAGAGTGGTATGCTCCCACAACCCGAGCGTGTCAGGCCCGGCGAAGCCGCCGTCGACGAAAAAGACCCCGTCGATCGTCAATTTTACCGGCTGTCCGCGGTCACCCCGAGATCCGGCGCGGCCGCTGAAAAAACCGCCGTCCCACAGCTCATCTTGCGCTGGCGCTCTGACATCGGTGTTGTCGCCATACTGGATCCCCTCGGAAGTAATCAGGCGTTTGGAGGTGGGAAAGATCGTGTTCCAGAAAGCGTCGAACTTCTTGGTTCGGTCCTGCAGGCAGAACGGCAAAAGAACGGAGGCGGTGGTTCCGGGAAGAAAGAAGCTCTGACTGTCGCGACCTTCCCTGGTGCGGAAGGTCCACGCATATGCAAGCGAAGCAATGGCGACCGGCGCCTGATTCACTAAGATGGCCGATCCGCTGGTATCGTGCTCGGAAATACGGCTCAAGGCATCGCCGTCAACCGGCGGCGAACCCTTCGGTCTGGCCTGTAGCGTTCGTTCGATGCCGGCCAGCAATTGAAAATATTCTCTAGTTGAGGGCGGGATCAGGACGACACCGTAGCGGGCCAAATCTTCGCAGATCAGAGCCATCGGTTACCATGTTAGCTTCCTATGAAGCTACACAGCTACACGATTACCCAAGGACGCGACCGGGCCCCCGCGCGCGCCATGCTAAAGGCGATCGGCTTTTCCGACGAGGATTTGAAGAAGCCGATTATCGGCATCGCCAACACCTGGATCGAGACCATGCCGTGCAACTTCAATCTGCGCGAGCTTGCCGCGCACGTGAAAGCCGGGGTTCGCGCGGCCGGCGGCACGCCGATGGAGTTCAACACGATTGCAATCAGCGACGGCGTGACCATGGGCACCGAAGGCATGAAAGCGTCGCTGGTGAGCCGCGATTTGATTGCCGATTCGATTGAACTGGTCGCGCGCGGTCACATGTTTGACGGGATCGTCGCGCTAGTGGCGTGCGACAAGACCATCCCCGGCGCGGCGATGGCGCTGCTTCGCCTGAACACGCCGGGGGTGGTGCTCTACGGCGGATCGATCATGCCGGGGCACTATCACGGCCGCGATTTGACGATTCAGGACGTGTTTGAAGCGGTCGGCGCGAATGCCGCGGGACGAATCAGCGACGCGGAGCTATTGGCTATCGAAAACGCGGCCTGTCCCGGCGCGGGCGCGTGCGGCGGCCAATTTACGGCGAACACCATGGCGACGGTGATGGAGATGATCGGGCTTGCGCCGATGAATACGGCGGCGGTTCCACAGGTGGACCCGCGAAAAGCGCAGGTCGCGTTCCGATGCGGCGAAGTGGCGGTCGACGCGGTGAAGGCGAATCGGCTGCCGCGCGATATCGCGACGCGAAGCGCGTTTGAGAACGCAATTGCTTCGGTCGCCGCGACCGGCGGATCGACCAATGCCGTTCTGCACCTGCTCGCGATGGCGCGCGAGGCGGGGGTCGCGCTTTCAATCGACGATTTTCAAACCATCAGCGAACGAACGCCGCTGCTGGTGGATCTGAAGCCGGCCGGGCGATTCGTCGCGGTGGATGTCGATAAGGCGGGCGGGATGGCGGTGATCGCCAAGAGGCTTGCCGACGGCGGTTATGCGGATGGATCGGCGCTGACGGTGACGGGACGGTCGTTTGCGGAAGAAGCCGCGGACGCGCAGGAAACAGCGGGCCAGGAAGTGATCCGGCCGCTATCGAACCCGATCAAATCATCAGGCGGGCTGGTGATTTTGAAAGGCAATCTCGCGCCGGAGGGCTGTGTGATGAAGATCACGGGCGTCGAGCGCAAGGGCCAGCGCGGTCCTGCTCGCGTGTTCGATTGCGAAGAAGACGCGATGCACGCGGTGACGGGTGGGACGATTCGCGCGGGCGACATCATGGTGATCCGCTACGAAGGGCCGCGCGGAGGGCCGGGGATGCGGGAAATGCTGGGCGTGACCGGGGCGATCGTGGGGGCGGGATTGTCGGAAAGCGTCGCGCTGATGACGGATGGCCGCTTCAGCGGCGCGACTCACGGATTCATGGCGGGGCACGTTGCCCCGGAGGCTGCGTCGGGCGGTCCGATTGCCGCGGTGCGCGAAGGCGATTCCATTTCGATCGACGTCACGAAGCGGACGATTGATCTGGAGATTCCGGCCGAGGATCTCGCCAAGCGCCTGCGCGAGTGGAAAGCGCCCGCGGCGAAATACACGTCCGGAGTGTTTCAGAAGTACGTGAAATTGGTCGGATCGGCTGCGCAGGGAGCGGTGACGGGATAAATGGCAGGGCATGGCCCTGCCCCACACTACCCGACGAGCCGGGTTTTCTCAGGCTCGGCGGCAGCCACGCTCGGTTCCGCTGCCGGCGCGGCGGCCGGGAGATGCGGCGCGAGCAACTTCATCAATTCAGGCTTGGGCATCGCGCCGACGCGCTGCTCGACCACTTTGCCGCCCTTGAACACGAGCAGAGTCGGGATGCCGCGCACCTGGTAGCGCATGGGCGTCTCCGGATTCTCGTCGGTGTTCATCTTGCCGATCTTCATCTTGCCCGCGTACTCGGTGGCCAGCGCGTCTACGGTGGGGCCCATGGCTTTGCAGGGTCCGCACCAGGGCGCCCAGAAGTCCACCAGGACGGGGATCTCCGATTTCAAAACCTCCTGCTCGAAGGCGCCATCGGTAAAATTCAGGGTGTGTTCGCTGGCCATAAGTTTTTTGTTCGTGCTCCCTTACATATGATGCGCGAACGGGCGTTCGGATGCAAGCTGGCGCCGATAAAGCTCCTGATACTTCCCGGCTGAGGCGCTCCACGAAAGATCCTTGGCCATCCCGCGGCGCATTCGCTCCACCCATGCCTTTTGATCCTTAAACGCCGCGAGCGCGGCGCGAATCGCATCCAGCAGCGCCGCCGGTTCGTAGCCCGAGAACATGAATCCGGTTTCCGGGTCGACCGTATCCATTAACCCGCCGGTCGCCCGCACAATCGGCACGGTTCCATAGCGCAGGCTGTACATTTGACTGAGACCAGCCGGCTCATAGCGGCTGGGCATCAGGAACATGTCCGAGCCGGCCTCGATGCGATGCGCGAGGCCGTCGTC
>Ga0182024_10005002_pt1 | contig 30034 bp, 35 predicted proteins | sample P32metaG_FD_120480 | JGI IMG/M metagenome (GOLD analysis project Ga0182024, IMG submission 120480) | Permafrost microbial communities from Stordalen Mire, Sweden - P3-2 metaG (Illumina Assembly) | ecosystem: Environmental > Terrestrial > Soil > Wetlands > Permafrost | place: Sweden: Stordalen...
CTGGTGGTCAACGACCATTGGCGCGCCGCCATCGAGGCCGGCGCCCAGCATCTGCATCTCGGCCAGGAGGATCTGGCCGAGGCTGACGTTCCTGCCATCCGCCGCGCCGGATTGACGCTCGGCCTGTCCAGCCACGACGAGGGCGAACTCGACAACGCGCTGCGCCACGATCCCGATTATGTCGCGCTCGGACCGATCTATCCGACCACGCTGAAGGCCATGAGCGTTCCGCCGCAGGGTCTGGCGCCGATCACGCAGTGGAAGAAGCGCCTCGGCAAAATTCCGCTGGTCGCCATCGGCGGCATCACCTTGGAGCGGGCGCCGGCGGTCTATGCCGCGGGCGCCGACTCGATCGCCGTCGTCAGCGACGTCACCCAGAACAAGGCCCCGGACGCGCGCGTGCGCGCCTGGCTCGCGCTTGATCCCGAGAAGCAGCAACCGGTTTTCGGAAAAGATCATGCGCAAGTATGAACTATGCCAAGCCGCGCAAGCGGCGTAAAACGCGAGCCGCAGGAGAACGCCATGAACAAGCCGATCACGTCCGCCGATCTGTTCACCCCGAAAGTCACGACCGGATCGCTGCCCGCTTCGCGCAAGGTCTATGTCGCGCCGGATGCGGCGCCCGACCTGCGGGTGCCGGTGCGCGAGATCGTGCTGGAGGCCTCGAGCGGCGAGCCGAACCTGCCGGTCTACGACACCACCGGCGTCTATTCCGATCCGGACGTGACCATCGACGTCGAGAGGGGCCTCGCCCGCACCCGCATCGAATGGGTCAAGCAACGCGGCGGCGTCGAGCAGTATGACGGCCGGCCGATCCAGCCGGTCGACAACGGCAACGCCACCGGGAAATATCTGGCGCGCAATTTTCCCAACACGCCGAAGCCGTGGCGCGCTTTGGACGGCAAGCCGGTGACGCAATACGAATTCGCCAAGGCAGGCGTCATCACCAAGGAAATGATCTACGTCGCCACCCGCGAGAATCTCGGCCGCAAGCAGCAGCTGGAGCGCGCCGCGGCGGTGCTGGCCGACGGCGAGCAGTTCGGCGGCGCATTGCCTGCATTCGTGACGCCCGAATTCGTGCGCAGCGAAATCGCGCGCGGCCGCGCCATCATCCCGTCCAACATCAACCACGCCGAACTGGAGCCGATGATCATCGGCCGCAACTTCCTGACCAAGATCAACGCCAATATCGGCAACTCCGCCGTCACGTCTTCCGTGGAGGAAGAAATCGAGAAGATGGTGTGGGCGATCCGCTGGGGCGCCGACACGGTGATGGACCTCTCGACCGGCCGCAACATCCACAACACGCGTGAATGGATCCTGCGCAATTCGCCGGTGCCGATCGGCACCGTTCCGATCTATCAGGCGCTGGAGAAAGTCGACGGCGATCCGGTCAAGCTCGACTGGGAGTGCTACAAGGACACGTTGATCGAGCAGTGCGAACAGGGCGTCGATTATTTCACCATCCACGCCGGCGTGCGGCTCGCTTACGTGCCGCTCACCGCAACCCGCGTCACCGGCATCGTCTCGCGCGGCGGCTCGATCATGGCCAAGTGGTGCCTGTCGCGGCACAAGGAGTCTTTCCTGTACGAGCGCTTCGACGAGATCTGCGACATCATGCGCAAATACGATGTCTCCTTCTCATTGGGCGACGGTCTGCGCCCCGGCTCGATCGCCGACGCCAACGACCGCGCGCAATTCGCCGAGCTGGAGACGCTGGGCGAGCTCACCAAGATCGCCTGGGACAAAGGCTGCCAGGTGATGATCGAAGGCCCCGGCCACGTGCCGATGCACAAGATCAAGATCAACATGGACAAGCAGCTCAAGGAATGCGGCGAGGCGCCGTTCTACACGCTCGGGCCGCTGACCACCGACATCGCGCCGGGCTACGACCACATCACCTCCGGCATCGGCGCCGCCATGATCGGCTGGTTCGGCTGCGCCATGCTCTGCTACGTGACGCCGAAGGAGCATCTCGGCCTGCCCGACCGCGATGACGTCAAGGACGGCGTCATCACCTACAAGATCGCGGCGCACGCCGCCGACCTCGCCAAGGGCCACCCGGCGGCGCAACTGCGCGACGACGCGCTCTCGCGCGCGCGCTTCGACTTCCGTTGGCAGGACCAGTTCAATCTGGGCTTGGATCCCGAGACCGCGCGCGAATACCACGACGAGACGCTGCCCAAGGAGGCGCACAAGGTGGCGCATTTCTGCTCGATGTGCGGGCCGAAATTCTGCTCAATGAAGATCACGCAGGACGTGCGCGACTATGCGGCGGGGCTCAACAATCCCAATTCTTCGGGAGCGCTGTCGTCCGGCACACTGACACAAAAGGGCGTGATCGAGGACGGCATGGCGCAGATGTCGGAGAAGTTCAGGCAGATGGGCGAGCAGGTCTATGTCGATGCGGCGGCGGTCAAGGCCAGCAACAAGGCGTTCTAGCTCAAACCGACCACGGTCAACGATTGCCCAAACATTCCGTCCTCCTGTCAAATCAACCCAAGATGGAGCCAAATAGACCATTCAACAATTAGGCTGGCGGTTTAGTCCTTGACATTTATTCCTATATAGGACTATAGTCTCCATCGTCTCGTCCGCTAGAGGGCGCTCTGATGAGGCGTCGTGCGGGCGGCAGGGATCGCAGCGCCCGCGGGCGTGGTTCTCAACCCGGCAATCCGCCTGCTATCCTTTCCGCAAAATCTTGGAACGCGGAAACGACTATGCCTTCTCTCCTCATCTCCCACATCGCCGCCGTCACCGGCGCGGGCTCCGGCATCGGCCGCGCCATCGCGCTTGGCTTTGCGCGCGAGGGCGCCAGCCTCGCCGTGCTCGACATCGACGCCGAGACGGCGAAAAAGACCGCCGCGGAGATCGATGGCGAAGGCGGCAAGGCGCAAGCCTTCACGCTCGACGTCACCGATGCCAAAGCCTGCCGCTCCGTCGCGAACGAGGTCGCCGCCAAACTCGGGTCCATCTCGATCCTGGTCAACAATGCCGGCATCGCCCGCCGCAACGCCATCACCGCCGATCCGGACGCCGTCGCCAAGGACTGGCAGGACATTATGGCGATCAATCTCACCGGCGCGTTCAACGTGACGCAGGCGTTTCTCGAACAGCTGCGCGCGGCCAAGGGGCGCATCGTCAACCTCGGCTCGATCCAGTCCTTCGTGCACATCCGCACGCCGTCGTCGGCCGCCTACACCGTCTCCAAGCACGGCGTGCTCGGCTTCACCAAGGCGCTCGCCGCCGAGCTCGGCAAGGACGGCGTGCGCGTCAACGCCATCGGCCCCGGCTTCATCGCGACGCCGCTCAACGCCAACACCCGCGCCAATCATCCGGAATACGTCAAGGTCTTCATGGACCACACGCCGCTCGGCCGCGCCGGCACGCCCGAGGACATCGTGGGCCCGGCGATCTTCCTCGCCTCCGATCTCTCGGCCTTCGTCACCGGCACCATCGTCATGGCGGATGGCGGCTACCGCACGGTGTGAGCGCGGCGGCGCAGCGGGCCAGGAATCGGGTGCCGAAATCGAGTGGTTTGGCGCCGCCCTAAAGCCCATGTCCTCCACAACAAGTAGGAGGACACCATGAGTTTTCGCATTCGCGGCCTTGAGGCCGAACAATTCGCGCACCTGTTCGCGCTGCCCGATGCCGCGCTCGCGGCGCATGGCGCGGTGCGCAAGATCGCCGACGGGCCTGCCCCGTGCCGCGTCAGCCTGACCGACGCGACGCCGGGCGACGCGGTGATCCTCACCAACTTCGAGCATCACGCCGTCGCCTCGCCCTACCGCATGCGTTTTGCGATCTACGTGCGGCAAGGCGAAGAGACCTTCGACGCCGTCGGCAGCGTGCCGGTGCAGTTGCGCCGGCGCACGCTGGCCGTGCGCGGCTTCGACGCCGCCGGCATGATGACCGGCTGCGAGCTGATCGAAGGCATTTGGCTCGAGGAAGCGATCGAACGGCAGTTCGCGGACGCCAGCGCGGCCTATCTGCACGTCCACTTCGCCGCGCCCGGCTGCTACGCGGCCAAGGTCGAGCGGGCGTGAGCGGTTCGGCCCTCGTCATGGCCGGGCTCGGCCATCCACGCCTTGCTTAACGGCAAGTCTCCAAAGGCGTGGATGCCCGCGACAGACGCGGGCATGACGAAACACAGCCCTTGACTTTTATTCCTATAGGATTATGGTCCAGTCGGCGCAAGTTCAGCGCAGCGAAATCGCCAGCCCGCTCAGGTCGGCATTGACCATCAATCCGGTCTGCCGTCCGCTCAGCTCCAGCACCGCGCCTTTTTCATTGGTCAGCACGATCGCCCGCACGCCGCGGCCGATCGCGGCGCCGGCGCCGCCCGCGCCATAGACGCCGGCGACATCTGAAGGCCGGCTGATGTTGCTGACCCGGCCCGACAAATAAGTCTGCGACGCGCCGAACACGAGGCCGAAGTCGACACCGCCGATCGACAGCGGGTAGGCCCGGCCGTGAAAGAACAGCGTGCCGCTGCCGCCGGAGCCGCCGATGAACCAGCCAGCCTTCAACACCGAAATCCGGATGGTGCCGCCGTCGGCGTAAACCGCGGACGAATAGCTCGCGCCGGCGATAGCGATCAGCGCGATAAGACCGGCACGAAATCGACGTGAAATCTGCATGGCGTTGCCCTCCTGGAGGAACCTATTGGGTTGGTCGCTACTCTTTTGTCACGGTACCGGGCGACCATCGAATCGGTTGGTCGCAAAGCGCGGCTTCCCTTTATGCTTTCTCCTCACCTCTTGAACAGCCCCATGATCTCGGCTTTCGCCAAGGTGTTGAAATGCAGGTTGAAGCCGACCACCGCCGCCGAGGTGTCGGCTTTCACCGGCAACTTGTCGGCGCCCACGGCGAACACCGTGAACAGATAGCGGTGCGGGTGGTCGCCCTCCGGCGGGCACGGCCCGCCATAGCCGGGCGTGCCGAAATCCGTGCGCGTCTGCAGCGCGCCTTCCGGCATCTTGCCGCCGGCGCTGCCGGCGCCGGCCGCGAGTTCGCTGACATTGGCCAGGATATTCACCACCAGCCAGTGCCAGAAACCGGAGCCGGTCGGCGCGTCGGGATCGAAACAGGTGAGCGCGAAGCTTTTGGTGGCTTCGGGCGCGCCCGACCATTTGAGATGCGGCGATTGGTTGCCGCCAGCGCAGCCGAAGCCGAAATCGGCCGACAGGATATGGTCCTTGCCGAGATAGTCGCCGTCTTTGAAGCTGTTGCTGCTGACCGTGAACGCCATGTACCGTCTCCCTTAGTTCACTTTCCTTGCGCATGATCCCATTCGAAAACCGGCTGCCACTTTTCGGGATCCTGCGCCAACGCACAAAGCGTAATCCGGTTGGGACAAATCGCAATGGCCTCCTGGTCGATCAATCCCTTCGACGGCGCGATCTATCTCTACCTGTTCGCCGCCGTCGTCATGGGCTTCATGACCGGCATGTTGCGCAGCCTGGCGACGATCTTCGGCTATGTCGCCGCCATGGGCCTGGCGGTGGCGCTGGCGCCGCGTTTGACGTCGATATTGAACGAGCAGCTCAAGCTGCCGCCGACGCAGCCCTGGCTGGTGTTCGCCGGCATATTCGTCGTGACCGGCATCCTGCTCGGCGCGCTGCTGCGGCATTCGGTCAATGAAATGGTCGGACCCAATGTCAGCATTCCGGACCGCGTGGCCGGTGCCCTGCTCGGCGCCGCCCGCGTCGTCCTGCTGGCCGTGCTGATCGTCGCCGTCTTCGACCGCATCATTCCGCCCGGCCGCGAGCCGGGCTTTCTGAAGGGATCGCAATGGCGGCCGGCGCTGTCGCGGGCCGGCCAGCAAGGCCTGCGTTCGCTGCCGCCCGAGGTCGAGGAATACATCGATCGGTTGAAGCGCGAGCGCGGCATTTGATTGGGGCTATCGACCTTCGATCGGCTGACCCACACTGGCCCCCGCAACCATCCGCGCCGTGATACGTTAAGGTCCACGCAGCATCGCAACCCCCCGCGAGGTCCCCCATGTCCGAAGTCACTTACGAAATCGTCCAGCACGACGGCGGCTGGGCCTACAAAGCCGAAGGCGTCTTTTCCGAGCCGTTCCCGACCCACGCCGCCGCGCTCAAGGCCGCGCAGGCCGCCGCCACCGAGCAGAAGGCCCCCGGCAACACCGAGGAAATCCTGTACGAGGACGAGAAGGGCAAGTGGCACACGGAAACCGCGCGCGGCAGCGACCGCCCGGACACGCGCATCAAAGACAAGGATTGAGGCTTTCGCCGCCCGCGGGCCGCCCCTGAAAAATTCCGCAGCGCTTCGGCAATCGCGGCGCCGCGGGCTACGTCAGGCTGATGTTCAATTCCTTCACCAGCTTTGCGTACTTAATGGAGTCCGCCTTCGCCAGCGTGCCGAGTTTCTCCGGCGTGCCGCCGACCGACTCCAGCGAACCCTTGACGAAGTTCTCCTGCAGATTCTTGTCGGTCAGCGATTTCGCGAGCGCGGCGTTGAGCGTCGCGACGATCTCCGGCGGCGTGCCGGTCGGCGCAAAGGCGGCATACCAGGCTTCCAGCACGAGGCCCTTGTAGCCGGCCTCTTCCAGCGTCGGGATTTCCTGCAGCGTCGGCGCGCGCTTGGCGGAAGTCTGCGCCAGGAATTTGAGGTTGCCGGCCTTCCAGTGCGGGATCATCGAGGTCGGCCCGAGGAAGGCCGACTTCACGTGACCGGCCAGCAGGTCGGTCACCGCCTGCCCGGCGCCGCGATAGGGCACGTGCTCGAGCTTGATGCCGGCTTCCTTGGCAAACCAAAGCCCGACCACGTGCTGGTTCGAGCCGACGCCGGAACTGGCAAAGCCGAGCCAGGGATTCTTCTTCACGTAAGCGACGTATTCGGCGACCGTGCTGACGCCGAGCGACGGGTGCACGGCGAAGATCTGCGGCTGCGTGGCGATCAACATCACCGGCACCAGCACATTGGTGTAGTCGTAACTGAGCTTGAGGATGTGCGGCGCGCTCGCCGCATTGTCATTGGTGATGAGCACCGTATAGCCGTCCGGCGTGCTCTTCATCGCGACGTCCATGCCAATGGTGCCGCCGGCGCCGGTGCGGTTCTCGACGTAGAACTGCTGGTGGTAGGTCTCCGACATTACCTGCGCGCACTGCCGCGCCACGAAATCGATGGCACCGCCGGGCGCCAGCGGCACGATGAAGCGCACCGGCTTGTCCGGCCATTTCGCCTGCGCCATGGCCGGCGCTGCCAGCTTCGGCAGCACGCCGCCCAGCGCAAGTCCGCCCGCACCCTTGATGAAAACTCGCCGTCCGATCTTTGTCACTAGGCTCTCCCTGACCCGTTAATGATTGTTCTTTAAGGGCATCGTGGCATGCCCGGGTCGGAAGGTCATCGGGGGGCACTCGGTTCGATCGCGGCGCGAGCCGCGCACCATCCACAGAGTGGACCGCCTCTCCGGCCGCTGTCAGATTTTTTCTTTCTTCGCCGCTTTCTTCTTCTTCACCGGCGGCGCCAGCGCGGCGGCCGCGGCTTCTTCCGCGTCCCTGGCGAGGCGCAACGCGCGCAGGCGCGCGGTCTTGGCGCGGTTGGCGGCGGCGTTGTTCTCGTAATCCAGCATCGCGCGCTTGCCTTCCTCGGCCTGCCGCAGCTTTCTGAACTGGCTGTTGGCGGCGTTCTTGTTTGAATTATCTGCCACTGCAAACTCCCTGGCTGGAATGTTTCGAATACAAATACGGGCCATGCGCGCCTTAGTGGCGCGGGCCTATTTACCGGCGGCTTTTCGCAAGGCGGCGTTGATACGCTCTTGCCAGCCCGGACCGCCCTCTTGGAAGTGATCTAAGACGTCACGGTCGATGCGCAAGGACACAAGCTCCTTCACGCCGGGCAGCGACGGGCTTTTCGGCATGGGTTCCGCGGGCTTGCTGGTGGCCGCCTTGAAGGCCATTTCGGCCGCTTGCCGCGAATCGGTGGTGCGCCGGGTCATTGTGGCACTTCTAGCACGCCCGCAGCCTGCCGGAGCGACAAATCCCAATTGCACGCATGGCGTGCACAAGGCAGAATGCCGGTTGTGGGGGTGGCGGCGTGCCGGCGTTGCGTGCGGACAGGCAGGGGCGTGTGGCCGGCGCGGCAGGCCCGGCGGCCGCGCTTTTGCTGCTCGCCGGCTGTGCCGGGCACGACCCTTACGTCACCGGCGGCGATACCCGCATCGTCGGGCACTGGCGTATCGAGCAGCAGGTCGATCGCGTCACCGGTGCGCCAGTCTCCAACGCCCAGGTCGGCACGATGAACGTGTCGAACGGCGGGATCCCTATCCCGCCGCCGGCAAGAATGCAGCTGTTGTGCTTCAAGGAGCAGCCGTCAGTCCTGATCGTTTTCGGGTTCAAGATCGGCTCTACCCGGAATGCCGAACTCGGCTACCGCTTCGACGACAAGCCCGGCCATCAACCGACGGTGCGGATCGTGGAAGGCTACAAATCCGTGGTGATCGAGGACCCCGTCGAGGTGGCGCGCTTCGCCAACGACATGGCGACGTCGAACGTCCTCTATATGCACATCCGCGCGCTCAATGCCTTGCGCACCAGCGCCGAATTCCCGGTCGACGGCGCGCCGGCGGCGATTGCAGCCGCCTACGCCGGCTGTCCGCTGACGGACGCCGCCAAGACCGGTGCTTTGCCGCCCGCGCGGCACGCGGACAAGGACGACTGACCGCCGTCCTCAGTCCCACAGACCGTCGGCGGCCCAATTGGATTCCGGTATCTCCGGCCCGATCGCGTAGCGAAACGCGACCACTTCCATGTGGTCGGGCGTCGCCGTGCAGGTGAACGAGAGCGCATACCATTTGCCGCGGCTGCGGAAGGCGCCGCCTTTGACTTCGATGGTGTCGGCGCGGATGCGCGGCTCGGCCGTGGCGCTGGCCAAAGCGCGGTCGGGCCTGAAGTCTTTGATTTCCTTGCGGATGCGGGCCATCGCGGTGTAGTCGCAGAGCTGCTCGAGCCGCTCATCCGGCGCCAACATCTGCAAGGACCGGTCGAGCCGGTTGCCGGCGGCCGTGCCCTGCGCCGTGATCAGCATGAACGCGCCGATCGCCCAACCGAACGCTCGCATACAACTGCCTTCCCACGTTACGCGTGAGCCTGGAGGCTATTAAGGCCGCTGCCGCGACGCAAGACAACACCCGACGCCAACTTGTCCAAAGCTAAATGCGAGCCGGCGGCGCCTATTTCGCCCGCGTATAGTAATTCGACGCACTGCCCCGCCCGCCGGCGACATTGTGGTTGGTGTTGACGAATTCGCCGGCGGTGAGCTTGTCGATGCTGCGTTCCTGCACGTCGCCCTGCCAGTTTGGATAGGAGGCGGACACGATTTTGAAGGTGACAGTCTTCTTCTTCTCGTTGACGCTGTAGTCGCCGAACACCGAAATACTGCGCCGCATGATGGCGGCGTATTCCTCTGGCGTGCCGGTCAGGCGATTGCCGCTGGCGATCTTCGGCACGTCGCTGGCGACGTGAATCTGGGCGAAGTGGCCGTCTGCGGTAAAGATCAGGACGCCCTTGGGCGTCTCGCCGAAGGGAAACGATTTCTTGCCGTCCGGCGCAATGACCTCGGCCACGCCGAAATCCCAAGTCCCGACGATTTGGTCGCGCAAGCTTTTCTGCTGTGCCGCGGCGTGGCCGCCTGCCAGCGCAACCGCTAGCACCGCCAATATCCGGATGCCGTTCATGCCGCCCCCCCGCTTCAGGTATATTTCGGATCGCGATCCAGCAGCTCGATCGAAATGCCCTGCGGTCCACGCAGGAAGCAGATCTTGATGCCCGGCCGCGGCGAATGCGGCTCTTTGGTGAACTCCACGCCCTTCTGCTTCAGGCCGGCCGCAATAGCGTCGATGCCGCTAACGGCCAGCCCGAAATGGTCGAGCCCCTGATAGGGCGTCGTCGGCGCGGCATTGACGCCGTCGCTCGGCTTGACCTCGGCGAGAAATATATTGGCGCCGCCCAATTTCATGTCGATGCGCGGCTTGCCAAGCACCGTGCTGCGCGTCACCTGCGCGCCGAACACGCGCTCGAACCATTGCGCGGTCGCTTCCTGATCCGGCGTGCGCAGATGGATGTGGTCCCAGGTGTAGGTCGCCATGGCGTTTCTCCCCGTTGCGGTTTGTTGGCGCAATTTAGGCCATAGGCGACGTCCGGGCGCAACGGGGGCCGTTGAAAGGCCGGCAGGGCTGAAAACACATTCCGAACGCCGAATTTGAAATTGATTTACTATCAAAGCCGGCGATTAGCTTTGAGCGATTTGCATAAAGGGAGTTTTAATCACGCTGGCCCACAGTTCGGCTCGCGATTGCATTTGCGCGGCCTAGCCGCCGCTGCCAGCAAAACTCGAAATTTCGGGGCGCGCGCTCGCTTTAGGGACTTCCTGGCAATGACCTTCAGTCCGCTTGCGCCAAGCAACCGCTTCGCATTTATCCAATCCCGCATCAGCCCGATCTCGCGCCCTGCGTGCCTTGTGACGTTGGGTCTGGCGACGATCGCGCTTGTCGCTTCCATCGCAACGAAGCTCCTGATCACGTCTATGCCGAATATACTGCCGCTGGTCGCAGCAGTCGTGGTGGTGGATGTCGGCCTTCTGTTCGCGCCGCAAAACCGGATTTTCGACGCCGTAAGAACCATCATGTTCGGCGTATTGTATTTGGTCATTACCATTTTATGCGGGGTCGTCGCGGCCTATTCGATGCAGCGTCTCGCCTTTCCGCTTGAAGATCATTTTTTGACAAACGCGGATAGCGCGCTCGGCTTGAACTGGTTCGGATACGCTCATTGGGTCGATGGACATCTCGGCGTCCAGCGCGTTTTTCATTTCGCTTACGACACCATCAGCCTGCAAATTGCTTTCCCGCTCGTCGTGCTGGCCTTCTCAAATCGGCTCGGCGACGTCCGCGGATATCTCCTCGCCTTCGCGATCGCTTTGACTTCCACGATTATCATTTCCGCTCTGATGCCAGCGGCCGGTCCAATCGTTGCGGTGGATCGGGCGGCCTTCCACATTCTGCATTTTACCGGCGCGACACCGCTCGATCATTTAATGCAACTGCGCGAAGCGGGGCCGTTGATATTCACTAAAGTCCCGGGCGGCATCGCTACCTTTCCGTCATTCCACGCGACCGTCGCGGTCCTGACGCCGCTGACCTTGCGCAGCTACCCCCGCATTTTAATCGTCTTGCTCGTTTTGGATGCCGCCATGCTCGGTGGCACGATCACCGAGGGAGCGCATTATTTTATCGACCTTGTCGCGGGAATCGGCATGGCGTTTTTCGCCTACGCGTTGGCAAAGCGCATCATCGGGATAGAAGATCGTTCGTTTAATCCGCTGGCCAACTTCGACTTGAAGACCGCGAAAGCGCCCAGCATCGGCGTGCTGCCGCAGCTTGGCAGCGCCGGCGAGGCGATCGAATAATCTTTTAAGTCAGGCGTCGCGCAACGCCGGCAGCGGCGGCCGGTCGAACTCGCGTCTGGCAAACGCCGCCTGCACCGCTATGACGAAGACCGGCAGAATGAACAGCGGGCCGAATGCCAGCCCGGTCATATGCGCGAGCGCCGCGGCTACCAACGGCAGCAACAGAAGCAGGCCGCAGGCGATCTGCAGCGCGCGCTCGGAAGTGTTGGTTTCGACCGGCTGCTGCCACAGCCAGGCCACCACGATCGCGCCGAATACCAGGTCGTAATCCTGCAAATACGGCGTCGCCAGACACGTGCCGAGCAGCAGCACGGCGTTTTTGATATTGGCGCGCGTGTCGCGGAACCAGACCCACGCCACCGCGATGCAGGCAAGGCCGCCCACGATCGCCTGCACCACATAGGCGGCCGCGACCGGCGCGCCCAGCCGCCGCGCCGCTACGAACACCGATACGAAACGATGCCAGACGCCGGTGCCGTCTTCCAAAATCATCTGCCGCAGCACGTTGAGATTACGCAGATACTCGGCCCACACGTCGGTCCCGAACCAAAACGCGCTGGCGGCAAGCAACACGCCGGCGGTGACACTCGCCGCCGCGAAAGCGCGCCATTGCCGCCCGGCAAGCAGCGCGACCGGCAGCAACAAAGCAAGCTGCGGCTTGTAGATCATCATCCCGAACAGGGAGCCTGAGAGATAAGGCCGCCGCGCGAGCAGGCCCAGGCCGCCGCCGAGAAAGGCCGCCGTCCAACAACCATTCTGCCCGCCGACCGCGTTGATCAGCACCGCCGGTGCGGCCAGCGCGAGCAGCAGCACGCCGCGTCCCGGCATCGCCAGCTTCAGCGCGCGATAGAACGCGTACCAGCTCGCCGACAGCCACACGAACAGCGCCGGCACGTAGGGAATGAGCGCGAACGGCGCGGTGAGCAGCAGCATCACCGGCGGATAGCTGTAGTGATAGCCGTCGAGCGGCGAACCGACGATGGTCTCCTGGAAGACATGGAAGACGTGCGGATCGTAGATCTCGGCGGCGCGGCCGTGCAGCGCGAGATAAGCCGCTGACCAGTAATTGACCCAGTCGTCGCCGAACGGCCGGCCGGCCGCGTTGACCAGGTGGCTGTGGGTCTGACGCAGAAGATCAAAAAAATAGCCGAACAAGGCGGCGACGACGAAGCTGCGCGCCACGGTGATGACGGGGGTCGGGACGGCAGCCGTTCGCATGCGGCCTATGGAACGCTGGCGCGGTTACAATAGCGTTAAATCGCCCCCTCGCCTTGCCGAATCCCCGCCCAAGCCCCAAGCTCCCGGCCCCAAACGACAACGCTACCCACAAGGAGACTCAGTGTGAAAGTTGCAACCTTCGCGCTGGCGCTTCCCGCTTTCGGCTTCGCCGGCAACGCCGCCTGGGCCGCCACCACCGACGACGTCAAATGGATCAATCAATGCGTCGCCGACAACAAGGGCGACGCCGCGGCCGAAGTGGTTCTGAAATATTGCACCTGCATGAACAACAAGATGAGCGATAACGAAACCCAGTCGATCACCACCTGGGAAAAGACCCATGTCGCCGAGCGCAAGGCCTGCGACAAGGAAGCCGGCTGGCGATAACGCGCGCGGCAAGCTCTCGCTCCCTCTCCCGGCGCAGGCCGGAAGAGGTTACGGTGTACCCGGCAGCCGCAAAGAAGGTCGGCGCAGGCGGCGATTTTTCGTACGACCCAATTATGACAGCCGGCGCGGTTGCCGCGTTTTGCACAACTGGGCGCTCGACCCACATGCATTTTGCTTCATGCGCATGACATTTCCGCTTACATGAGATACGGCAGAATCTGGGCTGAACGGCGATGGCGCGCAAAACCATTCAAGCGGCAGGGGGCATCGTGCTGCGCGGCGGCGCTCACCCGCGCGTCGCCGTGGTCCAGCGCAGCAAGGATGACCGCTGGGTCTTGCCGCGCGGCAAGCTCGAGCGCGACGAAAACCCGGCCAGAGGCGCGCGCCGCGAAGCGGTCGAAGAAACCGGCCATCGCGTGACGGTGCATGAGTTTCTCGGCGCCATCACCTACCGCGCGCGCGGCCGGCCGAAGGTCGTGCAATTCTGGCGCATGAAGGCGGCGGCGCAGCCGAGCCGCGACATCATGAAGGACATCGCTGCGGTCGAGTGGCTGCCGCTGGCCGCCGCCGTGCGGCGGTTGAGTTATCCGCTGGAGAAGCTGTTCCTGAAAAACATCGGCCGCCTTATCCTCAAGCGGCGGCGGCGCAAAGCGGTCCGCCGGCGTACCGCGAAGACGCGTCACCCGCGCCGTTCCAAACGCCGAAAAAGCGCCAGCCGTCTTTAAGCGGCGCCTGCTCCGGCGTCGGCAGATATCCCGCGCCGCTCTTTTGTCGGGACAAGGGCGCCGCAATCCCGCCATAACTCTTGCCGAAATTTAATGCGCCCGGCGGAATCAAAAATCATTTCCAAACGCGCCGTTCACGGCGCATTCACGCGCAAAGTGGAACTCTGCCTGCAAGATGAACGTTGTCACGTACCAGTGTGGCAGGAAATTTCTGGATCGGTCGTTCAATGCAAACGACCAAACAAATCGAAGGAGTGCGCCATGACCAAGATGACCAAGACCCTGACAGCTCTCGCGGCCGTCGCGACCATCGGCGTCGCGGCTGTGGCCGCCCCGCAGCCGGCGCAAGCGCGCGGCGGCGCTCTGGCCGCCGGCATCATCGGCGGGCTGGCCGCCGGCGCGATCATCGGCTCGGCCGCCCATGGGCCCTATTACGGTTACGGTCTGGGTTATTACTACGGCCCTGGACCGGTCTATTACCGAGGCGGGCCTTGCTACTGGACCCACCGGCGATTCTGGGACGGCTGGGGCTGGCGCGTGCAGCGCGTGCGGGTTTGCGACTAAGCGGTGCTGAAGCAATGCAAAAATAATCGAAAAGCCCGGAATTGACGTAAATTCCGGGCTTTTTCGAAGGGGTGGTGAACCTAATCCATCAAACTTCAGACATATTTTCAGCCTGCCTCTTTTACAGGAGGCCGGGACAGGCTTTAAATCTAGCTTATGGCGGTCGGCCCCGGCCGGCCCCGACCCTGGAGGGAAGAACGTTATGAAAAAGACCATCTTCGCGCTTGCGGCCGTCGCGACCATCGTCGTCGGCACCTTGAGCGCGCCTACTCCGGCTGACGCGCGCTGGGGCGGCGGCGGAATTGGCCTCGGCATCCTCGGCGGCGTCGTCGCCGGTGCCATCATCGGTTCCGCAATCGCCAACCATGAGGGCTACTATAGATACGACGACTACCGCGATGCGCCTCGGGGCTGTTATTGGGCCCGCAAGGCATGGCGCGACCCGGATGGCTACGTCCATTACGGCCGCCCGCGCCAATTCTGCGATTAATCGTCGGGTAACGGTCATGGCTGCATGATCGGCGCCGATCGTCATCGGCCCGAGAGGCACCCATGCAACGCAATACGATTATCGCTATCGCCGCGGTCGCCCTGGTGGCCGCGGCGTTGCCGTCTTCCGCGCAAGCGCACTGCGATGGTTGCGGCGTCGCCGCCGGCGTGGTCGGCGGATTGGCCGCAGGCGCCATCATCGGCTCAGCCATCGCCAACAGCCAGCCGCGTTACGTCGAGCCCGCCCCGGTCTACGCTGCCCCGCCCCCCGCCTATGACGAGCCGCCGGAATATGTCGAAGGTCCGGTCTGCCATATGGAACGCCGGCAGGTATGGGACGGCTACGGCTACGGCTACGGCTATCGCATTCAGCGCATGGAAGTTTGCGACTAGCGCCGCATGTGGTCGAGCACGGCGGCAGTCGGCCAGCAATCGACCTTTAGCCCATTCTTTTTCTGATAAGCGCCGAGCGCCGCGCGCGTGAGCATGCCGGCCTTGCCATCGAGCTTGTCCTTGTAGAGCGCGAGCGACGTCAGCCGCTGCTGCATGGTCTCGACTTCCTTGGTCTTGAGCTGCGCGTTCTTGCTCCACGGCGTCTGGAACGGCCGGCCGCCGGCGATCCGATCGCTGAGGTGGCCGACGAACAGCACGTAAAGATCCGAGTAGTTGTAGTCCTTGAGCACGTAATAATTCTTCGGCGTCAGAAAGGCCGGCCCGTAAGTGCCTTCCGGCAACAGCAAGGACGCTTCAGCTGCCAGTTCCACGGCGGTGAGCTTGCGGCCATAAGCCGGAACATAGCCGTGCTTAAGCCATTCGCCGACCGGCCTCATCACGCTCGGCTCGGCAATGGTGCAATCGACATTTGACGGTGGGCGCACCTCAATGGCCCAGGGCTTGCCCGCCTGCCAGCCCTTGCCGGCGAGTTGCTTGGCCGCCGAAGCCAGCGCGTCCGGCACCGAATGCCAGATGTCGGCGCGGCCATCGCCGTCGAAATCGACCGCGTATTTGTAGTACTCCGACGGCAAGAACTGCGTCAGGCCCATGGCGCCGCCCCACGACGAGCGCAAGTTCTCGCGCGGTACGCCGTCCTGCAGCATTTTCAACGCGTGCAGGAATTCGTTGCGGAAAAAATCCTTGCGCTTGCCGACATAGGCCTGCGTCGCCAGTACGCGCAGCGCGTCGTGCGGCTGCCGTTCGGCGCCGTAATCGGTCTCGCGCGCCCAGATCGCCAGCACCACATTGCCGGGCACGCCGAATACCTTCTCGATGCGGGCGAGCGTGTCGCGGTATTGCGCGGCAAGTTTCTTACCCTGCGCCGCCAGCCGGGCAAAGGTGGGCTCGCGCAGATATTGCGCCGGCGTCTGCACAAATTCCGGCTGCTGCGCCGCGGCTTCGGGGCGGCCGGGCAACGCAAGATCGGGCAGCCCGAAATCGGGCTCGAGCCCGCGGATGCCGGCATCGAAGGTTGAGCGCGCGACGCCGAGTTCACGCGCCTGCGGCCACGTCGTCTGCAGCCATTGCTGGAACGCGGGGTCGGCGCGCGCCGAAACGACCAAAAGCAACAGTCCGATGGCGGCAATGACGGCGCGTCGAATCATGCCGCGACGCTAGTCCGATTGAACGGGCTGTTCCACCGGCAGCGGCCCGAAGGCCGGCGGCGGAATGCGGCGCTTCGACGCCGACTCGTAAGCCGAAGCGATCCGCAACAGGATGTCTTCCTTGCCCGGCTCGGCGCGGAACACCAAAGAGAACGGCAAGCCCGGCGCAGGAATCGTCGTCGGCTTGTGGGAGGCCTTGGAAACGTAGCGTAGGCCGTCCGGCGCCAACTGGTACACCGGATCGTAAACCGTCGTGACATAGCCGGCCGGGATCAGCACCTCGGTCAGCCCGGCATTCGGGCCGGAGAGCGACTCCGGCCGCAGATTGCTGGCGATGTTGTATTGATAGGCGTGTCCGATCAGCCCCGGCGGCCACGGCGTGTGCAGCCGCACCAGCGCGTCGAGCTTGTTCTCCAGGATCACCATCATGTCGACGCGGCGCAGCAGCTCGCGCAGCATGATGCGCTCATTGACGCCTTGCCGGGAGCCGTGCGGATTGCGCGGATCGGCGACCTCTTCCCAGTTCTTGAACGCCGCGCACTGGTCGTCGCCCCAGAACTTCGAGCGCGCATTGAGCTGCGCCCAATCGATCAAGGTCTCGCGCTGCCCGCGCGCCTGCCAGTCGGCAGCGCGGCGGGTCAGGTACTGCGAGATATGAAAGCGGAATGCCATCGCCATTTCCTGATTTTGGATGGTGGCGAGGTCGAGATTTTTCGGCGGCGCAATCCGCCCTTCCGCCATTTCGACGCAATAATCGATCGGCTGCATCGTGCCAGAGCCGAAGATTTTTCCCGGCATGAACTCCGTCGGCACGACGGCCGCGGCGAAATCCGGGAAAACCGGCGTTCCATCCGCCTTCAGGCGAAACAGCAGGTCGGGCATGAAAACCGGTATCAGCCGCGCCAACGCCGCACGGAAGTCGGTCTTCATCGGCTCAAGGTCGTGATCCGGCGTCCACAGCGGATCGCCCGACTCCACCAGAGTGACGCCGAGATGCGTGCCGAGCACGGTTTTGATTTCCTTGACCGCCGCGCCGACGATCGGCTCCTCGGTCTTCGAGCCCGGCGGGATCGTCATCGATTCCCGGATGACCCCGAGGCGCATTCCTTTCAGCGTCCCCGGCGCGCCAGCGGCTTTGGCATGGCCCGCATAGGACGTGCTCAACACGGATGAGCGGGGCACCGCGGTAAAAGGGTCGCGCGGATCGTAATAGCCTTCGACCGGGTCCTTGAGCGCGTCGAGAATCTTGGCGCAATCCTCGATTTTGCGCGCGTGAATGCCCGAGCGGTCGCAGTAGATGTCGGCGCCGATTGCGCCGCCGTCGAAACCCAGCATCGACTTGTGCGGCAAGATCAGCGCGACCGCGTTGTGGTTGGAAGGGCCGCGGCAGGAGGCCCGCGTTTCCTCGCCGAGCGCCGCCATCACCAGGTTCGCGCCGACCGAGACGCCCGAGCCCGAGCTCGAGCCGAGCGATGCCGAACGCGCCGTGTCGTAAGGATTCGACGGATTGCCGGCCCAGGTGCTGCGCTGATAGCCGAGCGTGGACGGCAACACCTTGGCGGGCTTGTGGCGGCCGCCCGGATCGCCGGCCCGGCCGTTGTATTCCGTGTTCACCGCCTTGGCGAATATGATCGCGCCTTTTTCGCGCAACTGCTCGACCAGAACATGGTCGCGCGCCGGAAAATCGATGTCGTAGCGCGCGTCGCCGCCGCCCGTGGAGCGCATATCCTTGGTGTCGAACGGGTCCTTGAAAGCGAATACGACGCCGTACATCGGCATTTTTTCGAGATCGGGATTGCGGCCAAATTCCTTGTCGAGTTCGGCCGCGCGTTCGAGCGCGTCCGGTTGTTGGCGGAAGAACTCGCAGACCGGCGGGGCGCCAGGCGGCAGCGGTCCGAGCGACGGATGTTTGTCGAACTCGCCCCAGCAGGTGACCGACCGCTCGCCCCGAATGTTGAGAGTGCCGATGGCATTGAGCTGACCGGCGTCCGGAACGCCGACGATCATGCCGAACTGCTGCTGCACGTCGGGCTTGGAGGCGGTCGGCTCCATGCGGCCGTACTCGATGGGCGGGCCTTTGTACTTGTCGAGATCGGGCAGGATCGCCGAGGCCTTCACGGTCTGTGTCGGGAATTTCAGCGCCGCGCCGGCGCGAACCACGCCTTCCGCTGCGGCGACCGTCGCGCCGTCGCTCGTTACCAGCATGCTCGACACGCCGTTATACGCCCGCACGCGAGCGAGATATTGTTGGACGACCTGAATCATGGTCGTCGCGCCCGCTTGGATCGCCGCGTGCAGTTCGTCGATGGTCGCCTCTTCCAGCAGGAACGATTTTCCTGGCGCGCGGAGCGGTTTATTCATCACGGCACTTTCCTGCTAGCGGCCCGCTGTGCGGGGCGGGCCAGCGCAGACTAAAGGCTCCGCTGGCCGCGAGCCAGACCGTCGGCGATTGTCTGCCGCGTGCGCTCCGGCAGGCGGCCTGAGCGGTTCACCAGCACGAAGCGCGGCTCGGTTGCCTTGAGGCGGATTTGCAGCAACGGCGCGTAGGCCGCCGAAAAATAGAACGCCGCTACGTCGTCCGCGCTGGGAAACTCCATCAGCACCAGGCGGTCGGGCGCGAACGATCCGCAAACCGGCGTGACCGCGCCGCCGCGCGCGATGTAGCGGCAGCCATAGGGCGCGATGACGTCGGGCACGCCCGCGATGTACGGCTTGAAGGCTTCCGCGTCGCGCATACGGTGCGCACCGATCGCAAAGGCTTGGCCGCTGCCCGGCGGTTCGAGACCGTCGACCAGGAACGCGGCGACACCGGGCTTCGATTTAAGCACGCTGAGATCGGCGCCCTCATCGACTTGCGCGATGACCGGCGCACCGAAGCTCCACGCCTGCTCGAACGAGACCGCCTCGCCGTCCGCGACCAGACGGCAGCCCGGCGGCAGGTCCGCGGATCGCACACCGCTGGCGACCAGATAACGCATTTATCTACTGAATTTCTTATACTTCAGCCGGTGCGGGATGATGCTGTCCTGCCCCAGCCGCCGCATCTTGTCGGCTTCGTAGTCCTGGAAGTTGCCCTCGAACCATTCGACGTGGCTGTCGCCTTCGAACGCCAGAATATGCGTGGCGATGCGGTCGAGGAACCAGCGGTCATGGCTGATGATGACGGCGCAGCCGGCGAAATCCTCCAGCGCCTCTTCCAGCGCCCGCAGCGTATCGACGTCGAGATCGTTGGTCGGCTCGTCGAGCAGCAAGAGGTTGGCGCCGGTGCGCAGCATCTTGGCGAGATGTACGCGGTTGCGCTCGCCGCCCGACAGCGTGCCGACCTTCTTCTGCTGGTCGGCGCCCTTGAAATTGAACAATGACACATAAGCGCGCGAGTTCACTTCCTTCTTGCCGACCAGAATGATGTCCTGGCCGTTGGAAATTTCCTCCCAGACGTTCTTCTTGCCGTCGAGCGTATCGCGCGACTGGTCGACATAGCCGAGATGCACCGACTCGCCGATCTTGATCGTGCCTGTGTCGGGCTTTTCCTGGCCGGTGATCATGCGGAACAGCGTGGTCTTGCCGGCGCCGTTCGGCCCGATCACGCCGACAATGCCGCCGGGCGGCAATTTGAACGTGAGGTCGTCGATCAGCAGGTTGTCGCCATAACCTTTCGTGAGGTGCTCGAAATCGACCACGTTCTGGCCAAGACGTTCGGCCACCGGAATGGTGATCTGCGCGACAGTGTTTTGCTTGGCGTTGGCGATTTTGAGCAGCTCGTCATAGCGCTCGTAGCGCGCCTTGGATTTGGCCTGACGCGCCTTCGGCGTCGACAAGATCCAGGCGCTTTCGCGCTCCAGCGTGCGGCGGCGCGCCTCGTCCTCGCGGCCTTCCTGCTCCATGCGTTTTTGTTTCTGGTGCAGCCAGGAAGTGTAATTGCCCTCGTAGGGAATGCCGCGGCCGTGATCGAGTTCGAGGATCCAGCCGGTCACATTGTCCAGGAAGTAGCGGTCATGGGTGACGATCAGGATGGCGCCCGGATAATTGCGCAGATGGCCTTCCAGCCAGTTCACGCTCTCGGCGTCGAGATGGTTGGTCGGCTCGTCGAGCAGCAGCAGGTCGGGCTGGTCGAGCAGCAGACGGCACAGCGCGACGCGACGTTTTTCACCGCCGGATAGTTTGGAAATGTCGGCGTCGTCCGCCGGGCAGCGCAGCGCGTCCATCGCCAGGTCGACCTGGCTGTCGAGGTCCCACAGGTTCTTGCTGTCGATCTGGTCCTGGAGCTTGGCCATCTCGTCGGCGGTCTCGTCGGAGTAATTCGAGGCAATTTCGTTATAGCGATCGAGGATCGCCTTCTTGGCGGCGACGCCCTCCATCACGTTCTCGCGCACGGTCTTTTTCGGATCGAGCTGGGGCTCCTGTTCCAGGTAGCCGACGCGGGCGCCCTCGGCGACCCAGCCTTCGCCGGTGAACTCGGTATCGAGGCCGGCCATGATGCGCAGCAAAGTGGACTTGCCGGAGCCGTTGACGCCAAGCACGCCGATCTTGGCGTCCGGGTAAAACGACAGATGGATGTTATCCAGCACCTTCTTGGCGGGCGGATAGGTCTTGGTCAGACCCTGCATGTGATAGATGAATTGGCGACCGTTCATTGGCCCAAAACCCCTGCTAATCCGGCCCGAATCCGCTCGGGCGCGCGAGCGCGCCGGCGGACGCAATGTCGGGAAATTCGACGCTGATGTAACGGCCGAGACGGCAAAGGGCAAGCAGGGTAGCCGGCTTCCGCCGGCCTCACGGTGAGGAGGCGAAACCGAGCATACGCGACGGCGGTAAATCTCTGGAAACTCTGATTTTGAAATTAATTGTCGGAATACCATCGGCATACAGGGTTTATTGCGGATGTTCCCGCATGATCCGTATCAATGAACCTGGCCGCCGGAGCAGGCGACCAAGGGACAGTGGGCGACAGGCGCCCAGGTCTTCAGGGATCGTGTCATGGGTCGAGCCTTATCAGTCATTTCGGGTTCCGCGGCAGCCCTGCTGCCCCGCCCTCTCGGCATTATCGGCCAGGCCTTTGCCGCCTTCTGGCACGAAATGACCCGCGACATGGGCAGTCCCTACCGGCCCGAGCGGCATTACATGCGCGGCCCCGGCCCGAAATACCGGGCCAAGCACGGCCTGCCCCGGGCCTGATACCCCCTATCTTTTCAATCGACCGGCTCTAAATTGGCGCGCCTCGGAACAGTCCGGGCGCGGTCAAGGAGCTTTTGTCTATGGTCAGGGCAGCTATTCTCGACGACTATCAGAACGTCGCGTTGAAGATGGCCGACTGGTCCTCGGTCGCCAAGGACGTCGAGGTCAAGGTCTTCAGCACCCCCCTGGGCGACGACGATGCCGTCATCAAGGCGCTGCAAGGCTTCACCATCGTCAATATGATGCGCGAGCGGACCCCGTTTACCCGCAAGGTGATCGAGGGCCTGCCCGACATGAAGCTGCTCATCACGACCGGCGCCCGGAACAACTCCATCGACTTGAAGGCGGCCGCCGAGCGCGGCGTCACCGTCTGCGGCACCGGCGGGTTCGGCAATCCGACTGCCAGCATTGCCGTCGGCTTGATGCTGGAACTGACCCGCCACATCGGCTTCGAAAATGCGCGGCTGAAGACCGGCGCGCCCTGGCAGACCACGATTGGTCAAGACGTCGAAGGCATGACGCTCGGCGTCCTCGGCCTGGGCAAGCTCGGCCAACGTGTGGCCGCCACCGCCAAGACCTTGGGCATGAATGTCATCGCCTGGAGCCAGAACCTGACACCCGAACAGGCCCAAGAAGCAGGCGCGGACTACGTGTCCAAGGAGGACCTGTTCAGCAAAGCCGACATCGTGAGCATCCACGTGGTGCTCAGCGACCGCTCGCGCGGCCTGGTCGGCGCCAAAGAGCTCGGCCTGATGAAGAAGACCGCCTATCTCGTCAACACGGCGCGCGGGCCGATCGTCGACGAGAAAGCATTGATCGCGGCATTGAATTCCAAATCGATCGCCGGCGCCGGTCTCGACGTGTTCGACGTCGAGCCGCTGCCGCTCAACCATCCGTTCCGCAAGATGGACAATGTCGTGCTGACGCCGCATCTCGGCTATGTCAGCGAGCGGAATTACCGCGTGCTTTACAGCGGCGTCGTCGAGGACATCCGCGCGTGGCTCGACGGCAAGCCGGTGCGCCTGCTTGAGGCGAAATACTAAAGGCCGAGCAGCTTCGCCGCATTGTTGTAGGCAATATCCGCGCGCAAGCTTTCCTCGATCGGCACCGTGTCGAGGAATTCGCAGCCGGGCCAGTCGAACGGGTAGTCGGCGGAAAACATCACGCGGTCGCGCCCCAGCGCATCGAGCGAACAGCGCACCGGCGGCAGGTCGTACATGCCGGAGGTCGTCACCCAGACGTTTTCCTTCAGGTATTGCGACGGCGGCTTCGGCAAACTCCAGCCGTAGGGCGCCGAGCGGCTGTCGAAGCGCCAGAGCTGGAACGGTAACGTCTCGCCGAGATGTCCGAGCACCAGCTTGGCCTTCGGATAGCGATGGAAAACCCCGCCGCAGATAATCCGCAGCGCGTGTGAGCCGGTTTCCACGCCCCAGCCCCACATCGGCCGCGCCAGCACGTTGTAACCCGCGAGCACCGGCAGCGGCGCCACCGGATCGGCCGGATGCAGGTAAATCACGGTGTCCAGCGCCGCGGCGCGTTCCCAGAACGGATCATAGGAGCGGTCGTCGAGATATTTGCCGTTGGTATGACCGTCAATCATGGCGCCGCAGAATTTGAGCTCGCGCACGCAGCGCTCCAGCTCGTCGGCCGCGGCTTTCGGATCCTGCATGGCGAGATGGGCAAAGCCGGAATAACGGTCCGGGCGCTTCTGCACTTGGCCAGCCAGGAAATCGTTTGATTCACGCGCCCGGCGCACCGCTATGGCGGTATCGCGTTCCAATTGGACGCCCGGCCCGGCAATTGCCAGCACCGCGCGCGCGATGCCGGTCTTGTCCATCATCGCCAGCCGTTGCTCGCCAAAATCGGTGAGCGCGCCATAGAGCTGGGCGGTTTTTTGCGGCGCAACGTCGGCCATGGTCGGCCGCCAGTACTCCACCGTACCGGGATCCAGGAAATGTTCTTCCAAGGCGATCTTTTTGACCATGGCGTTTCCTCACCTTTTGCCTTTGCGCATGATCTTGCCCGAAAACCGGTTGCCATTTTTCGGGGTCATGCGGCTTTGCGGCCAGCGCCGCCCGAATTTTTTCGTTTTTACCTGTACCGCATATTGGGCTAACGTGTACCATCATGCAAGGCGGCATGACCGCCCGCGTCCGTATCGAGTTGTGTCGATGAACCGCCACGTCACCAACGACAAGAGCCAAGTGCAAGTGATCGCGCGCGCGGCCACCATCCTGCGCGCGCTGGAAGCGGAAAACGCGGGGCTCAGCCTCGGACAAATTGCTCAGCGGGTAAACCTCGCACGCTCGACCGTGCAGCGCATCGTCTCGGCGCTCGAAATCGAAAAGCTGGTGATCGCGGCGACCCCCAATGGCCGGGTGCGGCTCGGGCCCACCATCCTGCGGCTGGCGGCATCCGTGCGCAGCGACTTCATCGCGCTGGCGCGGCCGTTCCTGGAGCGGTTGAGCGAGGAATTGCACGAGACGGTCGATCTCTCGACGGTCGGCAAGGACCATCTGGTGTTCATCGACCAGGTGATCGGCCCGCAGCGCCTGCGCACGGTTTCGGCGGTGGGCGAAACTTTTCCGCTCTATTGCACCGCCAACGGCAAGGCCTATCTGGCGCAGCTTTCCGATCCGGCGATCGAGACGCTGATTGGACGCGTCTACGAGCCGCGCACGCCGAAGACGCTGACGCGTCTCGATGCGCTGCTGGCGGATATCAAATCCGCCCGCCGCCACGGCGTGGCGTTCGATCGTGAGGAACACACGCTCGGCATCTGCGCCGCCGGCGTCGCCATGCATGACCCGCTCGGCAATTCCGTCGCCATCTCGGTGCCGGTGCCGAGCCAGCGCTTTGGCAACCGGCAGGCGCTGATCGCCGAACGGCTGCTCGCCACCAAACGCGCCATGGAGACGCATATGAATTCCGCCGCCGCCTGAGTTAGGCTGCAACGAACGTTCCGACGACAATAGAAAAGGGAGGATGCCGTGGCCAAAAGAATTCGCGGCGTGATGTTTGAAGAAAATCTCAAGAACAGCATGGGGCTGGAATTCTACAACCTGTCCCATCGCTTCGGCTATCAGTCGCCGAACTGGCCGTATTTCGAAGACGTCAAGATCGAGCGCATCCACTACATGGCGAAATCAGGTGTGCTGTCGCAGCGCATCACCACCTCGATGCACAACACCACGCATATCGACGCGCCCGCGCACGTGATCCAGGGCACGCCGTTCATCGACGAAGTGCCGCTGCCGCACTTCTTCGGCTCCGGCATCGTGGTCTCGATCCCCAAGGACAAGTGGGAGCCGGTCACCGGCGACGATCTGGAAAAAGCTTGCGGCAAAATCGTGCGGCCGCGCGACGTGGTGATCGTCAACACCGGCTGGCACAAGTTCTACGAAGACAGCGAGGACTATTTCTGCCGCGCGCCCGGCTTCGTGCCGTCGGCCGGCGAATGGTTCGTCAAGAAGAAGGTCAAGGTGGTCGGCCACGACACCCAAGCCAATGATCACCCGCTCGCCACCGCCATCGGCCCGCAGCGCAACGGGCCGCTGCACCCGCATCTCGCCGAAGAATACAAGGAATGGTCGGGCGGCCGCGACTGGAAGGACGACTTCCCCGAATGGGAGCCGGTGCACCGCATCCTGTTCAAGAACGGCATCATGGGCATCGAGAATGTCGGCGGCGACATCGACAAGGTCACCGGCAAACGCGTCACCTTCGCCTACTTCCCATGGAACTGGGACCGCGGCGACGGCTGCATCGTGCGCCTGGTCGCCATCCTGGATCCGGACGGCAAATACAAGATCGAGCGCGGGAGGAAGTTCTAATGCACGTCAAACGGTTCTCCGACGCCAAGGCTTACGACGCGCCCAACCATCGCGCCTGCACCTCGCTGCGTTTGTTCGGCGCCGAGGCCGGCGGCACCAAGGGTCTCGTAGTCGGCTACTCGCATTTCCTGCCCGGCGGCGGCGCCGGTCCGGACGCCTCGCCTCCCGAAAAGGTCTACTTCGTTTTGAGCGGCGAACTGACCGTTATCGTCAACGGCAAGGAAACCGTGCTGAAGGCGAACGACAGTTGCGTGATCGAGCCGAACGAAACGCGCGAGATCATCAACCGCGGCAACGAGGTGTGTTCAATCGTGGTCGCGGTGGCGATGCCGCCGAAGTGACGGGCCTCTTGGCCCGTCATCACCTGGCTTGACCTGGTGATTACAAAGAAAAATACGTGTGAGGAAACGCCTATGTCCGAAGCCTTTCTGAAGAACCCGCTCGCTTTGTTCGAGGTCAAAGGCAAGACCGCCATTGTCACCGGCGCGTCGGGCGCCTTCGGCGCGCTGGCGGCGAAGACATTGGCCGGCGCCGGCGCCCATGTGGTGCTGGCGGGGAGCAAACAGGACGAACTGAAAAAAGTCGCCGCCGAATGCGAGGCGCTCGGCGGCAAGACCGAGATCGTCGCGTTGCGGCCGAGTTCGGAAGACAACTGCGAGAAAATCGTCAAGGCCGCGGTCGACAAATTCGGCCGCCTCGACATCCTGGTGGTCGCCTCCGGCTTGAACAAGGTCGCCAAGATCGGCGATCTGAAGCCGGCGGATTTCCTCGACGTGATGGACGCCAACGTCACCCAGCCGTGGCTGATGGCGCGCGCAGCCGGCAAGCAGATGCTCAAGCAAGGCCAAGAAGGCGAACCTGGCGGCAAGGTGATCCTCACCTCGTCGGCACGCGGGCTGCTCGGCCATCCCGCCGGTTACACCGCCTATTGCGCCTCCAAGTCGGCGGTCGACGGCATCACTAAGGCGCTCGGCTGCGAATGGGGCGAAAGCGGTATCACCGTCAATGCGATCGGCCCGACCGTGTTTCGCTCGCCGCTCACCGCCTGGATGTATGAGGACACCGAACGGGCGCAGACCGTGCGCAAGGGATTCCTGGCGCGCGTGCCGAAAGGCCGCTTGGGTGAGCCGGAAGATCTCGCGGGTCCCTTATTGTTCCTTGCGTCCAAGGCGTCGGATTTTTACACCGGCCACATCCTTTACGCCGATGGCGGCTACACGGCGGGGTAATCCAATGGCGAAAGCGCGCATCGCGGTGATCGGCGCCGGCCTGATGGGCCACGGCATCGCCCAGGTGTTCGCGCTCGCCGGCCACGAGGTGACGATTTACGATTCCGTGATGGCGAGCCTCGACAGCGCCAGGGAGCGCATCGCCAAGAATCTGGAAGACCTCGACGACGATCCGAAAGCCGTCGAGCGCGTGACGCCGGTCGCCAACCTGGCGACCGCGGTGCGCGAAGCCGATTACGTGGTCGAGGCGGTGCTGGAGGATTTGCCGCTCAAACAAAAATTATTCGCCGAGATCGAGAAATACGTTCGCCCCGAAACAATTCTCGCCAGCAACACCTCGGTCATCCCGATCACCAAGATCATGAAAGGCCTCAAGCGGCGCGACCGCGCGCTCGGCACCCACTGGTGGAACCCGCCGTTCCTGGTGCCGCTGGTCGAAGTGATCGAGACGCAATGGACGGGCCCCGCCGCGGTCGACTTCACCATGAAGCTGCATGCCGCCGCCGGCAAAAAGCCGGCGCACGTGAAGAAGGACGTGCCCGGCTTCATCGGCAACCGCCTGCAACATGCTTTATGGCGCGAGGCCATCGCGCTGGTCGAACAAGGCATCTGTGACGCCGAGACCGTCGACAACGTCGTCAAGGCGGCATTCGGCCGAAGGCTGGCGGTGCTCGGCCCCCTGGAGAATGCCGACATGGTCGGCACCGATCTGACGCTGGCGATCCACAAATTCGTGCTGCGCGATATCGACAGCCGGCCCGGACCCTCGCCTTACCTGAAAAAACTGGTGAAGTCCGGCAAGCTCGGCTTTAAGTCGGGCGAAGGCTTCCGCAAGTGGAGTCCGGCGCAGCAAGCGGAATTACGTCTGAAAGTCTTGCAGCATCTTAAAAAAGCGCGCGCCCAAGACGTTTAACGGTCGCGCATAAGAGGAGACGATGACCGACAACAAGACGATCTCGCGACGTACTTTAGTCAAGACCGGCATCGGCGCGCTGGCCGCTCCCGCCGTGCTGGGCGTGCTGCCGGCGCAAGCGCAGTCGCAGGTGATCAAGATCGGGCATGTCAGCCCCAAGACCGGTCCGCTCGCCGGCTTCGGCGAGGCCGACGGTTATATTCTCGATCAGGTACGCGGCATTCTGAGCAAAGGTCTCGCCAATGGCGGCAAGACCTACAAGGTCGAGATCATCTCCAAGGACAGCCAGTCGAACGCCAGCCGCGCTTCCGAGGTGGCGTCCGAACTGATCCTCGGCGACAAGGTCAACCTGATCGTCGCCTCGGCCACGCCCGACACCACCAATCCGGTCGCCGACCAGGCCGAGGTCAACGAGGTGCCCTGCATCACCACCAACTGCCCGTGGCAGCCCTATTTCTTCGGCCGCAAGGGCGACCCGAAAAAGGGCTTCACCTGGACCTATCATTTCTTCTGGGGCCTCGAGGACGTGATCGGCGCCTTCCTGGCGCTGTGGGATGAATTGCCGACTAACAAGGTGGTCGGCGGGCTGTTCCCCAACGACGCCGACGGCAATGCCTGGGGCGATCCCAAGCTCGGCCTGCCGCCGGCGCTCGCGAACGCCGGCTATAAGCTGCTCGATCCCGGCCGCTATCAGCTCATGAACAACGACTTCACCTCGCAGATTTCCGCATTCAAGGCGGCGGGCGCCGAGATCGTTACCGGCAATATGATCCCGCCCGACTTCACGACTTTCTGGTCGCAGGCGGCTCAGCAAGGCTTCAAGCCGAAGACCGTCACCATCGGCAAGGCGCTGCTGTTCCCGTCGGTCATCGACTCGCTGGGCGAACGCGGCAACGGGCTCACCAGCGAAATCTGGTGGACGCCGCATCATCCGTTCAAGTCCGGCCTCACCGGCCAAAGCGCCCAGCAACTCACCGACGGCTACACCAAGGCGACCAACCGGCCGTGGACCCAGCCGATCGGCTTCCAACATGCATCGTTCGAGGTGGCGATCGACGTGCTCAAGCGCGCCAAGAATCTGCACGATCCGAAGTCGATCCTGGAGTCGATCGTGGCGACCAACTATCAGTCGATCGTCGGACCGATCCACTGGACCGGACAGCCGGTGAAGAACGTCACCAAGACGCCGCTTGTCGCCGGGCTATGGCAGCGCAAGAACGGCAAGTTCGACCTGGTGATCGCCGAAAATAAGACCGCGCCGAATATTCCGGTCGGAGGCAAGCTGCAGCCGATCGGATAACGTTCAACACCATGGCCCCGATCCTCGCGCTGGAAAATATCTCGAAGCGGTTCGGGGCCGTAGTGGTGGCCGACGGGATCGGGCTTGCGCTCGCGGAGGGCGAGGCGCTCGGCATCATCGGGCCGAACGGCGCCGGCAAGACCACGCTGTTCGGCATCGCCACCGGTACGGTCGCACCCGACGCCGGCCGCGTCATTTTTGCCGGCCAAGACATCACCCGCCTGCCGCCCGAACGGTGCTGCCGCTTGGGGCTCGCGCGCTCGTTCCAGGTCCCGCAGCCATTTTCCGGCATGACCGTGTTCGAAAACGTGGTTGTGGCGGCGGCTTTCGCGACCGGCGCGAGCGAAGCATCGGTCTATGAGCCCTGCGCCGACCTGCTCGACCGCTGCGGGCTAATGGCCAAGGCCAATCAGCGCGCCGGCGGCCTTACTCTGCTCGATCGCAAGCGGCTGGAGCTGGCGCGCGCGCTGGCGACCAAGCCGCGCGTGCTGCTGCTCGACGAAGTCGCCGGCGGCCTCACCGAACATGAATGCGCCGTGCTGGTGCGGCTCATCAAGGACGTGCGCGCCGGCGGCGTGTCGATCATATGGATCGAGCATGTCGTGCATGCGCTGCTCGCCGCCGTCGACCGCCTGCTTGTGCTGCACGGCGGCAAGTTCATCGCCGACGGCGATCCGCGCACTGTGATCCGCAGCCCGCAAGTGGCGGAAATCTATATGGGGATCGCCGCCGATGCCTGATCCCCTGCTCGAGCTGCGCGCCATCGACGCTTTTTACGGCGATTTCCAGGCGTTGTTCGGCGTCTCGCTCAAGGTCAATGCCGGCGAGGTGGTGGCAGTGATCGGCGCCAATGGCGCCGGCAAAAGCACGCTGCTCAAGAGCATCGCTGGGATGATGCCGCCGCGCCGCGGCGACATCGTCTTCGACGGCCAGCCGGTCGGCGGCGCGCCGGCGTTCGACGTACTCAGGCGCGGCATCGCGCTGGTGCCGGAAGGCCGCCGGCTGTTTCCCTCGCTGACGGTGGAGGAAAATCTCCTGATCGGCGGCCAGTCACGCCGGCCCGGCCCATGGTCGCTTACGCGAGTCTACGACCTCTTTCCGGTACTGGCCGAGCGGCGCAACCTGCCCGCACCGTCATTGTCCGGCGGCCAGCAACAAATGTGCGCGATC
>Ga0182024_10005003_pt1 | contig 30033 bp, 18 predicted proteins | sample P32metaG_FD_120480 | JGI IMG/M metagenome (GOLD analysis project Ga0182024, IMG submission 120480) | Permafrost microbial communities from Stordalen Mire, Sweden - P3-2 metaG (Illumina Assembly) | ecosystem: Environmental > Terrestrial > Soil > Wetlands > Permafrost | place: Sweden: Stordalen...
GACGGCGCTGGTCGGCGACCCCGAGACGGTCGCCCGCCGCATGCGCGCCTATGCAGATCTCGGGATCGATACCTTCATCCTCTCGGGCTATCCGCACCTCGAAGAAGCGTATCGAGTGGCGGAACTTCTTTTTCCGCACCTCCCTGTCGCTCAAGAGACGCGACTTACCGAACACAACGTCACGGGTCCCTTCGGCGAAATGCTCGCGCAGCGCTATCCGCCGTCGCGCGCAGTCACGCCGAACGGCGGATGATCCACGGAGGCGTCCACACCGCCTCCTCTACGTCGAAGGAACGCGTGATGAGCTTCAACCGATGGAAGGTGTCTGCGATGCGTTGCTGCGAAGCCATCGCCTCCCCGTCCATGGGCTGCGTATCGAACGGAGTACGCGCGAGTGACGCTTCGAGCGTCGACGTGGAGAGGTTCACGTACGGCGCGAGCGTGCGCGCCGCCGCACTACGACTCTCGTTTGCCCAACGACCGACGGCTCCCACTTGACCGAGAAACGCTTGCACCACCTCGGGCTGCGCATCGGCGAACGCGCGACGACCGACATAAAAAGCGCGATTGCTCGCAAGCCCCCGTGCGTCGCGGATCACGCGGGTGGGCAGCGTCTCCTGGAGCGACGCAAGGTGCGGGTTCCATATGGCCCAGGCGTCGACCTCACCGCTCTCGAAAGCCGCTCGAGCCTCGAGAGGAGCGAGCGGGCGTATGTCGACGTCGTGAAGAGTCAGCCCCGCCTCTTCCAGGGCTCGCACGACGAAGTAGACCACGTTCGCACCACGAGTGACGGCGAGGGATTTGCCACGCAGGTCGACGAGCGTACGTACCGGAGAAAGCGCCGGTACGACGATCGCCTCTCCCTCCGGCGCCGGCGGCTCGGCGGCCAAGTACACAATCGGAGCGCGAGCCGCCTGGGCGAACACGGGCGGCGCTTCGCCGACCACTCCGAAGTCGAGCGCGCCGGCCGCGAGCGCGTCGATCACCTGCATCCCGGTCGCGCATTCACTCCACTCTACGTCCGCCCCATACGCAGTGAGCGCGTCCTCGAGCGCGCACGTCGCCCTGAGCAGCGAGAGCACTCCAAACGACTGATGCCCGATCCGTACGCGAAGTGGACGGGGCCCTATCGATACGGCCGCGCTCGCCGGTGGGAGGGTCGCCTCGACGAGAGGTTGCGCACTCGGGAGCAGCCCGTGCTCGAGGAGCCGTGCACGGACCACGTTGCGGCTAACCCCCAGAAGCCGCGCCGTTCGAAGCTGGTTTCGCTCGCAGAACTGATACGCGGCGCGGAACAACGTCTCTTCGATGTCTCGATGGAGGGTCGGGCGCTCCTCTTCGAACAGAGTGAGGAACGCAGACTCCAACGCCGCGCGAGCATCGACAGGTGAAGGAACGGGAGGCGGCGGCGGCACAGAGGAAGGCAACCGCAAGGGGGCACCCGCCAATATCCGTAAGTCGCTCGCCGTGACTCGCCCACTCTTCGCCACGAGCAGCGCGTGATGCATGGTGTTCTCGAGCTCACGGATGTTCCCCGGCCAGCGGTGAGCGAGAAGCCGTTCCAGCGCGTCCTCGGACAGCTCGACCCGCTCGATGCCGAGGCGTGCCGCATAGGTCGCGAGGAAGTGCCGCGCGAGCGGTACGAGATCCAACGGTCGATCGCGTAACGGCGCAAGTGCGAGAGATGCAACGTGGAGCCGGTAGTAGAGATCCTCGCGAAACCTTCCCTCGGCGACGGCCTGCTCGAGATTGGCGTTGGTCGCCACGACCAAGCGCACGTCGATGGGGATCGGTCGGCGTGCCCCGATCCGGACGACCTCGTGCTCTTGCAACACTCGCAGAAGCTTCACTTGCGCGGCGAACGGCAGATCGGCGATCTCGTCGAGGAAGAGGGTTCCTCCATTGGCAGCCTCGAACCACCCCGGCTTGCTTGCGAGCGCGCCGGTGAATGCACCTTTCTCGTGCCCGAATAGCTCGCTTTCTATGAGCGAGGGGGTCAGAGCACCGCAGTTTACGGCAAGGAACGGTGCACGTGCGCGTCGACTGCAATCGTGGACGTGCCGGGCAACGATCTCCTTCCCCGTCCCGGTCTCGCCGGTAATGAGAACGGTCGCGTTCGTCGGAGCAATCTGCTCGATTTGCTTCAGCAGCTCGCGAGAGAGAGGGTCCTCGAAGACAAGGGCGCGCGCCCGTGCAGGCGGCACATCGACTCGGGAAAGCTGGAGAATTGGCATGGCGTCACGCTTGAGGTCACGCCGAGCGTTCTAGCGCTTGCACGAGAAGATGTCCACCATCGTAGACGTCCGATCTGCTCCGGGGCCTACCCTCGCGGTGCTTCGCACTCTCTTTTCAGGCACTTCTAACGTCGGTCCCTCCGGGAGCGCGGCTGGAACTTCCTCTTGAATGGACCAATGATCCATTATAGGAGAATAGCCATGAGCGAGCCGACGAGACATCCCGAGACCATCGCCCTCCACGGCGGGCAATCTTCCGACCCCACGACCGGAGCGCGCGCGGTCCCGATCTTTCAGACCACGTCGTACCAGTTCAAGAGCACCGACCACGCCGCCAATCTATTCGCGCTGAAAGAGTTCGGAAATATCTATACGCGGCTCATGAACCCTACGACGGACGTATTCGAGCAGCGAATCGCGCAGCTCGATGGAGGGGTCGGCGCGCTCGGGGTAGCGAGCGGTCAGGCGGCCACGTCGCTGGCACTCTTGAATATTGCACGAGCCGGAGACGAAATCGTTTCGGCCGACAATCTCTACGGCGGCACCTACAATCTTTTCAACTACACATTTCCGCGCCTGGGCATCAAGGTGCACTTCGTCAAGTCGAACGACCTGGCCGCGCTCGCCAAGGCCATCACTCCGCGAGTCAAGGCCGTCTACGCCGAGTCGATCGGGAATCCGAAACTCGACGTGGCCGATCTCGAGCCGATCTCGAAAATCGCACACGATCACGGAGTGCCCTTCGTCCTCGATAACACGGTGTCGCCCTATCTGCTGCGTCCGTTCGACCACGGAGTCGACATCGCCGTGTACTCCGCCACGAAGTTCATCGGAGGCCATGGCACCTCCATCGGCGGAGTGATTGTGGACAGCGGCAAGTTTGACTGGTCGAGCGGAAAGTTTCCTCTTATCTCCGAGCCGGACCCGAGCTACCACGGCTTGAATTTCATCGAAGCCTTGAAGCCTCTCGGCAACATTGCCTACATCATCAAAGCCCGCGTCACGCTTCTTCGCGATTTGGGACCGGCCCTGTCCCCCTTCAATTCGTTCCTGTTTCTCCAGGGCGTCGAAACGCTCCCGTTGAGACTCGTCCGCCATTCGGAGAACGCGCTGGCCGTCGCGAGACTTCTGGAGCGGCACTCCAAGGTCGCCTGGGTGAACTACCCAGGGTTGGAGTCGAGCCCGGATCATGGTCGCGCAAAGAAATATTTGCCGCATGGGGCGGGCGCGATCGTCGGCTTCGGTCTCAAGGGAGGCCTCGAGGCGGGGCGGCGATTCATCGATTCGCTGAAGCTTATTTCGCATCTCGCCAACGTAGGCGACGCAAAAACGTTGGCGATTCACCCGGCAACGACCACGCATCAACAGCTTTCGCCCGAGGAGCAGCGTTCCACGGGAGTCACCCCTGACTACGTGCGCCTGTCGGTCGGCCTCGAGCACATCGACGACATCGCCGCCGACATCGAGCAGGCGATTCAATCGACCTAGCCTCCCATGGTCCTTGCGGTTTCGCGGCCTGCAGGCGGCGCGGCGCGGCAGACGGAGAGTGAGCCGCCGGACCTCGTTTCGCAGGAGATCGCTGACCTATGGAACCCCCGGGCGCTGCGCGTGGGCATCGTCAACATCATGCCCCGCGCGGAGACCTACGAAGCGAACATTCTGCGGCCGCTCGCACGAGCGACTTTACCTGTCTCTCCTGTATGGATTCGGCTTTGCTCGCACGAGTATGCCAGTAGCGACGCAGACCATATTCGGCGCCGCTACGTGCGCTTCGACGAAGCGATACGGGACCAAGAACTGGACGGCGTGATTGTCACCGGCGCGCCCGTCGAAGAGCTCGATTTTCAGGCGGTGCACTACTGGACCGAGCTGTCGGAGATTCTTCTCTTTTGTCGAACCCACGTGACGAGTGTGCTCGGACTCTGCTGGGGTGGTCTCGCGCTGGCAAAGCTGATGGGACTGGAAAAGCAGGTTTTCGACACCAAACTGTTCGGCGTCTTTCAAAATCGAAATCTTGCTCCCCAGCACCCGATCCTGGGCGGAGCGGACGAGCTTTTTTGGTGCGCTCATAGTCGACACTCCGGGGTGCGCGATGCAGACCTCGAGGCTGCCGCAAACGCCGGTACGGTGACCCTCCTCGCGCATGGTACTGAGACCGGATATTCGATGTTCGAAAGCTCCGATGGTCGCTATCTGGTGCATCTCGGCCACCCTGAGTACGAGGCGTCGCGCCTGGGTGAGGAGTTGGCGCGGGACAGGACACTGGGCCGGCCAGGTGTCGGCCCTCCGATCAATATCGATTTGAATCGACCGGCGAGCGTATGGCAGTCTCACTGCAACGACCTTTTTTTGCAGTGGCTTCGCGATATTGCCCTCCGACGAGGACGGCCCGTGCGCGGATCGTCGGAAGGACGCTCCTGGCTCTCGAGCCGCGCGTAGAAAAGGGGCTTCTGTGAGTAAAGAGAGGGATGGTGCAGATGGCAGCTAAAGAGTCGGCGAGGTCGCGCAGCGTCGATTGGGCGGCCTTCCTCGTGGCGCTGGCTCTCGCGGCTGCAGTGAGGATGGACGTTCTCCGCGGGGTGCCATGGTGAGCTCCGAAGCGGCCACATCGAGAGTTGCCGCCGGCCTCCGCCTGCTGCCCGGAATCGCGCTTCTCTTTTCGATCGGTTACGCGGGAAAATGGATCGAGGGCTTCTTTCGCGTCTACGGCAAGACGCATCACCTCGTGCTTCCCAACATCGAGTACGTACTTTGGGCCATCGTCCTCGGGCTGCTGATAGGGAACACCTCTGTCGGCTTTCGTTGGTTTGCGGCGTTTTCGCCCGGAATCGAGACGTACGAATTCTTCCTCAAGGTCGGAATCGCACTCCTTGGCGTCCGCTTCGTGTTCGGCGACATGCTCAAGATGGGCAGTCTCAGTTTAGTGTTGATCGCGCTGGAATTCGCCATCTCCGGTACGTTGATGGTCTATCTCGGGCACAAGTTCAGGCTCGGGCCGAAGCTGACTGCCCTCCTGGCGGTCGGCTCCTCGGTCTGCGGCGTCTCGGCGATCATCGCCACGCAGGGATCGATCGATGCCGAAGACCAAGACGTTTCCTATGCCATCGGCGCCATTCTCGCTCTAGGTGCCGTCGGACTGTTTCTCTTTCCGTTGGTTGGGCACGCCCTCCACATGAACCCGCATGCGTTCGGTCTATGGGTCGGATTGGGGATCGACAACACGGCAGAGGTGGTGGCGGCCGGCAACATGTACTCGGAGGAGGCCGGCAAATGGGCCGTCCTGGCGAAGACGGCCCGGAACGCCACCATCGGCTTCGTGATCCTGGGTATCGCCGTCTATTTCGCGGCTCGCGAGGGCCGGAAGCTGGAAGGCTCGCGCGCCTCGTTCCTATGGGCGAAGTTTCCGAAGTTCGTTCTCGGGTTCCTCGCCCTCTCCGCGCTCGCCAGCCTCGGCGCTTTCACGGAGCCGCAGATCGCGAGCCTCGCGAACTTGAGCCGTTGGGCGTTCCTCTTCACGTTCGCCGGGGTCGGGCTGAGGACGAACTTCGCGGCCTTGCGCCGTCAAGGTGCGCGCCCGCTGATCGTCGGCGCCATCGGAGAGGTTGCGGTCGCGCTGCTGACACTGGGAATGGTGATGGCCGCCGATCATTGGTTTCACCTGGGGTGACCAGACCTGCGACGGGTGCTGCGCTGGTAGCACTCTCTGCTGGAGGCCTGCTTCACCAGCAGCAAGCGTTGCGTCCGTGCAGGAGAATCGCGCGACCAAGTGGGCGGCATACGGCTTGCGTTGGTTCCGTTCATGGATGTGCAGTTCGGATATTGGATGCCGCTCGGTAGCGGCGGAATGGTCATCAGCAACCTTCCGCAGCGGACCGACTGGTCGCTCGGCTGGAACGCACAGATGGCCGCGGTCGCAGAGACCGTGGGCTACGACTACGGCCTCGCGCCTGCGCGGTTCATCGCGAGTCATGGGTGGGAGTTCCAGCAAGAGCCCACTGTTTGCACCGCCGTCCTCGCGACGCAGACCAAGTCCATCAAGCTCATCACGGCCGTTCACACGGGGCTCTGGCATCCGGCGATGATCGCCAAGCAAGGCGCGACGCTCGACGTCTATTCGGGAGGGAGGTTCGCGATCAACATTCTGAGCGGCTGGTTCAAGGGGGAGTATCAGGCGTTCGGTGTGCCTTGGCTCGAGCACGACGAGCGATACCGGCAATCGGAAGAGTTCATTCAGGTCCTCAAAGGCTTGTGGACTCAAGAGCGATTCACGTTTCGCGGCGACTTCTTCCGGATCAATGACGCGTGGCTTTTGCCGCGCCCCGTGAGCAAACCGCATCCCGAGATCTTTCAAGGCGGCAATTCGAAGGCCGCGCGGCAGATGGCCGGAAAATACTCCAACTGGTATTTCATGAACGGCAACTCGGTCGAGAAGGTCAAAGAACAGATCGACGAAGTCTCCGCGATCGCGCGGCGCCACGGTCGCCGCGTCAAGTTCGGACTCAACGGGTTCGTCATCCAGCGGGATACCGAGGCAGAGGCGCTGGCGCAGCTCGAAGAGATCGTGAAGAGCGCCGACCCCGAGGTCGTGAAGGCGTTTGGCGAGCAGGCGAAGCAAGCCGGCGCGTCGACCGCCGACAAAATCGGGATGTGGGCGAACTCCGACCCCGCCAATCTCGTGCAACCGAACGACGGATTCAAGACGCGGCTCATCGGCCCACCCGACCTCATCGCCGACCGCATCCGCCAGTATCACGAGGTCGGCGTGGATCTCATCCTGACGGCGTTCCTGCACTACGAGGACGAGCTGCCGAGGTTCGGTCGTACGGTCGTCCCTCTCGTGCAGAAGACGCGGGCACGGAAGCGGGACGATCACTGGGCGGCGAACGGGGTTCAGTTGTCTTGAGATCGAGGTACGCGTGACGAAGCGAATCATTCTCAATGCGTTTCACATGAATTGCGTCGTCCATCAGTCGCCCGGACTGTGGGTGCTGCCGGGCGACACCATGGAGCGCTACACGGATCTTGCTACGTGGGTCGACCTTGCCAGAATCCTCGAGAGGGGAAAGTTCGACGCGCTCTTCTTGGCGGACGTCATCGGCGTCTACGACGTCTTTCGCGGCAACCGTGAAGCCGCCTTGTCCCAAGCGGCTCAGATCCCCGTGAACGACCCCGTCGCGCTCATTCCCGCGATGGCCTACGCGACGGAGAATCTCGCGTTCGCGTGGACGAGTTCGGTGCTGCAGAACCACCCTTTCGCGTTCGCGCGGACCGTGTCCACGTTGGATCACCTGACGAAGGGGCGGCTCGCGTGGAACATCGTCACTTCTTACCTCGAGAGCGGTGCCCGCAACTTCGGAAGAGCGGCGCTTCCCGAGCACGACGATCGGTACGCCATCGCCGACGAGTACCTGGACATCTGCTACCGGCTCTGGGAGTCGAGCTGGGAGGACGGTGCGGTCGTCAAGGATAGGCGGCGCGGCATCTACACGGATCCATCGAAAGTCCACAGCATCGACGTGGACGGCAAGCACTTTCAGGTTCACGGAGTACATCTCGCCGAACCGTCGCCGCAGCGTACGCCCGTACTGTACCAGGCCGGGTCGTCCCCACGCGGACGTCAGTTTGCGGCGCAGCACGCCGAGTGCGTGTTCGTTCTGGTCCCGAACCCGAAGGTCGTCGGTCAATACGTTGCCGATACGCGTGAGAAGGCGAGCGCGCTCGGCCGGACCCCCGAAGACCTGAAATTTCTGGCATACGTCAAGGTCATCACGGGCGGTACGGAGACCGAGGCGCGGAAGAAGTACGACGAGTTCTTCGAGAGCATCAGCTACGACGCGAGCATGGCCCTCTTGTCGGGATGGTCCGGCATCGACTTCGGCCAATACTCACCGGATCAACGACTCGAGTACATCGAGACGAACGCCGTGCGCACCTTGGTGCATGGCTTCACGGCAGCGGATCCCACGCGACGATGGACGCTTCGCGACCTGGCCAAGTACGTCGGCATCGGAGGCGCCGGCCCTGTTCTCGTCGGGGCGCCCGAACAAATCGCGGACGAACTCGGGAAGTGGACCGATGTAGGAGTGGACGGTTTCAACCTCGCCTATGCCGTCACTCCGGGCAGTTTCGTGGACTTCGTCGACGGCGTCATTCCCGTCTTGCAACGGCGGGGGCTTGTCCAGACAGAATACACTCCTGGAACGTTGCGCCAGAAACTCTACGGACAAGAGCACTCGCGCCTCCTCGATCGTCATCCGGCGTCGAAGTACCGTCGCGCGTTCGCGAAGGCACAGGGAGCGCCGCGCTCGGTCGATTTCGCACAGGCAACTGCAAAGTAAGAAGTTTGCATTCTCTGTATAGGATCTGCGGGCGTCCGCCCTCGGACTTGGATGTTCATTCAGGAGAGATCGACTCATGAGAAGCGTCAGAACGAGTTTTCGTAGCGGTGCGTGGGTCGGCTTCTTCACCGCGGCGCTCGGGACGTGCGCCGTCAGCTGCTCACGCGGCTCGAACGCGTCCGCCACCTCCTCTTCCGGCACCGAAGGTGCCCAGGCTGCCGAGCCCGTCAACGCTCCGAAGAAGTCGCCCGCGAGCGGAGGGGAGCAGTTCATCCCCCTCCCCACGTTCCGCGTAGGCGCTTATGCGTCGAGTGGAATTCCGGTATGGGGCGGCTTCATCGACTACCTCACGTACATCAATGAGGCCGAAGGTGGGGTCAACGGCGTGAAGCTCGTGTACGAGGAGTGCGAGACGGAGTGGGCCGCCGAGCGCGGCGTCGAATGCTACGAGCGGTTCCGCTCAGGTAAGTATGGCCAGAACATCGCGGTCTACAATCCGATGGGAGCACCCGCCGCCTACGCGCTCAGCGACAAGGCGGCCGCTGACAAGATCCCGCTCGTGACACTCGACTACGGTCGAACGGAAGCAACCGACGGGTCGATATTCCCCTACAATTTTCCAGTGATGCTTACGTTCTATAGCGAAGCATCGGTACTCGTGAATTACATTGCCCAGCGCGAAGGGGGAGCCGACAAGCTCAAAGGCAAGAAGATCGCGACGCTCTATCACGACTCTGCGTACGGTCGCGAGACGCTCGACCCGCTCGCCCTTCTCGCCGAGAAGTACGGCTTCGAGAACATACAGATCCCGCTCGCACACCCCGGCAACGAGCAATCCGCGCAGTGGAGTCAAGTGAGCCGGCTCAAGCCGGACTGGGTCTTCTTGCGTGGCTGGGGCGTCATGACGCCCGTAGCGATCAAGACCGCCTCGCGCGTCGGGTATCCGGCGGATCACATCATCGGCGACGTCTGGTCGAGCTCCGAAGAGGACGTGATCCCGGCGGCGGCGGCGGCCAAGGGTTACTTGTCGATCACCACGTATCCGGCGGGGGCCGACTTCGATTTGCACAAGCGCATCAAGGAAGCCGTGCTCGACAAAGGGAAGAGCAACCTCAAGAATCTGAAGAGCTTCGGCAGCGTCTATTACAACTCCGGCGTCATCATGGCCATCGTGACGGTGGAGGCCATCCGCGCGGCGCAGGCCCACTTCGGCAAGCGACCGCTCAATGGCGAAGAGGGAACCTTCGGCCTCGAGCACGTCAACATCGACGACGCGCGGATCAAGCAACTCGGTGTCGAGGGTCTCCTCCAACCGCTTGCGCTGTCGTGCTCGGACCACGAGGGGGGCGGCGCCGCGCGGATCCAACAGTGGGACGGCGAGCACTGGAAGACGATCAGCGATTGGATCAAGGCCGACCGGCCGTTCCTGCGCCCGCTCATCGACAAGAAGGCGCAAGCCTACGCGAAGGAGAAGGGCATTACGCCGCGGGATTGCAGCAAGAGCTGACCCGACCACCCTCGAGGACCCCGACTCATGACGACGAAGCCCAGGGACGAGTACGGAGCGCTCTCGTTCGAGACGACCGCGGAGCGAATCCAAAACGACGAACACGCGGTCGCCGTCGCCCATCGATTGGCTCAAAGCTTTGCGCGGGAGGCATCGATTCGAGATCGCGAGCGGCGCCTTCCGTGGGAGGAGCTCGACGAGTTCTCGAAGAGTGGTCTCTGGACGATTACCGTCCCGAAAGAGTACGGCGGGCCCCAGGTGTCCTTCGCGACATTGGCGCAGGTCGTCGCGATCATCTCCGCCGCGGATCCCTCGCTCGGGCAGCTTCCACAGAACCACTTCGGCTGCGTCGATCTGATCGAACAGACGGGAACGGAGGCGCAGAAGCGCTTCTGGTACGGCGAAGTGCTCGCCGGGAAGCGATTCGGAAACGCCTTCTCGGAGCGCGGCACCAAAGACATCCTGCAGATCACGGCCCGCGCGCTCCCCGAAGGCGACGACTACGTCGTGAACGGTCGCAAGTACTACTCGACCGGAGCCCTCTTCGCGCACTGGGTGCCGGTGCTGGCGCTCGACGAGAAGGACCAAGCCGTACTTGCCTTCGTCCGGAACGGAACATCGGGGCTTACGATCGTCGACGATTGGTCCGGCTTCGGCCAGCGCACGACCGCCAGCGGCTCCGTCGTCTCGGAGAACGTGCGAATCCCAAAGGGGCAGGTCCTCTTCGCCCATCTCGCGTTCGACAAACCGACCCGGACAGGACCGGTTGCGCAGATCATTCAGGCGGGGGTGGACGCCGGCATCGCGAAGGGGGCGCTCGAGGACACGTTGAAGTTCGTTCGCACGCGCACGCGCCCATGGCCGGACAGCGGGCAAGCACGGGCAACCGACGATCCTCACACGATTCGCGATATCGGAGACCTCACGATCCGGTTGCACGCCGCCGAAGCGCTCCTTGAACGTGCAGGGAAGGTCATCGATGGGTTGCCGCGCGTTCCCAGCGCCGCGGACCTCGCGCGGGCTTCGGTCGCCGTCGCAGAGGCCAAGGTGCTCACGACGGAGGTGGCGCTCGCCGCCGGGTCGAAGCTGTTCGAGCTCGCCGGTACGCAGTCGACGCTTGCTGAGTACAACTTGGATCGGCACTGGCGCAATGCGCGCACCCACACGCTGCACGATCCGGTGCGCTGGAAATATCATCTCGTCGGCAACTACGTGCTCAACGACGCGCTGCCGCCTCGGCACTGCTGGAATTGAGTCGATGACCCTCGCGTCCCTCACAGCCTCCATTCCGAATACGTTGCCGGGCCGCTTGCAAGACCTGGCGAGGAGTCGCCCAGCCGCCGTGGCGATCCGTCACAAGGTGCGCGGCATCTGGCTTCCGCGCACGTGGCAACGGCTCGCGGCCGAGGTTGCTCACCTCGCAGACGCACTCGCGGCGCGCGGCTTCGCGAAGGGCGAAGTCGTCGTCGTGAGGAGCGACCTGCGCCCAGAGGCGATCGTCGTCGCTCTGGCGGCGGAGTGGCTCGGCGGCGCGGCACTTTGGATCGAGTCGCCCGACGCGGCGCGGTCGTGGGCGACGGGCGCGCCCTCCGGATCGAGGGTGCACCCTCGCTTCGCGTTCGCGAAGGAAGAGGAAGAGCTCGTGGCGCTTGGCGCGGTCCTGAACCTTCAGGCGCCGTTCGTCTTTGGCCTTCACGCGAGTACGCGCGGGCTCTCGCGAGGGCTGGATCCGACGCTTCTCGCCTACGAAGAAGTGATCCCCGACGCGCTCGCGGATCTCGCGGGACCCGAGATGATCGCGGCATCGGACGAGCCCGCGCTCTTCTTCGACGGCAAGGATCGGGCGACCCACGCGGAGCTCATTGCCGCCGCTCGCTCCTGGCTCGACGCCGAACATATCGACGATCGGAACGATGCGCTCGCTTCGGAGCGGTCTCCGTCGTCGCAGATTCGTTTCATTCTTGCGGCGTGGCTCGTCGCCGGGTTCCGTCTGAACTGCCACGAGCACGCGTCGACTGCGAACTACGATCGCCGGGAGCTCGGACCGAGCCTCTTCGCGGCGACGAGCGATACCTACGCGGAGCTGCATCGACAGATCCTGGAGAGTTTTCCGCCTCTGGGGAGCCTCTCTCGCAAGGTCGTCGACTGGGGACTCGCGAAAGAAGGGGGCGTCCTCTGGGTGTCGCTCGGCGAGTGGTTCCTGCGGCGGCCGCTGCGCGACGTCATCGGCTTCTCGCGCGTGAAGACGGCCCTCGTACTCGGGGAGATGCCGGACGACGCGGTCGCGGATCTCTTCGCACAGCTCGGAACGCGCTTGCGCGGCGTGGCGCTCCATTCGCATGACAACCCGCGTGACGACCCCCGAGCGACCGTCGAAGACGGGCATACTCCTTCCACGGGGCTCGTCGGCATCGCGTCGATCTTCGAGCCGCCGGTCGACCTGGCAGCCTCGCCGCGGGCGGGCGCCCGATGAGCGAAGGGGCTCGGCGCCGCGGTCCGCTCCTCCGGCTCCAGCACATTGGTCTGTCTTTTCGGGCGATCAAGGCGCTCACCGACATCGGCTTCGAGGTACGTCCCCACGAGGTGTGCGCGCTCATCGGTCCTAACGGAGCCGGCAAGAGCTCGCTCTTGAACGTCGTCAGCGGCGTCTACCGACCGCAGGTAGGCGAGATCACCTTCGACGGCGAGCCCCAGGCCTACATGACGCCACGAGGCGCGGCGAAACGTGGAATCGCCCGAACGTTTCAAAACATCGCCATCTTCAAGGGCATGTCGGTCCTCGAGAACGTCATCGCGGGGGGCAATTTGTCGTTTGGCAGCACGTGGCTCGAGCAAGCGCTTCGCGTCGGTCGCGCGTCGGCCGCGGAGAGCGCAGCGCGCGAGCGAGCCGAGCGGGTGCTCGAGTTCTTGCGCATTCAGCGCTACCGCCACTCCCCCGTAGGCACGCTCTCGTACGGACTTCAAAAGCGAGTAGAGCTCGGTCGCGCCCTCGCGGCGGAGCCGAAGCTTCTACTCCTCGACGAGCCGATGGCCGGGATGAACGCAGAGGAGAAGCGCGAGATGGGCGAATTCATTCTCGACGTGAACCGTGCCCTTGGCACGACAATCGTCCTCATCGAGCACGATATGCGAGTCGTGATGGATATCTCCGACCACGTGGTGGTGCTCGACTATGGGCGCATCGTAGGCGACGGCACGCCCGACGAAGTCCGGTCGAACCCCGACGTTGTCCGCGCCTACCTCGGCACGAAGCGCGCAGTCGCCTGACGCTGCCTCCACGGAACGTGACTCATGGCCTATGCATTCGAGACCTTGGTAAGCGGACTGCTCGCCGGGGTCATGTATTCGATGGTCGCGATCGGGTTCGTGCTCATCTACAAAGCGTCCGGAGTATTCAACTTCGCGCAAGGGGCGATGGTGCTGTTCTCCGCGCTCACGTTCGTCAGCCTAACGGAGCGCGGCGTTCCCTTCGTCTATGCGCTGGCGCTGACGGCGGCTGCGATGATCGTCGTCGCGATCCTCATCGAGCGATTCGTGTTGCGTCGCCTCGTGAACCGATCGCCGATTACTCTCTTCATGGCGACGCTCGGGCTCAGTTATATCCTCGAAGGCGTCGCGCAGGCCTTCTGGGGTGCGGACGTCCACGGGCTCGAGCTCGGGATCAACGACATTCCGGTATCGGTGCTCGGCATTCAACTGAGCCGATTCGACCTGTTCGCTTCCACGACCGCGGCGGTCCTCGTTGTCTTGCTGTCTCTGTTCGCGAGCAAGACGCGTCTCGGCCTCTCGCTCCGAGCGGTCGCGGACGATCCCGTGGCGGCCCTCTCGCTCGGGGTACGCTTGCCCAAGATCTGGCGCGTCGTGTGGACACTCGCGGGCCTCGTCGGGCTCATCGCGGGACTGCTCTGGGGCGCGCGCTCCGGCGTGCAGTTCTCGCTGACTCTCGTGGTTCTCAAGGCGATGCCTGTCCTCATCGTCGGAGGCTTCGACTCGATCGGGGGCGCGATCGTCGGCGGCCTGATCGTCGGCGCGAGCGAGAAGCTGGCCGAGGTCTACATCGGACCGTTCGTCGGCGGCGGAATTGAGAATTGGTTTCCGTATGCGCTCGCGGTCGGCTTCTTGCTCCTAAGGCCGGCGGGACTGTTCGGCGATCACGCGATCGAGAGAGTGTGACGCCATGCTTTATTCCGAGGCCGGTCAGTTCAGCTCGAGCTACGCGTCGGACGCGCGTCTCTTCCGGCTGCGACAGGAGGCCGTCGAGGTCATCGTCGTGGTCGCCGTCGCGTTCGGCGTGGTGCCCTTCGTGGGGGACGACTACTGGTTCACGGCGATCCTCGTCCCGTTCTTGATCCTGTCGCTCGCCGGCATCGGCCTCAATCTTCTCATGGGCTACGCCGGGCAGCTCTCGGTGGGGACCGCTGCCTTCATGGCGACAGGCGCATACACGGCCTACAACGTCCAGGTGCGCCTTCCCGGCGTTCCGCTCCTCGTGAGCTTCGCCTTGGGAGGTCTTGCCGCGGCCGTCCTCGGCGCCATCGCCGGGGTTCCGAGCGGACGGATCAAAGGATTTTATCTAGTCGTATGCACGCTCGCGCTTCAGTTCTTCGTCGAGTGGGTGTTTACCCGTTTCCGATTCTTCTCGAAAGACAACGCCTCGGGTTTGGTGTCGGTGCCTCCGCTCGTCGTCCTCGGCCACGACTTCACGACTCCCCGAGGCCGCTACCTCCTGACGCTTGTGGTCGTGTCCGTCCTGACGTGGGTGGCCATGAACATCGCAAAGAGCGAGCTCGGTCGCCGCTTCATGGCCGTGCGCGATATGGACACTGCGGCAGCCGTGATCGGCATTCCCGTGCTGCGCACGAAGCTGCTCGCGTTCGCGATAAGCTCGTTCTACTGCGGAGTCGCGGGCGCGCTCTGGGGCTTCGTCTATCTCGGCACCTTCGACCCGCGCGCGTGGGACCTGTCACGCTCGTTCCAGGTGCTGTTCATCGTCATCCTCGGCGGCATGGGCAGCATCTTCGGCAACTTCCTCGGTGCCGCGTTCATGCTGCTACTCCCCATCTTGATGAGCCACGTTGCGTCCTCTCTCCTCGCAGGCATGGTCGACCAAGGATCGCTCGAGAACTACAAGAAGATCGTTTTCGGCGTGCTCATCATCTTCTTTCTCATCAAGGAGCCGCTCGGGCTCGCGAAGATTTGGCGTTCGCTGCGAGAACGCGCCAGTGTCTGGCCGCTGCGGCATTGGTGAGAAGGACGAGCATGGACATTCTGCGTATCGAAGACGTCGAAGCGATCTATGGCAACGCGATCCTCGCGCTCCGCGGCATCTCGCTTGCCGTCGGCGAGGGGAGTGTCGTGGCTCTTCTCGGAGCAAACGGAGCCGGGAAGAGCACGACACTCAAGGCTGTCTCAAGCTTGCTTCGGGCGGATCTGGGCGAGATTACGCGTGGCAAGATCCTTTATCGCGACAAGGACATCACGAGCGCGGATCCCGCGGATCTCGTCGCGGCCGGGCTCGTCCAGGTCCTCGAGGGTCGGCATTGCTTTCCGCACCTCACGGTCGAAGAGAATCTGGTCATGGGCGCGGTGAGCCGGGCCGTCTCTCGGCGCGAGCTCGCGACGGAGCTCGATCGGATCTACGCCGTCTTTCCGCGGCTTCGCGATCGGCGAAGAAGCAAGGCCGGCTACACTTCGGGCGGCGAGCAGCAGATGGTCGCGATCGGACGGGCGCTGATGGCGCGCCCCATTCTCGTCTTGCTCGACGAACCCTCCATGGGCCTTGCGCCTCAAGTCGTCGAAGAGATCTTCGAGATCGTGCGTTCCCTCAACCGGCAAGACGGAGTGAGCTTTCTCGTCGCCGAGCAGAACGCCGCAGTCGCCCTCGAGTACGTCGATCACGGCTACGTGATCGAAAACGGAAGAGTGGCGAGTTCGGGATCGGCCGACTCTCTGCGAGCGCGCGACGACGTGCAATCGCTCTACCTCGGAGGCGACTCGAGCAGCGCCGAAGCCGGACACAGGCGGCCCCGCCGCCCGGAGTTCGCGCTCGATCCGTGAGACGGTGCACCGCGAATCCCGGCGCCCCTCAGGCGCGGTGCGCCTCGCCGTCCCGCACACCCCGCGGTCGAACGGGATCCGCAGGCATCCGTGTAGCGCTCGAGCCGATCCGCTTCCCCCGTCACTCGCCCTCGATCTCCCAGAGCTCGAGAGGGAGACCGACGAGGCTCTTGCCGAGCCACTCGCGGGCGATGTTGTTCGACGGTCCCATCACGACTCCAGCTCGCGCGTCGCGAAAGTACCGCTCGAGGGGTCCCTTCTTGTACCCATACCCTCCAGAGACATCCAGACCGGTCCGCGTGACCTGGGCCGCGACCTCCGCTGCGTGCACTTTGAATTCGACGAGCGGAAGCACGAGCTCTCCTTGCGGCTTGCCGGCCGCTTGATAGGCGTCGAGGCGAGAGGCGAGGGCCTCTTGCCAGGGCCGCAGGCTTTCGACGAGGATCTTCGACCGGCCGAGCTCCTGGCGGAGCACCTGATAGTCGGCGAGGCGCCGGTTGAAATCGCGATGCACCGTGCGCGTCGCATATGCCGTCGTCTCCTCCAGCGCGCCGCGCGCTACGCCGTGCCAGACCGCGCCGAGGCCGAGCAAGTACGAGGGGGACCCGCCGTCGAACATGATCTCTTTTCCCTGCCCCTCTTTTCCGAGTCGATCCTTCTCGGGTACGAGGACGTTGTCCACGCGGAGCGATCCACTGTGGTTCGCTCGCACCCCGAGAGCTTCCCAGGCGCCCGGCTTGATGCCTGGATGCGTTCCGTCGAGGATGAACCAGGTGATGTCCGAAGGCTTTGCCGCGTTCGGAGTCTGCGTCGTGAGCACGTAGAAGTCTGCGTGACCCGCGCTCGTCGTGAACGACTTCTCGAGGTCGATGACGTAGTCTTTTCCGGACCGTTTTGCCTGACTGAGGTTGTGCCAGAAGTGACCTCCGGTGGCGCGCTCGCTCGTGGAGAACGTCCCCAGCTTTCCCTGTCGCGCCGCTCTCACCCAGCGCTGCTTTTGATCGTCGGTGCCGAACAGGTAGATGGCTTGCGCCGCACTCACGTGCATCACGTAGATGAGGCCCGTCGACGCATCCGCCGCCGCGATCTCCTCGGCCGCGATGGCGAAGGCCACGTGATTCAGGCCGAGGCCATCGAGCTCCTTGGGGAAGAGAACGCCGTTCCACCCGTGCTTCGCCAAGGCTTCCAGGTTCTCGCGAGGGAACGCGGCGGTTTGGTCGTGGCGCTCTGCGCTTGGACGGATCACGTCCGCGACCAGCTGCTTTATGTCGGCGCGTACCTTCTCGTAGTCGATGGGTGCAGTGGGCATGAGTTCTCCTCCGCTCGGGCTCGCCGTCGTCGAGCTCGAGCTCCGTCGCAAGTCACATGCCGAAGCTATTGTGGCGTTCGCCTCGAGCCGCGCGCGGCGCCGATGCTTCCGGAGACGCATGGACTGCGGGTCGAGTGTTGGCGGAGCAACACCCGACCCCTATGCGCTACCGTCCCTTCGTTACTAGAGTAGCCAGCATGCATCCGTCCTTACCGCGCTTGCCCCTTCTTCTCGCGGCCGCGGCTCTGTCCGTGCTCGCTTCGGGGTGCGACCGTTGCGGGGAGCAGCCCGCATGCAAGTTTGCGGACCTCCTCGCTGCATGCGATTCGCTCACCGCTGTGCGCACAGCGGTACGATCCTCGTGTCGCCGGGCACCGACCTCGCGGACGCGTCGGCGGTCCAGACGCAGGCTCCTACGGTAGGGCTGACGTCGGTACAGCTGGATAAGAACAGCTCGATCACCGTTCCGGTAATGGAGAGCGCGGCCATTCGGGCGAAGCTACCGCTGCTCGACATCGTGATTCCCATCTACGGACAAGCCGATCAGGTGAGCGTGCTCGTGGATGGCCAGCCCTGGGACAGTTGCGCTCCACCGATGCTGGGAAACTTGGGTGCGGGGGCCACCGGCACCGAGGAATGGAAGTGCGCGTGCACCGCAGGTGCTGAGAGATGCCGTGGTTGGGTCGGCGACGATCCAGCTGACCGAGGCGACGTGTACGGGCCTGCAGGACGTCCCCTGCGGGGGCTGACCTTGCAGCGCGAGGGGAGCCTCCGGCCTCCGTCCGTTTCCTGCGTCCCCCAAAGTCGCGAATGCGCGGCAGGCTGCGGAGAGCAGCAGGTATCCGTTCCGTCAAGCGGTTGATGCAAGGATTTGAGGTACCGGGCGCAGTACGTCGCGTACACGCGCGTTCAGGATGACGATCAACTTCCGCATGCAGGCGACGATCGCTACGTGGGGGAGATGAATCGCGTGCTCGCAAGCGCCGGTACCCACGGCTAGCTTATCTGGCGTACTTATTTGCTGATTGTGATGGCCGGAATGCGCACTTACGGCGTCTCGCAGCCATTGCCCCCTCCCCCGTCATAGCTCGACGAGTTGGAGGAGCACACCGGGACGTTGAACGACCCCGATACTCCGCCGTAGCCGCTCGCGAACACAATATTTTTAAACGCGCCCGCCATCGTGGACGAACTGATCGTAGTGAACTCGATAGAGCCGCTGATCGCGGGGATCTTTGCCGTGATGGTGCATACGGAATCGGTCGCTTGATAAGAGCCGCCGGCCGAGCCCGACGCCAGACCTCCGTCGGCAGGCGGGGGGCTGAGGGTGTAGACGTGCCCGGTGGCGATCGGGGACGACTCTGCGACGAGGACCTCGATACCGGTGATGCTGGAGTAAAACGCATTTCCGTACAACAACGCGCACCCGTCGTACTGGGACAGGTCGCTGTTGTAGAGTTGGACGGCCGCCACGTAGCCCCCGTCCGCAGCTACCAGACTCGCTCCAATCCCACTCCGCGAAGCGAACGCCGTTCCGGCGACCGTGCCAGTCACCGTGCTCCCCGCGCCACCGTCCTCGCCGCTACCACCGTCCCTGCTCCCCGAGTCACTTCCGCCGTCGACCGTCAACGAGCCGGATCCGTCGGCCTCCTGGCAGGCGAACGATTCCAGGCACAACTGCTGCCCGCTCACGGTGCAACACGTATCGCCAGAGGGACAATCCGAATTAGTCGAGCAGGGGAGCTGGCCAAGAACGATATTCGGCGCGCTCTGACAGTTCAGGTTCGAGCACGTATACGGGTATGAATCCGGAAATGCATTGGCGGCTCCCCCCGTCACCGTGATGGATCCTTCGCCGTAGGGCGCGCCGATCGCGTCGGCGGTGATGGTCTCTGACGCACCGGTGAGTACCCACGTGCAGTAACGGCCGTTCGAGTCCGGCTGGATCCACGAGTCGAGGCTCGCGCCTTCCGTAGGGCTCACGTACGTGCCTGAAACAGGGTTCCCCGACTTGTCAACGACGAGACCCGTTACGCACGTGGCTTTCCCTTCGACGATAGCGCGGTCAATATTATAGTAGCTGAAGTGGGCGAGTTTCGATGTGTACGCCGAACCCACGAGCTGTGCGGTTCCTTCGTGATCCCAGATTCCGGTGGCGAGGTTGTAGCTCCAGAGATCTTGGGTCTGCGACAGAGTGCCGCTCGCGGCCACGGGGATCGTGACCGTGACGGTCTGGCCGGATGCGACCTGCAGCGTCTGTCCGTTCTGCGTTACGGTGACGTCGAGGACGCCGAACGTTTGAAGCAGCGAGAGGGCCGCACCATTCACGGAACCGACGAGCGAGCCCGGATAGGCAGCGAGCTCACCAGGAACGGCCGGACTGAGAAGCGTAAGCGCGACCTCCACGGATCCCGTGACGGGGTTGCCGTTGGCGTCGACGAAGGCACCAGGACTGGCCGTGAGCGAGCCCCTCGAGCACCGGTGACGGTTCCCCCTTTTGTCGCGTCGAGAGGCTGTGCGGCGGCCATGGCCATCAGTGTCGCAGAGACGCGTGAGTTCGTTCCGGCGGTCGCAATCAGCGCTCTGGAACTCTCCAGGTACCCGGGCTTCGAGAAGTCAACTACGAGATCCGTTTGCGGAGCCACGGTCATCGCGAACGTTCCGTTGGCTTTAGTCGTGGTCGCGGCGGTCCCGACCGATACCTTCACGCCGGAGAGCACCGCCCCGGTCGAATCGGTGACGACGCCGCCGATAGTGGTCGACGAGCTCGGTGTCGTCGACGAGCTCTTGCAAGCAGCGAACGCGAGGATCGCCGAGAGCGCCACAGCCGTTCCCGCCCACACCCTGCCAACTCCAGTCCTCCGTTTCATCTACATTCGCCTGGCTGCGCGGTCTTCAGCACTTTCTGACATTGGGTGGCACAAAGAGGGTGCTCGACTTCAGCATGGCGGGCGCCGAGTAGGCGTTCCTCGTAGGTCGTACGTTTACGCCGCGCATTGATAAGACTTTCTTGCTGACGCATTTTGAGCCGCTGGAGAGCCGTATTGTGTCCTCCAATCATCGTACAAAGGCGTCCGGCGCGATACGAAGACACATCCTCTCGAAGACGGGTAACCTTCGTCCGTGCGCCGTCTCGGTGATTCACCTGGCAACACGTCCTCATCTCGCGGTTTTCCCAAGCGTAGTCCGACAAACTGTCGTCCTAAGCGACTACCCCAAGGTGCAGGGTGACGCCATAGTCATTTGACGCATCGGAGATCACGCCGAAACCCCGTAGAAACACGGAAGCGTTGAAGGCATATCGCCGTCGCCGTGCTCGAAGTGAACCGAAAGCCGTCGATTCGTTCCGCTAGCGCGTTGTTGCCTACGGCGGCAGAGTCAATTCGCAATAGTAGGTGCTGACGGCCCCGGTGGTCTCCACGCACGCCCCGCCTGAATTGCAGTCCGTGGAGGTCGAGTTTCCGCAAAGCTGGATATAGGGGCCTCCGCAGTACCCGGCGGGCATAGGGAGGCGGTGCACTTCGTGGCCGCCACCGCGCAAATTTCCTGCGCGGTCGCCGGCATTCCGCCCGGTCCCGACAGCCCCATCGTGGTGACCGCCGAGGTCGCGCTACCGTGCGGTAGTGGTGAAACCAACGCGGGTCGTTGGTAGTTGTCTCGATGCGCAGAATGAGGCCCGCCTTGTCGTACATCTTGATGGAGGTCGGGCCGATTCGGTGCTTCACGCGCGTGCCATGGATGCGCGTGTCGAAGTCGTTGCCAATTTCCTCGGTGTTGTTGGAGTTGAGCTTGTACTTGCGCCCGAGAAACGTGGCGATCTGCGGTGGCTTGACCGCATGTACGGCCGTGCGAACGAGTGTCTCGTAGATGGGCTGCAGATCCGCCTGCCGACGGAAGACAACATCGGTCGCGTACTCGACCTGGGCAAGGGTCCACTCGTAGGTGAGGCCGAGTGTTTCGATCGCGGGACAGAGCGAGCGTGCATAGGAGTCGAGCTTCTCGTGCACCAGACGCGTGTCGGATTCGTCCGGCCACTTCTGCGCGGCCTCCCAATCGGCGATGTAGGTGAACGCGTTGTCGAGCATTCGGTACTCGATACCTGCTTTGAGGAGCTTGGTGGCAAGCGGGTTGTGGCCGTTGAAGTACATCTGCGCGCCGAATGGCCAATACGTGGAGCCGGGCGCAGCCTGCGCCACCCGCCTTTGGCGCTAGCTGCGCCGATCGGCGCCAATTGAGCCAGCCGCGCACGGCTCTCCATCTGAGTCCACGCGGAAATGCCCGCAAATCGTCGTCGACCCTCACGGCACTCCGCTTGCTCTAGACGCCGCAGCTCTCGTCACTCCCTGGCGACGGCATGTGCCCCACTTCGAACTTCCATCCTCGCGTCGCGGACCTGGCCGTACGGCCGGCGCGGTGCCCTCAGTTCCAAAGCGTTGGAGAAAGATCATGAAGACTGCATTCCACTCATTTCTCGTCCTGAGTGCACTGCTCGCGGCATCCGCGTGTGGGGCCCCCTCGGACCAGCCGAGTACCGGCCCAGCGAATCCGGAGCCTGTCGCGACGAGTCGGCAAGGCCTCACACTCAGCCAAGTAGGGACGGGTGTGAGCGCGGCAAAGGGGGTCGTGAGTGCCGTCCAGTCGCTCTATTCGGCGATCACATGGCTCAACTGCAACGTTTCGCAATATTGCCCAGAAACCGACGCTCAGGCGGCCGCGGACCGCGTCATTCAAGACGTGAGCGCCATCGTGGAAAGCATCGACGACTCTGGCCTCGAAGGGCGCCTCATCGCGCTATCGAGCGAGTTCCAACGAGACTTCTCCGACCCACAAGCGTTGGCGACGGCAGGTTCGTCGGGCGAGGAGGCCACGCTCTTCGACACTGCGGAACAGTTATTTTATGATTTCGCGACGAAGCTCAATAGCCCTTTTACCGACCCTACGAATCAAGCCGAGGTGGATGCGGCGTACGCGTTGGCGCCCTCGTTCAACATTCTCGCCGCGTTCCTGGACAACCTCTCGCGCATCGAGCTCGTTCGTCAGCAGGCTCCCATCACCTACGACATACTCAACAACTATCGAGCTACGACCCTCGCGACGAACGAGGCGCTCGTCGGCTCGCAAAGTCTTTGGTACCAATGCCCCGGCAGCGCTTCGCCGACTTCGGCGAACACCACCGCGACGTGGGACAACTCTTTTCCGACGACGAAACTATGGAAGGAATTCTCGAACTATCAGTTTGGGATTGATAGCTGCTCCAATAATTGCAACGTCTCGAGAGGCATTGCTCCGGTTGGGCAAGCCGCCCCCTGGATGTGTCAGCACGACTGCGACATCATCTGCTTTGGGGTGTGCGGCCTGGTCGACAATCAGGGCGCCTTCGACCACGAGATCGCGAAAATCACGACCATCATGAACCGCGATCCAGTCGTGAGTGCGGTCAGGGCCGCCACGGAGGCACTCGTTGGCCTGTCGGCGACGAGAGGTTCCGGGCTCATGTGGCGCCAATCGACCGGAGAGCTCGATCTTTGGAACGTGTGGTCGGACCGCAGCTACGAGCCGTTCACATTGGGCGTCGCGGACCTCGGCTGGCAGACCATCGGGACGGGCGATTTCAATGGTGACGGTCAAGGCGACATTCTATGGCAGAATGGTAGCTTTCTCAGCATCTGGCTCGTCTCTGGAAATAGCGTCACGACGATGATCCCGGCCACGAGCGGGCCGCTCGCGTCGAACGTGTACATCGGCGATTTGGACGGCGACGGCATCAGCGATCTCGTCTGGGCGTTTCCGCCTGATCCTTACTTGGGCTACCAGTCGACGACGTGGTTCATGAATTCCGGAAGCACGATTCCAAGGTCGACGTCGACCTTCACGTCTCAGACCGACATCGTCCAGGGAGTCGGCAACTTCGACAACGACAGCTCGCATCAATCCGACATTCTATACCACTCGCAAACCACGGGAGAAGTCAGCATCGCTTTCAACGGCGGTCCGGAGACGCCGATTGGCGCCGCTTCGCTCGACTGGCAGATCACGGGCGTCGGTGACTTCAACGGGGACCAGTTCAGCGATATTCTTTGGTACAACGTAAACTCGGGAGACGTGGCGATATGGGGAATGGGGCTCGTGAACGGGTCGCCCGCTATCGTCGCCAACGTGGGCGTCGGGAGCTCGCCTCCCTCCGGCGGGTGGACGATCCAAGGCGTTACCGATTTGGATCATGACGGGATCAGCGACCTCGTTTGGCGACAGGGCGGCAGTGGCTGGACGAACTATTGGATGCTGAGCAGCCCTACGGGCAGCGTCCGAGAAGTGAGCGAAGGCGTCTACGTGGATCCGAGCAGCGCGTTCGCCGGGGTCATCAATCTGGGTCCTCCGAACGTAGCGTCTGCGGCGGCGAACCCACCTGCTCCACCGGTGGGGTTCGTTCCGAACGGGAACACGGCGCGTGACGCCGTACCGATACCCTATTGCGGCGCGGCCAGTGGCACTGTCCGAAATGCTGGCTTCGCAGAATATGAACAGTGGTGGGGTGGCACGTTCGATGGAGGGGAGGGCACGCTCCTTGGCGACGTCGACGGTGACGGCAAGGCGGATTTGGTCGGACTTGGGGACGGCTACGTCGGGATTCTTCCGTCCACGGGCAGTGGCTTTGGTGCCTATGCCACGGCGTGGCCGGGCTCGTTCTTCGGTAACTACGGCACATTTCTGGGTGACGTGGACGGCGACGGCAAGGCGGATCTGGTCGGGCTCGGCAGCGGCTACATTGGAGTGATCCGGTCGACCGGGTGGATCGGGCCCGGCTTCAATAGCTTTGGAAACTACGAGACCTGGGGATACAGCACGTTCTACGGAAGCGCGGGCACGTTCCTCGGCGACGTCAACGGCGACGGGAAGGCGGATCTGGTCGGGGTCGGACAGGGCGGCATCGTCGAGGTCGCCCTCTCGACAGGGTCGGGGTTTGCGGCTCCCCAGACATGGTATGTGGGCCCCGGCGAGGCCCCTTTCGGGGGAGAGCACGGAGCGTTGCTCGGTGACGTAAACGGCGATGGCAATGCGGATCTCGTCTTCATCTACGATGACAACCTGACGGTGATGACGTCGACGGGCACTAGTTTTTCGCCTCCCAATATATGGTTCGACGGTTCTTTCTTTGGAAGCCAGAATACGATGCTTGGGGACGTAGATGGAAATGGCAAAGCAGATGTCATTGCCATCGACGCCGCTTCCGTTCGAGTCATGCGTTCGGAGGGCTCCTACTTTGGCACCGCGGCGCAAACCCAAGGGCCCTACTACGAAGTGTGGTGGGCGCGTCCCTGGAGCGGCACACACGGAGTGTTCGTCGGCGACATCGACGGCAACTCTCGCGCCGACCTCGTCGCGGCCGGCGACGGCTACATCGGAGCGGTCCGCTCGCAGTAATGCGGGAGTCAGGGAGGGGGCCGGCGCGTGCCAGTTGTCCTACTGTCTCACTTCGGTCGAGTTGACCCGTGTGCCTGGGCAGACGGGGTCGTCGGTCCGCGGCTCGTCATCGCCGGCCCCAAGGTTTATTGATTGAGTTGAAGCGTAGGGCTCAGCATATTGAGCATTCGATCCGGCTTTTGGATCTCTTGCTCGTGCATGAAGATGCGAGCCTCTTCCATCAGGGCGTGGCCCTCGTCGCCGCCAAGGAGTTCTCCCCGGCGGTGGCGGACCACGGCTTGATGGAGACACATGCCGGTGCGCGAGGCTTTCTCCTCGGCCGAGGCAAGGTGCACGAGCGCATGCTCCTTCGATCCTCGACGGGCCGAGACGCCGGAGAGGAGAATCTCGCTGAAGTTTTGGCTCCAGACGACGCCCTCTCGAGACATCGCCCCTGCGCACGACTCGGCGTCGCGCAGAAGCGCGCGGTCGCCCGTCACGTCGTAGGCCGCGAGGGCGGACAAGCCGCGCGCGAACCGCATTCCGAAGCGCGTGATCTGCGAGCGAAACGCGACTCCCCACCGAAGAGACGCCCAGTCGCGGAGGACGCGACGATACGCGTCCGCGCCGGTGCCGTCGTAGAGCTCGATGTGAACCGCCGCCATGAGATTGAGGTAGCGAGGGACGTCGAACTTCTCGGTCGGCCACCGGCGCTCGGCCAGCGCGAGCATGCGCCGCGCCTCCGCGACGTCGTCTTTGCTGAGCCACGCGACGTTGCTGAAGCCCGTCATCTGGTAGGTGGCCGAGTACAGATCGCCTCGGTTCTCGGCCTCTTGGACGTAGCCGGGCACCAGCCTCAAGACCTCGCGGAACTCTCCGCGCATCATACTCGACCAGATGCGAAAGGCGCGGGAGCTCCCAAGCTCGAAGAGAGCGCCCGCGCGCTGGTGAAAGACGGCTTCAGCGGCGGTGCACTGCATCTCCCCCTCGAGCCAATCGCCGAGAAAAAACGCCGTCGCCCCTCGGCTCAACGCGACCCACGCTTGGGCTTGGGCGTGCCCGAGCTGGTTGGCGAGCTCGGCGGCCGAAGAGAGCAGTCGTTCGATGCGTCGCCGGTTCGACTGGCCCCCCAGTCCCAGAAACAAAGCTTCGGCCGCGTGCGCACGTAGGACTTGCAAGGGCGTTCCGGCGCGCAGCGCGAAGAGCGTGCTCTGGCATTGCAGCTCCGCGCTCCTCACGTTGTCGAACATCGTGAGGCACGTGGCCGCCGACCACGCGCCGTCGATGCGCGCGAGCTCGAAGGGCGGGATCTCAGTCTCCTTTCTCTTTCGGTAGTGAAATCCTCGCAGCCGAATGCGAGCCCGCAGCGCGACGAGAGACAGGAGCGCCAAGAAGCGATTCTCGGGAAGAGTAACGCCCATCTCTCGCAGCACCGTCGAGACGGACGCGATCCCGCGCTCGACGTAGCCCGCTCTCAAGAGCTGCTCGGCGGCGAGCCGCTCGAGATCCAAGGCCTCGAGCGTCTCCGCCCCCTGCGCCGCGTCTTGATACGCCTCGGCCGCGGCGAGACCTCTCCCCGCGTTGGCCCACGCATCGCCGAGCTTGCGCGTGAGCGCGCGTCGGGACGTCGCGTGGAGCGGAGCCAGGTCGAGCGACAGCCGATACAGTCGCGCGGCGCGCTCGAACGCGAGCGCCGCCGCGGCTTGCTCGGCGGCGAGCACGGCGTGGTCGTGGGCACGCGCGCGGTCACCCGCGCCTTGCCAGTGAATCGCGAGCGCTTCGGCGTCCGGCGTCCCGGCTTGCTCGAGGGCTCGCGCGAGCCACAAGTGATGCCGCTCGAGCAGGGCCGGGGCGAGATGCGCGAGGACCGCGTCGCGAACGCGGTCGTGGTACGGCTCGATCGTGTCGTTCGGATGAGACCCCGTCGTGCGGATTAGGGACGCATGGCGGAGCTCGGAGATGCGGTCGCTACTATGGATGCCCGTCGCGACTCCGGACGTCGCCATGGCGAGCGCGCTCGTGATCGTGCCTTGTGCGACGGGCCTCCCCGCCACCGACGTCAACTCGATCAATTGCCGCGTCGTCGGATCGAGCGCGTCGATGCGACGCCAAAGCGCCTCCTCCAGACGAATCGGAGCGCCTCGAGTGGCCGACGAGGTGGCGAGCTGCCGCACGATCTCGCGCAGAAACAGCGGGTGGCCCTCTGCTTCTCCCGCCAGATCGCGCACGTCGTCTCCGTCCCGGCTCGCCTCCGCGGTCGAGCGAAGAAGCCTGCCCACGAGCGTGGCCGACTCCTCGCGAGAAAGCGGTCCGAGCGAGATCGGCAGGACCGTCCCTGGAAGAGCGACCTGCGCGAGCGGCCCTCCGGGGCGCCGGACGGCGATCAAGAGCATCTTGGGCGCCTCGGGGGGCCGTGTGAGAGCGGAGAGCAGCGCCAGACTGTCGATGTCCGACCACTGCATGTCGTCGACGATCACAATGAGCGGCTGCGCCCGTGCCAGCCGCACGAACAGCTCGCGGAGCGCAGCAAAGATGCGGAGGCGCTGCACGTGCGGCTCGACGGCCTCGCCGGACTCCACGACTCCCGTCTTTCGACGCAAGACGGGAAAGGCCTGGGCAATGACGGCGGCGTTGGCGGGCAGGAGCCGCACCGCGTCCCGATCCGAGAGCGACGTCAAGTAGCCGGCCACCGCGTCCATCACGCCGTCGAGCGCCTTGTACGGGAACGACTCGCGCTCGAAGCAGCGTCCTCGGAAGAAAAGCGCCGGCTCCTTCGCCGTGCGTAGCTGATCGAGGAACTGCTGGATCAGGGACGTCTTGCCGACGCCCGACTCGCCCTCGACGACGACGGCGAGAGGCTCGCCGTCCCGGACGCGCGCGAACGCCTCGTGAAGCGTGGCGAGCTCGGGTTCGCGGCCGACGAAGATCGAATCGAACACCGAACCTTGGGAAGTCGTGCCGGCCGCCGCAGGCGCGCCCTTCGACGAGATGCAGGCGAGGACGCGTTCGCCCGTGGGCCTCGCCCGAGGGTCGAGCGCGAGCAGATCCATGCAAAGATCGCTGAGCTCGCCCGGAACCGCTTCGCACACGCTGGAAGGGGGCGCGGGACGCGAACGCAATTTCTCGGTCAGGACATGCTCTCGAGAGCCCACGAACGGGGTCCGCCCGGTCAGCGCTTCGTAGAGGACGACCCCCACGCTGTACCAATCGCTCGCCGGCCCAACGTCCTTCAGCGAAGCTTGTTCCGGCGCCATGTAGCGCGGCGTGCCCAGCATTTGGTCCTGCTTCACCGAGCCTGCCGCGCCGAGATCCGTGACGAGGCCGAAGTCGAGGACGATGCTTCGACCCTCCGCGTCGACCAGGACGTTCGACGGCTTGACGTCCAGATGAATCTTGTTGGCGGCGTGGAGCGCGATGAGCCCTTGCGCAAGCTGGTCGAAGCTCGCGCGCACGCGCTGCTCCACGAAAAGCCCCCCTCGATGCGAATCGGTCATGGCTAGAGCACCTCCGGGTTGCAAAGGGCGGACGGTCTCGTCGGCGGGCGATGCCTCCGCGAGCGCACCCGACCTGGGTCCACCCGGACGCGGATCCACGCCTCTCGCATACGCAACGATGTCGACGCCGCGGACGAGCTCCATCGTGAGAAGCCAGTGCCCCTCGTCGAACAGCAGCTCTCGGAGCTCCACCAGATTCCGGTGACGGATGCCTTGGAGAGCTCGAAACTCGTTCTTGAAGTAGGAGATGCCGTCAGGGCTGCGGTGTGCGAGCACCTTCACCGCGAGCCGCGTGTTCTGCTCGCGATCGAAGGCTTCGTAGACCGCACCGGTCGCGCCGCGCCCGAGCAGCGCGATGAGCTCGAAGCGCCCCGTGCCTCGAAAGTGAGCTTGCCCCGATTCGCCCATACGTCCCCGAAGCCGTTATCGCGGCGGAGGGCGCACGAGGCAAGCGGGTTCAGTCGTGCCGACATATTCTCGAGGTTCGCATGGTTGTGATGTCCGGCGCTGTCGCATAAACTCCGTGAGTGGGTGAGCTGAGAGCACAACCGAAGGAGACGAGCGGCGAGACCGAGATCAGCGGGACGCGGACGACGGTCGTCGAAAAGGCAGGGTGCGGGGCCGCGGGGGAGGGAGTTCAGCTCCTCGTCCTGGAACCCAGCGGGCTCGCCATCTATCCGTTGCCCGACTCCGGCACGATCGCCATCGGACGCGCAGAGGACTGCCACGTGCAATTGCGCGACGCGCTCGCCTCGAGGCGGCACGCGACGCTGCACGTGCAGCCGCTCGCCATCGAAGACAACGGCAGCGCGAACGGCTGCAAGATCGACGACCGCCCCATCGTTTCGGGCGTGGCCGTGCCGATCCGACTCGGGCAAGCCGTCTTCATCGGGAACTCGCTCCTGATCGTGCGCCGAAGAGGGGCGGGAGACTCGCTGGGGGCCAAATCGGACCGCATCGAGAACGTTACTCGCGTCGCCTCTGACCGGCCGGCCGTCGTGTGCCAGCCGGCGATGGTGCAGCTCTACGAGGTCGTCGAGCGGCTCGCGCGAGGATCCATCAACGTCCTCGTCCTGGGCGAAACCGGCGTCGGCAAGGAGGTCGTGGCCGAATCGATTCACCGGGCTTCGCCGCGCTGCGAGGCTCCGCTCGTACGCATCAACTGCGCGGCCCTCGCCGAGCCGTTGCTCGAGAGTGAGCTCTTCGGGCACGAGCGGGGCGCGTTCACCGGCGCCGTCTCGGCGAAACCCGGTCTCCTCGAGGTCGCCCACGGCGGCACCGTCTTTCTCGACGAAGTCGGCGAGCTGCCCGCTTCTCTTCAGGCCAAGCTGCTGCGCGTGATCGAGGCCCGCGAGGTCACGCGCGTGGGCGGACTGCGCCCTCGCCCGAACGACGTGCGCTTCGTCTCCGCGACGAACCGCGACCTCGAAGCCGACGTCGCGCGCGGCGCCTTTCGCGCGGACTTGATGTTCCGCTTGAACGGCGCGTCGCTCGAGGTGCCTCCGCTTCGCCAGCGTCCACTCGAGATCCTCCCTCTGGCCGAGCTCTTTCTTTCGCGCGTGGCTGATCAGATCCGTTTCTCCCGTCCTCCGCGTTTAACCGAAGAGGCCGTCGCTCTTCTCCTCGCCTATGCGTGGCCGGGGAACGTGCGCGAGCTCCGCAACGTGATCGAATGCGCCGTGCTGCTCTCTGC
>Ga0182024_10005004_pt1 | contig 30030 bp, 34 predicted proteins | sample P32metaG_FD_120480 | JGI IMG/M metagenome (GOLD analysis project Ga0182024, IMG submission 120480) | Permafrost microbial communities from Stordalen Mire, Sweden - P3-2 metaG (Illumina Assembly) | ecosystem: Environmental > Terrestrial > Soil > Wetlands > Permafrost | place: Sweden: Stordalen...
CTGAGGGCGCTCTGTGGCGAGCATAAGGCGGCCGGAAATGGCCGATTCAGGCCTAAATCCTTGACTTGGCGCGGGCCGGGCCTTAAGTGCCGACGCGCCCGCGGGGGCGTAGCTCAGTTGGTTAGAGCGTCGGCCTGTCACGCCGAAGGTCGCGGGTTCGAGTCCCGTCGCTCCCGCCATTTCAATGACTTAGCAGCGTTTTCACATCTGTTTTCCCACGCTTTCCACGGCCGTTGACGGCCGATCTACCCCCGATAGATCGGCGCCGGCTGGGTGAAGAAGCTCCACAGGATGTGATAGACGAGCGCGTAATTCTTCTGCTGGAAGCTCGCATGCGAAATGCCGGGCATCACGGCAAAATGCCTGTCCGGGTTCGGCAGCTTTGCGAAGAACTTGAGGAGGTCGTCGAAGCCGGCAATGCCGTCCCATTGGCCGCGCATAATCAGGGTCGGCACCGCGATCTTCTCCGGGTCGACTACCGGCAGATTGCTGCACATATCGACATAAGTCCCGGTCGGCACCGACGTATCGAGCGCGGTCACGGCGTCGGCGAAGGCGTCGATGACCGTCTCGTCCGCCGTGCCGGGATGATCGCGGTCGAAGATCGAATGGATGAACGCCTTGTCGATCGGCCGGCGGTTCTTGGCGCGAAACTCGGGAAGTTTCTTCTTACGCTCGGCAAGCGTCGGCGAGCCTTCCCCGGTCCACACCATGGCATCGAGCGCAAGCCGGGCGACAAGCTCGGGATGGCGCTCGGCGAATAAAGCGGCGCGCAACGCGCCCGACGAAATTCCGTAAACCAGGAACGGCCGCTTGCCGCGCAGCTTCTGGATATAGCTTGCGGCGGCAAAGCAATCGTCGGCGCCTTGCGCGATGGGCGCGTTGTTGTCGCGATCCTTGGTTGAGCGGCCATAGCCCTCCATGTCGACCGACCAGCAGTCGAAACCGCGGCGCGCGAACCAGTCCATCGCCGATGAATCCGGCCGGCCCTCGACGTGAAGATCGAATGTCGGCCGTGCCGCCATCGACGAGCCGTGGACGAACAAAACCGTGCCGGTCGTGTTTTTGGGATCGCCGGCGCATTTCTCAAACAGGAACAGCTTTACGTTGCCCTCCTTGGTCGTCCAATGGTCTTCGCCTTTGATGGCGGCGGCGGGGCGATTAGTGATCTCGTCCATGGTTGCACCTTGTTATTTGAACATGGTCTTTTCCGAAAATCTAATTGATCAGCGTGATGTGGTTGTCGTCGATGACCTTAGCCCATTTGGCGATTTCCGCCGCCATGAAAGCCGCAAATTGCGGCTGCGTCATCACCATCGGCGTCGCGCCCTGTTTCTCCCAGGCTTCCTTGATGTCGGGCCGGCTCAAAATCGCGGTGATGGAGTTGTGCAGCAGATCGACGATCGGCTGCGGCGTTCCCTTGGGCGCCATGACGCCGACCCATTGGCTGAACTGAAATCCCGGCACCCCGGCTTCGGCGATGGTTGGCACCCCCGGTAAGATTGGCGAGCGGGCCGTGCCGCTGGTTCCCATCGCCTGCACTTTACCGGCCTTGATATAGGGGGCCATGGTCGGAATCGAATCGAACAGCATTTGGATCTGGCCGCTAAGGATATCGATCCGCATGCCGGTCGAGCCTTTATACGGCACGTGCACGATGTCGATGCCGGTGCGGTTCTTCAAAAGCTCGGCCGCCATGTGATAGTTCGAGCCCGGTCCGGACGAGCCGAAATTGAGCGCGCCCGGTTTCGCCCGCGCCAAGGCCAGGAGCTCGACAAGATTCTTGGCCGGCACCGACGGACTGACGACCAGGACCAGACCATTCTCCTCAAGCGGGGCGATCGGAATAAGATCGCGCAACAGCTGATACGGCTTATCCTTGTAGAGTGTTTCATTCACCGTCTGGGTGCTGCTCGCCATCAGCAGCGTATAGCCGTCGGGTGCCGATTTCGCGACGTAATCAGTGCCGATCGTGGTGCCGGCGCCGGGACGGTTCTCGATGACAAACGACTGGTGCAAAGATTTCTGCAGTTCGACGGCAAGTTCGCGGACAAAAACATCGGTCGGTCCGCCGGCGCCGAACGGCACGATGATCTTGACCGGCCGCGACGGATAAGTGTCGGCGCGAGCCGTTGAGACCGTTGCCGCGCTCGCCAAGGCAAGCAGCGCGGCGCGGCGCGAATAAGCAGGCAGCATGTTTTCCTCACTCCAGTTTTACGCCGGTGACGTGGATGACGTCGCCCCAGCGTTGGACTTGTTCGGCGATGAAGAGGGCGAAATCGTTCGGCGACATCGGCTGCGGAATGCCGCCGAGGCCGGTAATGCGACTGCGCACCTGGGGATCGGCCAAGCCTTGATTCACGAGGCCGTTGATCTTGGCGACGATTGCGGCCGGCGTACCTGCCGGCGCGACAATTGCCTGCCAGGCATCCGGCGGCATGCCGGGGTAGCCGGCTTCGATCATCGTCGGCACGTCGGGAAGTTCCGGCAAACGATGCGGGCTGGTCACCGCGAGCGCGCGTAGCTTGCCGTTCTGGAAATAGGGCATGATGCCGGTTGCGCCCTCGAAGGTCATATTCATTTGCCCGGTCAGCACGTCGGTGGTCGCCTGCGAGGCGCCTTTGTAAGGCACGAATACGATGTCGGTGCCGGTGAGATGCTTGAACATCTCGCCGCTAAGATGCGGCGGCGTGCCGATGACCGCTCCGTAGTTCAATCTGCCGGGATTGGCCTTGGCGTAAGCGACAAGTTCCTTGACGCTGCGCACTGGCAGCGCGGCGTTGACGGCCAGCACCTGCGGCGTCGACGACAATAGCGCCACCGCGGTGAAGTCTTTGACCGGGTCGATACCGGCGTTTTTATAGAGTTGCGGACTGATCGCAATCACGCCTGATGTCGCGGCCATCAGGGTGTAGCCGTCCGGCGGCGAGCCGGCGACCAAGCGGGCGGCAAGCGTGCCGCCGGCGCCGATGTGGTTTTCGACCACGACCGGGCCGAGATGGGTGGACAGCCAGTCGCCGATGATCCGCGCGGCGACATCCGGCGGCCCGCCTGGCGCGAATGGCACAATGAGCTTGATCGGGCGATCGGGAAAGCTCGCCGCGTCAACCGGTGGCGTAAGGAGAATCGCGAAGGTCAGGGCCAGCGCGGCGCGCGCACCAACGCTGACTGGCCACCCTTGAAGCACTTTTGGCATCGGTCGCATCATCCATTCGCAGTCAATTCGCCGCCGGATCGTAGCATCGGCGGTCACGATGGCGTCAACGCACACGCCACGCACAGGCGTGCCTTGCACCTTTTTGTGCGCTGCGCTAAGGGTCGCGAAGTTCCGCTGGCAGCGCGAATCCGCTTGATTTTGAGGCAAATTGGCGCACCGGCACTGCAGGCGGAACGGCGCCGCGCTTGCCTATGTTTCCGCGAGGGAGCTTCTCCCTCGATAGCCGGTCGGAAGGGTTCCCGATGAGTCAATCGCTGACTCAATTGCTGCTCGCCTATCTGCCGCTCATCGTGTTCGTCGGCGTCGCTGGCGTCATCGGGCTTGCGCTGTTGGTCGTCGCCTTCATCGTCGCCTACAAAGAGCCGAATCCGGAAAAGCTGTCCGCCTACGAATGCGGGTTTAACGCCTTCGACGACGCGCGGATGAAGTTCGACGTCCGCTTTTATCTGGTGGCGATCCTGTTCATCATTTTCGATCTCGAAGTCAGCTTCCTGTTTCCGTGGGCGGTGGCCTTCGGTCACCTCGGCGTCTACGGCTTCTGGTCGATGATGCTGTTCCTTGCGGTACTGACGATCGGGTTTATCTATGAGTGGAAGAAGGGAGCGCTCGAATGGGACTGAGCGAACCCACACTCGCCACTCCGCGCCAGGGATTGATCGATCCGCGCGCCGGCAAGCCTGCCGTAGCGGGAGATCCATTTTTCCAGGACGTCAACAGCGAGCTGGCCGACAAGGGATTCCTCGTCGCGGCTGCCGACGATCTTATCGCCTGGGCGCGCACCGGCTCGCTGATGTGGATGACCTTCGGGCTCGCCTGTTGCGCCGTCGAGATGATGCAAATGTCGATGCCGCGCTACGACGCCGAACGCTTCGGCTTCGCACCGCGCGCCTCGCCGCGGCAATCCGACGTCATGATCGTGGCGGGCACCCTGACCAATAAAATGGCGCCGGCGCTGCGCAAGGTCTACGACCAGATGCCGGAGCCGCGCTACGTAATCTCGATGGGCTCCTGCGCCAATGGCGGCGGCTACTACCATTATTCGTATTCAGTGGTGCGCGGCTGCGACCGCATCGTGCCGGTCGATATCTACGTGCCGGGCTGCCCGCCGACCGCCGAAGCTTTGTTATACGGCGTCTTGCTCTTGCAAAAGAAAATCCGCCGTACCTCAACCATCGAACGCTAGACCGGCGAACGCTGTAAATGGACGAGACGCTCGACTCGCTCGGCAAGACAATCGCTGACGCGCTCGCCTCATCGGTGACGGGCTACGCGGTGGCGTGTCACGAGCTCAATGTGACGGTGCAGGCCGCCGATATCGTCGCGGTGATGCGGTTCCTGCGCGACGACCCGCGCTGTCTTTTTTGCAATCTGATCGACGTGACCGCGGTCGATTGGCCGAGCCGGGAACGGCGCTTCGACATCGTCTATCACCTGCTGTCGCCGAAGCACAATGCGCGCGTGCGCATCAAAGCCGAGACCGACGAAGGCACAGCGGTGCCATCGATCATCGAGGTGTTTCCGGGCGCCGACTGGTTCGAGCGCGAGACCTACGACCTCTACGGCGTGGTGTTCACCGGCCATCCCGACATGCGGCGTATCCTTACCGACTACGGTTTCGAGGGCCATCCGCTGCGTAAGGATTTCCCGCTGACCGGTTTTGTCGAGGTGCGCTACGACGACGAGCTCAAACGCGTGGTTTACGAGCCGGTGCGGCTGACGCAGGAGTTCCGCAATTTCGATTTTCTGTCGCCGTGGGAAGGCACCGATTACGTGCTGCCGGGCGACGAAAAATCGAGCGGCAAAAGCCCTGTGAAGGGGTCGTGAGATGAAACCGACCCTCAAGCCAGGCCTCACGCACCGCTTTGCCTACAAGGTGCCGGAGAACAAGACCGTTCCTTATACCTATCCGGAAGCGCCCGAGATCGTGTCGATGCCGAAGGTCTTCGCCACCGGCTTCATGATCGTGCTGATGGAATGGGCCTGCACCCAGCTCCTGGCGCCCTATCTCGATCCCGGAGAAGGCAGTCTCGGCGTGCATGTCGATGTCAGTCACCTCGCGGCGACTTTGCCCGGTCAAACGGTGACGGTTGACGTTGAGTGTACCGAAGTCGCCGGACCGCGCGTCACCTTTAAGGTCAAGGCGCATGATGGCGTCGATCTCATCGGCGAAGGCCGGCACGAGCGTTTTGTCGTGCTGTGGGACAAGTTCAATGCGCGCTTGGCGGCGAAAGCGGCGAAGGTGAAGGAGTTCGCCTGATGGCCGAAATCGCGCCGCGCAATTTCACCATCAATTTCGGGCCGCAGCATCCGGCCGCGCATGGGGTGTTGCGTCTCGTGCTTGAACTTGACGGCGAAACTGTCGAGCGCGTCGATCCGCATATCGGTCTCCTGCACCGCGGCACCGAAAAGCTGATCGAGCACAAGACCTATCTGCAGGCGATCCCGTATTTCGACCGGCTCGACTATGTGGCGCCGATCAATCAGGAGCACGCCTTCTGCCTGGCGGCGGAAAAATTGCTCGGCCTCGACGTGCCGCGCCGTGCCCAGCTCATCCGCGTGCTCTATTGCGAGATAGGCCGGTTGTTATCGCATCTCCTCAACGTCACCACGCAAGCTATGGACGTCGGCGCGCTGACTCCGCCGCTGTGGGGCTTCGAGGAGCGCGAGAAGCTGATGGGCTTTTATGAGCGCGCCTCCGGCTCGCGCATGCATGCCGCTTATTTCCGCGTTGGCGGCGTGCATCAGGATTTGCCGCCGAAGCTGATCGACGATATCGCCGGCTTCTGCGATCCGTTTCTCAAAGTGTGCGACGATCTTGAGGTGCTGCTCACCGAGAACCGTATTTTCAAGCAACGCAATGTCGATATCGGCGTGGTGAAACTGGAAGACGCCTGGGCGCGTGGCTTTTCCGGCGTCATGGTGCGCGGCTCCGGCGCGGCGTGGGATTTGCGCAAGGCACAACCTTACGAGTGCTATGCCGAGCTCGATTTCGACATTCCGATCGGCAAGAACGGCGACAATTACGATCGCTATTGCATCCGCATGGAAGAGATGCGCCAGTCGGTCCGCATCATGAAGCAATGCATCGCAAAGCTGCATGAGCCGGACGGGCAGGGCCGCGTCACGGTCGACGACCACAAGATCGTGCCGCCGCGGCGTGAAGAGATGAAGCGTTCGATGGAGTCGCTGATCCATCACTTCAAGCTCTACACCGAGGGTTTCAAAGTGCCCGCCGGCGAAGTTTATGCCGCGGTCGAAGCCCCGAAGGGCGAGTTCGGCGTCTATCTGGTCGCCGATGGCACCAACAAGCCATACAAGTGCAAGATCCGCGCGCCGGGCTTTGCCCATTTGCAGGCCATGGACTTCCTCTGCCGCGGTCACATGCTGGCCGATATCTCCGCGATCCTCGGCTCGATCGACATCGTGTTCGGTGAGGTCGACCGATGAGCGTTCGCCGCCTCGCCGAAAAGCAGCCGTCGAGTTTTGCTTTCACCCCCAAAAATCTCACCTGGGCGAAGGCGCGGATCGCCAAATATCCGGAGGGCCGCCAGCAATCCGCGGTCATCCCGATTCTGTGGCGGGCGCAAGCGCAGTGCGGAGGCTGGCTGCCGCAAAGGGCGATCGAGGCCACCGCCGACTTGCTCGGCATGGCCAAAATCCGTGTGCTGGAAGTGGCGACCTTCTACACGATGTTCAATCTGTCGCCGGTCGGGCGCTATCACGTGCAGCTCTGCGGCACCACGCCGTGCATGCTGCGCGGTTCCGAAGAGCTCAAGAAAGTTTGCCACCGCATGATCGGTCATGAGGGCGAAGTAACCGCCGACGGCGCGTTTTCCTGGGTCGAAGTCGAGTGCCTGGGCGCCTGCGTCAACGCGCCGATGGCGCAGATCAATGCCGATTATTACGAGGACCTGACGCCGGAAATCTTCACTCGCATCATCAACGATTTTTCCAATGGCCGCGCGCCGAAGCCCGGACCGCAGATCGATCGCATCAATTCCGCTCCGGTTGGCGGACCGACTACGCTGATCGATCCGTCGCTGTTTACCGCCAGCGGAAAATCGGGTGGCCAGATCGACCGGACCGATGACGAAGCCAAAAAGCCCGGCGCCGCCGCCAACGTTCACGAGGCGCCGATGCCGACACCGCCGGCCGCCGACGCCACCGATCCGAGACGAAACTGATGCTCGCCGACAAGGACCGCATTTTTAAAAATCTCTACGGCCAGCGTGATTGGGGCCTCGACGGCGCGCGCGCCCGCGGCGCGTGGGACGGTACTAAGGCCATCCTCGAGAAAGGCCGCGACGCGATCATCAATGAATGCAAAGCCTCGGGCCAGCGCGGCCGCGGCGGCGCCGGTTTTCCGACCGGACTCAAATGGTCGTTCATGCCGAAGCAGGTCGAGCGGCCGCATTATCTGGTCATCAATGCCGATGAGTCTGAGCCCGGGACCTGCAAGGACCGCGAGGTCATGCGGCACGATCCGCATCTTCTCATCGAAGGCTGCCTGATCGCCGGCTGCGCCATGGCCGCGAACCATTGCTACATCTATATCCGCGGCGAGTTCATCCGCGAGCGCGAACGGCTGCAGGCGGCGGTCGATCAGGCCTATGAGGCGAAGCTGATCGGCAAGGACAATATTCATGGCTGGGATTTCGATATCGTCGTGCATCACGGCGCCGGCGCCTACATCTGCGGCGAGGAAACGGCGCTGTTGGAAAGCCTGGAAGGCAAGAAGGGTCAGCCGCGGTTAAAACCGCCGTTCCCGGCCAATATGGGCCTCTATGGCTGTCCCACCACCGTCAACAACGTCGAGACCATCGCGCAGGTGCCCGACATCATGCGGCGCGGCGCGGCGTGGTTCGCCGGCATCGGCCGGCAGAATAATACCGGGACGAAGCTCTATTGCATTTCCGGCCACGTCGAACGGCCATGCAATGTCGAAGAGACGATGGGGATTCCGCTGCGCGAGCTGATCGAGCGCCACGCCGGGGGCGTGCGGGGCGGCTGGGATAATTTGCTCGCCGTGATCCCGGGCGGCTCGTCGATGCCGCTTATTCCGGCCGGCCCGGATCAAGCCGATACGCTGCTCATGGATTTTGACGGCTGCCTGCAGAAGAAATCGGCGCTCGGCACTGCCGCCGTGATCGTCATGGACAAGTCCGCCGACATCGTCAAAGCGATGGCCCGTATTTCTTATTTCTACCGGCATGAAAGTTGCGGCCAGTGCACGCCGTGCCGCGAAGGCATGGGCTGGATGTGGCGCCTGCTCGATCGCATGGCAGTCGGTCACGCCAGCAAGCGCGAGATCGACACGTTGTGGGATGTATCGAAGCAGATCGAGGGTCACACCATCTGCGCCTTCGGCGACGGCGCGGCCTGGCCGGTGCAGGGCCTGCTTCGCCACTTCCGGCCGGAGATCGAACGGCGCATCGATCAATACACCGCCAACCCGCATCCCGAGCCCGTCTCGGTTGCGGCGGAGTGAATGCCATGAATGCGCCCCGCCATCTCGCTCAGCTCAATATCGGCCGCTTCCTCTATCCGACAGACGATCCGCGCATGGCGGATTTCATGAACAACCTGGCGCTGGTCAACGGCATCGCCGATCGCAGCGCAGGTTTTGTCTGGCGGCTACAGGACGACAGCGGCAACGCCACCGGTTTCCGGCCGTTTCCCGATCCGCAGATGGCCGTCAATTTGTCGGTCTGGGAAAGCGTCGAAGCGCTGGAGCGGTTCGTGTGGCAGACCGTGCATAAGCGTTTCTACGGACGCCGCCCGGAATGGTTTGACAAAATGGACGGTCCGCACTTCGTGATGTGGTGGGTGCCGGTCGGGCATCGGCCGCCTCTTATCGAGGCGAAGGAGCGGCTTGAACATCTCGCCGCGCACGGCCCGAGCGACCATGCGTTCGGTTGGGAAAGCGTTCCGTCGGCGCAATTGTGGAAGACTGCGCGCAGCGCGCCCGACGGCCAGGTGGCATGAGAAGCGACGTGAGAGATAAATGACCAAGCTCATCGTCGACGGCAAAGAGATCGACGTCCCGCCGGAGTACACGCTGCTCCAGGCCTGCGAAGCGGCCGGCGCGGAGATTCCGCGCTTCTGCTTCCACGAGCGGCTGTCGATTGCCGGCAATTGCCGGATGTGCCTGGTCGAGCTGGTCGGCTCGCCGAAGCCGGTGGCGAGTTGCGCCTGGGGCGTACGCGATTGCCGGCCGGGACCGAAAGGCGAGCCGCCCGAGGTCAAAACCCGCTCGCCGCTGACGCGCAAGGCGCGCGAAGGCGTGATGGAATTTCTGCTGATCAATCATCCGCTGGATTGCCCGATCTGCGACCAGGGCGGCGAGTGCGATCTGCAGGATCAGTCGATGGCTTACGGGGTCGATGCCAGCCGCTACCGCGAGAACAAGCGCGCCGTCGAGGACAAATATCTCGGCGCGCTGGTCAAGACCTCGATGAACCGCTGCATTCAATGCACCCGCTGCGTGCGCTTCTCCGCCGAGATCGCCGGCGTTCCCGAGCTCGGCGCTATCGGCCGCGGCGAGGACATGGAGATCACGAGCTATCTCGAACAGGCGATGCGTTCGGAGCTGCAAGGCAACGTCGTCGATCTTTGTCCGGTCGGCGCGCTGACCTCGAAGCCCTATGCGTTCGCGGCGCGGCCGTGGGAGCTCAACAAGACCGAATCGATCGACGTGATGGATGCGCTCGGCTCCGCAATCCGCATCGACACCCGCGGCAGCGAAGTGATGCGCATCCTGCCGCGCACCAACGATGACATCAACGAGGAGTGGATTTCCGACAAGACGCGGCATGTGGTCGACGGTCTGCGCACACAGCGCCTCGATCAACCGTATGTGCGCGAGGGCGGCAAGCTGCGTCCGGCAACCTGGACCGAAGCGTTCAAGGCGATCGCCGCCAAGGTCGCCAAGGCCAATCCGAAGCGTATGGGCGCCATGGTCGGCGATCTCGCCGCGGTCGAGGAGATTTTCGCGCTCAAGGATTTGATGACGCGGCTCAACGTCGGCAATCTCGATTGCCGGCAGAACGGCGCGGCGCTCGATCCGGCCTGGGGCAGGGCCAGCTATTTGTTCAATGCGACCATTGCCGGGATCGAATCCGCCGACGCGCTGCTCATCGTCGGCTCCAATCCGCGCAAGGAAGCCGCTATTCTCAATGCGCGCATCCGCAAGCGCTGGCGCGCCGGAAAATTTCCGATCGGCGTGATCGGGCCGAAGGCCGATCTCACTTACACCTACGATTATCTCGGGGCCGGCCCGGAAACGCTTGCCGCGGTCGCGCGGCATTCCTTCGCCGACACGCTGCGCAAGGCCGAGCGTCCCATGGTGCTCCTTGGCGCCGGCGCTTTGATGCGGGGCGACGGGGCGGCAATTGCGTCGCTTGCAGCGAAAGCAGCGCTCGACCTCGGCGCGGTGAAGGAAGGCTGGAACGGCTACTGCGTATTGCACAGCGCGGCCTCGCGCGTCGGCGCGCTCGATCTCGGTTTTGTGCCGGGGCAGGGCGGACTCTCCGCGCGGCAGATGGCGGCGTTCGGCACGCTCGACGTTCTGTTTCTGCTCGGCGTCGACGAGGTCGACGTCGCGCAAGGCGCCTTCGTTATTTATATCGGCACTCACGGCGACCGCGGCGCAACACGGGCCGATGTGGTGCTGCCGGGCGCCGCCTATCCGGAAAAATCGGCGACTTACGTCAACACCGAAGGCCGGGTGCAGATGGCGACGCGCGCCTCCTTTCCGCCGGGCGACGCGCGCGAAGATTGGGCGATCTTGCGGGCGCTGTCGGACGTGCTGGGAAAGCGGCTGCCCTATGACTCGCTTGCGGCATTGCGTCAGGCGCTGTTCAAGGCGCACCCGCATCTCACGCGGATTGGCCAGGTAACGCCGGCGGACGCCGCGGCGCTGCAAAAGCTTGCCGCGCTCGGCGGTACGGTGGACCGTGCGCCCTTTGGCTCCAGCGTGGAGGACTTTTACCTCACCAATCCGATCGCGCGGTGCTCGGCGGTGATGGGGGAATGCTCGGCAATCGCGCAAGGGCGCGCGACCATGACGGCGGCGGAGTAGCGCATGACCATGGCCGCATTCTGGTCCGGTTACCTCTGGCCGCTGATCGTTATGGTCGCGGAGAGTGTGCTGCTCCTCGTCGTGCTGCTGATTGCGGTTGCCTATGTGCTTTTGGCCGACCGCAAGATCTGGGCCGCGGTCCAGATCAGGCGCGGCCCGAACGTGGTCGGACCCTGGGGCCTCTTCCAATCCTTCGCCGATCTCCTCAAATTCGTGCTCAAGGAGCCGGTGATCCCGGCCGGCGCCAATAAAGGCGTGTTCCTGCTGGCGCCGCTCGTCACCTGCGTGCTGGCGCTCGCCGCCTGGGCGGTGATCCCGGTCGATGCCGGCTGGGTCATCTCCAACATCAACGTCGGCATTCTTTATATTTTCGCCATCTCATCGCTCGGCGTGTACGGCGTGATCATGGCGGGCTGGGCGTCGAACTCCAAATATCCGTTCCTCGCCGCGCTGCGCTCCGCCGCGCAGATGGTGTCCTACGAAGTCTCCATCGGCTTCGTTATCATCACCGTGCTGCTGTGCGTCGGCTCGCTCAATCTCTCCGCCATCGTCGAAGCGCAGCAAAATCACGGACTGGCGACGGCGCTCGGGCTGCCGTGGCTGTCGATCCTCAACTGGTATTGGCTGCCGCTGTTTCCGATGTTCGTCATCTTTTTCATTTCCGCGCTCGCCGAAACCAATCGGCCGCCGTTCGATCTGGTCGAAGCGGAATCGGAACTCGTTGCCGGTTTCATGGTCGAGTACGGCTCGACCCCCTACATGATGTTCATGCTCGGCGAGTACGTGGCGGTGTGCACCATGTGCGCCATGGCCACGATCCTGTTCCTCGGCGGCTGGCTGCCGCCGCTGCTGGTGCCGCCGTTCACCTGGGTGCCGGGCATCATCTGGTTCGTGCTCAAAGCATTCTTCGTGTTCTTCATGTTCGCGATGGTGAAGGCGTTCGTACCGCGCTATCGCTACGATCAGTTGATGCGTCTCGGCTGGAAGGTGTTCTTGCCGATTTCGCTGGCGATGGTGGCGATCGTGGCCGGCGTGCTGCAATTGACCGGCTGGGCGCCGCAATGAAGGGAGGACGGCATGGAGTTTTCGCTGCCGGCCTGGCTCGGCGGTCTTGCCGGGACGATCGTTGCGGTCGCCGCTTATGTGCCGGTCATCCGTATCGTGGAGCGGCGGCTGCGCGCGCAAAGCGTTCCGCAGACGCTCGAACAGCGCGCTGTTTTCGAGGAAAGGCTCTCGATCGTGCGACGGATGATTTTGGGCGTCGATATCGCGATCCTTGCCACGCTCGGCTACTGGATCGGCGGCAAATTGGCGGCATGAGGTTGATATGAAGCTTGATCAAGCCGCACGTTCGCTCTTCCTCAAAGAATTCGCGCAGGCCTTCGTGCTGTCGATGCGCTATTTCTTCAAGCCGAAGGCGACGCTCAATTATCCGTTCGAAAAGGGCCCGCTATCGCCGCGCTTTCGCGGCGAGCACGCGTTGCGGCGTTATCCGAACGGCGAAGAGCGCTGCATCGCCTGCAAGCTCTGCGAGGCAATCTGCCCGGCGCAAGCGATTACCATTGAGGCCGGTCCGCGGCGCAACGACGGCACACGGCGCACGACGCGTTACGACATCGACATGGTCAAATGCATCTACTGTGGGCTGTGCCAGGAGGCTTGCCCGGTCGACGCCATCGTCGAGGGGCCGAATTTCGAATTCGCCACCGAAACGCGGGAGGAGCTTTATTACGACAAGGAGCGGCTGCTGGCGAACGGCGATCGCTGGGAACGCGAGATTGCGAAGAATATCGAACTCGATGCGCCCTATCGGTGAGATGCGACACCAATGATCCTGAACGCGATATTCTTTTATCTCTTTGCCGGCATCACGGTGGCGTCCGCCGTTATGGTCGTCACGGCGAGGAATCCCGTGCATTCGGTGCTCTTCCTCATCCTCGCTTTCGTCAACGCCGCCGGATTGTTCGTCCTGCTGGGCGCTGAATTTCTGGCGATGATCCTGATCGTCGTTTATGTCGGCGCGGTCGCCGTGCTGTTTCTGTTCGTCGTGATGATGCTGGACGTGGATTTTGCCGAACTGCGCCAGGGCTTTCTCAGCTACATGCCGGTCGGCGGCCTGGTTGGCGCCGTGATGTTGGCCGAGCTTCTTGTCGTGCTCGGCGCCTGGGTCATCGGTCCGGATGTGGCCAAAGCCATCACCGCGCCGATCCCATCGGCGAGCGCCATCACTAATACGCAGGCGCTCGGCCTCGTTCTCTACACGCGCTACGTTTATTACTTCGAGGCCGCGGGCGTCATTCTTCTCGTCGCCATGATCGGCGCGATCGTGATGACGCTGCAGCATAAGCCGAACGTGCGGCGGCAAAACATCGCCAATCAGGTCGCGCGCGGTCCGAAAACCGCAATCGAAGTGGTCAAAGTGAAATCGGGGCAGGGGCTTTTGTCATGACGCGGGGCAACGCATGACGATCGGGCTCGGCCATTATCTATCGGTGGCGGCAATCCTGTTCACGCTCGGGATTTTCGGCATCTTTCTCAACCGCAAGAACGTGATCGTCATCCTGATGTCGATTGAGCTCATCCTGCTCGCCGTCAACATCAACCTTGTCGCGTTCTCGAGCTTCCTCGGCGACATCGTCGGCCAGGTCTATGCCTTGATCGTGCTCACGGTTGCGGCGGCCGAGGCCGCGATCGGCCTGTCGATCCTGGTCGCCTATTACCGCAATCGCGGCTCGATCGCGGTTGAAGACATCAATCTGATGAAGGGCTGAGCGGCCAATGTACGAAGCCATCGTTGCGTTGCCGCTTCTTGGCGCGATCATCGCGGGCATCGTCACGCTGTTCGGCGCGGCGCAGCGCCATCCCGGCGAAGATCCGCCGCCGCCGGGCGACGACCATGCAGCGCCGCTGGTGCCCGAAGGTCATCCGCACGCGGCGCCGGACGTGCATGGGGCGCACGCGGCGTTCTCCAACACTCACGTCGAGGAGCATGACGCCCAGGAGCCGTCCGCGGCCGGCTCGCTGCCCGCCTTGCTCGTTACCTCAACGTTCCTGGTGATCGCCTGCGTGCTCTCCTGGTTCGCCTTCTTCGATGTCGGCATCGAGGGCCACGAGGCGCGCGTCACGCTGTTCTCTTATATCAGCTCCGGCGACCTGCATTCGGAATGGGCGCTCCGCATCGATTCCTTGACTGCCGTGATGCTGGTCGTGGTGACGACCATCTCGTCGCTCGTTCACATCTATTCCATCGGCTATATGGATGAGGATCCCTACAAGCCGCGCTTCTTTTGCTATCTGTCGTTCTTCACCTTCGCCATGCTGATGCTGGTGACGGCCGACAATCTCATTCAGCTGTTCTTCGGCTGGGAAGGCGTCGGGCTGGCGAGCTATCTGCTGATCGGCTTCTGGTTCCACAAGCCGGAAGCGAACGCCGCCGCGATCAAGGCTTTCATCGTCAACCGCGTCGGCGATTTCGGCTTCTCGCTCGGAATCTTCGCCGTTTTCTACCTCACCGGCGCGATCGACTTCGACACCATCTTCGCCCAGGCTCCGGCGCTGGCGGGCAAGAGCTTTCATCTCCTCAATTGGGACGTCAATGCGCTGACCGCCGTCTGCCTTCTGTTGTTCATGGGCGCGATGGGCAAGTCGGCGCAGTTCCTCCTCCACACCTGGCTGCCCGACGCCATGGAGGGACCGACGCCGGTCTCGGCATTGATCCACGCCGCGACCATGGTGACTGCCGGCGTATTCATGGTGGCGCGGCTGTCGCCGCTGTTTTCGCTATCCCAGGACGCTTCGGCCTTCGTCATCTTCATTGGCGCAACGACCTGCATGTTTGCGGCGTCCATCGGCCTCGTGCAGAACGACATCAAGCGCATCATCGCCTATTCGACCTGCTCGCAGCTCGGCTACATGTTCGTGGCCATGGGTGTGGGCGCCTATTCGGTCGGCATGTTTCATCTGTTCACGCACGCTTTCTTCAAGGCGCTGCTCTTCCTCGGCTCGGGCTCGGTCATCCTGGCGATGCATCACGAGCAGGACATCCGCCATATGGGCGGCCTGTGGCGCAAGATTCCGTTCACCTACGCCGTGATGCTGATCGGAACTTTGGCGCTGACCGGCTTTCCGTTCACCGCCGGTTATTTCTCCAAAGATGCCATCATCGAAGCCGCCGCCGTTAGCGCCAATCCGATGGCGAGCTACGGCTTCATCATGACGGTCGGGGCCGTTGCGCTGACTTCGTTCTATTCATGGCGGCTCATCTTCAAGACTTTTCATGGCGAGCCGCACGATCACCACCATTATGAGGCGGCGCACGAAAGCGCGATGACAATGCTAGTTCCGCTGGCGATCCTGGCCTTCGGCTCGATCGCCGCCGGCTGGCCGTTCCTGTCGGTTTTCACCGGGCATGGCGCCGAGCAGTTTTTCCGCGACGCGCTCAAGCTCGGCACCGCCGAAACGCTGTTCGAAAACGCCGAGAAGCTGCCGCTTCTCATGTCGCTGTTGCCGACGGTGATGATGATCGGCGGTTTTTTGGTGGCCTATCAATTTTATATCCGGCGGCCCGATCTGCCGGTGGCTTTGGCGCGCGACCAGCGTCTACTCTACGAATTCCTGCTCAATAAATGGTACTTCGACGAAATCTACGATTTCCTTTTTGTGCGTCCGTTGCTTTGGCTCGGCCGCGTGCTCTGGAAGGGCGGCGACGGCTTCGTCATCGATGGTTTCGGGCCTGATGGCGTCTCCGCCCGCGTGCTCGACGTGACGAGAAACGTCGCCCGGCTGCAGACCGGCTATCTCTATCACTACGCCTTCGCCATGCTGATCGGCGTCGCGGCGCTTATTACCTGGTTCATGTTCGCGGGGCCGCACTGATGACGAGCTGGCCCATCCTCTCCGTTGTTACTTTCCTGCCGGTTTCTGGCGCGCTGTTCATCGCCTTCTTGCGCGACGACCAAGCCGGCGTGCGCAATGCGCGCTGGGTGGCGCTGTGGACGACTCTGATCACCTTCGCCATTTCGCTGATCCTGATTTGGCGTTTCGATCCATCGACCGCGGATTTCCAGTTTCTCGAAAAGCGGCCGTGGCTCGGCGGCACCATCACCTATGCCATGGGCGTCGACGGCATTTCGCTGCCGTTCGTGATCCTGACCACGGCGCTGATGCCGATTTCGATCCTGGCCAGCTGGACCTCGATCCAGAGCCGCGTGCGCGAATATATGATCGCGTTTCTGGTGCTCGAAACGCTGATGGTCGGCACCTTCTGTGCGCTCGACCTTGTGTTGTTCTATCTGTTCTTCGAGGGCGGCCTCATTCCGATGTTCCTGATCATCGGCGTGTGGGGCGGCCCGCGCCGGGTCTATGCCAGCTTCAAGTTCTTTCTCTATACGCTGCTTGGATCGGTGCTGATGCTGCTCGCCATCATGGCGATGTACTGGCAGGCCGGCACCACCGATATCCCGACGCTGCTGCACCATCCGTTTCCGCTCACCTTGCAGACCTGGGCCTGGTTCGCCTTCCTCGCTTCATTCGCGGTGAAAATGCCGATGTGGCCGGTCCACACCTGGCTGCCGGACGCGCATGTCGAGGCACCCACCGCCGGCTCGGTGATCCTTGCCGCCATCTTGTTGAAGATGGGCGGCTACGGCTTTTTGCGCTTCTCGCTGCCGATGTTTCCGGAGGCCTCGCAGCATCTGGCGCCACTTATTTACGCGCTCTCGGTGATCGCCATTATCTACACCTCGCTGGTCGCATTGGTGCAGGAGGACGTGAAAAAGCTGATCGCCTATTCCTCGGTCGCGCATATGGGCTTTGTCACCATGGGGATATTCGCGGTGACCGCGCAGGGTGTCGCCGGCGGCATTTTCCAGATGATCTCGCACGGCATCGTCTCCGCCGCCTTGTTCCTCTGCGTCGGCGTCATCTATGACCGCATGCATACCCGGGAGATCGCCGCCTATGGTGGGCTCGTCAACCGGATGCCGCTTTACGCCTTCGTCTTCTTGGTGTTCACGCTGGCCAATGTCGGCCTGCCGGGCACGTCCGGATTTGTCGGGGAATTCCTCACCCTGATCGGCACCTTCCGCATCAACACTTGGGTGGCGACGCTGGCGACGCTCGGCACCATCCTGTCGGCGGCTTACGCGCTGTGGCTCTACCGCAAGGTCATTTTCGGCAAGCTGGAAAAGCCGAGCTTGTTCAACATCAAGGATATCGGCTGGCGCGAAATCACGATCCTGGCGCCGCTCGTCATCCTGACCATCCTGCTCGGCGTCTACCCGAAGCCGGTGCTCGATATTTCCTCGGTCTCGGTGACGGCCTTGATAGACAATTACCACCATGCGCTCAGCGCCGTGCAAACGGCGGCGTTGACGAAGTAACGCCAAGGAAAACACCAAGGGAAGCGATGGACACTGACCACCTTGCCAGGCTTGTTCCGGTGCTGCCGGAAATCGTTCTCGGCGTCGGCGCCGCCGCGCTGTTGATGCTTGGCGTTTTCCAGACCGGGCGGCCCGGGCGCATGGTCGACTATGCCGCCATCGTGCTATTGGCCGTCGCCGGCATCATTCTCCTATTGTTGCCGGCCGGAAAGCTGACGGGTTTCGGCGGCAGCTTCATCGTCGACGATTTTGCCCGGTTCTTGAAGATCCTGGCGCTGCTCGGCTCGGCCGCGGCGATCGCCATGTCGCTCGATTACGCTGAGCACGCGCACCAGCAGCGGTTTGAATATTCGGTGCTGATCCTGTTGTCGACACTCGGCATGATGATGCTGATATCGGCTGCGGATCTGATCGGGCTTTATCTCGGCCTCGAGTTGATGAGCCTGCCGCTTTACGTGGTCGCCGCCAGCCACCGCGATTCATTGCGCTCGACCGAGGCCGGACTGAAATATTTCGTGCTCGGCGCGCTGTCGTCCGGAATGCTGCTCTATGGTGCTTCGTTGACCTATGGCTTCACCGGCACCGTGAGCTTTACCGGGATCGCACATGCGGAGGGACTGGGTGGGCCGGCCGGCATCGGGTTGATTTTCGGTATCGTCTTTCTGTTCGCCGGCTTCTGCTTCAAAGTATCGGCGGTGCCGTTCCATATGTGGACGCCCGACGTCTACGAAGGCGCGCCGACACCCGTAACGGCGTTTTTCGCCGCCGCGCCGAAAGTGGCGGGCATCGCCATGTTTGTCCGCGTCGCGGTGATGGCATTCCCCGGCATCACCTCGGAATGGCAGCAGATCGTGGTCTTCGTCTCGATCGCCTCGATGGCGCTCGGCGCTTTCGCCGCGATCGGCCAGCGCAACATCAAGCGCCTGATGGCCTATTCCTCGATCGGGCATATGGGTTTCGCGCTGATCGGGCTTGCCGCCGGGACACCCGAAGGGATCCAGGGCGTGCTCGTCTATATGGCGATCTACATCACTATGACGCTCGGCGTGTTCGCCGTCATCCTGTCGATGCGGCGTCACAGCGGCATGGTGGAATCGATCGATCAGTTCGCCGGATTAGCCCGCACCCATCCGGCGACGGCGTTCTTCATGGCGATGCTGTTGTTCTCGATGGCGGGGATACCGCCGCTCGCCGGTTTCTTCGCCAAATTTTATGTCTTCCTCGCCGCTATCAAAGCCGGCCTCTATGTGCTCGCCGTCATTGGCGTGCTCGCCAGCGTGGTGGGGGCTTATTATTATCTCGCCATCATCAAGACCATGTATTTCGACGAGCCCGCCGAAAGCTTCTACAACATGCCGTATGAATTGCGCGTCGTGCTGGCGGTCTGTGGCCTGTTCAACATCCTGTTTTTCGTTTATCCCGGGCCGCTGGTCGGCGTCGCGAGCGCGGCCGCGCATTCTTTGTTCTGATGCAGCTTGACCCGATAGCGGTCGAGGCAGGCGTCCGGCTCGAAGCCCTCGCCACCGCCGGCTCGACCAACAAGGAAGCCCGCATCCGCGCGCAGCGGGGCGAATGCGCGCCGCTGTGGATCACGGCGGAGGCCCAAACCGAAGGCCGTGGCCGGATGGACCGTTCCTGGATTTCGCCCGCCGGCAATCTGTATGCGAGCTTGCTGCTGCGCGAGCCGTCGTCCCACGAGCATGCACCGGAGCTTGCTTTTGTCTCGGCCTTGGCGCTGCGCGATGCCGTCATTGCCGAGGCGCCCGCACTCGCGCCGGCGCTGGCTTTCAAATGGCCGAACGATCTCTTGCTGGCAGACCAAAAGTGCGCCGGCATTTTGATCGAAGGCGAGGCTGAGCCGGGCATGGGCCTCTGCGTCGTCATCGGTATTGGCATCAATTGTGCGAATCATCCGCTGTCGGCAGCCTATCCGGCGACCGATTTGCGCAGCCACGGCGCGGATGTCGCTCCGGAGCGGCTGTTCCAGCGGCTGTCGGCCACCACGTGCCGGCGGCTGGCACAATGGGAGCGCGGCCAGGGTTTTGCGGCTATTCTCGACGATTGGCTTTCCGCCGCGTGCGGCATTGGCAAGGAGATCACCGTGCACAACGGCTTGGGCGAAAAGCACGGCCGTTTCGCCGGTCTCGATCGATCCGGCCGGCTTATTTTGGAACTCAGCGGCGGCGGCACCGAAAAAATCTCGGCGGGCGACGTCTTTCCGCTCGGGCTTCGCGGTGGCGGGCGTGCGCCGAGCCGGGCCGGATGATGGCGCACAACGAACTCGTCTTCGCGCCGCTCGGCGGCATCGGCGAGATCGGGATGAACCTCTCGATCTACGGTTTTGGCGACGAGCGGCGGCGGCAATGGCTCATCGTCGATTGCGGCGTCTCCTTTGCAGCCGAGGAGCACCTGCCGGGCGTCGATCTGATCCTGCCTGACATCAGTTATCTGATCGAAGAGCGCAAAAACATCGTCGGCTTGGTGCTCACCCACGGCCACGAAGACCATATGGGGGCGCTGATCGACCTGTGGCCGCGGCTCAAGGTGCCGCTCTATGCCACTTCGTTCACGGCGGCTTTGTTCGAGGCGAAGCGCGCGTCAGAGCCCGGCGCGCCGCAAATTCCGATCAAAGTCGTGCCGCTGAACGGCCGTCTGACGCTCGGACCGTTTGAAATCGATTTCATCAATGTCGCGCATTCGATCCCGGAATCGAATGCGCTGGCCATCCGAACGCCGGCGGGCATCGTGCTCCACACCGGCGACTGGAAGATCGATCCGACGCCGATCATCGGCGCCCCGACCGACGCGGCGAGGCTGACCGCGCTTGGCGACGAAGGCGTGCTGGCGCTTGTCGGCGACTCGACGAACGCGGTGAGGGAAGGGCGCTCGCCATCGGAAGCCGACGTCGCCAAGACGCTGGCCGAGCTCATCCGCACCGCCCCGCGTCGCGTCGCGGTGACGACCTTCGCTTCTCACGTCGGCCGCTTGCGCGCGGTCGCCGACGCCGCTCGCGCCGCCGATCGAGAAGTCGTTTTGATTGGCCGGGCGATGGAGCGGGTTGCGCAAGTCGCGCGCGAAACCGGTTACCTCGACGGCGTGCAGGATTTTCGCAGCATGGAGAGCTACGGCTACCTGCCGCCCGACAAGGTGTTGGCGCTGTGCACCGGCAGTCAGGGCGAACCGCGCGCCGCGCTGTCGCGTATCGCCCGGGACGAGCATCCGGAAGTCACGCTTGCCAAGGGCGACCGCGTGATCTTTTCGTCGCGCGCTATCCCCGGCAACGAGAAGGCCGTGGGCGAGGTCATCAATGGCTTGGTCATGCAGGGCATTGAGGTCATCACCGACCGCACTCATCTCGTTCATGTCTCCGGTCACCCGCGGCGCGACGAGTTGCGAGAGATGATCGGCTGGGTGCGGCCGCAAATCCTCATTCCCGCCCATGGCGAAGCGCTGCACTTGGCCGAGCATGCCGAGCTCGCCCGCCGCGCCGGAGTGCCGAAGGTCCTGGTCTGTCGCAATGGCGATCTTGTCCGTCTCGCTCCGGACGGCCCGGGAATAGTCGACGAGGTCCCGTCGGGCCGGCTTTACAAGGACGGCTCGCTTCTCATCAACGCTCAGTCGCGCACCGTGGCGGCGCGACGGCGCTTGAGCTTTTCCGGGATCGTTACGATCGCGTTGGCTTTAAGCGACAAGGGCGTGCTTTTGGCCGATCCCGAAGTGGAGCTGATCGGTCTGCCGGACACGGATGCCGCCGGCGTCTCGATGACCGAAATCGCGCGCGACGCGGTGGAAGAAGCCTTCGAATCCATGCCAAAGCCGCGCCGCCGCGATGCCGATGCGGTGGCCGAAGCGGTGCGGCGCGCGGTGCGCGGGCGGATAGGCGAGCGCTGGAACAAGAAACCGATCTGTCACGTCCATGTGCTGACGGTATAGCCTCCGTGCACCGTCCGTGGGCAATGTGATGCGGCCCTGGCCGAGCCACGCCTGCGGCACCGACGCGCGACCGAGCAATCGTCTGTTATTCTTCAGTGTCCGAGCCCGGCTTGGGGCTCGTCGTCGTGATCGTCTCATACTCGGTAACCCGGATGACGCCGGGCACCGGCTCATCGATCACGTCGACGATCGTATCTTCGACCACTGGCTTGCGTTGCCGGGGAGCTTTCTTCGGCGCTTTTTTCAGCGCTTTTCTCGACGTCACTTTTGCCGCGGGTTTGCGCGACTTCTTCTTGGGCGCCGCGCGCTTGACGGCCTTCTTGCGTGCAGGCTTGGCTTTCTTGCTTTTCACGGCTTTCTTACGCGTCGCACTGCGCTTCTTTGCCTTGGCCATGGCGGTCTCCTGTGAAGTGTGTCGCCGGGTGAACGATCTCGAAATAATTTCATTGCGCCAACGTTAACCCTCAGCTATGCGCCGCGCCACTGTTATCGCGCTCCTGTTGGCGCCATCCCCAGGATGCGGACATTGTCCAATCCATTTATGACTCCACGCTCCGCCGCGCCGCGGGTGTAAGATGGCCGCGCCGGGACTGACGGAGATTTGGACATGATCGGCAAGCTCAATCACGTGGCAATCGCGGTGCGCGACCTCGGCAAGGCGTCCGCGACGTACCGCGATATCCTGGGCGCAAATGTCTCAGCCGCGGTACCGCAACCCGACCATGGTGTGACCACAGTGTTCATCACACTGCCGAACACCAAAATCGAGCTGCTTGAACCGCTTGGCGAGGCCTCGCCCATCGCCAAATTTCTCGAGCGCAACCCGGACGGCGGCATGCACCATATCTGCTACGAGGTGGACGATATCCGCGCCGCCCGCGATGCCCTCAAATCGGCCGGCGCGCGGATCCTGGGCGACGGCGAGCCGAAAGCCGGCGCCCACGGCAAGCCCGTGCTGTTCCTGCACCCGAAGGACTTTTCCGGCACTTTGGTCGAACTGGAACAGGCTTGAGATGACCTTCACGACGGCGCTCGCGGCTTTTTTCCTGATCTGGTGGGTGACCTTGTTTGCCGTCCTGCCATGGGGCGTGCGCAGCCAGCACGAAGGCGGCGAGATGGCGCCGGGGACCGACCCAGGCGCGCCGACGAGTTTCCGCTTGGGGCAGAAATTGCTGTGGACTACGGCGGTGGCGGTCGTGATCTATGCCGGATGCTATGTGATTTATAGCCAGCATCTGGTGACGCTGAGTGGATTGATGGGTCGCTTTGACTACGCCAAATATTGAATACTATTCAACATCTTGTGCCAATTAACTAATCTGACTTAGCAGCCGTAAGGCGTTGCTGGAAAAGAAAAAGCAGGGCGAACGCCCTGCCAAAATCCTCGTCGAACCCATGTCCCACGCTTAGTTCTTTGGTACGCATTACTCGCGTGGCTGGCGATGCTTTACGCTCGCGGGTCATCCTCCCGAGACTTGGACCGCTAGCCCAAATGCCGCGTTAGACCGCGGCACCGGGTCGCGCTTTATTGGTAATCGATCTTGCCGCCGTTGTCATCATGATACCACCGCGCCGCGCAAAATAATTTGCACGGCCCATCGCTCCGGCGCTGCCGCCGGAGCGGCCTCTTGTATTTCCGCCGCCATTGCGGCTTCACTGCGCCGGCATTCGGTTCCAGTAACTTAGGGATTTCATGCGCCTTTCCCGCTACTTCATGCCGATTTTGCGTGAGACGCCGAAAGAGGCGGAGATCGTCTCGCACCGGCTGATGCTGCGTGCCGGCATGATCCGCCAGGAGGCGGCAGGCATTTATGCCTTTCTGCCTTTGGGGTTTCGGGTCCTGCAGAAGGTCTGCGCCATCGTGCGCGAGGAGCAGGACCGCTCCGGCGCCATCGAGCTTTTGATGCCGACGATCCAGTCCGCCGATCTGTGGCGCGAGAGCGGCCGCTACGAGGCCTATGGCAAGGAGATGCTGCGCATCAAGGACCGTCACGAGCGGGACATGCTCTACGGTCCGACCAACGAGGAAATGATCACCGAGATCTTCCGTGCCTACGTGCGCTCCTACAAGGACCTGCCGCTCAACCTCTACCACATCCAATGGAAGTTCCGGGACGAGGTGCGGCCGCGCTTTGGACTGATGCGCGGGCGCGAATTCCTCATGAAAGACGCCTATTCGTTCGACCTCGATTTCGAAGGCGCCAAGCACGCCTATAACCGGATGTTCGTCGCTTATTTGCGTACCTTTGCTCGGCTCGGGTTGCGCTCGATCCCCATGGTGGCGGAAAGCGGCCCGATCGGCGGTAATCTGTCCCACGAATTCATCATCCTCGCCGAGACCGGCGAGAGCGAAGTCTTCTGCCACCGCGACTATCTGGGTTTCGAGGTTCCCGGTCCCGACGTCGACTTCACCCATGTCGGCCGCCTGCAGTCTGTTGTGGATAAGTGGACTTCGCTCTACGCGGCCACGTCGGAAAAGCACGACGTGGCGGCCTTCGAGGCGCTGCCGCCCGAGAAGCGCGTTTCGGCGCGCGGCATCGAAGTCGGCCATATTTTCTATTTCGGCACCAAATATTCCGAGCCGATGAAGGCCGTCGTGACCGGCCAGGACGGCGTCGAGCTGCCGGTGCATATGGGGTCCTACGGCATCGGGCCAAGCCGGCTGGTGGCCGCCATCGTCGAGGCCTCCCATGACGAGGCCGGTATCGTCTGGCCGGAGCCGGTCGCGCCGTTCAAGGTCATGATCCTCAACCTGAAACAGGGCGGCGCCGACACCGACAAGGCGTGCGAAGAGCTTTATGCCGCGCTCTGCGCCAAGGGCGTCGATACCCTCTATCACGACCTCGACGAGCGGCCCGGCGCGAAATTCGCCACCGCCGATCTGATCGGAGTTCCCTGGCAGATCCTGGTCGGGCCGCGCAGCCTCGCCGAGGGCAAGGTCGAGGTGAAGCGGCGCGCCGACGGGCAGCGGGAACTCATGACCGTAGCCGACGCCGTGGTGCGCATGAGCGCATGAAGTTGTGCGCGGCGACGGTTTGACGCGAATTGATGCGGCTTGAAACCGCCAGAATCGTGTGAAACTCGGGGTACTCACGGGGACCTGACATAAATGGCCGATCCGACCGGCACCCATCCCTTTTCCGCCTACGAGTGGATGTTATCGCTACGCTATCTGCGGGCGCGGCGCAAAGAGGGATTTATCTCGGTCATCGCCGGGTTCTCGTTCCTCGGCATCATGCTTGGCGTCGCCACCTTGATCATCGTCATGGCGGTGATGAACGGGTTCCGCCAGGAGCTCCTGACCAAGATATTGGGGCTCAACGGCCATCTTCTGATCCAGCCGCTGGAATCGCCGCTCACCGACTACGCGGCCGTCGCCGACCGCGTGTCGAAGGTTCCCGGGATCTATCTCGCTGCACCTTTGGTCGAGGGCCAGGCGCTGGCGTCGTCGCCGTTCAATGCGTCCGGCGTCGTGGTTCGCGGCATGCGCGGCGCCGACCTGATGAAGCTCACCCAGGTGTCGAAGAACATCAAACAGGGGACGCTCGCCGGCTTCGACGACGGGCAGGGCATCGCCATCGGAGCGCGGCTCGCCGAGCAGCTTTCGGTGCGGGCCGGCGATAATCTGACCTTGGTGGCGCCGCGCGGCGCGGTGACGCCGATGGGTACGACGCCGCGCATCAAGGCGTACAAGATCGCCGCCGTCTTCGAGATCGGCATGTCGGAATACGATTCCGCCTTCGTCTTCATGCCGCTGACCGAGGCGCAGGCTTACTTCAACCGCGCCGGCGACGTCACGGCGATCGAGGTCTATACCGACGATCCCGATCGTATCGACAGCTTCCGCAAAGCGGTCACCGATGCCGCGGGGCGGCCGATCTATATGGTCGACTGGCGCCAGCGCAACGCCACCTTCTTCAATGCGCTCCAAGTCGAACGTAACGTGATGTTCCTGATCCTGACCTTGATCGTGCTGGTGGCGGCGCTCAATATCGTCTCTGGCCTGATCATGCTGGTGAAGGACAAAGGCAGCGACATCGCCATTTTGCGCACCATGGGCGCCACGCAAGGCGCGATCATGCGGGTGTTTCTCATCACCGGCGCCGCGATCGGCGTGGTCGGTACCGGCGTCGGCTTCGTCATCGGCGTGATCGTCTGCGCCTATATCGAGGACATCCGCCGCTTCCTGTCGTGGCTGACCAACACCGAATTGTTCTCGCCGGAGCTCTATTTCCTCTCCCAGCTGCCGGCGCATATGAACGTCAAGGAAACCGGCGCGGTCGTGGTCATGGCGCTCGGCCTGTCGCTTCTGGCGACGCTTTACCCGTCATGGCGCGCGGCCCGGCTCGATCCGGTCGAAGCGCTGCGCTATGAATGAAATGATCGGGCGCAATGGATGACACCACCACGATAGCAGAGGCCCCCACGTCGATACTCGACAATGACGAGCAGCCGCTCGTTTTCCTGCACGGCATCTGCCGGCAATTCCGTCAGGGCGATTCGACGCTTGACGTGCTGCGCGGCGCCGAGCTCGCGGTATGGGCCGGGCAATCGGTGGCGCTGGTCGGGCCCTCCGGCGCCGGCAAATCGACCCTGCTGCAGATCGCGGGGCTCCTCGAACATCCCGACGCCGGCGAGGTCTATATCGACGCCGCCGCGACCACGCATCTTTCCGACATCGCGCGCACCCGGATCCGCCGCACCGAGATCGGCTTTGTCTATCAGTTTCATCATCTATTGCCGGAATTCTCCGCGCTGGAGAATGTCGTCCTGCCGCAGATGATCCGGGGCCTGTCGCGCCGCGAGGCCGCCGTGCGCGCCAGTGAGCTTTTGAGCTATCTGGGGCTCAAGGACCGGCTCACGCACCGGCCGGCGGAGCTTTCGGGCGGCGAGCAGCAGCGCGTCGCCATTGCCCGTGCCGTCGCCAATGCGCCGCGCATCCTGTTAGCCGATGAGCCCACCGGCAATCTCGACGTCCATACCGCCGACCATGTTTTCGGCACCCTCAATCAACTGGTGCGCGCCTCCGGGCTTGCCACGATCATCGCCACCCACAACATGGATATCGCCGCGCAGATGGATCGCCGCGTCACCATCCGCGACGGCCAGGTCGTCGAACTGACCTGACGTCGAACTGATCTGACGTCCGGCGTTTTCAGGGCCGGATGCGGTGCTTATGCGGCCCGGTCGGCGGATGGTACGTGTTGTTCGGCTGGCAAAAGCCGCCGATGCCGCTGACATCGGCCTGGCACTGCGCAAAGCTGACGAAGCCGCAATTGGTGCCTTCGTTGCCGTTGCCGTAATAGGCGCACCACGGATAGTTCTGCGCCTGCGCGGCGGTGCCAATCGCGGTGGTGGCGATCAAAACACCGAATAGAAATAGTCCGGCCTTCATGACGGTTCTCCTTGTCGTTTCGATAACGCGCCGAGCCTGATTTGCGTTCATGCCCGCCGCGGCGTCTCGCACACCGTCAGGAATGTTTGCCGGGACGGCGCTTGTGCACGTCACTCCGGGTAGGCGCGGCGGCTGCCGCCGGCCGGTACAGGTTGTTATGGTCGCAATAGCCGCCGCTGCCTTGAATCGTGATCCGGCATTGCGCCTCGGTCGAGAAGCCGCAATTGGTGCCAGCGCCGTCGGCGAAATTCGAGCACCACGGATAATTTTGCGCCCGCGCCGCGCCGGCGATGGTCACCGCAGCGACAACGATCGCCAGCATCGAGAGCGCCCGCAACGGCGAATGCCCGTGAGAAGCAATCCAGCCGTGATTATTCCGCGGCATGATATCCGCGCGCCGGCCGTGCCGACGCCGGCGGCGCATAGCGGTTATTGACGATGCAGAACCCGCCGACGCCGCTCACGTCCGCCATGCACTGCGCGTAGGTACTGAAGCCGCAATTCATGGCGCCGCCCATGTCGCCGCCATATTGCGCGCACCACGGATAATTTTGCGCCGCGGCGGGTGTGCCGAGCGCAGCCGAGCCGGCGAGAATTGTCAGCAAGATGAATGAAGGCCTCATGACCGCCTCCTGGCGTAGCCGTGCCCCCTCCGGATAAACACCGCGGTCGCCGCTTTGGTTCGCAAGCCCGCCACCCGCAAAAAAAGAGGCCGCCCAAAGGGCGGCCCCGCTCGATCGTCGTATTGGATAACGGCAGCTTACCAGCAGGGGGCGCACCAGCACCGATACGGCCCACAGCGCCGTATGAATCCCGGCGGGCACCACCGGCCGAAACCGCGGCATGCCGCCTGTTTGAACAGCGTGGCGTTCTGGACTTGATGATTAAGTCCGGCCGCGCCCGGTGCTTGGGTTTGCGCATTGGCCGCAATGGCCATGGTTCCCAGCATGAGCGCCGCCGCCGTCAAAGTCATCGTCAGTTTTCGCATGAAACCCTCCTCCACATTGGATCGTGATTGCCGAATAGAGCAGGACTGTTACAGCGTAGCGACAACACACTTGACCGGTCGGGTTCCGAATCGTCGCCCCAGCCCAGCCAGTGCGCTCATCGTACTATACGCCTCGCCGCGGCCAATGGATTAGCCTTTGCTGGGGGCAGGTCTGCGCCGGGACTGCGCCGATGGTGCCGGGGTAGGGATTACTGCGAATAAGGCGGGCCCAGCATCTTGCCAGCACGATCGAACGCGCATACTCGGCATCATGGGCAAAGCTCCGCGAGTCCGGGTCGACTTCAGACTCAAGCGCATCACGCAGGACGATTGGCAAATCGAGGCCCACTGTCCCGGCGTCGAGATCCGCTACATCAAAGGCTTCAAAACCAAAGCCGAGGTCGACGAGTGGCTGCAGGGAACGCGCCGCATCGACTGGCTGCGATCCCAGGGCTACGCCAAATAAGCGTTAGCGCCCACCGCGGCAGCCTCGGCTGTTTCAGCGCTTCTTTTGCTTCATCGACGGGGGAGGCCGCACTCGGCTGGGGTCAATGCGTGCCATTCGAAGGCCATCTTAATCGTTGCAGTCACGCGAACGCCCACGACGCAACTGTTCCAATTATCGAGTCCATACTGTCCGTCGTAAGGGTGACAGTTAGAGAACCCTTGGTTCATTTGGTTGGAGTCCCTATGGCAGGCGCCGTTTATGAGGTCCTCAAAGGCTTAATGGCTGGCGCAGCGCTGGCCATTGTCCATGATTGCCCATTGTAAGTCATCCAGCAGCTGCTGACCGTCGCATGCGGCCGCGGACGCCAGTGTAGGCACTGCCGAACAGCACATCGCCACGATGAGAAACAAGGTCCTGCGCATGCGTCTCCCCACGGATTGCGATCTCGGCAAAATGCCAGTCCTTCTTAGTCTCGCCCATTTCCGGGAAGGGGTCATCTCGAAATTTCAAAAGGGACCAGGGGCGTTGGAAACGGGCAACACCCGGCCTCGGCTAGCGGGCCGGTTTGGACAAGGCCGTTCGGAATAGGGCTTGCGGGCTACGCTGACTGGCGCATATTCGGCTTCATGGCCGTGCTGTGGAAATCCATCCAAGCGGTGGCGCTGATCGTCCTTATGACGGGGAGCGTTTACGCTCAAGTTGCGCCGTTGCCCGACAACAACACTCCGCCGACAAAAGAAGAAAAGGAGAAGAAGGCCGCCGACGACGCCTATCGATCAAGCCTCAGAAGAATTCCCGCGACCGAAAACACTGCCGATCCGTGGGGTGATGTGCGCCCAAGCGCCCCTGCGGCGGCGAAGAAGAAGTAACAATGAAGAGGCTCCAATCTCCCTGAGGACCGCTGCCGGACGGCACGGTTGATCGGATCGAAGGCTTCGCAACCGAAGGCGACGCCGGTCGCTGGATCAAAAATGAATCTGCCGCTTGGCTCCATTCGCGTCGGCAGCAAATGGCGTAGTTGAAACTCTGTCGACTAGCGCCACCCGCGTCCAGGCATCAGCCCTTTCGAGGAAGGCCCGCCGCTCCTCCTCCGTTGCGGCCTTTGCCGCCCATTGATGCACTCTCGCGCATACTGCTGGTATTCGGCTTTGGTGGTCATGATAAGCGTCCCAAACTACATCGGTTCCAAGTTCCAATACCCCACCACGGGTTCCGTCGTGTTCCCGACAAAACACCGAAAAATTCTCGCCACATTTCAAATTGACTCACTGCCTTCTTGCGCATTTATCCTTTGGGGTTTGCGCCCCTGGAGGGAGTGGCGTCTGCCCCGCGTTTCGCGAAATCAGCGGTGGCGCCATTGGCCTTGCGGAGTTCGTCACCGGCTTTCTTTCTCATTTCGACTATCCCCGGTTGATCGAGTGTTTCTAGTATTTTCTCAACGGGGATTACTACGCCAATGCCCGTATTAATTCCGCCCGTTCCGTCGCCAGCAGAATCTATGGCGGTGTCCTCTTTGAGATTTTTAATATCAAAGTGGCCGTGCATTAAACCTAGCAATCTGAATCGGGTGACATTTAGTTGATGCGGCA
>Ga0182024_10005005_pt1 | contig 30021 bp, 29 predicted proteins | sample P32metaG_FD_120480 | JGI IMG/M metagenome (GOLD analysis project Ga0182024, IMG submission 120480) | Permafrost microbial communities from Stordalen Mire, Sweden - P3-2 metaG (Illumina Assembly) | ecosystem: Environmental > Terrestrial > Soil > Wetlands > Permafrost | place: Sweden: Stordalen...
CCCCGCGGGCGGCCGGGCCGCTACGCGAACGCGGCGTCGAACCGGGCCCGCAGGCCGCTGAGCCGCTCGACGGGCTCGTTGGCGAACACGAGGCGCAGGTACCGCTCGCCGCCCGGTCCCCATCCGGTCATCGGCGTCGCCGCAACCTCGCCCCGGGTGAACAGGCGCTGCGACGCCTCGCCGGGGGACAGGCCCAGGGGGTCGCAGTCGATGAGCAGCGACCATCCGCCGTCCGGGCGGATGCACGGGTAGCCGGCCAGTTCCCCGAGGATCAGCTCGCAGCGCTCCTGCCAGACCCGGGTCGCCGCGGCGACGTCCCCGGCGGCGCCGGGATCACCCAACGCGGCCGCCACCGCCTGCTGGGCGATGCCCACCTGGCACACCACGTTGGTCAGGCCGACCAGCCCGACGTCGCCCATGATGACCCTCGGCCCGACCACCCAGCCCACCCGCCAGCCGATCATGCGCAGTTCCTTGGACGCCGAGCCGACCGTGATGGTGTGCGGCGCCAGGGCCGGGTGGGCGGCGGGGTGCACGGGCGGGCGGCCGCCGAACAGGAGCCGCTCCATGGCGGCGTCCCAGATGACCCAGGCGCCGTGGCGGGCGACCGGGCCGGCGATGGCGTCGAGATGCTCCCCGGCCAGGACGGCGCCGGTCGGCATGGCGGGGCTCATCAGCAGCACGGCGGCGGTCTGCGGGCCGATGGCCGCGGCCAGCTCGCCCGGGTCGGTGGCCCAGCCGTGTCCGCCCGGGACGCAGCGCACATGCCGGGGAATCCCGCCCGCCAGCCGGATGCGGTTGACCAGCCCGGCGTAGATCGGATCGGCGATGACGACTTCCCGGCCCGGCTCCACCGTGGCCAGCAGGACGTTGAGGATGCCGTTGAGGCCGCCCGCCACGCTGACACACTCGGTGCCCGGATCGTAGCGGTGGCCGGCCAGGGTGCTGACGTGCCCCGCCGCGGCCTCGCGCAGCGCCCGGTGACCCTGGAACGGCAGGTAGCTGTTGGCGTCATCCGCCTCCACCGCGGCGTGGGTGACCTCGCGGGCCACCGCGGGCGGCGGCACGTCGGTGTCGAGGTTCTCCAGCCGCAGCAGATCGGGATTCCGGGCGGCGTCGGCGGCATCGCCGATCGCGTCCACGCCGATTCCCGGGATGTGCCGCAGCCGTGACACGGGCATGAAGGCTCCTTCCCGACGACGAGCATGATTCGGCACCAGCGTGGCCGGCCCAGCCCGGGTTTATGACTATCTCCCGGGCAGGAGCTGGGCGAGCACGGCGGGGTCCCCGCCCAGCCGCCGGGCCGGGCGGCCGCGCCCGCGGGGGAGCAGCCGCAGGCCGCTGAGCTCGCCCGGTAGGCGGTGCCGGTGCGGTCCCCGGACCTGCGGGCTGCTGGCTAGGGTTTGCGCCCCATGCCTGCGAAGACTGGGATGACCAGCGTGTTGGGCACGGTGCGCCATTGCGGCATGGGCACGATCCCCGGTTCCACCAGTTCCAGGCCATCGAAGTAGCGCTCGATCTGGGCCCGGCTGCGCAGGGTGGACTGGGCCGGCCCCAGCCGGGCGTTGAGCCGGGCCGTGCTGGTGGTGACCCGCTCGGTGTCGATGTCAGTGGTGGTGTCCGAGAGCGTCAGGTAGCTGCCGGACGGCACCGCGTCCATCAGCCGGGAGACGATCTCATCCGGCCGGTCCTCGTCCGGGACGTACTGCAGGACCAGCAGGGACATGACGGCAATGGGCTGGGTGAAGTCAAGGACCCCGGCCGCGGCCTCCAGGATCTTGCCGGTGTCCCGCGCGTCGGCATCGACGTAGGCGGTGGCGCCCTCCGGGGTGCTGGTCAGCAGCGCGCGCGCGTGGGCGAGCACGATCGGGTCGTTGTCCACGTACACGATCCGGGATTCGGGGGCGATCGCCTGGGCCACCTCGTGCGTGTTCTCGGCCGTCGGAAGCCCGGTGCCGATGTCCAGGAACTGCCGGATCCCGGCCTCCTCGGCCAGGTACTGCACGGCCCGGCGCAGGAACGCCCGGTTGGCCCGCACGCCGCCCAGGATGCTCGGCATCACCTCGATGAACTGCTCGGCGGCTTCCCGGTCCGCCTCGTAGTTGTCTTTCCCGCCGAGCCAGTAGTCGTAGACCCGGGCCGGGTGAGCGCGGGTGATGTCGAAGGACGGCGGTTCGGCGGCCGTGGCCTCGCTGCCCTGGCCGGCGGAGACGTCCTGCGTGCTCATCGGCGGGTGCCCTTCTCGTGTGGTGCGTGGTCGCTGGTGCCGAGGCTGTGCTGCCCCGGATACTGCGCTGTCCCGGATGCCGGGGGTCTATGTCTGCAGCTGGCGGCTGACATCGCTGAGGAAAGGTATGGTCTGCTCCGGGCTCAGGGAGATGGCGCTCAGCCGGTTCATAATGTCGAGGTAATGGTCGGTGGCGGTCGGCTTTTCCAGGTAGATCGCGCCGGTGAGCTGCTCGATGTACACCACGTCGGGCACGTCGGGCTCGCTGAAGCGCAAGATCGTGAATGAGCCGCTGGCGGCGTCATGCCCGCCGGCCCGGAACGGCACGACCTGCAGGGTCACGGTGGGCAGCTCCGCCACCTCGGCCAGCCGCCGGAGCTGGGCCCGCATCACCTTCACCCCGCCGACCGGGCGGCGCAGCGCGGCCTCGTCCACGACGGACCAGACCCGGGGCGGCTTCGCGGCGGCCAGGAGTTCCTGCCGTTTCATCCGCACCGCCACCCACCGGTCGAGCTCGTCCGGGAGGGCTCCGCGCCGGCCGAGGGCGGAGACCGCGCGGGCGTAGGCCTCGGTCTGGAACAGCCCGTGGACGAACTGCAGGTCGAAGGACCGGATACGCGACGCTGACGCCTCCAGGCCCAGGTAGGGCTCGAACCAGCTGGGCAGGATGTCGCCGAACTGGGCCCACCACTCCTGGGTCTGCGCCTGCCCGGCCAGCGCGATCATCGCGCTGGTGACCTGGGGATCGGTCACGCCATACAGGCTGAGCAGATCCCGCACGTCCCGGTCCTTGAACCCGACCCGCCCGTTCTCCATCCGGCTGATCTTGGAACGTGACGACCGGATGTGCCATCCTGCGGCCTCCGGGGTGATCCCCGCCGCCTCGCGGAACCGCCTGAGCTGGCCGCCCAGCATCATCCGCGCGGCCGCGGATCCGACGCTGGGTTCCTGCTCGGGAAGCCCTCCGCCCGGCTCCGAGCTCATCTCGCCCCGGCTTTGCCCTGATGCATCGTGGTCTGGACGCCCGGTTCTCCAGGAAATGGCAGCAGAAATGGCTATTTAGAACGCGGCCCACGCTATCACCCTGTGACGGGCGGGGGTTCTGGCCGCCAGGGAGTCCGGGCGCGGGGGACTCTAGGGACGCGGGGGCGGAAAGCGTCAGGGCCGGGCCGAGCGCCACTGGGGGGTGGCGAGCTGCCGGGCCTGGCGCAGGTCGGCCAGGTACGCGGTCGACCGCCGGTCCCACAGGAGCACGATGACGGCCAGGCCCACGGCCCATTCGGCCACGCTGATGATCCACGTGGACGGGGTCAGGAGCCCTTGGGTGTGGGTGCTGAGCACCGTCAGGCTGTCGATGACGAACAGGATCGTCGACAGGATCCGCACCCCTGGCCGGCCACGCCTGGCCCGCCGGGCCATGACCAGCCACACCCCGGCGCTGATCAGGGCGCCCGCGGCCGTGACGCTCAGCGTGGCCGTCGCCGCCGCGCTGAGCGCCCCGTACCCCGCGGCCGGGTACCGCTGCCTGATCAGGGCCTTCAGCGCGGGTGTCGACGCGACGGCGGTGAGGATGCTGAACGCCGCGAGGGCGCTCCCGGCGTACATCAGCCGGACCGCGCTGACCATGGATCGCGGGGGGACCGGCCGCCCATGCGCTGCCGGGGAGGCCGTGGCCGGCGCCTGGGGGGCCGTGGCCGGCGGCGGGGGCGCCATGGTGGCGGCCGTGGCCGGGGACGGCGGGGAAGGCCAGGCGGCGGCGGTCCCGCTGGCCCGGGTCCGGCAGAACTCGACGATCTGGCTGGGCGCGGGCCGGGCCGCGGCGTCTTTCCTGAGGCAGCGCTCGATCAGCGTGCGCAGCTGCGGCGGGCATCCGGTCAGGTCGGGGGCCTGGTGCAGCACGCGGTACGAGACGGCCGCGGTGTGCCCCTCGCCGAACGGGGGGTGGCCCAGGACCGCGTAGGCCGCGAGCGAGCCGAGCGCGAACACGTCGATCGCCGGGGTCACCGGCTTGTCCAGGATCTGCTCGGGCGCCATGAACTGCGGGGATCCCACCATCATGCCGGTGCGGGTCAGGGAGGTCGCCTCCAGCGCCCGGGCGATCCCGAAATCGATCACCCGCGGCCCGTCCGGCGCGAGCAGCACGTTGGACGGCTTGAGGTCGCGGTGCACGACGCCGGCGGAATGGATGGCCTGGAGGGCCTCGGCGATCCCGGCGACCAGCCGGAAGGCCATCGCCTCCGGCATCGGCCCCTGGCCTGTCACCGCTTCCTGCAGGGACGGTCCCGGCACGTAGGCCGTCACCAGCCACGGCGGCGTGGCGGCGGCATCGGCGTCGAGCACCTGCGCGGTGTACAGGCCGTGGACCCGCCGGGCGGCCTGGATTTCCTGGCGGAAACGGGCCCGGAAAACCTGGTCCTCGCCGAGCTCGGGCCGCACCACCTTGAGCGCGACCGGCCGGCCAGCGGGCGTCGACGCCATGTAGACCCGTCCCATGCCCCCCGCGCCCAGCCGTCCGTACAGCCGGTATCCTCCGACCTCACCGGGATCCTCGCTGGTCAACGGCTGCATGACTCGACCCCTCGTCCTTCCCGCCGTCTCCCGTCAGCCGTTGTCGCGGCCAGTCACGGGTGGCCGGGGAAAGCCGCGCCCGGGCTCCCGCCCGCACGTATCAGCTCATTTCCGCCGCACCGAATCTAACGTCTTTCCCCCAGTGGTACCCGGAAACCTCGGTCCGGCCGCGGACGTTACCGGCGGCTGCGCGGGAGCTTAGGCGGCTTCCCCGTCGTCCACGACGAGTTCCAGGGCCCGGCGGCGGAGGAAGGCCTGGACATCGACGTCCGGGCACGAGGCCTCGAACTCGGCCGCAAGCATGTGGAACAGGCTCATCGCATAGGAGGCAGCGGTCAGCATCTGCTGCGCCGCCACTTCGGTCCGCACGGGGGACAGCCCGGCCGTGGAACTCGCGTCGCCGTCCCGGGCACACGTCAGGACAGCGATGACGGTCTGCTTGATCTCGGTGTCGGTTCTCACCCGCCTATTGTGCCGGTTACTGCGGACTTGTCCGGCTTATCGGCAGCATAGAGTGAGTCACCCCACACCGTGAATCACCCAGAGTGACATCGGCCGGGCGTGCAGGGGTCCCGGGGGCCGCCGGTGAGCCCCGCCCCGCCGGCCGCATCCTCCGCCGCGCGCTCAGCCGGGCCGGGCGCTGCGAGGCGCCTCCCGCGAGTCCAGGTAGCCGTCGATGATCGCGCGCATCCGGCCCGGGCCGAAGCTGGGCCCGTGCCCGGGTCGCACGATGCGGACAGGCAGATCACGCAGCCGCCGCATGCTCGCGGCGTACTGGCCGGGGTCCGCTCCGGTGATGGTGTCCAGCAGCACGTCGTCGTAGAGGACATCGCCGGTGAAGAGCGTCCCGTCATGCTCGTCGAGCAGGGCGATGCTGCCGGGGCTGTGGCCGGGCAGGTGCAGCACGGTGAAGGCCCGGCCGCCGGGGTCGACCACGTCCCCGTCGCCGAGGTGGCGGGTCACGCGGGCAGGCTGCAGCCGGTAGGCGGCCGGGTCGTAGGCCTCATCAGGCACGGCGGAGATCAGCAGATCCGGAAGTGGCTCGCTCAGCCCCAGTTCGGCCGCCAGCGCGGGGCCGTTCAGCGACCCGGGGGGCGGGTTCCCGGCGTCTTCGGCGGGGTGGGCCCAGCAGTCGGGGAACTCGTGCGCGGACCCCATGTGATCGAGGTGGGCGTGGGTGAGCACCAGGACCGGATCACGCAGGGCGAGGGCAGCGAGCGCGCTGCGCAGCGAGGCGATCCCGAGCCCGGAGTCGATGAGCAGGTCGCGGTCCCGCCCGCGCACCAGCCACACGTTGGCCTGCAGCAGTCCGTGCGCGTGCGGCTCGTCGATCAGGGTGACCGATTCGCCGGCGGCCCTGATCCGGAACCACTCGCGGGCGACCGGCAGTACCGGGCGGGCCGCCATCAGCCGGCCAGTTGCCGCGTGGCGCCGGCGGGAACGGTGCGCCGCTGGTGGGCGGCCATCGCGGCGTAGATGCCGCCGGCCACGACAGGACCGACCAGCGCGGACAGGTCGGCGCCGTCCAGCGCGCCGGCGACCGGGCTGACGTAGACGGCGGTATTCACGCAGAGCATCGCGGCCGCCGTGCCGAGGATCATGGCTGTCGCCCCGGCCGGGCTGACGCCGCGCCAGTACCAGAAACGGCTGCCCGGAGTCTCGTCGTGCAGGTCGCGCCCGTCGTAACGGTTGCCGCGCAGCAAGATGTCAACGCCGTAGATCGCCAGCGCGGGACCGAGGAAGGCGACGGTGAGCTCGAGGATGTTGTTCAGGGTGGCCAGGAAGTTGGAGATGAACAAGGCATAGCAGGTGATCCCGACGGCGACAACCGCGTCGAAGATGACCGTGACCGAGCGCTTCCAGGGAATGCCGACCGCCTGCAGCGCCAGGCCGGTGCTGTAAGCGGTGAGCACGTTGTTCGTGATCGCCCCGGCCACGATGACCAGCAGGAAGATGGGGTAGAACCAGCCGGGCAGCAGCGTCCGCAGGGAAGTCTGCGGGTCAGTCATGTCCACCACGGTGCCGGCCAGCACGCCGAGGCCACCGAGCAGGACGCTGGGCGCGAACCCGCCCAGCGCGGTCCACCAGATGACGCCCCGCCGTGAGGTGCTGGCCGGGAGGTAGCGCGCGTAGTCGGCGCCGGTACCCCAGGACAGTGGCGACGAGGCGATGATGGTGAACCCGGCCGCGGCCACCGCCCACAGCGCCGCCCCGTGCACCGCGAACTGGGCGGGGGCCTGGTAGCCCCACCGGGCGTGCCGGAGCACGTCGTAGCCGAGCACGGCGATGCAGGCGAGCAGGATCCAGGCGAACCAGCCGCTGAGCCTCACGATGGTGGCGTGCCCGTACACGCTGATCGTGAACGTGACCAGCGCGGTCGCGAGCACGATCACGAACTTGACCGCGTCGCCTGCGTGACCGGCCCAGCGCTCGGCCAGCGCGAACCCGGCCAGCGCGCCAATGGAGAGGTTGATCGCCTCGTAGGCCACGCCCACCCCCCAGCCGAGCACGACGTTATAGACGCGGTTGCCGCGCACGCCGAACATGGCCCGGGTGACCACCTCGCTCGGCGTGCCAGAGCCCGGCCCGCTGACCGACAGCCACCCCACCAGCGCCCAGAACAGGTTCCCGGCCACCACCACCGCGAGCGACTGCCAGACGTTCAGGCCGAGCAGCACCATCGTCCCGCCCAGCACGATGTACAGGTAGGTGACGTTCGACGCCGCCCACACCACGAACAGCGACCGCGGGCGGCCGTGCCGCTCGGAGTCCGGGATGTAGTCGATGCCGTGCGTCTCGACGCGCCCGGCCCGGTCGCTGGCGGGCCCGGTTCCTGCTTCTCGCGGAACCGGGCGGTCCGTTGCTGTCTGCGTCATCCTGACTCCCGCGGCTGCTAATTGGTGCTAACACCAATTGCTTGTTGGTGCGAGAGTCAATAACATGTTGGGCGTGACGTCAAGACCCCAGGCCGCTGTCCGCCGCAAGCCAGCCAGCCAGCGCCGCGCCGAGATCACCGAGACCGCCGCGTCGATCGCGGTCAGCGAGGGCCTGGACAAGCTGACCGCCAAGCGGGTGGCCGAGACGCTGGGCGTGTTCCCCGGGCTGGTCAGCCACTACTTCGCCACGGCCGACGAGCTTGTCGCCGCGGCCTTTGCCCACGCCGCGACGCAGGAGCGGGAGGACGTCTTCGGCCGCGCCGCAGCGGCGGGGCCGCCTCGTGACCAGATGCGCCGCCTGCTCGCCGCCTGGCTGCACGAGGACCGGGATCCGGTCAGCCTGCTCTGGCTGGACGCCTGGCAGGCCAGCCGCCGGCGGCCGGCCTTGAGGGACGAGGTCGCCCGGCAGATGAACGCCGACCTGGACCGCCTTGCCGCCCTGATCCGCGCCGGCGGCGGGGACTTCCGGGCCGCGGAGCCCCGGGAGACCGCGATCCAGATCCTCAGTCTCATCGACGGCCTCAGCGTCCAGGCCGCCACGCGATCGACCCTCGATTACACGGCGGTCCGCGGCATGGTGATCACCACCGCCGAGCGGCTTCTCGGCCTCGGACCCGGGACCTTGCGCCCTTAGCCCCTCCGCCCGGGGGGACTCACGGGAACGCCGGGCCTAGCTGCGGGCTGCGCCACCCTCAGACGGCGTACTCCAGTACGCCTGTATCCGCGCAATGGCGTCATCCTTGCTCATCGCGGCTATCTCAGCGTCACTGAGGCCGGCCCGGGTAATCAGCAGGTGGACCAGATCGGCGGGAAGAGCCTCGGCCGGGACCCGGGGTTCGCCCCGGTCCGGCTTGACCTTGTCCTGCACGCATGCCCAGAACTCAGCTTCGGTGACGTCCAGATGGTCCCTCAGCATGTGCGCCCAGATCGACTTCCCGTAGGTGGTCCGGTCGGGCGGATGCGAGATGCGGGTGGGCAGGATGCGCCCGTCGTGAAGGTGAAGCTCGTAGGTGACATGGTGCGTGCCGGTCCTGCCCTGAGAATCGCGTACTCGTTCCCAGCCTTCCGCGGCGCAGAAGGTTTCGTGATCTGCGCGAGTGTGCCGCGTGTGGCGGTGCCGTCAGCGCCAGTGCCTTCCGGCTCACCGCGACGGTTCATGGTCGCGGGTCACGTCCGCCGGGTCGACATGAAGCTGCGCGAGCAGCGCGGTCTGGTCCCACAGGGTGCGGTGGGATGTGATGAGTGAGCGCTGGACGGTAACAACGGAGATCGCCAGAACCTCGGCCCGGCGGTGGGTTGGGGCGATCCCGGGCAGCAGCCAGGGCAGTTCCAGGTCGTGGGTGAAGCTGACGATGTCCTCCTGGGCCACGCGCCATCGGTCGCCGGTCCTGCTTATTCGGCGAAAGGTCAGGTCGGCGGGCAGGTGCGGCAGGACATCATCAGCCAGGTAGCGGCGCAGGCCGTCCCCGCTGGCCGCTCCGCTGCCCGCGGGGAGGTTGACCAGGACGCAGTCGGTGGTCGTGAGCGCTATGGCTGCCTCGGGGCTTGAGGCCGAGTAGATCGCCGAGTGGAAGGCGTCCCTGACCCGTTCCACTTCCACCATGCGGTCCTGCACGCCTTTGGTCATGGCGCCTAACCTCCACCCGAACCGCCGAACTGGACGATCCTCCCCCGCCAGGCTGACATACCCCTCCGTGACGGCAAAGTCGAGGCGGCCGAAGCTCGCGGCCGGCTGACATGGGCACCGGCGGCATGAGATCAGCCAGTTCATCGCAGATTTCCTTGTCGTCATGAGAGATCATGGTCGCGCCGCCGACCTGATCGTTGGCGGGTCTGATTGCCGTTTCCGCCCTGAACCGCGGACTGACCGGGGGCTGCCAGATGGGACCTACCGCACCGATGTCCGCTGCGCCGGTATCCGCGCCGGGGGCTGAGTCGCCGGCGCAACGGGCCCGCGGCCTGGCCGCCGCGCGACGGCGGGCCACCGCTCTCCTCGCGGGGGTCACGGTGTTGTTCGTGGCCGTGACCGTGGCCGGTGCCCACGGGGTCTTGCTCGGCTACGTGCAGGCCGGCGCGGAGGCCTCCATGGTCGGCGGCGTGGCCGACTGGTTCGCGGTGACCGCCCTCTTCCGTCATCCCCTGGGCCTGCCGATACCCCACACCGCGCTGATCGTCGAGCGCAAGGACCAGTTCGCGGCCACCCTCGGCCAGTTCGTTCAGGAAAACTTCCTCAGCGCCGACGTCCTCACCGACCGGATCCGCTCCGCGCGCCTGGTTCCCCGCCTGGGTGCCTGGCTGGCCGACGAGGCCAACGCCGCCCGTTTCGCCGGCCGCACGGCGGATGTGGTCGTCACGGTGGCCGAGAACCTCCGCGATGAGGACGTCCAGCGCGTCCTCACCGCCGAACTAACCCGGGCGATAAATGCCGTCGAGGTGGCGCCCCTGGCCGGGCGGGCCCTGCGGGTCATCATTGCGGGAGGCCACCACTCCGAGTTCTTCGACGCCATCCTGACCGGCGCCGAGCGCTATCTCGGCGGCCATTACGAGGAGATTCGTGAGCTGTTCGAGGCCGAGTCGCCCCGCTGGGTCCCCGACACGGTCTACCGGCGGATCTTCGACCGCATGTACACCCGCCTCCGCCAGCGGCTGGTGGCCATGGCCGCCGATCCCAACGACCAGACGCGCCAGCAGTTCGAGGAATGGATCGCCGGCCTGCCCGACCGCCTCGAGACATCACCGGAGCTGCGCGAGCGCGGCGAGCGGCTCAAGCACGAGGTCCTGGGTAGCGCCGCCCTGCGGGACTGGTCCTCGTCACTGTGGGAGAAAGCGAAGGAGGGGCTGCGGATCCAGGCCGCCGACCCGGAGTCGGAGCTGCGCCGCCGGCTGGCCGATGCGCTGGCAGCGGCCAGCCGGCGCCTGGGGTCGGACCGACGCCTCCAGGAGGGTCTCGACCGCATGGTCGAGTCCGGGGCCAGGGCCCTGACCGGCCAGTTCCACGACGAGCTCGCCGGGCTGGTCACCGGGACTATCGAGCGGTGGGATGCCGCCGAGACATCAAGCCAGCTCGAGCTGCTCCTCGGGCGCGACCTGCAGTACATCCGCATCAACGGCACCGTGGTCGGGGCGGCCGTCGGGCTGGCTTTGCACGCCATCGTCCTCGCCGTGTCCTGACGCTGGCCGCCCCCGGGGCACCTTCCTACGTCGCCGGGTGAACGGCGGTGTGCTGGCGGTAGTGCTCGGCGACGAGGAACGCCAGGTCCAGCGATTGGCTCCGGTTGAGGCGCGGGTCGCAGGCGGTCTCGTAGCGGTGATGCAAGTCGCTCTCGGTGAGGTGGTGGCCGCCACCGGTGCATTCGGTGACGTCGTCCCCGGTGAATTCGAGGTGGATGCCACCGGGATGGGTGCCCAGGGCGCGGTGGACTTCGAAGAAGCCAGTGACTTCAGCGAGGACGTCGTCGAAGTCCCGGGTCTTCTGGCCGCTGGCGGTGACGGATGTGTTGGCGTGCATCGGATCGCACACCCAGGCGACCCGGGTGCCGTTCGCCGTGACCTCCTCCACGAGAGGCGGCAGCACATCAGTGATCCGGCTGGCGCCCATGCGGGTGATCAGGGTAAGGCGGCCAGGCTCGCGGTCCGGGTCCAGTGCCTCGGTCAGGGCCAGGATGTCTTTCGCCGTGGTGGTGGGGCCGATCTTCACGGCCAGGGGGTTGCGGACCGAACGCCCGAAGGCGACGTGCGCCCCGCCGGGGTCGCGGGTGCGCTCGCCGATCCACAGCAGATGGGCTGAGAGGTCGTAGTGCTGGCCGGTGCGCGAGTCGAGGCGGATGAGCGCCCGCTCATAATCCAGCAGCAGCGCCTCATGGCTGGAGTAGAACTCGACCGCCCGGAACTCTTCTGCATTGACCCCGCACGCGTGCATGAACCCGATCGCCCGGTCGATCTCGCCCGCTAGCCGTTCGTAGCGCTGCCCGGCCGGGCTGGCCGCCACGAAGTCCTGGTTCCAGGCGTGCACCTGCCGCAGATCCGCGTACCCGCCGCGGACGACCGCCCGGCACAGGTTCAGCGTCGCGGCCGAGCAGTGATAGGCCTCCAGCAGCCGCCCGGGGTCGGGGGTCCGCGCTTCCGCGCTGAACTCCAGCCCGTTAACCGCATCTCCCCGGTAGGCAGGAAGCTCCACGCCTCCCCGGACCTCCGTCGGCGCCGACCGGGGCTTGGCGAACTGGCCAGCCATCCGGCCGACCTTCACCACCGGCACACTGGCGGCGTAGGTGAGGACCACGGCCATCTGCAGCAGCGTCCGCAGTTTTCCCTGGACTCCGGCGGCCGTCGTTCCCGCGAACGTCTCTGCGCAGTCACCGCCCTGCAGCAGGAACGCCTCCCCCCGCGCTACCGCCGCCAGCCGCTCCCTGAGCTGGTCGCACTCCCCGGCGAACACCAGAGGGGGCAGCACCCGCAGCCTCTCCACCACCGCATCGAGGCGATCATGATCAGGCCACGCCGGCTGCTGAAGCGCGCCCGTGTTGACGTGTTCCGAACCGCTGGTTCGCTGCGGTGCCATCGCCACCCCGGTCTCTGGACCCGCCCAATGCGGGGACGGCCGACTATAACTCCCGGCCGTCAGCAGTGCCGCCGCACTACTCAGCGTGCTTGCGTCGGACAGACAACGACGTTGCCCAGGTAGAGGCCGGTAGCGTCATCGAAGGCTCCGCCGCAGGTGATGAGACGCAGTTCGGCGTCAGGCGCTGGCGGAAGACAAGGGCATGAGGCGAAGGAGGAGCCGATGAACTCTCCCGGTGACCTGACGTACGGCAGGTACCTGCGGCTGGACGATCTGCTCTCGTGCCAGAAGCCGCTCACCGACGTGCACGACGAGATGCTGTTCGTCATCATCCACCAGGTCTATGAACTGTGGTTCAAGCAGACGCTGCATGAAACCGGATTGCTGCAGCGCCGCCTGGAGAGCGGCGACGGCACTGGTGCACTGGCCACCGCGCGGCGGATCGCCAAGATTCTCAAGACAGCGGTTGGCCAGATGGACGTGCTGGAGACGATGACCCCCCGGCAGTTCGCCCGATTCCGCCCGGACCTGGGCAGTTCAAGCGGCTTCCAGTCCGCTCAGTTCCGCCGCATCGAGGCCGCATTCGGCCGCCGCGATTTCGGCGGGGTGCGTGGTGATCCCGTGCTGGACGAGATCATGGTGCAGCGGTCGGTCTTCGAGTCGCTGCTGCGCTATCTGAGTGCCTGCGGCTGGCGGGTCCCTGCCGATGTCCTGGACCGGGACCCGCGCGAGCCGTGGCAGGCAGATGACCGTGTCCTGGCGTTGCTGGCCGAGGTCTATGACGAGGGGAGGACCCCGGCCGACGTCTGTGAGTCCCTCGTCGATGTCGACGAGGGCATTCAAGAGTGGCGTTACCGGCACGTGCAGGCGGTCGAGCGGATCATAGGCGCGAAAGGCGGGACGGGCGGATCGTCCGGCGTGGGGTATCTGCGCAGCACGCTGTTCCGGCCGTTCTTCCCGGATCTCTGGGAGATCCGTTCGAGGATTTGAAAGGGCGCATCCGCACCCCGGGCCCGCTGTGACACTGCGGCCAGCGGCAAGGAAAGAGGAGGCCAGAGGCAGGGCCAGACGACCTGCCGCCAGGACATGCGCAGGCAGGAGCGACCTCCTGGTGCGGCCCCTTCGGCAGGCTCGGGCAGTCGTCATGCACCAGGTGATCTAGTTGACCTGCGCTGATTTAATGTGCGGAGGACCGGGATCAGGCGGTGTCATGATACTGAATGTCCCTAACGGCGGCCCTGCGAGCGAGACGGGCGCGCCCGCGGCGCGCTGGGCGGATCCGCACCAGGGCGGACAGCACGTAGTCCGCCAGGACATCCTGACGTCATGGCAGCGCTGCGTGGTGGCCGGGCTCAGCCCTGACCGTTTTGAGGTGCCCTATCAGGCGGACGTGGACGATGACGGCCCGTTGCGCTGGGCCGCGGCCCCGGTCCTGGACCAGGTGGCCGATGAGCTCGAAGGCACCGGCGTCGGGCTCCTGCTCACGGACGTGCGCGGCCAGGTCGTCGACCGGAGAGCGGCCGACCCGGGCATCCTGGCCCGGCTGGACCATATCGAGCTCGCCCCCGGCTTCCTGTACGGCGAGGACCTGATCGGGACGAACGCGATCGGCACGGCGATCACGCAGCAGGGTCCGTCTGTGGTGACCGGGGCCGAGCATTTCGCCGACGCGCTGGCCCCGATGGCGTGCGCTGCCGTCCCGGTCACCGATGGAGCGGGACAGATGATCGGCGTGATCGATCTGACCTGCACCGCCGAGAGCTTCAGCCCAATGCTGCTCCCATTCGCCAAGCACGCTGCCGGGGAGATCGGTCAGCGTTTCCTGGAGGGCACGAATCGGGGAAGCCAGCACCCGGGGGGCTGGGCGAGTCTGACTGATACCGAACGGGCCGTGGCTCACCTGGCCGCGCAGGGCCTGGCCAGCCGGGTCGTGGCGGATCGCATGCTGCTGCCCCAGCGAACGGTGCGGGTACATCTGCGGCACATATTCCGCAAGCTGGGCGTCCGGTCCAGAGTGGAACTGGCCCGGATCACCGAGCGATCCGCTGCCCAGGCGCTCGTCATAGCGGCCATTGACGACACCAGGCAGCGGATCGAACGCGACCTGCACGACGGGTTGCAGCAGCGGCTGGTGTCGCTCGGCCTGCAGGTGCGCGCGGCTGAGGGATCGGCCCCGGCCAGTGACGTGGAACTGAAGTGGGAGCTGGCGCGGGTGGCGGATGGCCTTATGGGCGTGCTGGAGGATGTGCGGGAGATCTCCCGCGGGATCCACCCGGCGATCCTCTCCGAGCGAGGCCTGGAACCCGCACTGAGGGCCCTGGCCCGCCGCTCGCCAGTCCCGGTGAACCTCAATCTGCGGATACCGGGCCGGCTGACCGACCGCGTCGAAGTCGGCGCGTATTACATCGTCTCGGAGGCGCTGGCGAACGCCGCAAAGCACGCGGACGCCGGAATGGTGGAGGTCTTCGTTGAAGCCGGCCGTCGCGTACTGAGCCTGACCGTCCGGGACGATGGCCGGGGCGGCGCTGACCCGGGCGGCTCGGGGCTGGCCGGCCTGCGGGAGCGGGCCGAGGCGCTCGGCGGGACGCTGGAGCTGACCAGCCCGCCGGGTCGCGGGACGAGCCTGCACGTGAGGCTGCCCGCCGTGGCCCGCTGAACAAGCACGAGCCGCGGTGCGGGCCGGCTCAGCGGCGCTACGCCGGCTGTCCCGGACGGTGATGGCATCTCCCGATTACCGGCCAGGAGGTCGCCGCGCCCAGCGGCCCGGGCCCGGGTGACGGCGGGGTAGTGCTCGCTGGACTCCCGGATTTCCTGCTAGCCGGTAGCCGGATTGGCGGCTTGCCGTGACGACAGCGCCGCGCCCAGGCGTGATCGTGGACGGTGCGCGGCAAGCGCAAGACAGCTAATGCCGGTCCTCGAGGGCCTGACCGCGGCTGTGCCCCTGAGAAAGCAAGCAGAGAGAAAGGGAAGGCCTGATGGCCGGAACGGATGGCACGGCGGTGGCGGTGCTCGGCACCGGGATCATGGGGTCGGCAATGACCCGCAATCTGGTGGCCGCAGGCCTGACCACGAGGGTGTGGGACCAGTCGGCGTCGGCGACCGGCCCGCTCGCCGAGGCGGGTGCGGTGGTCGCGGCGTCGGCGCGGGATGCGGTCCAGGGCGCGGGGGTGGTGATCACGATGCTGCCCACCGCCGATGTCGTGGAGTCGGTGATCTTTGACGGCGGGGTGGCCGATGCGTTCGCCGACGGAAGTGTGTGGGCCCAGATGGGCACCATCGGCGTGGAGGCGACCCTGCGCATGAAGGACCGGCTGGCGAGCCGCCGGCCCGGCGTCATCTTCGTGGACGCCCCGGTGTCCGGCAGCAAGGGACCGGCCGAGCAGGGCCAGCTGCTGATCCTGGCGTCAGGCCCCGCAGTGGCAGCCGAGGCGGTACGCCCGGTGTTCGACGCCATCGGCCGCAAGACCGTGTGGCTGGGAGAGCCCGGCCGGGGCAGCCAGGTGAAGCTGGTCGTCAACGCCTACCTGTCCATCCTCATCGAGGGCGTGGCGGAGACCATGGAGCTGGCCGACCGCCTGGGTATCAGTCACCAGCAGCTCGCGGACGTCATCGAAGGCGGCCCGCTGGACGCGCCGCTCGCCGGGGCCAAACTCCACAAGATGGACCGGCAGGACTACGGCGCGGAGTTCCCGCTCCAGTGGGCCCTGAAGGACGTCGACCTGGCGATTACTGCCGCGGATGGCGGCACGCTGCCGCTGCTGACTGCCCTGTCCAGGCAGTGGCATGTTGCCGTGGCCGCCGGGCACGGCCACCAGGACATCAGCGCCGCCCGGCTGGCCCTGAGCAGCCCCAGCCACCAGGGCTAGAACGCGGGCAGCCGATTCCGCACGCTTCCGTTCCTCATCCTCCGGAGCCGGACCGGAGCAGGTGAAAATCAGGACGTGCCAGCCAGGCGTGATCCCCTATCCTCTGGGTGTGGCGCGCGATGAACGCGGAGTAACCCCGCAGAGCGAGGACTTCTCCGCCTGGTACAACGACGTCGTCTTCCAGGCTGAGCTGGTGGACCGCGGCCCGGTCCGGGGCACGATGGTGATCCGCCCCTACGGTTACCGGATGTGGGAGCTGCTGCAGGCCGACATCGACCGGCGGATCAAGGAGACCGGTCATGTCAACGCCTACTTCCCGCTGCTGATCCCGGAGAGCTACCTGCGGCGCGAGGCCGAGCACGTCGAGGGTTTCGCGCCGGAGCTGGCGGTCGTCACCCACGCCGGCGGCAAGGAGCTTGAGGAGCCGCTGATCGTCCGGCCGACCTCGGAGACGATCATCGGCGAGATGATGGCCAAGTGGATCAGCTCGCACCGGGACCTGCCGTTGCTGCTCAACCAGTGGGCAAACGTGGTCCGCTGGGAGATGCGGCCGCGGATGTTCCTGCGCACCACCGAGTTCCTGTGGCAGGAGGGCCACACCGCGCACGCCGATGAGGCGGACGCCATGCGGGAGACCCTGCTCGCGCTCGACCTCTATGAGCAGGTGTCCAGGAACGTGGCCGCCATGCCGGTGATCGCGGGCGAGAAGACGGCAGGCGAGCGGTTCCCCGGAGCCCGGCGGACCTACACGGTCGAGGCGATGATGCGCGACGGGCGGGCGCTGCAGTCCGGCACGTCGCACTACATGGGCACGAACTTCGCCAAGGTCTTCAACATCCAGTACGCCGCGGAGAGTGGCGAGCTGGAGCTGTGCCACACCACCTCGTGGGGCATGAGCGCTCGCATGATCGGCGGGGTGATCATGACACACGGGGACGACAAGGGCCTCATCCTGCCGCCTTTGCTCGCCCCCTATCAGGTGGTGATCGTCCCGATCGGGCGCGGCGAGCAGGCCGGCCAGGTGCTGACGGCCGCCCGGGAGCTGGCGGCCCGGCTGCATGACGCCGGCATCCGCACGCACGTGGACGACCGGCCGCAGCTCTCCCCAGGGTTCAAGTTCAACGACTGGGAGATGCGCGGCGTCCCGATCCGGCTGGAGCTCGGGCCGCGGGATCTGGCGGCGGGCACGGCCCTGATGGCCATCCGGCTCGGCACCGGGAAGATCCCAGTCTCGCTAGACTCCGCCCCGGCCCGGCTCAGCTCCGAGCTGACCTCCTTCCAGGAACTGCTGCTGCAGCGGGCGACCGAGTTCCGCGATCAGCACACCATCACGGTGGACACCTGGGACGAGTTCGTGGCGGCGGTCGCGACGGGCTGGGCCCGGGCATTCCACTGCGGCCAGCCCGCGTGCGAGGACGACATCAAGGCCGCCACTTCCGCCACGCCTCGCGTCATCCCCGCCGACGGCGAGCCGGAGCAGGGGACCTGCATCCGGTGCGGTCAGAGGTCCGCCTACGGCAAACGCCTCATCTTCGGCCGCGCCTACTAGGGCCGGTTAAGAAGCCGGGACGGAGCCATTCGTCGATCGCGGTGATGTGCAGGGTGGTTGGCAGATAGCGCCAGCTGGCCCGCCGCTGCTGCATGCATGGGGCGGCCGCGGTTAGCCGACGTCGCGGCGCAGCATGTCCTCGTCCGTCTCGCGGCGGATCAGCGGCCGGGCCCGGCCGTCGCGGACGGCGATGACCGGCGGCCTGGTGAAGTGGTTGTAGTTGGATGCCATGGCGTGGTGGTAAGCGCCGGTGGCGGGGACGGCGAGCAGGTCGCCCGGGCCGACGTCGCGGGGCAGGCGGGCGTCAGGGATGATCACGTCGCCGGCCTCGCAGTGCCGCCCGACGAGGGTCACCGGCTCGGTGTCGTCAGCGGCCGTGCTGCTACCGGCCGCCAGGGCGGCACCCGCGCGGCCGCCGACCCGCTCGACGTGGTAGCGGCTGCCGTACAGCGCTGGCCGCGGGTTGTCGCTCATGCCGCCATCCACCACGACGAAAGTGCGGGCGCCCCGCTTCACGGTCAGCACCCGGTAGAGCGTCACCCCAGCGGAGCCCACGATCGCGCGGCCCGGCTCGACGGTCAGGCGCGGCACCGGGATGCCGTGCGCGGCGCATTCCTCCTCGACCGCGGCGGTGATCCGCTCGGCGAAAGCGGCGATGTCCAGGCCCTGGTCCCCGGGCCGGTAGGGCACGGCATGGCCGCCGCCGAGGTTCAGCTCAGGCAGGCCGCCCAGCCGGGCGATGAAGGCCACCATGCGGCGGGCGGCGATCTCGTAGCCATCCAGGCCGGCGATCTGCGATCCGATGTGGCAGTGGGCGCCGGAGAGTTCCAGGGCGGGCTCACACCGGATGCGGCGGGCCACGACGGCGGCCTCGCCGGATGCGATGGACAGGCCGAACTTCTGGTCCTCGGTGCCGGTGGTCACCGCCCGGTGCACGTGGGCGTCCACCCCGGGGGTGACCCGGACCAGGACCTTCTGCCGCCGGCCGGCCAGTGCGGCCAGCGCGGCCAGCTGCTCGGCCTCCCCCGCGGAATCGACGACGATCCGGCCGACGCCGTAGTCGAGCGCGGCGGACAGCTCTTCGCTCGTCTTGCCGTTGCCGTGCAGCAGGATGCGGTCGGCCGGAAACCCGGCCGCGCTGGCCACGACCAGCTCACCCTCGGAACAGACATCCAGCGACAGATCCTCGTCGGCGACCCACCGGGCCATCGCCCGGCACCAGAACGCCTTGCTGGCGTAGGCCACCTCATGCGGGGCCATGACCTTGCTGTACTCGCGGCAGCGGGCTCGCACGTGCTCCTCATCCAGCACGTACGCCGGGGTTCCGAAATGCTCAGCGATCTCAGCCAGGCGGACACCGCCGACCGACTGGGCCTGCTGCGCGGTGAGCGGCCAGATGTTCATCATGCTTCCAGCCGGACGCGGTGCAGCACGAGGGTGGTGGAGGTGATCCCGCCCGCGTCGCGGAACTGCGCGACCGTGGCGTCCAGGTCCGCGAGGCTCCGGCAGGAGAGGCGGACTTCGAAGTCGCAGTCTCCCGCCAGCCGCCACGCCTCGGCGATGCCGGCCTCGTCACGCAGGTAAGCCTCGAAGGAATCGGGGTCGACGCCGGCCGTCATCTGCACCCGCACCAGAGCGTGCAGAACCTGTGAGTCGCCTCTCATGCGGACACCGAGACCGGCCGGCCCGCGGCGATCACGCCCGGGTCCACCTGGATCCGGGTCACGCCCAGCGGTGCGAGCATGTCCCGCATGGCCTCGGCGCTCATCTGTATCCATGGCTGACCTGTTCCCATCGCCCGGGCCAGGCTGGCTTCCGCCGTGAACGCGATCCCGACGCGCTCTCCGCTCGGCAGCCGCCCGCACCGAAGGCTGACCATCCCGGAGCCGGTGTGCACCGGCACGACCATCAGTCTCGTCGCGCTCACATCCACCCACGCTAGACCGGGATCAGGCTGCGGCGGCGTGCGCATACAGAGGCCTAACGGCCCCTGCCCCATCCCTAACGAAGCGCTCACGGTGGCGGGCGGGGGCGCCGGTTGGGGGAATCGCGCCGGAAGCGCAGATATCGATGGTGTGCAGTTCACCAGGAGGCCACGGTTCTTTCAGATGTCGGCGGCACTCTCGGCATTCGACGAGCGGTACAGCCAGTCAGCGTAGGACCCGGATTCATCCAGTCCGAGTTCTCGCCCTCCGGGCAGGGCCTCGGCGAACACGAGCGTGGCAGTGGCCTCGAGTTCGCTGTGGAGCAGATCGGCGGGGCCGGTCGCCTCGAATCCGAGGGACCACCAGTCGTGGCCACAGCTGCGGACCTCTGCGAGCTCTACCTTGCACTCCGGGGCCTGGCCCGGCCCTGGGGTCCGAGGCGTGACCCGGCCTGTGCCCAGCGGGAACTGGCTGATGAGCCGTCTCTTGGCTACCCGCCTCCACCCGGCCGGGTTGCCGTGGTCCTGGGCGAGGGGGCGAAGGGGGAACGACCACTTCTGCCAGGACTCCATGCGTCCGCAGGCGCGGCCCGCGACATCGAGGATTCCCGGACTGTCCCGCAGCACCTTCACCTCCAGAGCCTCGCCGCCGCGGACCTTGACCGACAGCCCGCCTAGCTGAGGATCCAGCAGATAGATGTCTTCGCGTGACTCGGTCCCGGCCAGGAACCGGCCGAACCACCCGGCCACGGCAGCCTCCAGCCGGCCCGGGATGATCCATCGCACCTCCAGGGTGCGCACTCCTTCGGTGACCGGCGTCGCGCCGAGACTGGCGATGGCGTCAACGCCTGGCATCTCGGCAGTCACAGACCCCTCCCCGATTGCCGCGGAATGCGTAGCTGCCGGCTTCCCCCGGTATGCCAGCAGTCCACCGCTACCTCTGACCGGAGGCCTCACCCCTTGCGGGTGAGCTGTACTGCGCCAGCGTGGACGGTTGCGACACCCGCGAGGACGCCAGCTGGGCAGTGGCCGATCATGAGACCGTTCCGGCCCGACCCGGGCAGTTTGCCGGCCCAAGGGGAGCGTGCAGGCTCAGGCGTTACGCGTAACATAAGCCGGTGGCAGATGTCCGGAACTGTGAACAGTGCGGCATGCTCTTCGCGCCCCGGCGTGAACATGCCCGGTTTTGCTCTGCTCGCTGCCGGGTCGCGTGGAACCGCGAGAAGATGCGCGATCCGGTGGCCGGGGTGAGCGCGCTGCAGTGGTCTATCACGGCGATGAGCGACACGACGGAACGGCTTCCCAGGGTCCGGGCGGCGAACCAGCCGCGGGCCTTCGCGGTGATCGGGGAGGCCGTGTGGTGGGTCACCATCGTCGACGCCACGCTGGTACGCCACCATCCGGATGAATACGATGCCATGCTGGCCGGGCAGCCTGCGGCGGAGCGCCACCGGATCGAGGGAACGCTGGGGGGACTGCGCTTCGTCCGGAACCGGATGGGCCATGAAGTCGATCACGTTGACTTCATCCGCCCGGACGCAAGCCGCTCCGGTACCGGCGATGACCGCATCACCGCCTGGACGTGGACTTCCCTGCCCGCACCAGCCCTCGATTCACTGCCACCGCGCGGGCAGGCCTGGGAGATGACGCGGTACCAGGCGTACCAGGCTCACCTGGCGGGCCACACTATTGGCGAGGTCTTCGCGCGGGCCACGGCGTTCCTTAAACTGGCCGCCGCGAACCCAGCTTCAGCCCCGGTCCCGGATGTCAGCACGCAGGGCGTGCGCTGAAAGCCCGGCCGCACGGATCCTCAGTGTGCTGAGGCCTGGCCGGCGACGCGCACCGGCACCGTGCTGGCGGGCCGGGCAGAGGTCATCTCCTCCAGGCTGATCCCGGCCGGCTCGGGCAGCACCAGGGTGAGCGCCAGGCCGAGCACTGCCACTGCGGCGGTGAGCAGCAGCGTGCCGCGCAGCCCCAGCGAGGTCTGCAGCAGCGGGAACAGGAAGACGCCGACGAAGGCCCCGAGTTTGCCGATGCCCGCCGAGATCCCGTGCCCGGTCGCGCGCATCGCCACCGGGTACACCTCACTGGGCATGACGAACGTGGTCATGTTCGGGCCGAACTCGGTAAAGAAGTAGCTCACCCCGTACACGAGCAGGAACGGCACGACCACGGTGGTCATGCCGGGCACCAGGGCGATGAAGGCGAAGCACGCCGCCATCACCGCGAACCCGGTCAGCTGCAGCCGCCGGTGCCCGATCTTGTCCAGGCGGGCGATCGCGAGCACGTAACCGGGGACCGCCGCGACGACGAAGATCGCCAGCTGGATGGCGATCTTGGTCATGGTGGAAGCGTTCGGCGAGATCAGGCTGAGTATCTGGGGGGTGGAGATCGTGTTGCCGTAGTAGGCGTAGTCGAGCAGGAACCAGGTGCCGGCCGTGCCGGCCAGCATGATGAGCCACCGGCGGTTGGTGAGGAAGGCCCGCAGTCCCATCTCCTGCGGCAGCCCGCCCGATCCGTTGCCGTTGACCTGCCCGCCGGCGGAATCAGGGATCCGGTTCGCCGCCTGGTCCGCCTTCCCTTGCACATGGATCTGGTAGCGCGGCGATTCCGGCATCCGGCAGCGCAGGTAGATGACCGCGGCCGCGGGTACCGCACCCAGGGCGAGCATGACCCGCCACGCGACGTCGTTGCTGGCCCCGGCACCCAGCAGGCTCAGCGCGATCAGTGGCCCGATGATGAGCCCGAGCGCCTGGGTTCCGAACACCATCCCGACCAGTTTGCCGCGGTCCTTGCGGTTGGCGTACTCGCTGACCATCACGGCGCTGACCGGGTAGTCACCGCCGACGCCGAAACCGAGGACGAAGCGGAAGGCGATCAGCACCCAGTACGAGGGCGACAGTGCCGACCCCAGCGCGCCGACGACCATGATCGCGGCGACCAGCCAGTACACGCGCTTACGCCCGATCAGGTCGGCGAAGCGTCCGAAGACAAACGCGCCGAGGCACGCGGCGGCCAGCATCGTGGAGTTGAGCAGGGCGAGCTTGCCCGAGCTCAGGGTCCAGTCCTTCGTGATCAGGGCGGAGGCGATGCCGATGACGAACAGGTCGTAGGCGTCAGTGAAGAACCCCACCCCCGACGCCACGACCGCCCGCAGGTGAACTCTGCCCAGCGGGGCCTCATCGAGCGCCGTGATCAAGTCTGTGGGCCGGACCTCGGTCAAGGCATCCCCCGCTCACGCCGCCTGCCCGTTTCCACGGCGGTCGGTGTTCGTCTCAGTACGCCGGAAAGTATCTGGCTCGGGCGACGCTCCGCCGACCTAGACATGAATGACAGATGAACGCAAGATGGCTGCAAACCGAACAAGCCAACGATCCGGGCAACTGGAACACCGCGGTGACTGGCCCCGATCGACCAGTCGGCCCGGGCTGGTCGTGGGCGGCAGACCGGTGAACGGCCGATGACAAGCCACAACTCGTGGAGGTGGGATGTTCAACCTGCAGTCACGCCTACGTCTGATGCCCACCCCGGCGAGGTTCGGCGCCTTAATGGCGGCCATCGCCCTGTGCGCCGCGGTCCTCGTCCCGGTAACGACCTCCGCGAGCGCTACGGCCTCTGCTTCCGCCCGTGAGCCAGCTGGCCTGGGCGGCAGTGGCGCGCCGCGGCTGGCTCACGTATTCATCATCATGCTGGAGAACCACGAAGCCGATCACGTGATCGGCGACCCCAGCGCGCCGTACATCACCTCACTGGCCAGCGAGTACGGGGTGGCCACCAAGTACTACGGGGTCACGCATACGAGCGAGCCGAACTACATCGCCGCGACCAGCGGATCGACGTGGTGGACCAATGACGACGACGGCTGGTACACCGGCAATCACTACCCCGATCCCAAGATCGCCGGGAACCACTACCCGCACACCAACATCGTCTCGGAGATGGAAGCCCGGCACATCCCCTGGGACGCGTACATGCAGGCCATGCCCAGCAGCGGGTACCTTCCCGACAGCTGGCCTGCCACGTCCGGGGTCAGCCCGCTCTACGTGAGCAAGCACAACCCCTTCATTCTCTACAACGACGTCCGCTCCAACCCCCAGTGGCGGGATCACATCCGGCCCTACCAGGACATGGCCGCAGACCTCAATGGCCCGAATCCACCCCGCTACGTGTGGATCAGCCCTGACATCTGCAACGACATGCATGGCGGCGTGACCACGAAGATCACGGGGCACCCCGAGACGCCGTGCCCGTATTCGAACGTGGCCGGTGATCACAACGACGAGCTCCTGAAGGCCAAGGCCGACGCGTTTGTGAAGCACGCGGTGCACACGATCACCTCGAGCGGGGCCTGGACCGGCAACAGCGTCATCTTCGTCACCGCGGACGAATCCGACTACGACGGCTCCGACGCGGCCGACAACTACTACCTGTCCACGGCCGGCTGTTGCGACTCGCCGTACCTGCCTGCCGGGGATCCAGAGATCAGCCCCAAATGGCCCGGGGGCCTTTACGGTGGCGGCTCCGCCCCAATGATCGTGATCAGCCGCGCCGACCCGCACCACGCCACGGACGCGACCCCGTCTAACCACTACTCGATGCTCCTGACCATCGAGGAAGGCTTCGGGCTGGCCGATCTCGGCTACACCGGCGACGCCAGCCAGGTCCATCCCCTGTGGCCGCTCATCGTCAGCCATAACTGAGCGGCCCAAGCCCCCACTAACCGGATAATCCGGGCCATACGCGGCGGGTCGCCACACATGAAACGAAGACTGGTTGTCTTACAGGCCGCCAGCGACGCGGAGCACCGCGCCAGTTACGTATGACGCTTCGGGCCCGAGCAGCCAGGCGATGGCCGGGGCAATCTCGCCAGGCTCACCGGCCCGGCCCAGCGGTATGTTCCTGGCGACGCGGTCAGGGCGGCCAGGGTCTCCGGCTGCCGCGTGGATGGCGGTGCGGACTGTGCCGGGAGCCACGGCGTTGACGCGGATCTGGTCAGCGGCGAGTTCCTTGGCCAGGCCGACTGTAAGTGCCTCGACTGCCGCCTTGGCGGCGGCGTAGTGGACGTACTCATGCGGGGAGCCGAGTGTGGCCGCTGCGGAGGAAACGTTGACGATGGCTCCGCCCTGCCCTCCACGGGAGGCTGACATGACCTTGCTGGCCTGCCGGGCGCAGAGGATCACGCCGAGGAAGTTCACGTCGACGACCCGCCGTATCACCTCAACGGGAGTGTCCGCGAGATCGCCGACGTGAGCGGTGACGCCAGCATTGTTCACTACGCCGGTCACCATTCCCAGCTGGCCGGCGGTGACGGAGAACAGTCGTTCCACGTCCTCCTGGCAGGTGACATCTACCTTGGCCAGGACGCACCGGGCTCCGGCGGCCCGTGCCCGGGCGGCGGTCTCCTGGGCCGCGCTGTCGTCGTGCCGGAAGGCGAGGGTGAGGTCGTGGCCGGCCTCGGCCAGCTGGATAGCGGTTGCTGCGCCGATACCCCGGCTGCCCCCAGTGATGATCGTGATGGGCCGGTCAACATTTTGCATTTTGTTGCCACCTCCGCTGTGCTGTCTCGCTACCGCAGTCGGCACCTGGGAACCTCGCGGTCGGTACCAGCCGCGGCTGTGAAAGGGAACTGCGATGGTTGCCTGATGGTTCCGGGTGAGTCGCGGTCAGCTTTCGTCTGAGATGCGCGGCGCCGCCGTCATGGCAGATTTACCGCGCTTCGAGGAACTTCAGGACCGCCAGGACCCGCCGGTGATCGGTTTCGCTCGCGGGCAGGTCCAGCTTGGTAAGGATGCTGCGGACGTGTTTCTCGACCGTTCCCTCGGTGACGAAGATCCGCTGCGCTATGCCGGCGTTGGAGGCGCCCTCGGCCATCAGGGCGAGCACCTCGCACTCACGCTGCGACAGGACATCGAGCGGATCACGCCGCCGCCGGGCCCGGACGAGCTCCTGCACCAGGGACGGGTCCACCACCGAGGCGCCCCCGGTGATCCGCTTGACCGTGTCGATGAACTCCGCCACATCAGTCACCCGGCTCTTCAGCAGATAGCCCAGGCGCTCACCGCCCGCCAGCAGGTCCATCGCCTCGTTGACCTCGACATGCGCCGAGAGCACGATGATGGCCGTGCCCGGCAGCTCTGCCCGGATCACCCGCGCCGCCTGCAGCCCTTCCGTGCTGTGTCCCGGGGGCATCCGGATGTCGATGATCGCCAGCTCCGGCCGGGCCGAACGGGCCAGGGCGAGCAGTTCGGCGCTGTTTCCCGCCTGGCCGACCACCTCGAATCCCGAACGGTCGAGCAGGCTGGCGATGCCTTCACGCAGCAGGACATCGTCATCGGCCAGCACGACCTGCGGCGTCCCGCTACTGGTCACGACCAGCCTCCGGTGTTCATGAGGCCGACGGTAGCCCGGCGCCGGCAGGTCGGCAACGCTGGTGGCTGCGTTCTTGGCGCCTCCTGCCGCGTGACGGCCCGGCGCGGGCAGCCCTGCCGCCTTGTGGATCACGATCGCACCTTGGCCTGGGCCGGTCCTCCCGGCTGGCGGCCAGTCCAATTACCGGCTGGCTGGTATCTCGGCTGGGCGGTGGCTGTGCTGACATCGCTCGCTCAGGCGAGACAGGCTGGGGGCATGAGCTCCACGGACCACCGTCCACTGCGGGTCGGCACCCGCGGGAGCCCGCTCGCGCTGGCCCAGGCCCGCCAGGTAGCCGGGCAGTTGCGTGAGCGGTGCGGCCGCGCCTGTGTCCTGGTCACGATGACGACGCCGGGGGACCTCTCAGCCGCGCCGGTTGAGCGCCTCGGCACGACCGGAGTGTTCACGACCACCTTGCGCGCGGCGTTGCTGGGCGGCGATGTCGATCTGGTCGTGCACTCGTGCAAGGACCTGCCGGCCGCGCCGGTGGCGGGCCTGCAAGTGGCGGCGTTCCCGGCTCGCGAGGACCCGCGCGACGCACTGATCTGGCCCGGGGGCACCAGTCTCGAGAGCCTGCCACGCGGGGCGCGGATCGGGACCGGGTCACCGCGGCGGACGGCGCTGCTGCGCGCGACCGGCCGCCAGCTGCAGGTTGTGCCGATGCGCGGCAACGTCGGCACCCGGCTGCGCAAGCTGGCCGCCGGCGAGGCCGATGCTCTCGTCCTGGCGATGGCCGGGCTGTCGAGGCTGCGGCTGGCCGGCGCCATCACCACGCCCCTCGATCCGTCGGTGCTGATCCCGGCTCCGGCGCAGGGAGTCCTGGCCCTCGAGTGCCGCGCTGACGACCTGGTTACCGCGGCCGAGCTCGCGGCCCTGGACCATGCACCCACCCGGGCGGCGGCGGTCACCGAACGCGGCTTCCTGGCCGGGATCGGGGCCGGCTGCAGCACACCCGCCGGTGCGCTGGCCGAGGTGATCGTCGGGGGTGGGGCGGAACCACTGGTCCGGCTGTCAGGAGTCATCGCGGCTGCGGACGGCTCCGCCGTGGTCCGCGCCCAGGCGACCGGTACCCCCAGCAGCGAACTCGGCGGGCGGCTGGCGCACCTGCTGCTCCAGCGCGGGGGCGCCAGGCTGCTCGGCCTCGCGTCACACGGACACTGATCCGCACTCAGTCCTGTATTACCGCTAGCTAGCAGGGTGTTCCCTGCTAGCGGTGATGCATGACTGCAGCCAGCGCCCACGGCTGGCGGGTGCTGGCGGCGATGCCGGACCATCGGTCCGCGGGTGATGCTGGCTGCAAGCCGAACCGGCTCATTGACCAGCGCTGCGGCGAACTGGAAGCAGCCGGATGAAACGAGACCACACCGCTAGCGGACGGGAGGCCAACATGGAGTGCGCGGACTGGCTGTCGGGGGGTTTCGACTCCGCTCAGGCCCGGTTCCTCATGCTGACGGCGATCACGCATCACCGGTTTAGTTCCCGGGCCTGGGGCGAGGACGAGGTCAGAAGGCTCTATGCGGAACTCACGGAAATCGACGTGTCCGCGACGCGGGTACTCGCGTCCAGGCGCGGGGCCAGCGCCTGGATCCGCAGCCCCGCTTGGCGTGCGCGGTGGGAGGGGCAAGAAGGTTGCTGATGACTTGTGCAGGCCACCGCCCGCTGCGGATCAGGCGCGCGCATGGGTGACACGCGGGCGGCGCCGTCACCCCCGGGGGCAGCCGGAAGATCAGTGCGCGCGGGCGGCGCAATTCCTGCTAGCTGCAATGCGGCGGCGGCACGTGCCAGCCAGCCTGGTCGGATGCCGCTGCGGTACCTGCTTGTTGACGACAGCGATGCCTTTCTCCAGGCGGCGAGCGTTCTCCTTGAGCGAGAGGGCATGACGGTCGCGGGGGTGGCCTCGAACTCCGCCGAGGCGCTCCAGCAGGCCCGTGCCCTGCGGCCGGACGTCATCCTCGTTGACGTCGGGCTCGGGGAGGAAAGCGGTTTTGACCTTGCCCGGCTGCTGGCTCAGGGCGGTCAGGGCGGCCAGGGCGGCCATGCCGCAGTGATCATGATCTCGGCGCGCCCCGGAGCTGATTACGCGGACCTGATCAACGAAAGCCCGGCGGCCGGTTTCCTGGCCAAATCGGAGCTTTCCGCGCGCGAGATTGAGCGGATCCTCGGCCGCACGCCGTGAAAGGCCGGACGCCGGCCTCGTACGTCCGTTCGGGCAGCTAAGGGCAGGACCGCTCCCCTTACGGTGACTCAGGCGGCGCGGTGAATTCGCCTGTTCTCTTAAGGCACTTGCGTACTCGTCCAATTCGTCCACGGTCAGCCGGTGACGGGCATGGCACAGCCTTTGCCTGCGCAGGAAAGCCCGCCGCCAGCGTAGTTACCGCTAGCGGGTATCGCAGGATTTCGGCTAGCTGGGGCTCTTAATGGCCGCTGGCAGCGATGCCGGCTGTGCTACTGCGGCGCAATAGTCAAAGTGTCATAGGAACGCCAGCCGAGCGGCAAAGAACGGGGTCCGCGCGGAGCAAGCGGGGGCTATTCCGCACGTGGCCAGGCCGCATCGGCGTCCCGGAGCAAGGAGAAAGCACATGACAGACGTGGTCATAGACCAAGAGCAGAAGCAGGAGGTGGCCGCCCCCGAATGGGCGGTGCACGTCCGGAAGTACGCGGTCGAGGCGATCGGTGCGTTCTTCCTGACCTTGGTGGTCGCGGTGAGCGTGCTGAGCCACAGCGTGTTCACCCCGCTGGCGGCGGGCGCGACCCTGATGGTCATGATCTACGCCGGCGGCCACATTTCCGGCGGCCACTACAACCCGGCCGTGACCATGGGGGCGCTGGTCCGCGGCCGGATCGGGATCGGCGATGCCGTCCCTTACTGGATCGCGCAGGTGGTCGGCGGCGTGGTCGCCGGGGTGATCGCCCGGGCGGTCGTCAACCCGACAGCGGTCAGGGCCCTGACCCTGTCCGGTCACACCGAGGCGGCGGCCGCCATCGTGGAGCTGCTGCTTACCTTCGCCCTGTGCTACGTGATGCTCAACGTGGCCACCAGCAAGGACCAGCCAGGCAACGGGTTCTTCGGGCTGGCGATCGGTTTCACCGTGACGGCTGGCGCCTTCGCGGTCGGCGGCATCTCCGGCGGCGTGTTCAACCCGGCCGTCGCGCTCGGCGGCGCCACCGCGGGCGTGTTCGCCTGGTCAACGATCTGGGTCTACCTGGTCGCCGAGCTCGCCGCCGGCGTCGTGGCGGGGCTGGCGTTCCTTGCGCTCAACCCCGGCGATGGGTGGCTGCGCCACTACACCGGCGGCCCGAACCAGGCCAGCAACGCCGGATCCGACCCGGTGCCCGCATCGACCGGCTCAAACGCCTGAACGGTTTTGGGCGCCATCACAACGCTTGGTTCCATCCACAACAGGAGGAAATTTAGATGACCAGCACGCAATCCAACCCGATCCAGACCAACGATCACGGCATTCCGGTCCAGAGCGACACGTATTCGCTGACCGTCGGCGCCGGTGGCCCGATCCTGCTGCAGGACAGCTACCTGATCGAGCAGATGGCCAACTTCAACCGGGAGCGGATCAAGGAACGGCAGCCGCACGCCAAGGGCAGCGGCGCGTTCGGCCGGTTCGAGGTCACCGGCGACGTCAGCGAATACACCAAGGCGGCGATGTTCCAGCCGGGGACCACCACGCGGATGGTGGCCAGGTTCTCCACCGTGGCCGGGGAGCGCGGCAGTCCCGACATGTGGCGGGACCTGCGTGGCTTCGCGCTGAAGTTCTACACCACCGAGGGCAACTACGACCTGGTCGGCAACGACACGCCGGTGTTCTTCATCAAGGACCCGATCCATTTCCAGAACTTCATCCGGTCGCAGAAGCGGCTGGCCAAGGTCAACCTGCGCTCCAACGACATGCAGTGGGACTTCTGGACGCTGCTGCCGGAGACGGCGCACCAGGTGATCTGGCTGATGGGCGACCGCGGCTTCCCGAAGGAC
>Ga0182024_10005006_pt1 | contig 30019 bp, 19 predicted proteins | sample P32metaG_FD_120480 | JGI IMG/M metagenome (GOLD analysis project Ga0182024, IMG submission 120480) | Permafrost microbial communities from Stordalen Mire, Sweden - P3-2 metaG (Illumina Assembly) | ecosystem: Environmental > Terrestrial > Soil > Wetlands > Permafrost | place: Sweden: Stordalen...
ACTACCGGAACCCTGATACTGGGCAACGCGAGGATAGGGACATAGTGGTCGCTGCACATTGTCCGCAGACCCTGTTTCCGCAACGGGCAATTTGCTGGCGATGATTCTTTCCGGCGCGACACCATGCTCTACCCAATCGACGACAGCGCCCAATGCATCGAAATGCGTCTCACCCGGGCCGCCTGCACAATGCGCCATGCCCGGGACCATGAACAAACGGAACGACTGATCGAGAGCATCCTGCGGTTTACTCGAGCGAGCGGAGCTATCTCGTGCCAGCACGGCGTTGTAGTAGTTGATCGATTCCCCAGGAGCTACTAACCAGTCGCTCCAGCCGTGGTACATGAGCAGCTTGTGACCATGCGCGCGAAAGGTGTCGATGTCGGGGTTGGTCGCATTCACCATCTCCGCAAGCTTTTGCGTATAGAGAGCGTCGTCATGATCGAAATCGAACCGCCGCCAATCCCATTGCGGCCCAAAAACCCATTGAAAGATGGGAGCGTAGGGAGGGGTCCCGCCTGGGGTCGGATCGAGACCGTCCCAAGCGAATTCGCTGCCCTTGGGCAGCCCAGGATAGAGGCTTTGCCCGGTTCGCGGATTGACTGGCCCCGCATAGATTTGTTTCGCGATTTCCACCTGTGCGGCAGTCAGGCAACTCTCCTGGCCTGCACTTTTGCACTGGAGAGACGCGGGGTCGAAATGACACTTGCCTGGATCGTTGATGACTCCGTCTTTCACCCCGTCGAGGGCGTCGCATGCATTCACTACCGCCTGGGTAAGCAACGATCGTGCGGCCGCGGGCAGGTAGGATGCCGGTGTCCTTTCGTTCACGGCAAAATTCCATAGGATGCTCACGTGGACGCCGGTGCGGTTGCTTGCCGCGGCCCCGCCGACAATTCCATCGTAATCATCCGGGTATCGCTGAGACTCCATCAGCGCCTGCTCGCCCCCGGTGGAACAACCCACGAAGTAGGCTCGCCTGGCATCTTGCGCGTAGTAGGCGCGCACCACTGCTTTCGCCACCAATGTCATTTCATGCGTGGCCCGGTATCCCCAGTCGATCCAGCGTTCCGGGCGATTGACGAAAATGCTGGCGTTGGCGCCGGCGGGGGTAGCCATGCCCATATCTGTGTTTGCCACTGCATAGCCACGCCTCAGGCCTTCTGCCAGGGCACCATAGCTGATTTTCCCGGCAAAGCCGCCGTTGCCCGTACCTTCCAGGCGCTGGTTCCAGTCCGCCTGAGGCATCCAGATTTCGACCAGGATGTCGGAATCGGCGCTCGGCTTGACCGCGGCCGTGGCGCGGCAGAACGCCGGGAGATCTGGCAGCGGTTTGCCGGTGGGGGGCGTGAACGTGCCCGTTGCCACAACTTCTGCCTTGGTGATGGTGGTGTGCGGTAATTGCAGCGTTGCCAGGCTCTCACAGTTATCTGCGAAACAAGGCACCGCGATGAGCGCCAGCCCGGCGGCGGTGAGAGTCAGGAGGCCACGTTTTGTTTTGCGGGCAGACAAGTGATAGGTCATCTTCTGGATAGCGGCTGGAGAACAAACGCAAAGTGTACTAAGAAGGAGCGCACCCTCGCAATCCGAATGCTTGCAGCTGCTCGCGTGTATTGTTTATTGAGTACGAACAAGGGGTTTTGGCCGCGATGAATATGTCCAATCACTTTCCCAAAATGCTTGAGATGGGGCAGAGCTATCCGCCCTCGCAAAAACTGGATTTTTCCAGCCTTCTTGAGGAGCAGTTCACACAAACCAAGCTGCGGGAAAAGATCAAGCCGGGCATGAAGATCGCTCTCGGTGTTGGCAGCCGTGGCATCACCAACCTCAAAGAGATTGTGAAGGCCACCCTGGGGGTGCTTATCAAAGCGGGCGCGCGGCCTTTCATAGTGCCCGCAATGGGGAGCCACGGGGGAGCCACTGCGGCGGGCCAGATCGAGATGCTGGCGGGGTACGGGGTCACGACCGAGAGCATGGGCGTCCCCATTGAAGCCAGCATGGAGGTGAGAAAGATCGGCACCGCTTTCGACGGCCTCGATGTCGTCTTCAGTGTTCCGGCGTTTGCGGCCGATGGTGTTGTGGTCCTCAACCGGGTTAAGCCGCACACCGATTTCCGTGGGACGTTGGGTAGCGGCATCCAAAAAATGCTGGTGATTGGCTTTGGCAAGCAAGTGGGCGCCAACAATGCTCATTGTGCTGCCGCCCATTTAGGGTACGAGGTCGTGCTGCGTGAATTCGCGAAGACCATCCTCGGCGCCGCGCCGATTTTCTGTGGAATCGCACTGGTGGAGGATCAGCATCATCAGACCGCGGTGATCGAGGTTATCACACCGGAGACTATTGTTCGCGAGGAGGGCAGGCTTTTTCAGAAGGCGCAGTCGCTGCTGGCGCGTCTGCCGTTTGATGAGATTGATCTGTTGATCATTGACCGCATCGGGAAAGACATTAGCGGCTCTGGCATGGACACCAACGTGATCGGCCGCGACATTATTGGATACACCTCTTCGCTTCGCTCCGAAAGTCCCGTCACTCCGCGCGTCTCGCGTATCTTTGTCCGCGATCTGACCCCGGCGAGCAATGGTAACGGCATCGGTATCGGCATGGCGGACTTTACCACCGCGCGTTTCGTGAAGTCTCTCAATCTGCAATACACCTATATGAATGCGCTCACTTCGCTCGGCCTGCTCCCGGCGAAAATTCCCATTTACTTCGATAATGACCGCGAGGCTGTCCAGGCAGCGTTAGCTTCTTTAGCCGAGCCGAACCCGGAGAAATTGCGCGTGGTGCGCATTGCCGACACCCTCAACCTCGACCGCTTCCTGGTTTCCGAATCCTGCGTAAACGGAATCAACGGGCGAACGGGAGTGACGACGAATGGTACGGCCCGCGAAATGCAATTCGATGCATCTGGCAATCTGATGCCGCTCTAGTGGAATGCCGTGTGCCGGGCAACAACCAACAGCTCGTGAGGACTTCGCCGTTGTATTTTGTGCGGCGCGCCGCGAGACTGGAAAACATCCTTCGGTAAGTGTTGTAGTTATAATAAGTCATCTTCAAGTCACCTAGGCACTACAGCTTATGCGTCTGAACGTATATCGCGGCCTGCGGTAAATGCTGCATCGCTCACGTTCTAGTCTAAGCATTCTTTAATGCTCGCTTGATGCAGATTGAGCTCTCTTCAGGCAAGAAGGTATTGCAGGCCAGGTGTGGCGTAGCCTTGTTAACCGGGCGCTTGCTGATAGAAGAAGCACTCTTTAAGCGAGAAAAGCATACCGTCTGCGCGCTTTCTTGCTTAACATTGGTTCGTAAATATTGCTCGATAATGCGAGACTGAATCACCAGGCGGCAAGCGCCCAGCTTCGCGCGCTTCGTACGTGCCTTCCCCCGCGCGCGCGACGCTATCTCCTGCACGCAGATCTTTGTCAGTCAGTTGAGGAGCAAACAGCACATACCTAAGGTTAAGGCCGATTGTAATGACTGCCCATCACGCAGCTCTCTGAAGCGATGTTCAGCGGAAGGTGGTGTTAGAGATGAGTCCGGCGTTATTAATGGGAGAAGATGTAAACCTCACACTCCGCGATCTGGTGGTGCCGCTATTCCGCCGCAAGCGAGTATTGACGCTTACGTTTCTATGCGTCTTTGGCGTCGCGGCGTTGATCGGTCTGCTGCGGCCGCAAACCTATGAGTCGCATATGTCGATACGGATCAGCCGCGAACGGCTGCACCCCGCGGAAACCACGGAAGCCAGAACTCAGATGGACGCCCCCACCCCGGCGTTAACGAATCAAGAGGTCAACGCAGAGGCTGAATTGCTGAAGAGGCGCGAATTCCTGCAACGGGTGGTTCTTGGCCATGGACTCCAGAACGGAGAAGATAACGGATTTCTCAGCTTCTTTCGCCCCCGGCAGACGGAAGCGATTCGAGTTGCGCATGCCGTGCGGGTGCTCGACCGGCAGGTACAGGTTCACACCCGATCGGGGGCACCGCTGATTGAGGTGAGCTATCGCTCAGTGGATCCGGCCCGGGCCTATGGAGTGTTGAAGAGTCTTGCCAACCTTTATATGGCCCAGCACACCCCCCGCCCCGCGCCCGTCTCTTCCCCGACGTTGATGCAGCAATCACAGGGTTATGAAGCGGCGATAGAGGATGCTGAGTCCGGCCTTCGGCAATTCCGGCAGCCCGATGACCCCTCGGACACAGGTCGCGGCTTCACTCGACAACTGACGGACGCCGCGGCCCAGTCGCGGACCATTGAGCACGCGATTGCGGCTGACGAGCAGAGGATCCGGATCGACCAGGAACAGATGAGGGTTACTCCGCCGCAGTGGGCTCCAAGACAGGCTACCGAGGCTGCCAACCTTCTGCTTCAGAATCTTGGCACCCGTCTTCATGCCGCTGAGACCAAGCGTGCGCAGTTCCTGGTAAAGTATGCGCCGAACTATGCGCTGGTGCGGGATGCCGATAAGGAGGTGGCAGAAGCCAAAGCGGCCATCGCCGCGGCGCGGAAGAGTCCGGACGTGAGACAAACGAATGATCGCCGGCCCAGCCTCGAGTTATTGCGAGCGAGATTGGCGCAAGACCAGGCTGACATGGTGAGTGAACGCGCTCGTCTTATTGGCATTCGGAGCGCCGTCGAGAATATGAAGGCACAGATGACCAAACTGGGTGGCGACTCTGTAGAGGAGGCAGACCTCGAACGCGAGGCCAAGGCCGACGAGCAAAACTACCTACGATATCTCTCCAGGCGAGAGCAGGAACGCGCTGCCGGTGCACTCGACCGGCCCCGAACCGTGAGTGCTGCCCTTGCCACGCCGCCCACCATACCCGTATTGCCCGCGCATGGTCGAGGTGTGGTCTTACTTATCGCTCTGGGGTTAGCCGCGTTGGTCAGCTTTCCAACTGCGTTGATCCTCGACTGCTTTGATCCGTGTTTCCACTCCCCGAACCAGACGGAGTTGTCCTTGATCCTCGAAGCGGGGACCACGCGCCGCGACACTGTCCTCAACAAGGAGGCGGTACTGGGGAGATGACCTGTAAGAAGGCGTGAGGGCTACCATGCACCTCAAACGCAGCGGCAATGGGTTGATGGGGACGGGTCATGTTGCCTTCACCGCCCCGAGGCCTCTGATCAAAGGACAAGAACAGCCGTACGCACCGGAATTCGTCAGATTGTTACCTACCACTGGGTCTGAAGTATGAAATGTTGTGTAGGAGATGTTGTCCGATAACAAATGCTGCGTGCATTTAAAGATTAGATACGTCTCGTGGATTGTCGCGACATTTGTGCATCTAAGTTTCGGCCAATATTTAAATCACGTGAAAGGCCAATCATCCGCAATACAAGTCTTAATCGAAAGAATTCGGCTTGCTGCCATTCAGCCCCAAGGCTTCTCAAAGAGATATCGGGATAGCACCTGATACGGCCCTGCAGATAATTAGGAATTCGAGCGGGTTGCCGAATTTGAGACCGCGAGAAGGCTTTATCGGTTGACAGTGCCTATCGGCTCAAGCTATCTTCGCATTAGCAATATTTGTATTAACGAATAATGCACTAAGGTCGAGTTCGGCCCCTCTCCACCCAAATACGTGATGTGTTGAAGTGGATAATTACACAATTTTCAGGCGGCTCGAATTGATCAGACGATTGAACAGGCTCTCAGCTTTCATGTTCCAGACCGCAGAACCTGCTGGTTCTGTCCGTCTGCCTAAGTGTTGCGTTAAGCGCTTCGCTCTTCGAAGATCTGTAGCTGCCATAAGGCCTTCTGGCTTAGAGCGGCAACAGAGAATATTCTTTACGGTCGCGACTCCATAATCTCTAGTTTTACTCGGTACAAGCGAACTCAGAGCATGGTTCAGTCCCGTGACCGTTGGTCAACCCAACTGCCAGGAACTTTTTAGCAAGCTAGCACGGGAAACGATCTCGGGCCGAGGGTATCTCGCGTTTGGGATCAAAATCCGGGCACGCTCACAGCAATGGCCCGACAGTTTAAAGAGCGGAGATAACTATTGACGCATTGTGAAAAAACGGCGAGAGCGACCCTAACTCAGAACAGGTTTGTCTATTCGGCACCGGAAAAACGCACCCTGGAGCGGGGGATCTATTTATGAGGCAACGAAACTCCACTACACTTACGGCCGCAATTGACAGTCTGGTTGCGCTCGCAATCGTAGTTGCTGCCGTGGCATGGGCAAATCAGCGGCAAATGCCGGAGGGTGGCCTCCGAGAGTTTTTGCAGATGCGCGTTACGCTGTTGAACTCGTCATTTTCCATTGTCTTTGCCGTTCTTTGGAAAGAATGTCTGGAAATGTTGGGTTTGTACCGTGACAATTTTACCGAGCTCCTCCGCCCAACACTTCGCTCGGCCACCGGATGTGGCATCATGGCCGGCTTATTGGCCCTGTATCTTGAGGCCCGTCACGCGAAGGGGCCAGTGGCTCCCGTTGTTGTGGTTTTCTTTCTCACGGCGTTCGCCTACGAAATGATGCGTGTCTTCATTTCCAGCCCGCGCCTGCGGTGGAAAATCGGCGACATGGAACAGGTGATCATTGTGGGAAGTGGCCGTCGGGCTGCGAAAGCATGGCGTGAGCTGCGCATCCAGCACTACGGCCGCAAGAATCTCCTCGGATTCGTCGATGACCGCGACCCCTCTCTTATGCCGCCAGACATCGCAAGCCGATATCTGGGCCGGATCGATGAGCTTCCCAATCTTTTTCTCAATCAGGTTGTGGACGAGCTTTTGGTTGCGGTTCCTAATCGTTCGTGCTATGACCTGGCGCAACAGGCAATCGCTTTTGCTGAAGGCGCAGGCGCCCGTATCGTGTGCTTGAACGATAGCTATCAGCTTATTCATAGCAAAGCTCTTCGTCTGCGAAGTGCTCTCTTCCTCGAGCTGGTGCCAAAAGATGACAAGCGCGCTGCCGCCGAAAGCCTCAAGCGCGCGTTGGACATCTTCGTCGCAGCCAGCGGACTCGCCTTATTGGCTCCAGTCTTTCTGCTTACCGCGTTGGCAGTCAAGGCCACCAGCACAGGGCCGGTCTTTTTTGTTCAAGAGCGGTACGGGTATCGGCGCCGCCGTTTCCAGATGTGGAAGTTTCGCAGCATGGTTTCCAACGCACCGGAGTTGATGGGCCAACTGGAGACTCAAAACGAGGCCAGCGGACCTATCTTCAAAATCAAGAATGACCCGCGCATCACACCGCTCGGTCGCTTTCTTCGCCGGACCTCCCTGGACGAGTTGCCTCAGCTGTGGAACGTCTTGTTGGGAGATATGTCTCTGGTTGGTCCACGCCCGATGAGCACGCGCGATGTCTCTCGTTTCCAGCACGCACAACTCATGCGCCGTTTTAGCGTCCGGCCCGGCATCACCGGTATGTGGCAGGTGGTTGGACGTGGGTCACTAAGCTTCGATCAATGGATATCTCTGGACTTTTCCTACATCGATCAATGGTCATTCGCTCTCGACCTCAAGATTCTCGCTCGCACCGTGCCGGCCGTTTTGAAACGGTCGGGCGCGGCCTGAACTTCCCTGGGGGAACCATGCGTATCGCTGTAGTGCACGACTATTTCACCCAAATGGGCGGTGCAGAGAAGGTCGCCGAGGAATTAATGCGGATGCTTCCGCAGGCGACGTTGCACTCGACCGTGGCCCTGGCCGACTGTATGCCGCCTGGCCTTGCCGGGGTGCCTGTAGAAACCTCGTGGATGCAGCAATTGCCCTTCATGCGGCAGTGCTACCGCCTGTTTTTTCTTCTTTATCCTCTCGCGGTGCACTCGCTTGACCTTTCTCCGTATGACCTGGTGATCTCCAGTTCCTCGGGGTACGTGAAGGGTGTGCGCGCCAGCCGGGACGCCATGCACGTTTGTTACTGTCATACCCCGATGCGCTGGGTATGGAGCTTCGACAGCTACTCGGCACGCGAATCGATGGGGCTTGCCAAACGTCTGCTGTTGCCTACACTCATCCGCGGGTTACGCCAATGGGATGAGGGCGCGTCGCGCCAGCCAGACCATTTTATTGCGAACTCGCGTACCGTTGCGGCGCGCATCCTGCGCGCCTATGGCCGCCATGCGGAGGTCATTCACCCTCCCATTGATTTGAATCGCTTCCATGTGTCGCAAGAACAAGAGGATTACTATCTTGTGCTGGCCAGGCTGGTTTCCTATAAGCACATCGATCTCGCCATCCAGGCCTGCAATTTACTGGGCCGCCGGCTACTCGTCATCGGTGACGGGCCCGACCGAGACCGTCTGCAGGCCGGTGCGGGCCCAACGATCAGTTTTCTCGGCCGGCTTTCCGATGCCGAAGTAGAACATTATGCCGGCCGCTGTCGCGCACTCCTATTCCCGGGCGAAGAAGATTTTGGTATGGCTCCGTTGGAACTCGCAGCAGCGGGCCGCCCAACCATTGCCTACCGAGCGGGTGGCGCGATCGAGACGATTGTCGACGGTGTTACCGGTCTGTTCTTTGATCGGCAGGAGCCCGAAGATTTAGCCGCTGCTATCAGACGTTTTGAGCGTATGGAATGGTCTCCGGATGTTCTTCGCCAGCATGCCGAGAATTTTAGTATCGAGGTGTTTCAGTCTCGCATGCATGCCTTTCTTGCGCACATTGGCGCCCCAGTCCACGATGCTGTGCCCACGTCTCGGGGAGCGCACACCAGCTCCGAAGCTTTCCCGATCTCTGCTCGGGAGGGTATCCCCGCTTGATTGCCCAGCCGGTGGTGGCTCAAGACTGTATCCCTTGCAAGACCACGATGCCGCTGGAGGAGAAGATGTTTTCGGGAGCTTTCATAGTGTCTTGGTTTTCGTGTCTTCATTTTTCCCAGACGTTCAAGAAGGAATGAGAGAGCATAGGGAAATAAGATCATTAACGGGTCTACGCGGCGTGGCGGCAGCCTACGTCGTAATCCACCATTTTTTCCTGGGTCTCACGTTTACAAACCCCTTTACGACCTTTCTGGCGCATGGGTATCTCGCCGTCGATCTGTTCTTCGTTCTTAGCGGCTTCGTGATGACCTTGAACTACGGTCACATGTTTAAAAATGGATGGTCTCGTGGTTCGCTACTAGTTTTTCTCAGCCGGCGGATTGCCCGCGTGTATCCACTCTATTTTGTCGCGACATGCTGCGCTTTTCTGCTAATTCTCGCGGGCTGGTTGGGTGCGCCACCCACAAGCTCTCTGAAGACATGCTTGGTTCTGAACCTGGCGATGGTGCAGGCTTGGGGTTTTGGTCCCAGTCTGGATGGGCCGGGCTGGTCCATCAGCGCAGAGTGGGCGGCATACCTTTTGTTTCCTGCGCTGCTTTCGGTAGCGTTCTTCCGTAGACAACTGTGGGGTTGGTTGTCCGCTGCTTTTTGCGTCGCAATGATTGTTGTGCTTTGTAGCATCCCTGCGCAGATGGCACATAACGCTCGTCCACTGGCCATTATGGACCTGCATGAGTCCTATCGCGGATTTGCTGTTTGGCGTTGTCTGCCGGAATTTACGTTAGGAGTTCTCGCCGCTCGAGTTCTTGGGTCTCGTGCTGCTGAGTGGCTTGGCGCCAATCGATGGATGGGCTTGGGCCTCTCGCTCAGCGTGCTCGCCCTGATCAGCATCCCTCGCGCCGACCTAGCCGTGGTTTTGCTCTTCCCCCTTCTGATACTCTGTCTTGCGTCCGACACCAACCTGCCGAGCCGGGTTCTAGCGGCTAAACCGATTCATTATCTTGGGGTACTCTCTTACAGTATCTATCTTGTTCATGATCTGCTGGGCGGGGCGATGGGCTGGGTGCACCGTTCTATTCACGCTCACGGCATAGCCCACGCACAGACGTATGCCGCAGTGCTCGGCATTATCCTTACACTTTTCATTTCGATCGGTGCGTACAACATGATTGAATCACCCGGTAGGAAACTCCTCCGAAGGCTGCTTGAGGAAAGATGCCTCGGCATCCTACCCCAACGAGTAGCCACGGCAGCTTCTTGAGTCGATCGCCCTCACGATCGTGATGTAGGGGACCGGGCAAAAGAAGGGGCTGTCCGGCAAGTGTAAAGATGACTGGCGGAAACCAGGTTTGTCGTTCCCTCCATCTAATGGTGTCCCTTTAAACGAGAGGCGTCTACGCTGCCGTAGTGGTGCGTAGCGTCTGGGTACAAGCATTCAACAAAATGGCGCAAACAATTGGCGTGCTAATCGCGACATACCGACGCTCGAATGAGCTGTTGCGATGCCTTGCGGCCCTGGAAAAGCAAACGCATCAGGCTGATGAAATTCTCCTGGTTGTGCGGGAAGACGATACGGAGACGAGATCGAGACTCTCTGATAATGCGCTGAAGCTGCTTTCCATCCGGATCATCACTGTTTCTGTGCCCGGCGTGGTGGCGGCGCGCAACGCGGGACTCGATGCATACACGACGGACATTCTGGCCATCATTGATGACGACACTTCTCCGCACATCGACTGGCTAAGCCGCGTCATGCAGAATTTTAGAAACGATCCAGCGTTAGGGGGTTTGGGGGGCCGGGATCGCTGTTTCGACGGAACGGAATTCGACGAACACCAGGAGTCTGTCGTAGGTAAGATTCAGTGGTTCGGCAGGACTATCGGGAACCACCATCGGGGTTTCGGTGAGTTGCGTGAAGTGGATGTGCTTAAAGGCGCCAATATGAGTTATCGGTCGAACGCCATTGCGGATGTACGCTTCGACACTCGTTTAAAGGGCAACGGGGCTCAGCCTAGCGAGGATTTCTGCTTCTCGGTCGCCGTCAAACACAAGGGATGGAAGTTAGCCTATGATCCATTAGTACTGGTCGATCATTACGCCAGCCAACGTGCCGAAGTTCGCCACTATGTCGGTGTGGCGGCGGTGAACGATGCTTCCGTCTTTCGCGACTTTGCCTATAACCAAGTCATCAGCATCTGGCATGCTCTGAGCCCATTGCGTCGGGGTGTATTTTTTGTCTGGTCAGTACTTATCGGTACAGGAGTATTCCCTGGATTGATCCAAGCTGTCCGGTTTACGCCCAAACTTGGAGTTCATTCGTGGCGACGGTTTCTCATCGCTCAACAAGGAAAGATGGATGCTTTCCGAGATCTCATATTCTGAATGTGACGACCATTTCGTGTCTTAGTGCCTGGGGTCAATTCTCATGCCAAGAATGGACTGAAGCTATGATTAGACCTATCGAGGAGGCTACCATCACCGTAACGGATCAGCGGCAAAACCGCACAGTTAACCGCGACGAAGGAAGCGCTCCGAAGCCGTCATTGAGAAGGGTAGCCATTTTCACAAGCTGCGACTCATTCGAAGGTTTCTACGGGGGAACCTTTGGACTCGATCGTGAAACGTTTCTCACGTCCTATCGGAACGATTTTGTTTGGGAGTACGCCGAAGGCCTGCGCCAATGCGGGCATGACGTATTTATCTATATCCTGTCTTACGATCGCCCCGAGCTGCGCGAAATCCGCGAGCAGCTCAGCGTCCGCTTTCTTCCTCTTCCGCAGTGGTTGCGTGCGGTCGATCCGTTGCTGTGGCGTCTCCGCGGCCTGAAGCACGGCCCATCGCTGCGCGATCGTACCGCATATCTGGGATATGGCGACGCACTGCAGGCCGCGATTGTGGAAGACGGGATTGAATTGTTGTACCACCAGGAGATATGGACACCGCGATTCGACGTCGTCGTAGAGAAGGCCAGCGTCCCGGTCATCGGCGCAGACCATGGCGCTGTTTTTTCGGATTGGATGGCACCCGCTAAACGCAAGTCTTTCAAGCATGCCGCTCGCTTGGTCTGCCAATCCAACACGGGCCTGGAACGCGCACGAAGCTTTGGTGCTAACGCAGTCCTCATGTCTAACGGCGTGGATACCAACTTCTTTTTGCCGCCCGGATCGCCGCAATTGCGCCAGAAGACTGTTCTGGCCGTTGGCCGCCTGGTTGAAGAACAGAAGAGATTCTCCGATCTGATGCGGGCGATGCAATCTCTTTCGGATTTCCGGCTCATTCTGGTCGGCAGCGGTCCGGATGACCTCAAACTAAGACAGGTTGCGACCGAGCAAGGTCTAACGGACCGCGTTCACTTTGCCGGCTTCGTCTCCGATCGGAAGGAGCTGCGACGTCTTTATCAGGAGTGTGGCGTTTTCGTTTCGACGTCGAGTTGGGAAGCGGTGGCACTCGTGCTGCTGGAGGCTATGAGTTGCGCCGCACCGGTGGTGGCTACGCGGATTCCTTCATTCATGGAGCTAATCGCCGACGGTACGGATGGGCTGCTTGTGCCCGTGGGAGCACCGGAGGAGCTCGCGCAAGCGATCCGTAAAGCGTACGAGAGTCAGCAGCAACTTGGCACGAACGCTCGCGAGACCGTAGCCAGCCGCTATTCTTCCGAAATTCTGTATGGTAGGTTGTCGGATCTTATCGAGGCCGCCTGACGGATATCCGTCCGGGAGGATTTGCAATGAGCTAGAGAGCGGTTCGGCGCAGGATCGCGAAGTGATCTGCGCAATAGTCCGGTACCTCAATTTCAAACAGGCCTGGATAGGAGGCGACAAACTCGTCTACAGCCGTTTGCGCCCCTTTAGAGAAGAAGCCGTAATCGTCTACCACGATAATTCCCCCGGGCGTCAAGCGCGGCAAGAGCTTCTCCAGCGCAGCTTTGATGGGGGCATAAAAGTCAAAATCCACGTAGGCAAAACAGACCCGCTCCGGCAGCCGGTCATCGGCGATCGTCGAGTCGAACAATCCGGGGACGACGCGATAAGCATTCAAGGGGATGTCGAGCCCCTTCATCCGAGCGCGCATCTCGGCCTCCGGGTGGCTCATGTGGCCCACGTAGGCCGTCATCGAACCCAGTTGGTCGATGTCGTCGATCAACTCGTCCTCAGTCGTTGGCGCAGGCAAGCCAGCGAAGGTATCGTACAACCAAAGCACCTTGCCGGACCCTCGTAGCTCGTTGGCCAGCATGGCCGAAGTCGCACCACTGCCGACACCGCACTCGCATACGTCCCCGGGCAGATCTCTAACCGCCGCAAGGCTCACAATGAGATGCGATCCTTCGCCTGTGCCTGTCCCTACGAGACGCGAGAGTAATTCCGTGCGAGCGGGATTGTCGGGTAACCGGACCCCGCGTGTCCTGGCAAGTAGCTGGAGATACTCGTTTATAACCGTTCGGTGCCCGCGTACGAGGTCCTGTCTGCCCCGGGGGGTCATTACCTCCAAACCGAAAGTGGACGCTGCTCGTTTGAGATGTTGGCGCAGAGGGTTAGTCACAATAGCAGTATAGGTAAGTACGCATTAGTCACGCAAGTACATTATAAAACCTTGCGGGCAGCAGATCATGCACACCTTAAGTTACGGCTCCTTCATTGCTTATTCCGGAGAAATCGAACCTCAGTCAGGATCATTCAGGATTAGACCGAATCAAGTTTATAGGCTGCCCGCGTTTTGCCCCAAGCAATGATTGGCCTCTCGTAGAAACGGAAGGAAAGCCATGCAATTAAGAAAGTGATGGGCGTATCAATCCAAAATGCCTCGCGGTCAGTCAAGTGCCAGGTTCTAGTCATAGTTTCTCGCATAAGCACTTGATACAGGTAAAGACCGTAACTGATAACGCCGGTGAAGACCAGGGGCCTCCAACTAAGCGCTCGGGCGCAGATCGATTTCGGGTTCGCGATAAGGTAGCCGATACAGGAAACGGCGATCAGCGAGATAAGTGAATAGCAAATACTGTTGTAAATGACCGTGGGATTGTCGCGGGTGAATCCATGACCGTAGAAGAGCCTAAAGCAGAACCAGGTGAGGATGAAGAGAGCTGTGGCCAAGCCACTCCACTTTCTGATGAGATCTGAGTGCGACGGTAACTCTAACCCGAGCGAGAGTAAGCATCCCAGCGCGAGACCATCAAGGCGAAACGGTGTCAGGAAATACACCAACTCCCACCCGGGTCTGAACAGGCTTGCGAAGGCGCGAAGTATTGGCTCAAGGGCCAGGAGCGTAAGGAGGATGTACACGAGAATGCGGCGAGGAAAAATGCGGACGGCGATCGGCCAAAAGATGTAAAAGTGTTCCTCGATTGCCAGAGACCACAACGGGCGCAATGGTTCGAATGTCGGCCGGACGTATGCCATCACATCCCCAAATGAGAGCAAGTAAGCCAGAGCTTGCAACCAGGAGAGGCGAAATCGGAGCAGGGCGGTAACCAGCAGCAGGAGCAGAAATGGTGGAAGGATCCGAGTAAAGCGCTTGATCCAGAACCCGTGCCAGAAAAATTCATCCGTGCGGGTGCGCCGTAGAATGGAAGTAATCAGGTAGCCGGAAAGAACAAAAAATAGATCAACCCCTATCCATCCTGAATTGAGACAGTGGTGATGGTAAAGCAGCACGAGTAACACGGCGACACCGCGAAGTCCGTCAAGGCTTCGGTTGCGTGGAACTTCAGCATGCTCAGCCGTTCTGAGCTGTTCATTCCTGATCTCGGTGTCGGAACTAATCACTTTTGCCTTTATGAAAGACGTGCTGCTCTTTGAAACTGTCTTTCAGAATCGTGACCTGATATGCATCGTCCGCGTGTCCTCCGACTGTTTGATATCTGGATAGGAGAGCGCGCCGACCAAAAACAACATGAGTGCAGAAGTTGAATATTGACCTCCAATCAACCAGGAGCCCAGCGAAGAGATAAGCAGAGCAGCGACAGGTAAACTGACACTTAGCCTGACCGTCTGAAGGTATTCGAGCGAGCGCCGCATGGCGCTAACTACGATGTACAAGTACAGCAAGCCGCCGATCAGGCCGAGACCGATAAACATGTCACTGATGTCCAGCTCCGAACTGCCGGTATCGGTGTCTCCTCCGAACTTGGTCGCTGCTTCAGTCGTTGAACCGAGCCCGTGGCCAATGGGATAAGTAAACCCCTCGAGTATGCCAGACCACAACATGCCACCATGCAGTCCCGCGGTCGAATAGCGCGGGTCTAGCGGGTGAGCCAAGCCACCGGCCTGATGCGCCAATGCATCATTGACAACTGAATTCTTCGCAGACGGCCCGGCGTCAGGGGTTCCGAAACGCGATGCGATGAGAACGACTCCTACCAATCCCAACAGTGTGAAAGACAGAAGAAGAAGTAGTTTCTTAGGCCTGAGCCTTTGGCCCTTGCGGAACGTCCACACAAAGGCAAGCGTAAAGATCACCCTGATGACGGCAGTTCGCCCCGAGGCCAAAACGACCCCGGTAATCAGGATCGGAAATATGACTGCCCACTTTGGTCTGGACCCGAAATATGCGGCTGCTACACCAACGGCGCCGAGCATCAACAACACTGCATATTCGGTCCCTGAGACGGAAAAGCCAAACGGTCGTATCGACCCGCCAATATACAGGGCAGTGTACGTTTTTGAGGCCACGTCGATCCAAGCTTGCTCGTAAGGAAGGAACCCAACAAATGTCTGCACGAACCCCAACAATGCCGCAAGCAGCGATAGGGGAAAAATCGCAAGATAAAGCAGCTTCTCGACCACGGCGGGCGAACCATAACGGCGGCCTAACCAAAACCAGAGAACAGGAGCAATGTAGAACAGGGCTCCGGATAGACCTACGGTAAGTCCTCCTTGCTTGGGATTGAAGATTTCAAGAGCCATCACGGCAAGTAGCGCAAGCATCGCCTTGGAAAGGCCATCGCTGAGGCGAAGGCGCAGCAAGAGAGGAAATGCGAGCACAAACGCCACAATGGGGCCCACAAGGAGCAGAAGATCCTGAGCCGGCTGACCGACTGTTACCGCAAGGATTCTCCGCAGATCCCCCATCAGGAAGAGATAGGTGAGCGTCAGCAGTATTGCTGCGGCTTTGTCATACAAAGAGACGAGGATCAATCCACTTGCAATGATGAAGGCGCATAAGAAATTAAACTGTCCGTGCAGCATTAGAAACCACAGGATGCTTGCGAAAAGCAGGCCCCCTATCCACATCACGGACGCTGACTGGATTCTCTCCGGCTGCGAAATGGTAAAAGAAGCTCTCATGTCAGGCGAATCTCTTCTTTAGCCCCAGGATCGGAGCCTCAAAGAAGTGGTAGCTCATCATGGCTATCCCAAGAGTAAGCCCCAGCGATAGCAGCAGATAAAGGATGCTTCCGACAAACACAGAATGTACGAGTCGCTGGATCGGGTAAACGAGCGGAAAAAGGAATACCACGAGAAGGCCGTGGTAAATGTAAAGCCCGTAGCTGTAGCGACCGAAAAATCGAAGCCATGCTTGACTGCAAACTGCTGCGATCCATCCCCGCCCCTGCTGGGCACAGTACACTAAGCATGCGCAAAAGATCGCGATCGCTGTATAGCCGACCGTTGCAATGACGGGAGCTTCATGCAGGCCGCTTCCGGCGGTGAAAAATAGCGCAATCACTGCGGCGCCCGACAGTGGCAACAGCCACCTGACAGGCAGGGATCCGGCAGAAGGACCTCGGACGAGAAGGGCTAATGCGCTTCCGCAGATGAGACTGTCCCCTCGGGTAAATAGGAGGGAATAGACGATAAATGGGTCGGTTCCGCGCAGCACAAGAATCGTACGCAAAACCAGGGCGCAGATCATAATGCCGGCGGAAATGCGCAGTAGCTTACCGCGGTCCCTCAGAGACCAGACTACGAGCGGCCATAGGAGGTAGAACTGCTCCTCGACGGCTAATGACCACAGATGAACAAGTCCCACACTCTTGCCCGGCGACGGAAGGTTTGGCGCGAAAACCGGAATCATATTGGACAGATAAAAGAAGTACAAAAGATGCCCCGACTGCCAGTGAAGATGGAGAACTGGAGTCAAGAGCAGAAAACCGAACAGCACACCGTAGAAGAGGGGAAAAATGCGTAACGCGCGGCGAGCATAGAAGTTCTTCACCCGATCCTCTCGGTCGGCACTATCGATCAGAATTCCAGTGATCAGGAACCCGGAAAGAACGAAGAATAGGTCGACACCCATCCAACCTGCATCGGCGACATGAGACCAACCCCGGATTATGAAGTTCGTGCTCTTGTGTCCGCCGCCGAAATGGGAGAAGAAAACCGCCAGGATTGCGATTCCTCGGAGTCCGTCGAGAGCAGGATAATGCCGGGCACGCTTGTCTGCGGATCTGTCCGCCAAAATTGTTTCCTGCGGCGGCAAAGAGGCCAGCATCTGAGTTCTCTCATTCAAAAATTTCCAACTCCTATGGGTTGTTTCCACTGCGAAATGCAGAGAGAACCTTTCATGGTGCTGGGTGATCCATTTTGAGCATCGCAGTGGGGCCTGGACTAAGAGGCAACGATAGCGATTAGAACAAAGAGGTCTGCCCAGCACTGGGTAAACAACAGAGCTTCAGATACCAGCGAGTACCCGAGAAAAAAATGCAAAGTTCAAAAATCGTCGCTAGACCAGCAAGTATGGCGTGTTGCCAACGACTAGCGGGACACTTCGGAGATGCTTAATGCAGAACGAGAGCAGCAGCCACGGAACCAGCCACCGCACCGGTAACACCCGGTAAAACGACGTTGAGAAACGACTTGGCTCCGCTGCGCGGAACGACAAGTACGTCCGACGGCCGCAAAATCAGATTTTCCCCATTGATTTTGGCAATGCGGTTCAGATTCACCGGGATAGTTTCTGCTCCCGACGCGGTCTTGCGCACGATCGAGGCTTTGCTGGCCCTTGCCGTCGGATTCACGCCTTGTGCCAGTGCGATTGCATTGAGGACGCTGAGTTTCTGGCCGTTTTCAATGAAATACTCTCCCGGGTGGCCAACATCACCAACCACGTAGATGGTCTCCGCCCGCGACACGACAACCACGTCTCCGGCCTTCACTTCAGTAAGCCGCTGCAGGTCGGAGTAATTCGGGGAATTGACCGCCACCGTCTCCGGCCGAGTAGGGTCACTCTGATGTGTGATTTGAATACTGGAGCCTAGCTGTGGGGTAACGCCCCCTGCCGCGGAAAGGGCATCGTACAGAGAATGCCGGCCAAGCAGAAGATAAGTACCAGGCTTCCTTACTTCGCCAAGAACGCTTATTCCCTGGGTCGAATACTCCGTAACCAGCACGGTCACGTGCGGATCAAGCATAACCTGCGAATCACGCAGACTCTTCTCGATCTTCGCCCCAGCTTCAAGCGGAGTCAGTCCACCAACCGCAACGTCGCCGGTATCGGGGAGCGTTATCAGACCATCCTGGCTCACGCGAAGTTTGGCTGAGAGTTCCGGAGTGTTGAAGACCTGTACGTCGATCAGATCTCCGGCTGCTATTCGGATAAGCGTTTGGCTGCTTTGGACCGGTACTGGCCCGGGAGCTTCGGAGGCAGCGCCCGCGCCTCGTCCGTTCGCGTGGAGCATCGCTTGCCCGAGGGTAATCATTACCAGCCACACCGCGATCTCTCTGCGGCGGGGAACAGACTTGGTGAAGAGCCAATTACGCATAGGAGGCCTCTTCATACGGTTCTTCAATATCGTACTGCTCGGCGGTGCGTGGAGCATCGTTCACCAGCACACCAATGACGCGTGCGTCGGTTCGACTTAGCATGTTATGAACTTTGGTGAGTGCCCGCAGATGAGTGCTGTTGTAGCAGACAACCAGCAGGACCGCATCCACCCAGATCGCCAGCGGAAGACTGTCGCTCACAGAGAGCAGCGGCGCCGATTTCACGATAACGAAATCAAAGTCAGATTCCCACCGTTTGAGGGCAAAGCGAAACCTCCCCGACGCGAGACTCTCGGAGGGCGGGACGGCTTTGTTTCCCGCGGTGAGGAGATAAAGCGTCTTGATCTCCTCGACGGGTTGACTGTAAACCTCGGTCAGCGTTGCGCCGAGCAGATGCTCGCTCAGCCCACTGTGATTTTCCACGCCGAACACCCGGTGAAGGCTTGGTTGCCCCAAATCAGCATCAATCACCAATACCCGGAAGCCTGTCTGGGCGAGAGTGATGGCATAATTTGCAGCTGTCTCATCAACACCCTCACCCGGTAAGGCACTGGTGATCAGCAAGGTTCTGACAGCGTGCTTGTGGGACGACAGCAGAATCGAGTTTCTCAGAGATCGATAAGCTTCCGCAGCTCGTGACCGCGGCTCCCGGAGCGTGATCAGAGACCTCGCGGAACTTCTCCCGATGCTACTTTTCGAGTAACCGTTGTTTAATCGCCAGTCGGACCGGTCACGAGGAATAGTGGCCAGAATGTCATAACCGGCTTGCTCCTCGATCTGATCGATGGTGCGCGGCTTGCCGGACGATGATTCCGCGATAAAGGCGGAAGCTATGCCGGCAAATAGTCCGATGATGACTCCACTCACCATAACCAGCATTTTCTTGGGTTCGACCGGCAGGGAGGGTACGCGTGCGCTTTCTACCGACATGGTGTTCACGCCATTGACTTCAGCATCGATGCTCGCCTGCTGCAACTTGCGACGCAAAGTGTCGTAGAGCTCTCGGCTGGAAGTGACCTCCGATTGCAAGGCCGCATACTCGGCCTCGCTCCGGTTAAACGCGTATGCCATCTGTGTCTGCTGGTCATACTCCGCCTGTAGCATGTTCTGAGCGTGGTTGGCCGCGTCGTATTCTTGCGTCAGCTGTTTTCTCACCGACTGCACATCGTCCGCGATTTCCGCATCCACTGCGATCATTTGCTTTTTCAGCTCAGCCAACGGGCCATATCTCGGCCCAAATTTAGCGGATAGTTGGGCATACTGCGTAAACAAGGTTCCCTGTTGCCCCTGCAACGACTGCAGCCTGGGGTTGGGAAAGAGGGAAGCGAGCGCACCGGGATCTCCCTGCTTTGCGGCACGTAATTGTGCTTCCTTCATAATGCGCTCGGCCTGAGCCGAAGCCAGTCTGTCATTCAGAAAGCGCAATCTATCCGTGATGGTATTGCTGGCCCCGTTTGTGTCGATGATGTTGTGCGACTCTTGAAACTGAGCCAGCTTCTTCTGTGAATCCTCTACCTGACCCTGAAGGGTTGCCATCTGCGCGGTAAGCCAGGTTCGCAATTGTGAAACCGAATCGTCGCGGCTGGCGAAATTCTGCACCGCGTATTCCTTGACCAGGTGGTTGACCATCAGGGCGGCCACCTTCGGATCCCGGTCGCGGAGGCTAATTCCCACTAACTGTGTTCCTTCGACCTGCTTCACGTCGGTTTGAAGCTCAAGCCCGTCGATCGCCTTCTGTTGCTGCGGCGATATCGCGTCAGAGTCTTGCGGAATTGGCCTCGATTCTTTCCCCAGCCCGGTATAGGAAACAAATTGCTCATCGGAGAGAGAATTGAGGGCGCGGATCGCGACGGCATCGCTTTTGATAATCGCAATCTCGGTCTTAATAACATCGCTATTTTCAAGTGGTGCTGCCGCAAGATCTCCAAGGCCAAGCGACCCCGCCCGAGCAGGGTCGATGCGAAGCGTAGCCGAAGCCTGATAGACAGGCGCCTTGAAAGTTATATACAGTGCCGAGCAAATTGTGCACAGCAGCACACACGCCGCAATGAACCACCTATGCAGCCATAGCATGGCGAAAATATCGCCGATCGAGAGCCCGGAATCGGAACCAGCCTCATGGATCGAATGTCGAGCCGTGGTGCTGATTTCATCAAATCGTCGCAAATGATCCCTCATAACCGGATGTTAGGAAGCCTGACATTCGCCCTCCTGTCGACTTACCAGCAGCTTCTTAGATCAAGCTGGCAGAGAGTCTGGGGGCAGATCAAAGGGCAGAAATCGAGGTAAGCACCGTGCCCGGGCGTTTAAGAAATCTATGGCGGATGACTTCATTCGTCCCCATGGATATTAGGTATTCCACCCCCGGCGGTTCGTCGCGAATGGACGGGATCTGCCGGCAAGTGACTACTTCACGATAGGATTTCCATCTAGATTGTCTCACGAGTAAGCGGCAGGTTGAATAGCAACTTCCGGTACGGTACAAACTTTTACAACTTCCGCCGCTCGCTCTTGCGAGGCACAAATGATCCATCGAAGGTCTCGATGATGAGCGTTGCGATCTATGTGGCCGAAGGAGACGCTTTCGTCATCGACGCTTTCCGGGTAATTTTTGCAGTACCTGCCTCACCCGATCTGCCATGATCTCCATCGAGAATGCTGACTCCGCGTGAAGGCGGCCCGCCGAAGCGAGCTCTCCCGATAATTTCTTGTCGTTGCAAAGCAATTCGATAGCGCTAAATAATTCAGTAACCGAGCCTGGAGTTACCAGAAGACCGTTCTCTTTGTCGGTGATTATCTCGGCTGCGCCTCCCGCACGGGTGGCGATCACCGGCTTGCGAGCGAGCATGCCCTCGAGGATGACACGTCCAAGTGGCTCGGCAACGATCGAAGTGTGGGCAATCATATCCATGCACTTCATCAGCGCCGGAATGTCCCGCCGAAAGCCAAGAAAAGTAACCCGTTTCGCAAGATCCGGTCTGGCGGCTCGGTCCTGTAGGTTTTTTGCGTAGAGCTGCTCGCCGAAGAGGGCATCGCCTACGACGCAAATGTGCACGTCCGGCAAGCCCACAGCCGCCTCGAGCAAAATGTGTTGACCCTTCCATTCGGCGAGTCGGCCGAACACGCCGACCATAGTTTTTTCAGGTGGGCAGAGCTCCTGGCGAAGACGCATCACCGTATCCGGATCAACGTCGTCGAAGGGGCGGGCACTCACCCCATCCGGCACCTCCCTGAGCTTTTCCGAGCAGCCTCCAGCGGCGACAAATGCATCCGCGGTTGCCTTTGAATTCACGATGATGGCCGTGGCAAAACGATTTCCTGTAATTACGGCTAGCCTGCGCAAAATGGGGCTGAAATGGTCGCTGGTCAGGATGTCCCGCAGATGCCAGACAAGAGGCTGACCGCCGTGCTTGGCAAACGCAGCCAGGAAAAAGGCTTTCTGCGAGTTGGCGTAGAGCACATCGGCCTGGAGAGCCCTCTCCGCCAGACGTTTGCGCAGGCTTAGCAAAGCCGGCAAGGTGGAAACAAGTTTTAGCGAACTCGATTCCCGGCGAACTTCTTTGAGGCCGGCCAATGGCAGCACCTCGACGGGAATGCCGAGCTCCTCAAGCAAAGGGCGGAACGGTCCATCCTCGAAGAGCACTACGCTGGCGTCCTGCGGTGAAACGCGTAGCCAATCGAAAAGCGACAGCTCGCCCCCGCCCAGTTGTCCGGTCTGATCGATATACAAAATGTTCATGAAAGTGCTTCATCGTAAACCGTGCGCACGCGCTGCGCGATCTGCGGCCAGGAGAAGTTATCTGAAGCGAAGCAACGGCAGGCCTGATCGGAGGGAGTAGGCCGCTCACCGCGCAGAGCCTCTTGCAAGACATTCGCGATCTCCCCTGCGCTGGTATTCGCAAAAACACACTGTGGCGCAAAGGGTTCTACGATCTCCGGCAGTCCGCCGATTGGCGTTACAAACACCGGTGTTCCCGACGCGAGGGATTCAAGAGTGATCAGGCCGAAACCCTCCAGCGATTGAGAAGGAACAACGGTCATATTCGCTGCGCGATAGGCCAACGGCAGATCCGCGTCCTCGATCCGCCCCAAGCGCCTGACGTTGTCCGTCAAACCAAGCTCCACAATGCGCTTCTGCAACTCTTCCGCGATAGGCCCTGTTCCACCCAGCAAGACCAGGACGTCCGGGCATTGCTCGATGAGGAGTTTTGCGGCATCAATCAGGGTTTCGAGGCCCATCCTTCGTACCTGCCGCCGCACGGTCAGGATGATTGGCCGATTTGTAGGCCAGCCAAGCTGCCGTCTTGCTTCGATCCGCGAGGTCAGGGTGTTGAAACGGTCTACATCAATCCCCCCAGGGACAATCTGAATGCGATGTTCAGCGATTCCATAGCCGGAGATAAGCTCATCCTTGAACGCCTCCGAAAGGACGATCAAGCGCTTTGCGTGTGCATACACGCTGCGTTCCAGGCTGGCCTTCAGCCGTGACTTGTAGCTGCTCGTACCGTTGGCGTCACTCTCGGCAGCCCACGGACCATGGAAATGTACCACCGTAGGAATTTTCTTTAAACGATCGAGAATCGGCATCGTATATAGCGCGAAATGCGACGCGATCAGATCGATCCTGTTTCCAGCCAGTTGTTTCAAGGCCAGGCGGCGAAGAGAAAGCATACGGGCGGCAAGTGTGGTATCGGGTCGCGCAAACGCGACCACCTGTCCCTTGCTCGCGATGCGCACGTTATCAGAACCGACCACAAGCCCGTGAGCTACTGTCCCCGTTGGTCCAAGATGGCGAAGCAATTCAAAATAGTAAGAATTAAGACCACCGGCACGTTCTGTGTGCCACTCATCTCCGATTTGGAGTGTTTGCATCGAATCCTTGTCCAGGTCCTGCCGGTGTCGCTGAATCGTTTATGAGGACGTTTATGTTGCAGTCAGATGACAGATAACGTCGGAGTGAGAATTTGCTTTGCTATCTGGTAACCACGCGTATCGTACTAAACTCTGTCGACATCGCAGGGGCCAGGTCCAATCCAGCGCCTCGGTATTGCCGGCATCCTCACTGGATGCCTCGAGAAAACTGCGGACCAGTATGATGGCGTTAGCAAGCGAACCAGATCGACCACTTCGGTTCGTCCTTGTATCATGAAGCTAATGATCACGCTTTTATATTACCAAGCGGTCCGACTCCCGTTCTCTCAGCAACGCATGAGACGCCTGGTCCCTTTGGAAGAACAACGGACCTGCGGTACTTGTGTCAGTTCGCACCAGAGCCATAGCGGCCGATAAAGCGGCCGCCTCTGTGAAAGAGTAAGCGCAGCTCAAGAAGTTTCAACCGGCATCACTTTCTGGCTTCATAGCGCACGCATAGCTGAGATGGAGAATCCATTTGAAGACGCTCATGCGCCGATTCGTTGGCGCGAAGACCGGGGCATCCGCCATTGTGCAGACCGGCGTCGCCAATGTTGTCGTACAGGGCGGTAACATTCTGTCGGGCATCCTTACGGCTCGAGCTTTGGGCCCAGGCGGCCGCGGCTCGTTGGCCGCCATCATTATGTGGCCGCAGTTTCTTGCCTATGGAATGACGGTGGGCGTTCCCGTGGCTACCGTTTATTGGCTAAAGCGCCGGCCCGAGCTTGCCAGCGAGCTGAGCGGGGCGGCTCTGTTGCTCAGCGCCCTTTTCGGAGCGATGGCAGCGCTGGTCGGTGTCGCGATTATTCCTTACTCCCTGCACACCTATCCGCCCGATATCATTCACTTTGCAAGAGTATGGGTCATCGTTACCCCACTGGCGCTCTGCGCTGTCACCATCATGTCGCAAGTACAGGCGGCTAGCGCGTTCACCAACCTCAATTTGTTTCGTGTTCTTTCTCCCTTGTCGGTGCTCGCCGTCCTATTAGCCGAGAAACTTACAGGCCGGCTGACTGCCAATAGTGCAGCGCTCGCCTATCTTCTGGCGGGAACGCCGGCCACCGTCTGGATAGCTATTTGGGCGTGGAAACATTTTCATCCCCGTTTTCGCTCACTGGGGTCAGCTTCAAAGCTCCTCCTCGGATACGGTGTGCGTGCCTGGGGAGTCGATCTACTCGGGACCATCGCGAATCAAGTCGATCGCATCCTGGTTGTCGGTATGCTGAATCCCGAATCCATGGGGCTCTACGTGGTTGCGCAGAGTGCCGCGGGTGTGCTGGCCGTGCTTCCGAATGCAGTCGTCCCCGTGAGCCTTCCGCGATCCTCCGGCCGGAGCAAAGAGGAGATTACTTCACTCACAGGCCGAGCCGCACGGATGACACTCCTGGTCATGATTCTGGCCTCGTTGCCGCTATTTTTCTTTGGGGGTTTTCTACTTAAACTGGTGTATGGAGCGAAATTCATCGCTGCATCGCTCGTGCTTCCATTCCTGATCGTTGAAGGGATCTTTGATGGTCTCACTTCAGTTTTAGCGCAAGCGTTCCTAGCCTCAGGCTTCCCCGGGACCGTAACGCTATTGCAGGGAAGTGGGCTGATCGCATCCATACCGCTTCTTTATTGGCTTATTCCAATCCTTGGTGTGCGAGGCGCAGGTTGTGCGCTCATGCTTTCGACGATGCTGCGTTTTGTCTTTATTTTTGTGAATTTTCCTCTTAAGTTGGGCGTTAGACCGCCAAACATCATCATACAGCCGCACGAAGTGGTTACTCTGTTGCGCAGACTCCGCACCGCGTCACCGCTAGCCTAGGCAATTAACCGGATATTGGATGACACAGGTGAGAAAATTCCAGGGACTAATCCGATGACCGAAGCTTCCCTTGCCGCAATTGACATCGTCGCGTCAGGCGCCCCAGAATCACAAGCCATCGGCATCGTCATGCCCTTAGGTTCTCAGCAAGGGGGAGCGGAAGCTCTTCTCCAGCATTTTCTCCGTCACCGCGCCCACAGTTATGAGTATGTGTGCGCATTCCTCGAAGACGGTCCCTTGGTCGCAGAGGTGCGTGAGTTGGGGTATGACACTACTGTTTTCCCCACAACGCACCTGTCCCACATGAGCAATTACCTGAAGACGCTGCGATCTCTGCGCTCGTGGATCAAGGCAAAGAAGCTTCGCATGGTCGTCTCCTGGATGCCCAAAGCGCACATGTATGTGAGTCCCGTGGCTTTGTTCTTGCCGGTCCGGGCGGTTTGGTTTCAGCATGGCGTTCCCCATAAGCATCCTATCGATCGCCTTATTACCTTGCTTCCCGCCGATGCAGTGCTGTGTTGCTCGAGAACCTCCAAACGTGGTCAGGACCAGATGTTCCCCGTGCGGGAAAGCCACGTGTGCTATCCCGGGGTAGCATTATCGGCCGGGGAGGGGAAGTCAAAAGATGAGGCGCGTGACTTCCTTGGCCTGCCTAAGACGACTCCAATCATCGGTATGGTGGCGCGCCTGGAGCACTGGAAGGGTGCTCATGTTTTTGTTGACGCTGCGGCTGAAATCCTAAAACGTTACCCTGAATCCACCCTGTTTATTGTAGGTGGCCAACATCCGCTCGATGTTGCCTACTCCGAGCGAGTGTATGCCATGGTTCAGAAAATGAATTACGGAAAGCGGCTCATCCTGGCGGGTCAGAGGCCGATGACCGAGGTCCCGCTCTGGCAATCGGCTGCCGACGTGATCGTCCACCCTGTGGTCGGGGTGGAGCCCTTTGGCATGTCGGTGGTGGAGGCGATGGGACAGGGAAAGGTCGTGGTCGCGAGTGATCTTGGTGGTCCGGCGGAAGTCATTGAGAATGGTGTAAGCGGCATTCTCATTCGAGGCGGAGATGCAAGCCTCCTCGCCTCAACCGTCATTCAGCTACTCGAGGATCCGTCACGACGCGTTGCGATTGAGAAACAGGCGTCGCTCCGCGCACGGCGCTTCTCGGTGGATGCCTTCGCTGAGCGGTTTAATGAAGTGATGGCTAAGCTGTTGGTTGCTTGAATCAGAGGTCAAGGCCCTGAAAATCACTTTAGGGCTCAAAAGGAAGGACACCGCGTGGGAATTCAGCCGCAGCAGGCCCGGCTCGCTTTAGTCTCTCATCGGTTTCAGCGCAATGATGGTCAAGGGCGGGTAAATTACGAGATCGCGCGAGCGGCTCTCGATCATGGATACGAGCTGACGATCCTGGCTGCCCATTGTGCAGAAGAAATCGCGAATCATCCTCGTGCTCGCTATATCCCCATGGGACGAGAATCCTTGCCGACAGAGTTACTGAGGAATCTTGCCTTTGCCCGCAGCAGTGCGCGTTGGTTAAGGCGTCATCGTCATGAACTCGATCTCATTCAGGGGAACGGCTTTGTCACCTGGGAAGCCTGCGACATTGTGGCAGCACACTTCATCCACGCCGGGTGGCGGAAGAGCCCCTATTATCCATTTACATCGCTGTCCCCCTATTCTCTTTATCAGCGCCTCTATACATTCCTGAATTCCCGTTGGGAAAAGCGGGCGTTTCTCCGTGCGGCGCGTGTTATCGCTGTGTCACACGGTATCGCTAAAGAGCTTGAATTGCTGGGTGTGCCGGCCGACCGAATCGAAGTTATCTATAACGGGGTCGACACAGAGCAGTTCTGCCCTGGCCCCTCTGATCGCGATTCGTTTGGCTTGCCTTCGAATCTTCCCCTCGCACTGTTCGTCGGGGACATTCGAACTCCTCGCAAGAACCTGGACACTGTTTTACGTACGCTCCAGCAAACTCCAGAAATTCGCCTGGCAGTCGCGGGAAGCGTGAAAGGCAGCCCCTATCCGGCCCTCGCGCGCGAGCTTGGGGTAAGCGAGCGAGTCTTTTTTCTGGATAAGGTCTCGCGAATTCCCTCTCTCATGCGGTCGGTGGATCTCTTCGTCTTTCCATCCCGATATGAGGCGCACCCGCTAGTCGTACTAGAGGCCATGGCGTCAGGACTGCCTGCCATCGTTTCCGGAAACTTTGGTGCGGAAAGTTTTTTGGGCGATGGAGGGCATGTGTTGAAGGATCCAAACGATGTGACCGCCCTGGCCACAGTCATGAACGAATTGATGCAGGCTCCTGAAAAACTAAGGTCGATGGCCCTCGCCGGGCGTGAGCGTGCGCTAAAGATGCAATGGTCGACTATGGCGGGTGCCTATCTTGAGGTGTACGAGAAAGTCTTGCATTCCAAAAGTGGCTTGGCGATCCACCCGGTAGAGACTTCGCAGGTAAGTTGATCCATCGCCAGTTGAACGAAATGTTCTCAGCCGTTAAGGCTCTAGCAACACTTCGATGGGATCGTCAGAGACCTGCAAAGTTATCTGCTGGCCAGAGGTAGCGTATGGTACAGCGGCCCTCGTATCCAGGTTGATAACGGCAGCGACGCTGAGCCCACTCGGAATTTGGATGGTAGCCGGACCCGGCGCTGGCGAGGCAAGGGTTGCCCATGTGCCTTTGGTATTACTGCGCTGCCAGATTGTAAACAGGATCGAATTGGCTTTATCACCTGTGCGGGCGCCGGCCAGGGCGACCGTATCGAGCGGATAGGTGCCACTGTAGCTCACGATCGCGGGGAGATTCGCGGCCGCGTAGGACGTTACCGGCGATAGCTTGATCTTGGCCAGATCTGCCATGAGGCCCGCAATAGCAGTGTACGCCGGCAGTGGGCTGTGGCTTCCGTCCGCATTTGCTGTTGGATTCACGAAGCTGAAGTTGTCTGTGCTGGTGTCATACAGCCTGTAGAACTGAATCGGTGTCACGCCTGCAGCCTGATAGCCAAGGAACTGACGCATGATGAAGCGCGCTTTGTGTAGGTCGTCACCTGTCGCGCCCGAGAAGCCAGTCTCGGTGATGTTGTGGCCAATGCCCCATGTCGCATTGCGGCTCTGCTGAACCAAGCTATATTGGACAGCCTGAGCAGCATTGCCGCCTGCATTGCCGAACAGGTTACATGGCTGAAAAGCGGAAGGCGCCACAGGAAACAGGTTGATACTTGCCGCCAGACATGGTCCGCTCCACAGACTGTCCTCTGGAGTGTTTCCATAAGGATGAAACGACTCCGTCGTGACCAAGCTGTTCGGCTGCAGGAAAGACACACCTGTGTTGGCAAGCATTTGAGCGTTCAGCATCGAATTGCCGCCTGACTTTTCGGTTCCACCCCAGTTGTAGGTGACTCCGGCCACAGGCGCGGGCTGACTGTACAAGGCGACAGCAAAGCCCCAGTTGGGAAGATAAGGTGTCTGCGGTCCCGGGAATACCGGGATGGGTTGATTGTCGTAGAAATCGTAACGATCATCCCATGGATCATCTGTCCACGGAGGCTCGTTCCAGATCTCCACCTCTCCGGTGACGCCGGAAGCCGAGATCTTGCTGGCGAGGAACTCGGCATAAGTTGCATAGGCGAGCACAGACGGGTCGGTTGGGCTAAAGGATTCGGGAGGTGGGTAAAGGTATTGATTGATCACGTACTCGGTGGTCGTGTTTGCAGGCAGAGATTGAGAGAGCCCGGAAGCAAGCGTCACCGTGGCGTGGGTCGAATCCGTGATTGTCACGCCAGTGATGAGGCCACCAGCATAAGAGTGCTTGCTGGTGATGGGAACCTTTGACGAGTTGATGATTGTGTCGTAGAAAGCTGCCACGGAGGAGAGCGTATCTCCGCCGGTCCCAGTTGCGAACTGCAGGTTGATGGTGGTCGAGCCAGCTGCAGCGCCATTGGGCACAGTAACGCTTAGAATCTCGTGAAACGGCGGCCCATACGCAGCAAGAAGCGTGGGATGAATCCCATACTCAGCCGATGAAGCGAGACCCGCCTGGCAGTCTGCTTCCAGGGTGAACTGAATTGCAGCGTGCGTATTTTCGGGAGGCGCTGTCTGGTTTTCGTTGCCGGACCAGCCACACTGAAACCGGGCGTGGGTTGCACCCGCAGCAGCCGCCATCTTGAACTCCCAATCGTTTCCCGGCGTTATATTAAATCCCAATCCGTTCAACGCCTGCACAGCAGGAACGGCACCAAGCACCTCAACTGTCGTTACTGACGGCGCGTTGGTAACCGGGGCGGCAGCTACCACCGTTACCTGCGTGCTCGCGGGCGTGTAGCCTGCCGCTGTCGTGGTGATCGTTGAGGATCCGGGAGCGACGCCGTTCACGCTAAATGAACCCGTGCTTTGGCCCGCAAGAATGTTCACGGTGGAAGGCGATACGCTTGCATCGTTTGCCGAGGAACTGGCCAGCAGGACGGATACTCCTCCAGATCCTGCCGGTTTGCTTAAAGTAATGCCACCCGTGATGGTGCTGCCCACGTCGATGGAGGAACTGGGGAGAGACAGCGCGAGCGTTGGCAGTGCGAGCCCTGGCGAGGTCACACTGAACGCGGCGCTGGTAGAAGAAACAAGGCCGGGGCTGCTGGCAGTTAACGTGAAACTGCTACCGCTGGTGGCGATGTTGAGATTTTTGAATGTCGCGATGCCCTGAGCTGCCGCGACGGTGGTGGAACCGTTCAGGCCGGCTGCGGGACTAAGACTCAAGGTGATCGGGTTTGTAGCCCCGGTCAGGCGATTGCCGCTGCTATCAACTACGCTGACTGCAGGTGCGGGATTGAGAACCGACCCGGCGACCGCGTTGCCCGGCTGGGTGCTGAACTCCAGGTGGGCCGGGGCTGGGGTCGGGACTGG
>Ga0182024_10005007_pt1 | contig 30016 bp, 18 predicted proteins | sample P32metaG_FD_120480 | JGI IMG/M metagenome (GOLD analysis project Ga0182024, IMG submission 120480) | Permafrost microbial communities from Stordalen Mire, Sweden - P3-2 metaG (Illumina Assembly) | ecosystem: Environmental > Terrestrial > Soil > Wetlands > Permafrost | place: Sweden: Stordalen...
ATCATGATCGCGGGCGCATTGTCCATCAGCATGGCCGAGCCACCGCCCTCCGAGATGGAGAACTGGGACGCAGCGATGCATCGCGAATGCGACCGCTACGAACTCGACAGGGAGAATGTGGCCGCCGTGGTGGCCGGCAACGATCCACTGGCCGACAACAAGCACCCGAGGCGCTGGTGGGAAGTGCTGATCATGCTGGTCGCGACAGGCATCTTTGTGTGGCTGGCAGTCGGCACGCGCGCGCAACACCTCCAGTTGAACTTCCCGTGGATGATAGTGCTGATTGTGGGCACGATTATTCCTTTGGGGTTGTGCGGAACGTTGCTGTATAGAAGGACGCGGTTCTCGTAAGACGGCCTAAAGAAGGAACATACATTATGGGATGCGGCCGGCGAGCGCTGCTCATCCGGCGTTGCGGAGGGCCCGGATGGTTTCTTCAAGGGCCGATTCCCACGGCGAGAGCTCCATGCCGAAACGCGCCTGCAGTTTGGCGTTGGAGAGCACGGAGTAGCGAGGCCGCGCGGCAGGGGTGGGATAGTCTTTGGTAGCGATGGGAGTGAGAGTTGGCGGTTTGACAGCGAGTAGCTCGGCGGCGCGGGCAAAGATGGCCTGGGCAAAGCCGAACCATGAGACGGAGCCGCCGCAGGTCATGTGGTAAAGGCCGGTCCAATCCTGCGGCGCGCCGAACCGGCCAGCAAGGATGCCGGTGACGATCAAGTGCGTGGCGTGGGCAAGTTCGATGGACGTCGTGGGACCGCCGATCTGGTCGTCGACGATGGAGAGGCGGTCGCGTTCGCGCGCCAGGCGAAGCATGGTGAGCAAAAAGTTGTTGCCGTGGGGACCGTAGACCCAGCTGGTGCGGAAGATGAGGAATTTTCCGCCGATGTTTTCGACGGCTTGCTCGCCGGCGAGCTTGCTTGCGCCGTAGATATTGAGCGGATTCGGCGCGTCGGTCTCGATCCAGGGTGTAGATCGGGGAGTGGTTTTGCCGCCATCGAATATGTAGTCGGTGGAGTAATGGACGAAGAGTGCGTTGCGTCGGAAGGCTTCTTCGGCGAGGACGCGCGGCGCCTGCTCGTTGATGGCGTAGGCGAGATCGCGCTCGGTCTCGGCGCGGTCGACGGCGGTATAGGCGGCGGCGTTGAGAATGATATCGGGCGCGGCGCGTTGAACCAGCTCACGGGTTTGCCCGTCGTCAGCGAGATCGACAGATTCGCGGTCGACACCGACGATGGGGCCGAAGCCCAAAAGGATTTTTTCGAGCTCGCGGCCGAGCTGGCCGGCGTTGCCGACGATGAGGATGCGGGGATTGGCGGCTGAGGTTGGCGATTCGCTCATGCGGGCGAGCTCCGGAGATCGTGTCTAGTGCGCTGAAGGCATTCTAAATGGCTGCCGCGAAGAGGCCCGGTTCGCTTCGAATCGCGATTCACCGTACAATTTACATGTGGAGTCTTCCCCAATGCGACGCGTATATTGCGATGCCAATGCCACCACGCCTCTGCTGCCAGAAGTGATGGAGGCGATGCGCCCGTACCTGATGGAGGATTTCGGAAACGCATCGTCGATCCATCTGCAGGGGCAGCGGGCGCGGAAGGCGGTGGACGGGGCGCGCGAAACCCTCGCGACGTTTTTCCATTGCCGCGAGGCGGAGGTGGTGTTTAACTCCGGCGGGACGGAGGGAGACAACACGGCGATTTTTGGCCTCGTGCGCGCGGGCGACCACCTGATTACGACAGCGATTGAGCACTCGGCGGTATTGCGCGCAGCAGAGCGTACGGCGGAGCGCGGCGCGGAGGTGACGTTTGTTTCGCCTCGTGCCAATGGACTGATCGATCCCGAGGAGATTCGACGGGCGGTGCGGCCACAGACGCGGCTCGGCGATTCCCGAAGGACCCTGGTCAGTGTGATGCTGGCCAACAACGAGACCGGTGTATTGCAGCCGGTGGAGGAGATCGGCAAAATTGCCGCGGAGGCGGATGTGTTCTTCCACATTGACGCGGTGCAGGGCGCGGGGAAGGTCGAGTTCGATGTGCGGCGATTCGGGTGCCATCTGTGCTCGATCAGCGCGCACAAGATGCACGGACCGAAGGGCGTGGGCGCGATGTATGTGCGGCGGGGCACGCCGCTGGAGCCGCTGATTGTGGGTGGGAGCCATGAGCGCCGTCAGCGCGCGGGTACGGAAAATGTGCCCGGCATAGTTGGGCTGGGCAAGGCTGCGGAATTGGCCATGGAAGGCGTGGGGGATGGAACCGTTGAGCGCATTTCGGCGCTGCGTGATCGGCTCGAAGAAGGAATTTTGCGGATTGCGGGCACGGGTGTGAATGGCGCAGGCGCACCGCGCGTGGCGAACACCACAAACATTCGCTTTGAGCAGGTGGAGGGCGAGGCGCTGGTGATTGCGCTCGATCTGAAGGGCGTGGCAGTGAGTGGAGGGTCGGCGTGCCACTCGGGCTCGACCGAGCCCAGCCACGTGCTGATGGCGATGGGACTCGACAAGAATGCGGCGCGGGCGAGCTTGCGGTTTAGCTTGTTGAGGACGGCGACAGAAGAGGACGTGGAGCATGTGTTGCGAGTGGTGCCGCAGGCGGTGGAACATTTGCGGGCGCTGGCGCCGGTAGAAGCAGCTATTAGCTTCTAGCTCCTAGCTACTGCAATTACAGATAGGGAGCGCATTGAAAGGCAACCGCAGATCCTTCGACTCCGGTTGCCGCAAAAAGCGCGGCAAACTCCGCTCAGGATGACAGAGTATTTTTAATGCGAACTTTGGAGACAATGCGTTATCAGTTTGAAACTTACTCATTTTTATGACTGAGCACACAACTATCGCGGTGGCCATGTCCGGAGGGGTTGATTCCTCGACGGCGGCGGCGATTCTCGCGCATTCGGGTGTGAACGTCGTCGGCCTCACGCTGCATCTTTGGGATCAGACGCGGCTGGCGGGCAAGCACGGGATTCCCGACGCACCGAAGGCGGGCCGCTGCTGCTCGATTGACGATGTGTACGACGCGCGGCGCGTGGCCGAGGACCTGGGGATTCCGTATTACGTCGTGAACCAGGCAGAGCGGTTCGAGCGCGACGTGGTGCGGCCGTTTGTCGACGAGTATCTTGCAGGGCGGACGCCGATTCCCTGCTCTCTTTGCAACAACCACATCAAGTTCGATCAGCTGCTGAAGACGGCACGCAGCATTGGCGCGGAGTGCATCGCCACGGGCCATTATGCGTTGAACGAGCATGACGACAAGCGTGGGCGCTGGATTTTGAAGCGGCCGGCGGACCTGGCCAAGGATCAGACATATTTTCTCTTCGGGCTGACGCAGGAGCAGTTGTCGCGGACGCTGTTTCCTCTGGGGCACATGACCAAGCCGGAGGTGCGCGAGGCGGCGCGGCAGCATGGATTGCGGTTGGCCGAAAAGCCCGACTCGCAGGAGATCTGCTTCATTCCCGGCGGCGATTACAAGCAGTTTTTGACGGCGTATCTCGAGGAGCAGGGCGAGCGCATGCCGGAGACGGCGGGCGAACTGGTGGCCGCGAGCGGCGAAGTGATGGGGCGGCACGAGGGAATCTCGAACTTCACCGTGGGCCAGCGCAAGGGACTGGGCGTGGCGTCACCGTCGCCGCTTTATGTGTTGAACATCGATCCAGCAAGCCATCGTGTGACGGTGGGCGCGGATGCCGAGCTCGCCACGCGAACTCTGCGCGCGCGGCAGCTGAACTGGATCAGCATTGCCGAACTGAGGGGACCCATGCGGGTGCGGGCCAAGATTCGGCATCGCCACGATCCGGCGTGGGCCACGCTGGAGCCTGCAGGACCTGACGAGGTCGTGGCAACCTTCGACGAGCCGCAGCGCGCGGTGACGCCGGGACAGTCAGCCGTGTTCTATGACGGGGACGAAGTGGTGGGCGGCGGCTGGATTTTCTGAACCCTTGTACAGGTTGCGTTGTTATTTCGGCCGCTGCATCTCGAAGCGGTCGCGGGTTCGCGAGTACGTCGGGCCGCCCATGCGGCCGATGGCGTCGAGGCGGTCGGGATCGATTTTGTAGCCGTCAAGAAGCGACTCCAGCACGTGAAAGCGCAGGATCTCTCCGAGCACCAGGATGCCGCCGCCGGGCTTGTCACTGACGCGGACGATCTGATGCAGGCGGCACTCCATTTGCACCTTGCTTTCGGACACGCGGGGCGGCTTCACAACGTCGCTCGCCAGCGGCGTCAACCCCGAAAGCTGGAATTCGTCGACTTCGGGTGGAACGTCGGCAGAGCACAGATTCATCTGCTTGGCAAACTCCTCGGAAACAATGTTGACGACGAACTCGCCGGTGGCTTCGACGTTCAACAACGTGTCCTTGTAAGGGCGCGGGCCGGTGCGGACGGAGGTGCAGAAGCAGACTACCGGAGGGTTGGAACTGCACGCGGTGAAGTAGCTGAAGGGAGCGAGATTACGGATGCCGGCAGCGTCGATGGTAGAGACAAACGCGATGGGGCGCGGCACGATCATGCCGATCATGAACTTATAAATGTCGGTGGGCGCGATTTGGGCGGGATCGAGAGTGCGCATGCTGAGTTTCTTTGCAAGAACTTTGCGGGCGTGGGCGCCCGCACGACAGCCGGTCTGGAGAGGCTGCGGAAAATGGCCGAATTTGCGGCCGACCATGAGGGAACAACCCCAGGGGCTAAAGCCCAAGTTGATTTAGCTGCACTTTCGGCACGACTAAAGTCGTGCCCTGACACTTCTTGCGGTCCCTCAAGAGTTTTTCCGCAGCCTGTGGAGACCGACGCTACATCCTGGAGACCGACGCCACTTCTGCGTCTTTACTCAGTTGCGGGCTACACGAACAGATCGTCGCCGGACGCGCGATTTGCCTGGGCGCGCGCGGCGCCGCCGGTGCTCCGCAGCGACTCCACGACAGCCTTTGCGGAAGCGAGGAGCGCGGATAGCTGGCGCATGGGCTTGGTCACGGTGTTGGCCATAAAGCTGCCGGCCTGGTCCACGGTGTCGAGCACATTCGACACCATGGAATCGATGCGGCTGGCTTGACGCCGCGCGCGTGCAATGATTTCATCGGTCGCCACTTGCACGTCGGCAACCTGATTGCGCAGGGTGCGTGAGATCGCGGCGAGGTCGGCCGTGGCCTCTTCGATTTTGGGCGCGACGCGCGCCAAGAGGGTGCGGGTGCTTTCGATGACCGGCTTGATTGCGGAGCGCAAATCATCCATTTCCTGGCGGATGGACTTTGCCAGTTTGCGCAGGGCGATCAGAGCGGCAACGAGAACGATGGCCTGTATGAGCATGGCCAGCGCCACGAGGGCGACCAAGGCTAGCTGAATGGTCTGGTTATCGAGATTATGCATGGCGTTGCCCTCGCGCAGGAGTTCTGCGGGCTACAGTCAAAACCGGTCGAGACCGGTGGGGCACGCTCCCTGGGGAAGAAGCGGCGTTACGGGCATTTCTCCTACGATCGATCATTGCGATCTTGGCCTTTTCGGGTGACGCGCAATGTTCGAGGCTTTGGCACACACGCGAAGGAGAAATGCTTTGCGGGGAGCCGAGATGGGAGCTCGTTGATCCTGCTCGCACGCGGCGCGGGAAGAGACGATGCAACCGGATGAGGCCAGGGAAGCCCCTGGACCCGGACGCGCTCGCTCTCAGCCCTCGTGGCTCTCGGGTCCGCCGCTGGATGCCTCCTGATATGCCTGGCGACCCGCATCGACGGCAGTGCTTACCCGTGAGGTCTGGTCGGCGACCAGGTTCTTGCCCCGCTCCACAAACTCTTCCCACTGGGCGCGTCCGCGATCGACGGCGTCACGACCGCGGTCGACGTACTCACCCACATGCTCCTTGCCTTTGTCGACAAATGCGCTCACATGTTCCTTGCCCTTGTCGACCATTGCGGAAACATTCTCCGCGGCTTCGCGCGTGCGGGCGCGCAAATACTCGGTGCCCTCGCGGGCGCCCTGCGCGATGTCCTCGCGGGTTTCACGGCCGCTCTTGGGGGCGTAAAGAATGCCAACCAGGGCGCCAACGCCCAATCCAGCCAGGAACCATGCCAATCCGTAAGACTTGTTTTCCTCTGTCATGATGAAATTTCTCCTTTCGCTGCTTTAAAGCTGATCTCCAACTGCTGCAGAGCAGAACCCTCTGCCCACTGAGCGGCCTTTTCTTCAAGAAAACGTCACGTGCACGCCCCTTGGCGACTCCTCAGAAATTGGAGAACCGCCGTACATAAGGATGCCCGACGCTACCAAACAGTCCAATTTTACCGCAAGCCACCGGGACTATGCCGGCCAATCGCCGCGATCCTGTGCAGAATTCAAAACCGTACGCGGCTCCTTGACATAGGATGCGCGGAAGGGGCGTGGAGTTGGGGATACGAGGCAGACTTCCCCGCGAAAATCGAGGCAATGCAATCACTCGCCGCAGCGGCAGGTGTGCGCCAGAACCTCGGCAAAGTGGAGCGCTTTGACGTGGGCCAGTTGCTCGATCTGCTCGCGGCAACTGAAGCCGTCGGCAACCACGATCGTGGCTGGCCCCGCGGATCGGACAGCCGGGAGCAGGCCCTGGTTGGCGATGGTCTTCGACACTTCGAATTTGTCAGCCTCAAAACCGAATGGGCCGGCCATGCCGCAGCAACCGGCCTGGATGGGTTCGACTGTGGCGCCGGCCTGGCGCAGAAGCGCGATTTCGCTGCCCGGGCCGCCGAAGATCGCCTTGTGATGACAGTGGCCGTGGAGGAGAATGTGCGCGCCCCGGAGTGTGTTCTTGAAGCGGCCGGAGACGAAGCTCTCGGGCGCACGGGCGGCGAGAAAGTCGGCAAAAAGCCAGACCTGCTCGCTCAGGCGTTGGGCGCGGGGATCGCTGGGGAAAAGTTCGAGGAGTTCGTCCTTGAAGACGCTGGCGCAACTGGGCTCGAGAAAAATAAAGGGCAGGCCGGCATCGATCTGCGGAGCCATGCGCCGGAGAATCTGCGCAAGATAGGAGCGAGCAGCCGAGAGCAGGCCGAAATCGTAGAGCGGGCGGCCGCAGCAGATGTGGCCGCGAGGCGATTCCACGCGGAGGCCGGCAAGGCTTAGGACGGTTTCCGCGGCCTGGAGGGATTGCGGATGGTAGTAGTTGTTCCAGGTGTCGGGCCACAAGAGAACTGACTGTGGGAGGTTACCGCCGGTCGTTTCCCGGGTCCCCAAGTGCGAGGGACCCGGGGCACCCGCCTCTTGGACGAGATTTGTGGACGGGCGGCGCGCTTTCTGAAAGCTCTGCTGCGCGAGGCGCGGCAGTTGTCGCTCGCGGGCGACTCCGGCGATGCGCTTGATGAGGGGGCTTGTGAGAGGGCCGGTGAGGATTGCGTTGGTGAGGGCCGGCGCCAGGGCGCCGTAACGGGCGAGGCGGTCGGCGAAGCCAAAAATGTAATGCTGCAGCGGGTGCAGCCGGCCCTTGTAGCGCTGGGCGAGAAACTCGGATTTGTAGGCGGCCATATCCACCTGCACGGGACATTCGGATTTGCAGGCCTTGCAACTGAGGCAGAGATCGAGAGCCTCGTGGACGGCACGGCTCTGAAAGCCTTCATCGCGCAGGGCGCCGGAGAGCATTTCCCAGAGCAGGTGCGCGCGGCCGCGGGTGGAGTGCTGCTCCTCGCCGGTGGCGCGGTAGCTGGGGCACATAACGCCGCCCACGGTGTTGCGGCAGGAGCCGACGCCGACGCAGCGCTCGGTTGCGCGCGCGAGAGAGCCGTTGTCTTTTGCGAATGCGAAGTGTGTTTCCCCGGTCCCCAAGTGCAAGGGACCGTGGGCACCCGGCATGTCGGATGGGGTAGCCGGAGCATGGCGCAGGTTTTCTGTGGGATCGTAGACGCGGACCGCGTCAGAGAGCTTGCCGGGATTCATGCGGTTATCCGGATCCCAGAGCTTTTTGAATTCGCGGAAGGCCTCTACAAGCTCGGGGCCGAACATTTTGGGCAGGAGTGCCGCGCGCGCCTGACCGTCGCCGTGTTCGCCGGAAAGCGATCCGCCGAAGGAAACTACAACATCGGCAGCGCGATCGATGAACTCGCGGAATATTTTTATTCCTTTTGGAGTGGATAAATCGAAGTTGATGCGGGTGTGCACGCAGCCCTGACCGTAGTGGCCGTAGAGCGGGCTGCGAAAGCCGTATTCGGCCATGAGCTTCGTGATGGCGCGCAAATAATTGCCGAGCTGGGCGGGTGGAACGGCGGCGTCTTCCCATCCCTCCCAGCGATCGGGCTCGCCGGGCACAAAAACCATGGCGCCGAGAGCGGACTCGCGCACATGCCAAACAGAAGCTGCTTCCTCCGGCGTACAGATGTGTGCCACCGGCGGGGATTGCCAGGATTGCGAGGCGCGGGCGACAGACTCAGCCTTGGCCAGCGCTTCTTCGGGGGACCACGCGCCCACTTCGACAAGCAGAAAACCGACCCCGTTAGGAAGCCGATCGAGATCGCGCAGCGCGAGACCTTTGCGGCGCATGAAATCGACGAGCAGGAAATCGAAGCCTTCAAGGCCGATGGGCTTGTGTTCGAGAGCAAGGGGAACGGCGTCGGCGGCAAGGAACGCATCGCTGAAGCCGAGCACGGTGAGTACGCGGAACGGCGGGCTGGCGATGAGGTTCAGCGTGGCGGAGACGATGTTGGCGCAGGTGCCTTCAGAACCCACCAGTGCGCGAGCCACGTGAAAATTGTTTTCGGGCAGCAGCTCGTCGAGGTTATAGCCGGAGACACGGCGGGGAATGCGCGGGAACTTCTCGCGCACCTGGGCGGCGCAGCGGTCGCGGATTTGCGCCAGGCCTGAGTAGATTTGGCCCACGCGGCCGCCGGCGCGCACCAGCGCATCGAGTTCGGCAGGCGAGGTTGCGCCGACCGTCATCCTGGTGCCGTCGTAGAGAACGATGTCGAGCGATTCCACGTTGTCGACAGCTTTGCCGCCCAGCAGGCCGTGCACGCCGCAACTGTTATTGCCGATGATGCCGCCCAGAGTGCAGCGCGAATGTGTGGCGGGATCGGGCGCGTAGGTCAGGTGATGAACTTCTGCGGCGTCACGCAGGCGGTCGAGAACGATGCCGGGCTGCACGCGGGCTGTCCTGGCCTCGGGATCGATGCCGTCGAGCGCGTTCATGTAGCGCGAGTAGTCGAAGACCACGGCCACATTCACGCATTGGCCGGCGAGGCTGGTGCCTGCGCCGCGGGGCAGAACCGCAGCACCCGTGGCGCGGCAGGCCGCCAGCGCGGCCTCAACGTCGGCGGCGTCGCGCGGAAAAACTACGCCGATGGGCAACTGGCGGTAATTCGAGGCATCGGCGGCGTAGAGTGCGCGCGAGCCAAGATCGAAGCGGACAAGATCGGAGGTAGCCGGGCCGCGCAGGGATCTTTTCAGGAGGCTTTCGAGCTCGCGATGCGCCGAGAAACGCTCATGGTCGAGCGGAGCGGGATTGGAGAGGATGGAAAATGAAAAAGTGCTCACGCTGAAATGGTAACGCGTCACAGAGCGAGGGGTTACTCGTCATTCCGCAGCAGAGTTGCAGCTCCGCGGCGGATGAAACGAGTCGTTCCTTTTTACGCAGGCTGGCGTCGCTACGCGACATCGCAAGTTCGCGAGTTCGCCCGATGTATCTCTTAGCGCGAAGGCCACTCCTCAACAACCACGCCCAGATCGTTGAGCTTCTGGATGGCGGCTTCAACATTGCGGCGGACCTTGGGACGGTCCCTGGGCGCGGCGGAAGGCGATTCTGCGATTGCGATCACGCGGCCGTAGTGCCACGCGCCAGCCGGGATGGCGGCGACCGCCGTATCGAGGTCGGAGGGCCGCAGTTCGAGTTGCTGGCGGCGGGCGGCCTCGGGGCGAAGCAAGTTTCCCTGCCCTGCCGGAGTGGGATTGGCGTCGGGCAACAGAATGCGGAGCGAAATTGTGTCGGGGCCTACGGAGAGAAACGGATTGTCCCACGCGGCCGGGTCGTGAATATCGATATAAAGGCTCTTGGTGGGCAGAGGAATCTGTTCCAGTTCGGCGCGGTCCTTTTCGAGCTCAGTTTCGTTCGCCTGAACATTCTTCTCGACCGATTCTGCTTTTTTGGCCACGCTTTTGACGGCCTGCTCTTCCTTGTGGCAGGCGGCGAGCACAGAGGCCAGCAGCGCGGCTGTCACGAAGATTTTATTGAGACGAGAACGCACCATCACGGGATCAAGAATATCAGGGTGGATGCGGGCGTTGCGGGGTTGAGCGCCTGCAGTGTGGGACGGCGAAGAGCGAATCTACTTCTCGATCAGGCTGCGCGCAATCGAGTCGAGCACGCCGTTGAGGAAGTTGCTGGACTCGGGCGCGCAGTAGCGGCGGCCGATTTCGAGCGCCTCGTTGATGACCACTGGAAAGGGCGTAGACTTGAAGCCGATCAGTTCGGCGACGGCCATGCGCAACAGGTTGCGGTCGACGGCGGGCATGCGATCCACACGCCAATGGGTCGAGTGGCTGGCAATCAGCGCGTCAATCTCTTCCTGGTGCTCCTGGGCAACGCGAAAGAGATCCTCCGCATAGCCGCGCACTTCGAGTTCCACGGGATCGCCGGCCTTCCAGAAGGTGGCTTGCACCTGGTCGGCGGTCTGGTGGCCCACGTCGGCCTGGAAAAGCATTTGCATGGCGAGTTCGCGGGATTTGCGGCGATGGCGGCTGGTCAAGCGGGACCGCCTTGCTCGATTTTGCGGCGGAGGCTGACCATTTCGATCGCAGCCGCGGCGGCCTCAAAGCCCTTGTTGCCGGCCTTGACGCCGGCGCGGTTCAGCGCCTGCTCCAAGGTTTCGCAGGTGAGCACGCCAAAGCTGTGGGGAATGCCTGTCTCCTGCTGCGACTGGCCGATGCCGCGGGCCACTTCGTTGTAGATGGCCTCGTAATGGGCGGTTTCGCCGCGCAGCAGGCAGCCCAGCGTAACAACGGCGTCCAGGCGGCCAGCGTTGGCTGCGGCGCGCGCCGCGGCGGGAATTTCCCATGCGCCGGGGACGCGAATGATCTGAATATCGCTGCGGCCTGCTCCGCTGCGCAGGAGTGCGTCGAGCGCACCCTCGAGCAGCCGATCGGTGACCACGGCGTTCCAGCGCGAGACGATGACAGCAAATCTCATTCCCGCAGCAGAAAGATCGCCTTCGAGCGCGACGGGCTTGCCTTTCACCGGGTCGGACCACGCCCAGAAACTGAAGCGGAAGCCAGGTTCGGGCTCGACGGTGAAGATGCGCGATTTCCAGTGGGTGTCAGAGATGGGCGAGAGGCGGCTGACCACCGCGTCGCCGCCCTGATCTGGAACTGCATGGGCGCGCAGCCACGACTCAGCCGCCTGATGAATGGAGTCGAGCGATGTGACTTCGATGAGCAGATCGGCCAGCAACGAATCCGCTATCTGGGGAAAGCTGCCGTCGACGAATTCGAGATTGCCGAGCGGGGCCAGGAACGATGCGCCGCGCGAACTCTCCTCCTGCCATCCTTTGCCGGGGGCAAAGCCGAGAGCCCTGAAAAAGCCGCTCAGCCGTTCGTAAGCTGCCGTGTTGCCGGCTGGACGCAGGATCGAAATGCCCTTGATCATGAGTTGATTTTAGCGTGCGGAAGCGGGAAGACAGGGACTGATGAACTAAAGGATCGAGAGGCTTGAAAACGTCGGCCGGGTTGAGTGCTGATGGAGCCAGACTGAGTGGCCGACTCGCATGTGCGGGCGTGGACGCCTGCACTACAGCCGGTCAGGAGACCGGCGCTACAATCTTCGGCGGCATGCTGGCGCGGCCTACGTGACGGAGCGCGGCTTGACGGTGATGACGGTTGCGGGAACCACGGTGGCGGGAGTTGGCGCCGGCAAGGCCGTCGGATAAAGACAGCCGGCATCGTTGCCGCCCTCGGCAACCGGCGTGCAGGCCGGCAGGTTCGGGCTGTACTGCTGCGAATCGGTGGGCGCCGCTGTGGTGGTGTTCACATTCGTCGGAATGCTGATGAGGTGGATCTCGTTGTCGCCCGAAGTGGAAACAAAGAAGATGGAGTTATCGGGCGAAAACACGCCGGCGAGCGGAGCCGTTGGGGGCGTGGCCGAGGAATTGTCGGCGAATTTCACGTAGCCCGTGGGGCCGATGCCGCTGGGCTGAGGCAGGTAGTAGGGCAGCTGGACTGCCGTGGTGGACGTGCTGGGCGTGGAATAGGTGACGAAGGCGATCGGCGCGGCCGTGGTCGTCGAGGTACTGGTGGGCGCCGCGCCGGTGACGACCTGATTGACGGCGGAGGCATCCGTCACGCCAGTCAGATTGACCGCGCCATTGAGCGTGGGGTTAGTGGAGAGAGGCGACATGGTCTCTACCTGGTTCGGCGGTGTGCCCGTGGTGGTTTCGGGGCACAGGGCCGACGGGTGAATCGAATCCGGCGGAATGCTGAGTCCTATGTCGTCGAGCGTAATGCTGCTGCCGCTGAGCGAGGCGCCGAGAATGTGCGCGCCGTCGTTAGTCGCTCCCAGCACATTGGTGAGCACGTTGACGGAATCGCTCTGGGGATAGAACTGAATGCTGGCGTTGTTGCCGACCGTGCCGGAGGGGCACCAGGTGTGGGCGACGGTGGGAATGCCGGCAATATATGCGCCAATGCCGGGGACAGTGATGGCCAGGGCCTGCACGTCGGTTGAGATGGGCGCATCCGGCTGCGCAGTACAGCTGGGCAATGCGCCGGCGGGGAGTGGATTGGGCGGCAGCGGATAGGTGGACCAGCCAACATTGACGTTGTAGACGTAGAGCGTATCGGTGTGGCCTGTGATGGGTTGAGTCGGACAAGTGGCCGGGGTGTTCGCCTGCGCGTTATCGACGATGTAGACGGTATTGGAATCGGGCGTCCACGCGGCGGCCACTCCCATTCCGCCATAGCTACCCGTTGGGCCGGAGGAGGCATTGTAGAGATAAAACAGTCCGCGGACCTGATCGTTGATGACCAACTCATTGTTGTTGGGCGAAACGGCGAGCACGACACCGGGGGACGTGGTGTTCTGCGTGGTGAGAGAGTTGCTTGCCGTGGAGTAGATCATCAGCTCGCGTTCCGAACCGAAGTAGAGGTCGTTGCCACCCTCGTCCATGACCATGGAGTTGGGTACGAAGGGCAGGCGCACGGTGGACCCGGGGTTGCCGGTGAGCAGTTCCAGGGAAGCGAAATATTGAGACTGGCCGAGCGCTGCGAACCAGACGAAGTCGCTGGTGGTGCCAGGGACGGTGATGCCGACGGGATTGGAAGTGAGGGACAGGCCGGTGCCATTGAGGCCGAACTCATTGATGGGGGCCGGATTGCAGCTGGACGGCTCGCACACCGCATAGATCGACGCGAGACCGGGGAAAGCGGCGCTGATGGCACCACCGCTGGAGACCGAGATGTCAACGGGATTGGTGGACTCGTAAGAGAGGTTCAAGCCATTGATGGGGTTGCCCAGCGTGTCGACTACCGTGGTGGTGAGGTTCTGCGAGACGCCCTGGGTGACGACGCCCTTGGTGCCTCCGCCAGCCAGCGTGACGTTGATGGATGCGGCCGGGCAGGTGGAAAAGTAGCCGGCCGACGATGCCGATTGCGCGATGGTTGCCGTGATGGAAGTGGTGCCGGGCTGCTGCGCAGTAAGCACGTTGGTGGTGGAGTTGAAGGTGGCGACATTGGAGTTGCTGACTGAGTAATTGAGCGTGCCGATGGACGCTGAACATAGTGGGACCGAGGTAACGCCATTCTGCAGCTTGCCGGAGCACGCGTAGTTGGCTGCGATCACCGAAGGCGGCGCGCAAAACTCATATTGCGTGGGGACACCACTGCTATTAGGGGCCACATAACAGGCCTGGGAGTCGAGCGCGGCCTGCTGGTTCTGCGAGAAACATTGCTGCGGCGAAGAACTGGAAAGCGACGTGGTGACGAGACTGATGGCTGTGACCGGCGCGTGAATGTATACGGCGACGGGGTTCGAGGTGACGGAATAGGCAGTAGCCGTCACGTAGCCGACGGCGTAGGGCAGGCCGCCAGTAGACGGCAAGGGATTGGGGTAGTTGCAGTAAGTATAGTCGGCGATGCCGCCGCCGGTATTGCGGTTCCAGGTGCCGGCACAGAGCTGGCCGGTGGGAGAGATGTCGGCGAGCTGATTATTGGTGGTGCCGTAGTTAATCGCGTTGGAGCCAACCGAGGCGGGATTGCCCTTGCAGGTGAAGGCAGAGGGAGCTTGTATCTGGAGGGTCTGCCCGTAGGCCAGCGAGATGCCGGCGAGCTGCGGTTGCAGGGTAATCGAATAGACGTCGGTGTCCTTCGGGCCGTAGCCGAGGCCGTTGCAGTAGTTTCCTTGCGGATTGCGCACGCAACCAGAGATCGATATACCAGCCGGAAGGGCCAGGCCAAGCAAACAAACAAGCGTAAAGAACCGCCGCATGAATCCTCCCCGCTCCGCGCCTTCGAACCGCGGAACGGTCGCTAAGAACACGTAAAGAAAAATGAGTTATTGCCTTCCCACTTCGAGCTTTGGGTCGGCCCGCAACAGGTGGATCGCACCCAGGCTCGAGATCCCCGGCGGCACACGGCCGCACGCGGCGGAAGAGGCGAGACGCACACTGAATACTCCAAGAAAAAAGTGTATCAGGGTGGGCCTACCTCTGGCTTTGAACCCGTCTGCCTTCCGGTTCTGATCATTCTCATTAATAGACTGGCGCGAGGCCGGATGGGGAGCGAGAAAACAGGGACCAAGGGACCGAGGGAGCACGGGAAGAACAGACCTGCCGCGTCACGGCGTGGGAGGCATATAACGGGCAAACCACTCGACAGCACGCTGCTGCACATCCCGGCGGTGGGCGGGATCGGAAAAACCGTGGCCCTCGTTGGGATAAACCACCAACTGCGCGGGAACGCGAAGGTCGTGCAGAGCGTGCCAGAACTCAAAGGATTGGGGCGCGGGACACTCGCCGTCGCGGTCGCCGACGGCGGAGAGCGTGGGTGTGGTGACGTTCTTAATGAAGGTGATGGCAGAGCTCTTGGCGTAGACCTGCGGGTCGTCGTATACCGAGGCGCCGAAGTAGGGAATCATCCACTGGTCGATGGAGTTTTCGCCGTAGTACGAAAGCCAGTCTGAAATGCCTGCCCCGGCGACGGCGGCCTTGAAGCGATGGGTCTGGGTGACGGCGAACATGGTCATGAAACCGCCGTAGCTCCAGCCTGTGATGCCCACACGGCTGGGATCGACGGGATATTTGGCCAGAACCGTGTCGACCCCGGCCAGAATATCGCGGAGGTCGCCATAGCCGAAGTCCTTGCGATTGGCTTGCGTAAAGGCCTCGCCCTGGCCGTAGCTGCCGCGCGGGTTGGGCATGAGGACGAAGTAGCCGAGGGCGGAGTATCCGGTGGCGCTGAAGCCGCCACCACCTCCGTTCCAGCGGGAGGCGGTATCACCGGCAGGACCGCCGTGGACCTCGACAATGAGCGGGTATTTCTTGCTCGGATCGTAATGCGCAGGCAGAAGGAGCCAACCCTGAATGTGGAAATTGTCGTTGGTCCAGGTGAGGGAGGCGGAATCTCCCCAGGTGGGCTTGAGGCCGCCGTTGAGACGGGAGACGTGGGTGAGGCCGGAGGGGGCAGCGGATGCGTCCGAGGCGTCCCCGGTCCCCAAATGCGAGGGACCGGGGGCACCCACAGTTTGCGTAGAGAGCGCGGCCGCGGCGGGACTGGCGGCGTAGATTTCCGGCGCCTGGTTGAAGGAACTGGCCTGAAAGACGAAGCGGGAGCGATCGGCAGTGACGGCGAGGTTGTGATCGAAGTTGCTGGTGCCGACCGTACCGGGGTAGGAGAAGACCGGCGGGTCAAAGCTGGTGGCGACGCTTTCGCTGGCGCGGTCGCCCTGAATGCGGAAGCGGACGAGGCGATTGACACCGTCTGCGAGCTCGCAGGTGAAGATGTGCTCGTCATCGCCCCAGACGATCCATTGCGAGGATGCAGGACGGTTGGGAGTGAGATTTCGGGGACGGCCACCTGTTGCTGCGATCACCCAGACGTCGCCGCCGGTGACGCCCTGATCGCTCATGAGGCCTCCGATGAAGGCGATGGCTTTGCCGTCGGGCGACCAGCGGGGAAGGGCGATTTGCAGGCCGTGGAGGGGTCCAGGAATGTCGGAGGGGACGAGGATCGCCGAGGGTTTGGAATCCGCCGCGGCGGATTGCGTGTAGAGTTTTGCAACCCACCAGTTGTTTTCGCCGGGCGGGTCGGCGGCGACGTAGGCGAGAGAATGGGAATCGGGCGACCAATCGAATTCGTAGACGTGAAGGTTGGCGGGCGTGAGGAAGATGGGCGCGGCGGGCTGCGCCGCGGCAATAGGAACTGAGGCAGCAACCGTGGCGACTCGCTGGATTTCAATTTGGTCTTCACCGATGACGCCGGAGGGTGCATCCATGGCTGCAAGAGCTCCGGCAGGACGCGTGGCGCCTTCGACATAGAGGAAGGCGATGCGCTTGCCGTCGGGCGAGAAAGCGGGCGCATTGACATCGCCGTGGAGTGCGGAAAGGCGCCGGGGCGGGTTGCCATCGAGATGGGAGAGATAGAGGTCGGATTGGCCGCCGAGGTCGGCGCAATCGGAGAGGAAGGCGAGGGCGGTGGAGTCGGGCGACCAAGCGAGGTCGGATTCGGTGCAGGAGTTGTCGGGAGAAGGGGCGGCGGTGATGCGCTGGATCTGGCCGAGGTTGCCGAAGGAGGCGAAGAGAATGGCGCCAACATCAACCCAGGCGAGGCGCTTACCGTCGGGGGACACGGCAATTTCGCTGATGTTGTGAACGCGCCGTTGGCCGGAGGGGGTCTGGCTGGGGCTGGCGGAGGCGGGCGCGGGTGCGGTGGTCTGGGCGCAAGCGGGTAGGAGCGAGGTCGCGCAGAGGACGAGCGCCAAGGCGGCGCAGCGGAGGCTGCGAGGCGAAAGTGGCATAGGGAAAATGTAGCAGCAGGGGCCGAGGGACCGAGGGAGCAAGAAAATTGGGATGCCGGCAGGTTGGGTGATTCATGCGGCGGCGACGGATTTTGAAAAAAGTTGCAGCGCACCCTGTAAATAGAGGGACAATCTTCTACGGAGAGAATGCTGGCAAATCGGCCGCATGCGCGCCAAAGCTTTCCGACGCTTTGACCTTGCCAAAACTCAGGAGAAAACATGAACCCTCGTGGATATGATCGTGCCCTCTATGTGCTTCCATTCGACCACCGCGGATCATTCGAAACAGGAATGTTTGGATGGCATGGCACTCTCACGCCGGAGCAAACAGCACAGATTTGTGCGGCGAAACAGGTCATTTATGACGGATTCAATTCTGCGCTCGCGGCTGGAGTGGATCAGCGCAAAGCCGGCATCCTCGTGGACGAGCAATTTGGAGCGGCAATCCTTCAGGACGCGCACGCTCAGGGTTACAACACCGCCTGCCCTGCCGAAAAAAGTGGGCAGGAAGAATTCGATTTCGAGTATGGAGAGGACTTCGAGGCGCATATCAAGGCCATGCGTCCGACTTTTTGCAAGGTATTGGTGCGCTATAACCCGGAAGGCGATCCGGCATTGAACCTGCGGCAATCTGCGCGCTTGCGGCGCTTATCCGACTATTTGCAGAGTGCGAATGGCAGTCGTTTCATGTTTGAGCTGCTGGTGCCTCCTGAGCAGGCTCAACTCGACAAGGTGAAGGGCGACAAGAAGGCATACGACCTGGAAATCCGCCCACAGATAATGGTCGAAACCATCCGCGAACTCCAGGACGCCGGGGTCGAGCCGGATATCTGGAAGATCGAAGGGCTCGATCGTCGCGAGGACTGCGAGACGATGGTGGCCACGGCGCGGCGCGACGGGCGGGACAAAGTGGGATGCATCATCCTGGGCCGCGGAGAGGACGACCAGAAAGTGAGAGAGTGGTTGACGGTGGCGGCCAGCGTACCGGGGTTTATTGGATTTGCAGTGGGGCGTACGGACTTTTGGCAGCCGCTTGTTGACTGGCGCGATCACAAAGCTACGCGGGAAACGGCGGTACGAGAGATTGCCGACCGCTATCAGGAGTTTGTGAGCATCTTTGAAAGCGTTGCCGGCGGCCGGACTCCGGCTTAACCGGGGTTGCGATGGAACGAAATGATCAGTCGGCAATGAGCTCGGACGATGGCGCGGCGGCGGAGGCAAGTGATGCTTGTCAAAGGTTAGCGGGGGCGGAATGAGGCGTAAGTTGCTGAAAAGCCAGATTGATGAAAAGTAAAAATGATTTGCAGATCATTCCTGCCAAATAGGTAAGCTAAGAATATTCATACCGAAATGAATCTTACGGGCGGGAGGGCGGAAGGGGCTTTCCCGGTCTTCCTGAGCCCACTGCCCGAGATGGCACGCACCCTAAATGCAAACTTGCGCTCAGGTGGGGACAACAGAGTCAGGGCGGAAACAGAAACCGCAGGGGCAACTTGGAGAGAGTTGCCCCTTTTCTTTTTTCGCGGAAGGGGCTGAGGAGCGAGTCAGCGAGTTAGCTTTTTATTTGAGTTAAAACGTTAGCGATTCGGATTAGTTACCGCTGTTATCGGAGTTATATGAGTTTGCGGAGTTAGTACACTTTTCGGAGTTAGCGAGTTAGACGGGTCGCGGGTGTTGAAAGAGAAACTGAAGGGCCAGGGAGTTTGGAAGCCCCGCGCAGTGCGGGGAGATGCGGCAGGAAGAAGGACGCGATGGGAGTGAAGCTCATGAAGGACGAGGGGTTGCGGAGGCCGAGCCAGCGAGTCAGCGAATCAGCGGGTCAGCAGGTGAGCCACGTTCCCACCCTTTTCGCAAAAAGCGCGAAAAGGTTGGGGCACGGAGCGCGGGAGTGGCTGGGGCAACGGTCGCTGGTGTGGACGGGGAACGGATTCGGAGTTAGGCCGCGTTTCCTCACCCAGTTAGCGGCGGGCTTGCTGGCCATGGGGCTGGCGGCGATGGCGTGGGCACAGGGCGTGAGCACGACGACAGTGCAAGGGACAGTGTACCTCGCGAACGGGCAACCGGGCGCGGGGACACTGGTAATCAGCTGGCCGGGGTTTACGACGGCGGCGGGCCAGGCAGTGGTCGCGGACTCGCTGACGGTGACGATTGCGCCGGATGGTTTTGTGAGCGAGAACCTGGCGCCGAACCTGGGGGCGACGCCCGGGGGAGAGTACTACACAGCCGTTTTCTACATGAGCGACGGCACAGTGAACACGCAGTACTGGGTGGTTCCGGCGGCGGCAAATGCGACGCTGGCGCAGGTGCAGGCGGAGGTGATGCCGGCGGCGCAGGCAATACAGGCAGCGAGCAAGGCGTACGTCGACGAGGCAATCACGGAGTTATCGCAGAGCCTACTGACGGCGTCGGGAGGAACCTTGACTGGGCCGCTCTACCTGAGCGCCGACCCGACGCAGCCGCTGCAGGCGGCAACCAAGCACTACGTGGATACGCAGGTGGCGACAGCGCTGCCCCTGACTGGAGGCACGCTGAGCGGATCGTTCAGCGCCCTTGAGATCGGCGCGTCTTACCAGGCGGATCAGTTTCCAGGCGCGGATTTCGGGGCCAAGGTGGAAGCCTGCCTGACGGCGTTGAGTGCCACCTATGGCGGAACGTGCGATGCGCGGAATTTTGCGGGGACTTTGTCGATGGCAGCGAGCCTGACTATCGCCACGCCGAATGTGGCGATTCTGCTGCCGTGCGCGACGATTGCGACGGCGAACCAGATCATGGTGACGGCGGGGACGCGGAACGTGTCGCTGCGGGGATGCGCGCTGCGAGGCGGAACTGCCGCGAGCGGAAGCCAGGGCGGGACAGTCTTTGCCTATTCGGGCACGGGCGCGATGGTCGAGGTGGGCGATCCAACCTATGCCGTGGATACGCCGGGCTTCCACATGGACAACGTAGCCATAAATACGACCGCAGCGACGAGCGCGACGGCGCAGGGACTGGTGGCCTTCCGGACGCAGGAGATGGATCTCGAGAGCCTGTACTTCCTGGGCAACACAAACCAGACGGGCATGACGCTGGATGGAACCAAGAATTACACGGGCGGGACATTTTCGGACCTTCAGTTTGGCGGGTTCGGAACCGCGGTGAATGCCATTGGACACCAGGTGACGAATTCGGCGACGACGGACTGGATGAATGCGAGCACATTTGTACGACTGCACATCGATTGCCCGACGGCGAGCGGAAACCCGATGAGCGGGACGTATGGGATTAATCTGCAGCAGGGCGATGGCAACACATTTACGGGTGGAGATGTAGAGGGATGCGCGACAGCATTGCATTTAGGAGCGAATGCGCAGAACAACACGATCGTGGGACTGCGCAACGAGAACTCGACCAATCAAATCGTGGCGGACGCTGGTAGCCAGTACAACAACTGGATGACCGGCGGCACGATGTTCACAGGAAAACTAACCGACAACGGCACGCGCAACAGCTTCCTCGATACATTTCACCGGAGTTTCAACGTATTGAATGGTGACTGGTACGGAAGTCAGCAGGACGCGACGCTGACCAATCACTTCCGGCTGGGAATCGGCGCGGGGAACGAGCGCGGACTGCTGAACGAGATTCAGACGGATTACGGGTACCGGTGGATCTACGGCTTCAGCGACGGCACCAGCGGGCAGCAGCTTTACCAGGTCCAGGACCTGCTGAATAACGTGAACCGGCTACAAATCCAGCAGTGGAATCACGGACAGAGCAGCACCAGCAACCAGACAGCGCTGAATGCGGCGGCGACGGGGAATGTTTGCTTCAACTGCTCGAGCAACTCCGGAACGGGCGGGGTGAGCTTTTCAAGCGGGGGAGCCACGCCGGCAACGGTGGCGACCGTGGACAACGCCGGGGACGCGCAGTTCAACGGAACTTTACAAGTGGGCGGGACGTCGCAATCGACGGGAACCATGACGGTGCGCAACAACGCCGACGCGGAGGTGGACTATTACCTTTGGCCGGGACTGACGGCGAGCCAGAAGGGTTCGTATACCTACAAGGACTGGAATGGCAACAGCCAGTGGTACATGGTGAAGGACGCTAGCAATAACTGGGCGCTTAACTCAGCAACAGGCGGCCTGGACAGCTTTAAGGCCTACCAGAGCACGAACAGCGGCGACACTTATATCGATGCCAGCAACACGACGGGACATATCCGGCTGAATTACGAAGGCGGAGCGGGCGCGGAGACGGATATCTACTCGGGATCGAGCGCTAACTTAGTCGCAGCATTTTTGGGACCGACCAGCATCAAGCTTCCCGGGCTAGCCGCATCCTCAGGACACTCTTGCCTGCAGGTCGATACATCTGGATATCTCACCAACACGGGCGCGGCGTGCGGATCAGGATCGGGAGGAACAAGCGGCACCATTAACTCCGGGAGCGCGGGGCAGATTGCGTATTACACTGCCAGCGGTACGACGCTTGGTGGCACGAATGCAGTTCCTGTGGCGTCGGGTGGTACCGGTGCGACGAGCGCCAGCGGAGCCGTTGCCAACCTGCTGCCGGGAGTGGCGTCGGATGGAAACAACGGAATGATCGTGACGGGGAACGTGAAGGCGGCCGAATCGATTTCGGCCCTCTCGCCGCGGTGCGACATCCGCTCGCAAGGCGCCGTGATTGACGGGAGCACGCCCATTGATAGCGTGGTGCAGGCGTGCATCAACATCGTGGACTCCGTCTACGGGGGCACAGGGACTGTGTTTCTGCCTTGCGTGCGACAGGATAGTACGGGGCCGGGATGCTACCTGCAAAATTCTTCCCTACTCACCGGGCCACCGGCGGGCACCGTGACATTTCTAGTGCAAGGCGGTCTTGGATTGGGCTCGACTCTGGTTGGATACTCCTGGGGGAGCTGGTTTGGGGACGGAGGCGGAACTCCAGCGCAGTTTCAGACTGGAACCATTCCAGCCGCTATCTTTGGACCGGCAGTTAACGGGACCCTTGGCACTGCGATTACTGCCGCGAATACAGCAACTACCATTACCCCGGCATTTACGCAGGGAGGCGTCGCGAATTTGCCGGTAGGGTCGGCGATCACGATTGCTGGATTGACTTCTTCCACGGCCACGGCCGCTCGTGTATTTGCGAGCTCTCCCTACGGTTACGGGCAGGTCACGCTGACCCTCTCCTCCGCGGCCCGCATCCCGCCGGGCGAACTGATTACCGTGACGGGCTGTTCGGATTCGACCTTCAATTCGACGAATATGGCGGTGAGCGCTTCGGACTACACCGCGCATACCATCGTCTATTTCCAGACCACGACCACCGCCTCGACGGCCACCGGATGCACCGTTACAGGCTTCAACGAAGATGCATTTGAATCGGCCCGCATTCTCTGCTCCAACGGTACCGGGGGAAGCTTCAACGGCGTGGCCTATAACTCATGCGGTGCGGGCCAGGTTACGATCATGACCAACCACACGCATTCTGCCAGCGACCAATGGGGCGAGGTTGTGGCTGGTCCCGCGTTCAATACTTATACGCCGCAGACGTGGGACAGCTTATCGTTCGATAACTGCTCCGGCATGTGCTTCTGGGGCGAAGGAAGCACCAATCTTGTCATGAACCACGTGGCTGCGAGCGCTGGCGCCTATTTTACTTCCGGCGCCGTTGAACTTAGCGCAAATTACCTTTCTCAGCTTCACGACGTATTCTTTCAGGCCAGCGCGTATGGTCAGTCCGTCCCCGCATGCCCGAACGGCGGATGCCAGCAGCCTAGTTATCCGTATGCTCTACGCTGCGATTCCGACGCGCCGGTGGGTGGCTACTACTCTGCCGCAGTGAGTGGATGCGATGCCTCAGACATTGACCAGGGCAGCGTTTTGGTGGGCGGCATCAAAATCGACGGCAACGGTGTGAATCCTGTCGGCGGCATGCCTCGCCTTTCGAGCGTCATGTACGAGGAATCATGGGGCAACGCCGTAACTGTAGACAACCGCTTGGGGATCCAGGCGCGAAACTGCTTGTCTCTCAAAGATCAATACATGCAGGACAACGTTTCCGGGGCGGTACAATATCTGTTGGGTTACACGGACGGGGGTCTTTCACCTACTGGCTGCGTGCAGGTCGATAACGGTGATTTTGTGGGATTGCTTACGAATCCTTACTTCAACGGTAATATCGCGGACAACCTGACGATTGGGGCCGTTCGCGTTAGTTCACCGAATCAGACCACATCGAGCGGCGTCTACAACGAGGGAAATCTGCTTGCCGGCGAAGTGGAGAACGAGGGCGCGAGCCTCGGGCCGCAGATACTTCCCTATGGCTCTCTTTCAATTACCGACTCGGTTTCTTCGTGGACGAGCTTGTGTACTACGGCGGGTAACTGCACTGTGCACGGGGTTGTCGGGCCTGATGGACCAGGTGGCGCGATGGCGGCTGCGGAGATGGACACGACCAGCATAGGCCCCTACGTCCAGATCGGCACTTGGACGGGCGCGACCTATCCCGGCGACCACTTCATCATTGGGTCGTGGGTGCGGCCGGGGATGAACGAGGCGGCTACGCAGGGACTTATCGGCGGCAACATCGGTACCGGCAACTCGTTCTACATATCGACATCGGGAGGATCTGACAGGTTTGCGCCGACGGCGGGGAACGGTGGCTCGACCTTCTCGTGCGCGCCTTCGGCTTTTGGAACTGGGCTTGGATCAAACGGATGGGGCCCAGAGGTAGCGACCTGCACCATCGCGACAGGGGATTCGGCCTCGCACAGCATCGCTTTCTATCTGACCGCGACGAATGGCGGCGGCACGGTGGAGATGGGGAACCAGTTTGCACAGCCGTTCTGGGTTTTTATTCCCGGCCCGAACAATCCCGCCTGCACGGCGGCGGGGACCTGCAATTTGAGTGCAGATCAGATTGAGGGGGCACGGCGGGATCAGTACCACGGCTTTGTACCTCCGGGCATGAGCGCGGGTACGGCGGCAACGGGAGAAATCGTGTCCGCGAATGGTTACAAAGTGAACGGCACGCCGCTGAATGCGCCCAACGAGACTTACAACGCGTCGACGAGCGGGTCGCTCACACTACCTACTGCAGACCGCGCGGAGGCGACTTACGTGTTGAGCGGAAACGTGACAGCGTCGATCGGCGCAGGCACCGGCGGCGGGAAGGTAACGATCTTCATTTGCCAGCCTGCGAGCGGGGGCCCGTATACGTGGACGTGGCCTGCGAGCTGGAAGGGCGGCGTGACCGTGGGTACGGCAGCAAGCACCTGTTCCGAGCAAACTGGAACGTATATCTCCGGACTGAGCGACTGGCACGGAGATGCCGGATCGACCAACGTGCCGCAATGATAATGGCGGGGACTTAGGGACCAGGGACTTAGGGACTTACGGTCCGTATTCATCCAGAGAACAACGCAGCGAAGGTCGGTGCGGGATCGCAGCAGGGCGTGCATAACGCCGGCTGCGCCGCCGGCGGCAGTAGTGTGTGCGGGCTATGAGGAAACACGGGGCGAGCAGAGAAAGGTTGAGGAGAAGGAAGATGAAGCGTTGGTTGCGGGTTTGGATTTTAGCGGCAGTGCCAGCAGTCGCGTGGGGCCAAGCGTCGACGGGATTGCCGGCGCCAAGCACGAATGGGATCAGCGGAGTGCCGGTTCCGACGCTGGCCACGGGCTACCTCTACTACAACAGCGGCACGAACAGTTTCGTGTTTCAATCGCCGAGCGGATCGGGCTCGGTGAACAGTTGCGCTTCAGCCTACGCAGTGGCGTACTACGCGGGAGGCGGGACGGCGGTGAGCTGCTCGGCGGCCTTCAGCGGTCTGGGCTATTTTTCGACGGGGTCGGCGCCGGTAGCGGCAACGGGGGCGGAGATTGTGAGCGTGATCGGTTCGAACGCGGTTGCTGATGCGACCAGCGCGACCAGTTTCACGGGCAGCCTGAGCGGTGACGTGACGGGGACGCAGAGCGCGACGACCGTGAGCAAGATCAACGGCGGCGCGGTGCCGGCGAGCGCCAGCGTGCTGAGCAGCAATGCTTCATCGCAATTGACGGCAGCGACGAACATCACAACCACCACCTCATCGACCCTGGGAGGCAACGCGAATCTCTTCAACAACGCGGCGGCGGCGACCAATGTTGTAGAGATCCAGGCGGGAACCAGCGCCGCGCAGACCGAACAACTTCAGTGGCAGAACTACAGCGGAACGCCGGAGTGGGATAACACGGTAGACACGAGTTACACGTACCGCATCCAAGACGCCGCGCACAGCAGTCTCGACCGCATCACGATTTACCAGGGCGGCGGCAATACCAATATCAATGCCGGCAGCGGCGCGTATGCGGTGTGCCTGAACTGCGCGGCGTCGAGCGGCACGAGCGGAATGCTGGTGCAGAATGGGGCGTCGAGTCCGTCGACGGTGCTGACCGTGACGGGAAGCGGCAACACTACGGCCACGGGATTTGTGTCTGGCAAGTTCCTTATGGGCACCGGCACGATGACTTTTGCAGCGGGCGCGGCGGCGGGATCGAGCCCGTCGATTGCCTGCGCGACAAGCCACGTGTGCGATGGCGTGAGCGGCACGGTGGCACTGACGACAGGAACCAGCCCGACGACGGGAACGCTGGCAACGATCTCGTTCCCGAACACGCATTCGAACTACGCCAACTGCATCGTGACGACAGCAAGCGCGACTGCGGTGCTCACGACCAACACATGGACGGAGAGCACAACCGCGATCACGATCTCGGCGAATGCGTCGTTGACGGCTTCAACGGCGTACACAGTGAAGTATTGGTGCGGCGGAAACTGAAGAAAGGCAGCGGAACTTGCGGGGTGAGCGGAGCTAGTTTGATGAGTTAGTGAGGGGTTCAGTGGGAGCGAGAGCAGATTGCGGATCGAAGGTTGAGGCATGGGGTCTGCGCCTGGAGGGGTTGCGGGTCGAGGAGCTGGATCGCAGCGGCCTGGAGAGCCTGGGAAAGGCTCTGGACTATCATCCCGCGAGCCTGCGCGGGCCCACCGTGAGCATAGCGCTGGCAGAACGATTGCTGGTAGTGAGGACGCGTGAGGGACGGCCGGGAGCGCTGAAAGCAAATAAGGTGCAGCGCGCCTTTGAGAATAAACGCGGGCAACGGAACATTGTGCTGAAGGCGCGGCAGATGGGGCTGACGACCTGGGTGGCGGCGCGGTTTTTTCTGAAAACGATCACGCAACCGGGTACGCTAACGCTGGAGGTGGCACACACCCAGGAGGCCGCGGAGGAGATCTTCCGTATCGTGCACCGCTTTCTGGATTGGCTGCCGGATGGCGTGCGCGAAGGTCCGCTGAAAACGGGGCGGGCGAACGTGCGGCAGATTGTGTTTCCGGAGATGGACGCGGAGTACCGCGTGGTGAGCGCGGCGGATCGCAACGCGGGGCGGGGATTGACGGTGCAGAATCTGCACTGCAGCGAGTTGGCGCGGTGGCCGGGTGGGGCGGCGGATATCCTGGCAGGTTTGCGCGCGGCCATGGCGCCGGGCGGAGAGCTGATTCTGGAGTCGACGCCGCAGGGCGTGGGCGGGTGCTTCTACGAGGAGTGGCGCAAGGCCGGTGAGACGGCAACAGTGCGGCATTTTTTTCCTTGGTGGATGGAGCCGCGCTACCACTCGGAGGCGGTGGATGAGGCGAGCCTGACGGACGAAGAACGCGGGCTGATGGAGAGGCACGGGCTCAAACTGGCACAGATCGCGTACCGGCGTCGGATCCGGGCGGATTTTCGCGGCCTGACGGCACAGGAGTATGCGGAAGACGAAGAGAGCTGTTTTTTAGCAAGCGGCGAGAGCGTGTTTGAGCTGGCAGCCGTGGAAGCGCGGCTGAAGACTGCACCAGAGCCGGTGGAGCGGCGAAAGAACGGAGAGCTGGAGATCTGGCTGCCGCCGGTGAAGGGCAAGGAATACGTGGTGGCGGTGGATCCGGCGGGTGGCGGGAGCGATGGCGACTACTCCGCTGCGCAGGTGCTGGAGATGGAGACGGGCTTGCAGTGTGCGGAGTTTGCCGGGCACATGGGCGGCCTGGAGCTGGCGCGGTTTGTGGCCAAGCTAGCCGCGGAGTACAACGGTGCGTGGCTGGTGGTGGAGCGGAATAACCACGGCAGCGGAGTGTTGGCGCTGGTCGAAACTGCATGTAAGTACGAGCGCATTTATCAGCAGGGCGGGCAGCAGGGAGGGCGGCAGGGCGGGCAGGCGGGTTGGCTGACGACCAGCGTGAGCCGGCCGGCGGTGATCGCGCGGCTGGAGGCGGCGCTGGTGGAAGTACCGGAAATTTTCCAGAGCCGGCGCCTGCTGGGCGAGTGCCGGAGCTTTGTACGGCAGCCGAACGGTAGCTCGGGCGCACAGGCGGGCACGCACGACGACCGCGTAATGGCCATGGCCATCGGGCTGGCGGCGCGGGCGGAGCTGGCGGGGAAACGGCGAAGCTCCTAGCTGCCAGCTTCCAGCTTTTGGCCTGCTCCCGGCTGCTGGGATCTTATTGTTTATCAAGCAGTTCGCGCGGCACGAACGGCCAGGAGCTGGAAGCTAGAGGCTAGAGGCTGCTTTTCAGTACTTCCCTTCCCGGCGATTGCGCAAGCGGGCAAATCCCCCTACAATATTGTTAGCGAAGAATTAGAGGAAAGGTCTGTCTGTCGATGCCCAAGGAAAAGATTCATCCCAATTACGCTGCGGTGCGCGTGATGTGCGCCTGCGGAAACAATTTTGAGACACGGTCGACCCACAAGGGCGACATTCACGTAGAAATTTGCTCGGCTTGCCATCCGTTCTTTACCGGCAAGCAGCGGTTGGTCGATACGGCGGGACGTGTGGAGCGGTTCCGGCGGAAGTACGCGAAGAGCGACGCGGCGAAAGCCACCGCGGCGAAGTAAACCGGGGCGCGAGTTGGACGAGTGAGCCTCCGCCGCGGCGGAGGCTCAAGTTTGTTTGGGCCACGATGTTTCTTGTTACATTGACCGGGATGTGAACGAATGCCAGGCAAAGGTCTCACCGTAAAGAAGGACTGGGACAATCCGGTGGAGCACGCCATGCCCGCGGAAGCGCGGGTACCGGCGGAGGTGCGGCTGGGCTCGGTGGTGGTGCGGCCCGCGACGGTGCTCGCGCCGATGGCCGGAGTCACGGACACAGTCTTCCGGAGATTTATCCGGCACGCGAGCGTTTTCAGCAGGGATCAGGTTTCAGGGGTCAGGGATCAGGAAACCGAACTGGTCGAGGCGGCGATCTCGAATGTGCAGTCTGGTTGCGGGCTGATCATGACGGAGTTCACTTCGGCGGATGGGCTGAGCCGGATGCGCGAGACCAAGCGGCGGCGCTACCTCACGTTCTACGACGACGAGCATCCCATTGGCGCGCAACTGTTCGGATCGAATCCCGATACCTTGGCTGACGCGGCGCGGATCGTGGAGGAGACGGGCTTCGACACCGTCGACCTGAACCTGGGCTGCCCGGCGAAGTGTGTGGTGGGATCGAACGGAGGGTCGGGCCTGCTGCGCGACCTGCCGAAGATCGGCGAAATTTTTCGCGCCATTCGCAAGGCGGTGACAATTCCCTTCACCGTAAAATTCCGCACGGGCTGGAACGAGAGCCAGATTGTGTGCGTGGAGCTGGCGCGCATGGCCGAGGCCGAAGGATTGAACGGGCTGGCGCTGCATGCGCGCACGCGCGAGCAGGGCTACAGCGGCCACGCGCAGTGGAACTGGATTGCCGCGGTGAAAGAAGCGGTGCGACTGCCGGTGGTTGGGAACGGCGACGTGCGCACGCCGGAGGATGCGGCGGCGATGGTGGCCGAAACGGGTTGCGATGCGGTAATGATCGGTCGCGCGGCGCCGGCGAATCCGTGGATCTTCCGGCAGATTGCGCAGTACACGGCAACGGGCCGCTATGACCGGCCAACAGTGGAGGATCGCTATCGGATGATTCGCGCTTACTTCGAAATGTTGATGGCCGAGTCCGAGGCAACGAAAGATTTGCCGCGCGACGCGCGGCTGGGCGATCCGGTGGGAAAGATGAAGCAGTTTGCAACGTGGTTCACGCACGGCGTGCCGGGCGGCGCGAAGCTGCGCGCGGCCATTTACCATGCGCGCGATGGCGCCGATGTGCTGAGCGAAGTGGAGCGGTTCTTTGTGGCGCGCATGGACGCGGGCGAGAGCGCCAGGCCGGACGGCGAAGACGCGGCAGAGGCGTTCCCGGACGCGGCGTTGGTTTGCGATTGATGGATGTTGAGGCTTCGCGGCCGGGACACCGCACCTGCCGCACTGTGAGAAGCGAACGTCGATCGCGCAGCTGAGTTCGTTTCCTATTCAGAACAAAAATTGATTAACTGCGCACGCCGGACTCCGGCCAGGCCTCAGGCCGAAATCCATTGCTCCATGGCGTCTCCGCCTGCCGCAGCGGAACCGCGAGCAGCGCGTAGTAGTTGTCGGTCAGGTAGCCCTCGTAGCCCATCGCGGTTCCATCCCAACGCCGCCAATCGGGCGAGCGGCCCTTGGCGTCGCGTCCCTCGAAGCCGGATTTGCCATACTCCTCGAGCATCGGAAAGAGAATTGCGTCGGCTTCTGCAGTCCGGCCCAAATCGTACAGAGCAGCCAGCGTGAAGAAGGCGAAGGAGCCCGTGGCGCCGCCGTTCTCATAATTCTGGAAGCCATCGGAGTTGTCGGACAGCACACCGCCGCCGATGTGGCCGTCAGGAGATTTGTGCACGTAATCCTTGAGCGTGACGGTGATGAGATTGCCGGGCAAACCCATGTGAAATTTGTCGTAGCCCACGGCCTTCATCTTGGCCATCAGCTTGTCCATGATGGCGTTGGCCTGCGGCTTGGCGACGAGACCATAGTGGATGGCGATGCCGTTGACGAAGAGGAAATAGTAATCGTGCAACTCGCCGTCGGCACTGCGCCATCCGGCAAGAATGCCGTTCGCGGGATCGAAGAACCGGTCGTAATAATGGGCTCGCAGCTTGTTTGCGGCGGCTTGATAGCGCGCGGCATCGGCGGACTTGCCGGCCTTGCGGGCCAGCATCACCATATCGCCCAGCGCGCGATAGGCGAGCGCGTTGGCGTAGGCATCTTCGTAG